>JRHI01001064.1_pt1 | contig 25493 bp, 22 predicted proteins | sample 215371 | NCBI WGS metagenome assembly JRHI01 (sample SAMN02929681, study PRJNA255918) | sediment metagenome | biome: cave system; feature: Ice Cave; material: Sediment; isolation source: sediment from deep within a dark volcanic ice cave with no known source of... ...
GACGCCGTCCGCGACAAGGAAAGCGGCCGCGCGCAGATGGTCGGCGATGACCCTGTGGCTCGCCTTTTGGGGGCCGTCCGGATCGACGCCGGTCACCGACGCGACGGCGAGGATCAAGGTCCGCATGAGGTCTATGTCGTAATTGGACGTAACACCTTGCAGGAGCGCSGCGATACGTTCAAGCCCCATGCCGGTATCGATCGATGGCCGCGGCAAATCRATGCGCTGGYCAGSCGAGACCTGCTCGAATTGCATAAARACGAGGTTCCAAAATTCGAGAAAACGGYCGCCGTCCGCGTCCGRRCTACCCGGCGGACCKCCTTGGAGTTTGTCGCCCTGATCGTAGAAAATCTCGGAGCARGGACCGCATGGACCRGTATCGCCCATSGCCCAAAAATTATCCGYGGTTYYGATMCGRATGATCTTSGAGTCCGGAAACCCAGCGATCTTCTTCCACAACTCATAGGCTTCAYCRTCGTCGYGGTAAACCGTGACGAGAAGACGATCTTTTTGCAGACCGAATTCGCGRGTCAKCAATTTCCASGCGAGTTCGATGGCKAGCGGCTTAAAATAGTCGCCGAASGAAAAATTRCCSAGCATTTCAAAAAAAGTGTGRTGGCGCGCYGTATAACCGACATTGTCGAGATCRTTGTGTTTKCCGCCCGCGCGGACGCATTTCTGCGCGSWTGCCGCGCGTGTATAGGCRCGCTTTTCGAGGCCGGTAAAAAGGTTCTTGAACKGWACCATTCCGGCGTTGGTGAACATGAGGGTTGGGTCATTTTGCGGCACGAGCGGCGAAGAAGCCACGATCTCATGTTCATTCTTTTTGAAGAAATCGAGAAAGGCCGACCGGATCTCGCTGACGCCGTTCATTTCGTCACACCCGTAGTCTCAATCCTGATCGTTGGCGCCGCCCGCGCGGCAGAGTCTTCCACGCAAAAAGGCAACGGAGCGCTCAGCCTGCGCTACGCCAATCCGCGGCTAGCCTACGTTACGAGCGCAACCTCCGGCGCTACTGCCGAAGGATAACCAGGTGTCCCTTACAGCATTGCCCGTTCGAGAAGAAAAGTCCACATGGATGAATCCATCCGCTTAACGGATCACAATAGCCCAAGCTCCTCTGTTGGGCATAGCGTGCTCCGGCAAGGTATTTTCTGAAGGCCGCGCTCGCCGGCCCGCCGTCAGCGGCTTCCGGGGGACAAAGCCCCCCGAAAACCAATGCCGCGCCGCCAGACGAAACCTGGCCGGGCGCGAAGGACATCATGACCAACGCCAACCCAAATCGGCACGGCTCAAATCTTAACTTCCGGTCTCCTCGGCCGGGCCGCTCATGCCGGATTGATCGAGAAGGCGGTCGGCGATGAGCCCGGAGTTTTCGCGAATGTCTTGCTCGATCCGTTCGGCAATCTTCGGATTGGCCTTGAGAAAATTCTTTGCATTTTCCCGGCCTTGGCCGAGCCGTTGACTATCGTAGGAGAACCAGGCCCCAGATTTTTCGACGACGCCGGCCTTGACGCCAAGATCGATAAGTTCGCCTGTCTTGGAGATGCCCTCGCCGTACATGATATCGAATTCGACCTGCTTGAACGGCGGCGCGAGCTTGTTCTTCACGACCTTGACGCGCGTTTGATTTCCGGTGACTTCGTCGTGGTCTTTGATCGAGCCGATCCTGCGGATGTCGAGCCGGACCGAGGCATAAAATTTTAACGCATTGCCGCCGGTCGTGGTCTCCGGGCTGCCATACATGACGCCGATCTTCATCCGGATTTGATTGATGAAGATAACCGTCGTTTGCGAGCGTGAGATCGAGGCGGTGAGCTTGCGCAGCGCCTGGCTCATGAGCCGGGCCTGGAGACCGGGTTGGCTATCGCCCATTTCCCCTTCGATTTCCGCGCGGGGCGTGAGGGCTGCAACGGAATCCACGACGAGCACATCGACCGCGCCGGAACGCACCAGCGTATCCGTGATTTCGAGCGCCTGTTCGCCGGTATCTGGCTGCGAGATCAGGAGATCTTCGAGATTAATCCCGAGCTTTCGCGCATAGCTGGTATCGAGCGCATGCTCGGCGTCGATGAAAGCGCAGACCCCGCCCTTTTTCTGGGCTTCGGCGATGACGTGCAAGGTCAAGGTGGTTTTGCCCGAGGATTCCGGACCGTAAATCTCGACGACTCTTCCGCGCGGGAGGCCGCCGACCCCTAACGCGATGTCCAGGCCGAGCGACCCTGTCGGCACGGTATCGATTTCGACCGCTTTCTGGTTTTTCCCGAGGCGCATGATCGAGCCCTTCCCGAAGGCCCGTTCAATCTGCGACAGCGCGGCGTCGAGCGCCTTGGTCTTGTCCACGGACGTCCCTTCCACGAGACGGAGGTTTGCTTGGGTCACGGTGATCTTCCCTTCTGGCATGAGCGGGGCCTATGCGCAACGTTTGCTGCGGTTTATCAATTGTACATGGTTTGTTCTCGTTGGCAAGTGTTTTTTGCGGGGATGGTCCGGACAGCGGCGACGAACGCGGCCGGGCTCGAAAAAACCGTCGCCGGTGAAGAAGATAGGCCCCGGTGGCCGATCTCGGCCGCGCGCCGGGGGCTGGAGGCCTCGCGGACGGTCATGCCGTTCAAGCCGGCGGCGGCGGCAACTGGCCGCGGCGCATAGAGACTGGCAAGGGCGAAACCGGCCGGGCGGGCGCCACGGTCAAACTCAAGATCGTCAAAACTGCTTTTCCGCTTGAGACGTTGCAGCTAAGTGGTCGCCTTATCTTAATCGGACTTGATCTTAATCGTACTTGCGAGATTGTGCTTCGATATGGGCAGACCAAAAATCGGAAGCCCTACCGTTCATCACCTCCCGGTTTTCTAGCCGTTCAACTAGAAGCCAACACACCATATAACAGCCTGTGCGCGCATAATGGGTGCCCTTCGCGTTTCTCATGATAACTGCGGCATTTCCATGTGATGCCCTAGGCGCGCGGAACATTTGGGGCGTGGCCGCGGGTATTTTGCGCAATCTATACGAAAGGCTCCATCCCTGATGTGGCGCGCCATCCTCGAACCTGCCGTTTTGTTCGCCTTGCCCTTCGCCGCCTATACGATCTACCTCGTTTTGCGCCAAAACTATCCCTTCGCGATGGAGCATTGGACAAAAGGGGCGGTCTCGACGCTGACTTTGGCCGGTCTTGCGATCGCCGTTGCCGGCATGATCGCCTTCGGTATTTTCGCCCCGCGCCACGCGGGCGCCTATGTCCCGGCCCACATCGAAAACGGGAAGCTTGTGCCGGGGCGCATGCAATGAGCCAAGCGGGAGCCCAGGGCATCGCGGCGCCGGAGGCCCTCGCCGCGCTGTTCGGCGACAAAACCTTGCTCGGCGTTCTTGCCGCGCTCGCTCAGGAGGGCGAGGAAACCCGCATTGTCGGTGGCGCCTTGCGCAATGCGCTCCTGGGCCGGCCGGTGTATGAAATCGATCTCGCGACCACCCTTGTTCCCAAGGCCGTCATGACGCGGGCAACGGCCGCCGGATTGCGCGCCATCCCGACCGGCGTCGCGCACGGCACGGTCACCGTCCTCGCCGGGGATAGGCCTTTAGAAGTAACAACCTTGCGCGAGGACATCGCGACCGACGGCCGCCACGCGAAAGTCCTTTTCGGCCGCGAATTTAAGGCCGATGCGCTGCGCCGCGATTTTACGATGAACGCGCTTTCCATGACGCGCGAGGGACGGCTGTTCGATTACACCGGCGGCCTCGACGACATCGCGGCGCGCAAAGTCCGTTTCATTGGCGAGCCCGCGCGGCGCATCGCCGAGGATTATCTGCGCATCCTGCGCTTCTTCCGCTTTTCCGCCGATTTCGGCGAAGGCCCGCTCGATTCAGCTGGGCGTTCGGCGGCCATTCGCCAAAGAGACGGCCTCGCCCGCCTCTCGCGCGAAAGAATACGCGCCGAGCTTCTGAAGCTTCTTTGCGCGCGCAGAGCCTCGGACGTCTGCGCGGACATATGCGCCGATGGGCTGCTTCATCCGCTGATCGCATCGGTGCCAAATCCGGCGCGGCTGCGGCGCGCCGCGGCGATCGTACCGCCGCAAGATCCGCTCCTGCGTCTTGCCGCGCTTTGCGTCAACCTGCCCGAGGATTCTGCGCGCTTGCGGGAGTGCCTGCGTCTTTCCAACGCGGAGGCGGAGCGTCTCGAAGGCGGCGCGGTGGCGCTTATCGGACTGCATGGACTTAACGAGCCGCCAAAGCCAGATGGATTGCGAGGCTTGCTCTTCCGCCACGGCCGCCAGGCGGCGGGCGACGCAATCATATTGGCGCAAGCCGATGCTCGCCCGGGGCACGATGACGAATGGAAGCGCGCGCGAAAATTTCTGCACGAGACCGAGGAACCGCGCCTGCCGTTCTCGGGTGCCGATTTTATCGCGCGCGGTATCACCGAGGGAAGGGCCATCGGCGAGGCGTTGCGTGAAGTGCAAACGCGCTGGATTAAGGCTGGCTTTCCAACCGACCCGGCACGCCTCGCGCGATTGCTCGACGAGACGTTGCGGGGGGCGGCATGATCGGGTCAAGGCGCGCGCCTATTTCGCGAAGTCCCCGAAAGCGGAGACTGAAGTGCGGGGTCAAGCGCGTTCTTGCTCCCTCGCGCCAGTTCAATGCCTTGGGTTACCGTTTCGCTGGCGTTGGCTTCGGCCCCTTCCCGCTTGGTCCGCAGTGTTTGGATCTCCTCCTCCTCGCAGGCGGCGCATTTGCGGCTCAGGTGTGCTGGCGCGGCCGCGATCGAAAGATCGGGGTCTGGCATGCGCATCACCTGATCGGCTATGCGCCCGGCCTCCTGCTGATAAGCGTCGCCCGGCTCGTTGACCCCGAGCTTGGGCTGAATGGCCGGGCGCGAGCGCTCCAGCATCCGCAGCACCGCCTGATTGCCATAGGCGCGCTGCCGCCGCATGAGCTCTTGCCTTTGCGGCGAGACCGGCGCGGGCGGCGCAAGGCTTTGCCCCGTGACCGGCGGCAGGCATAGGGTGTACGGCGCATCGAAGGCCGGCTGCCAATCATGCGTCTGCGTTGACGGATTGGCCTTCGTGGAGTCGGCTTGTTGCTTCGAATCGCTAACTGGGGCGTGAAACATGTGATCCTCCTCTCGTTGCGTTGCAGCCGAATAACGCGATACCTTGGTGTCTGGTCGCCGGTACCGGTTAGGCTGATTGATTGCGGACTGTCGGCCGCATTATCGGTGATCGTCACGGTTCCTGTCTGTGTGCCAGTTACCCTGGGGGTAAACGTTACACTATGTCAACGCCGGAGAGATTTTGCAGCGGCTGGCCGGAGTAAAAGTACAGCACGGACGCAAGCAAGAAGGCCCCCGCTGTCGGGGGCCTTCTTGCTTGTCGCGTTTCATTCCTGAGGGGCGGCGTCCGACGGCGGTTCTGACCGGGCTTGGCGTGACCGGCGCTTGGAGTGAGCGAGCCTGAAGCTGTCGCCGTTCATCTCGAGGATATGGACGTGATGCGTGAGGCGGTCGAGGAGCGCGCCGGTGAGCCGCTCGGAGCCGAACACGGACGTCCACTCGTCGAACGGTAGATTGCTCGTGACCAACGTGCTGCCTCGCTCGTAGCGCTGGCTGAAGACCTCGAACAGCAGCTCGGCCCCAGTCGCAGAGAGCGGCACATAGCCGAGTTCGTCGATGATCAGCAGTTTGTAGCCAGCGAGCTGACGCTGAAGGCGCAGTAACCGTTTTTCGTCACGCGCTTCGAGCAGTTCGTGGACGAGAGCCGACGCCGTGATGAAGCCAACCGATAGACCCTTTTGGCAGGCCGCCAAGCCGAGCCCGAGCGCGATGTGACTCTTGCCCGTGCCGCTGTTGCCGACGGCGATGATATTCTCGCGCCGCTCGACGTAGTCCGAGCGCGCCAGTTCCAGCACCAACATTTTGTTCAGCGATGGCAAGGCCAGGAAGTCGAAGCTATCGAGGCTCTTGACGGCCGGGAACCGCGCCGCCTTGATTCGACGCTCCACCATGCGTCGCTCGCGATCAATCATTTCCATCTCGGCCAGCCGCATCAGGTAACGCGGATGGTCGACACCTTCAGCCGCGCACAGCCGGGCGACCTTGTCGTACTCCCGCAAGAACGTCGGCAGCTTCAACGCCTTCAGATGGTGGGCGAGCAGGATCTGCGGTGTGTCGGTCATGCCGCCACTCCAGCCAACAGATCCATGTACGACCGCGCCAATGTTGTCGCGACCGTCGCTTTGGGCAGATACGGATAGATCGTCATGTCGAGGCGTGGCGGACGCCGCTCGATGCGGCACAGCACCAGATGCTTCACGGCATCGAAGCCGGCCGCGCCGCGCGCGATGGCGTCGCGCACGGCGGCGGCCACGTCGTCGATCTTGAACACCTCCATCAGCCGCAGCACTTGCACAAACTCGCGCTTGCCGGACTTGCCCATGCGGGCCTCAAGCAGGCGGCGCAGCGTCGCAAACTCCTCGGGCAACTTCCAATCGGCGAGCGGGGCTGCCTGGTCGAGCGCATTGGCTTTCTGCTCGATGAGCGCCAAGTAGTGCAGCGGATTGAACACGAAGTCCTCGCGCTCGTAGGAGCGGGGATGGCGCGCAATCACCTCGGCTCCGTAGGCGATGATGACCTCATGCACGTAGCCACGGACCAGCACCTTCTGGTGCCCGTAGGCCGTCGGCACCGAGTAGTCGTTCAGCCGATAGCGCACGAGCGAGAGCGAGTTGACGCTGCCCGGCTTCTTGTCGCAAGCGTCGTAGGGAGCCGGCAGCGGCTTCTGGAAGGCGGCGAGATCGAGCTCCAGCCGCTCGCCGATCGTGCCGTCATGGCCGCGCAGCCGGGCCGCAAGGCGCTTCCGGCAACCCTCCAGAAGATGCGCGTTCAATGCCTCGAAGTCAGCGAACACGGGGATCGGCACGAGGAAGTTCCGCCGCGCATACCCAACGAGCCCCTCGACCTTGCCCTTGTCGTTACCCTTGCCCGGGCGGCCAAACCGATCCGTGAACAGGTAGTGCGATTGCAGCTCGCTGAACACACGCGTGCGCTGACGCTTGCCATTGCCGAGAATGCGGGCAACCGCGATCTTGGTGTTGTCATAGAGGATCGACTGCGGCACGCCGTCGAAGAACGCGAACGCTCGCACGTGCCCGTCGCAGAACGCTTCCGTCGTCTCTGCCGGGTAGCCCACCACGAAGATCGCGTCGGAGTGCGGCAGGTCCATCGCGAAGAAGTGGATCTTGCGCTCGACGCCGCCGATCACACCGATCGCTTCGCCGAAGTCGGCCTGGGCATGCCCTGGCGGATGCACAAGCGGCACGAACATCTCCTGCGTCCGCTGGCGCCAGCCGGCAACGTAGTCCTTCACGATCGTGATCTTGCCCGTAAACCCGTGCTCGTCGCGGAGCCGCTCGAAGATCCGCTTGGATGTATGCCGCTGCTTCTTCGGCCGATCCTTGTCGGCCGCCAGAATCGCATCAATAACGCCAGTGAACTCGTCGAGCTTCGGCCGGAACGGCGGCTTCGTGCGCACGTATCCAGGCGGCACCGAGAACTTCAGCATCTTCGAGACCGTTCTGGCGTTGATGCCGAACCGATCTGCCGCAGCTCGCTCGCTGATCCCCTCGATCAGAACGGCGTGCCGGACCCGCGCGTAAAGCTCCACTGTCTTCATCCCCCGCCCCCTGCCGACCCAGGCAAAGGACTCTATATGCCGCAGTTTGACTCCGGCGCAGCCGAACAAATCGGCCGCTTCAGCGAGGGATTATTGCTCCGGCTTTTACAAAACACGTCCGCTTTCAAAAAACTTGCAACATAGGGTGCCTGCTGACGCCAGCCGCATCGGTAGTGATTGACCCGTAGGCGACATTCTTGAGAGGAATTTCAAGGCTCCCCGTTTTATATCAGCGGCTCCCCGTAAGCTGGGCGCAAGATGAACTCGGAGCTCGCGTTCCCGAGTGACACGCGTCGATTATTCTGAGAATGAATGGCTCAACGCGCGAGCGTCGAGGTTTACATGGACCAACCCGTCAACGCTTTCGATCTTTCGCCCGAGCAACAAGAGACAGCATCTCTACTGCAACGCTTGCTCGGCAGTGCGATCGCAAACCGCTATGTCGATTTCTGCCGCTTGGCCGCAGGTGCCTTTGCGCTCAACGTTTCAAGGCCCATGGCCGCTCATGCATTGCGCGAACTCGATTCTATGCTGCGCGGTGCCCTCGAAGTGCCAATGGAAGCAAAGGCGCCGGAGACTGTCGAGGACGCCGAGAAGATTGCACAAGCGCGCAAACAACTGCGCGCGCTCGGCTTCGACGATCAGGTAATCGACCGTGCCGCGCGAGAACTAAAGCCCCGTTTGAACCACAAGCAGCAAATCCGACAAATTGTATCCCGCCTCGGTCTAGCGCCAGATGGCGATATTGCGAATCTTTGGACCTCACTGACCGAGAATTTTGGCGGGGCGCACCAACGCTCTTTCCACCGTTCGCTGCGGGTCGATGACGATTTCCGCGAGAAATACCAGCGGCCGTTCGATACTGTCATTCGTGCCGTCGCTGTCGCGCTCCAAGGCTGCTATGTCGCCCTCATGCACCGCGTAGAGGAGTTGGCCGCGATGTCAGCCCGCAAGCAAGCGGCCGAGTTATTCGCAAGCGAAATTCCCGGCGCGTTGCCGCTCCAGCGGCGCTTCTTCGACAAGCTGCAAACCGCGGAGTGGCTGCCGCATCTCGCGAAGCAGGGCTTGTTTGGCGAGCCGTTGGCCGGGCCCGACGAAGGCGCGAGCGGCGGAATGCGCTTTCGCCAATGGCCCGCCGGAAATTACCTGTTGCGCATGGCGAAATCTCAGGAAGCCCTGACACGGCGGTGGGTCGCGGAAGCCCTGCGCAAGGTCGGTTCTTCCAAACACCCTGACGTTCAATACGACGGCCTTGAAATCCTAGCGTCGTTACCGCCCGAGGAGTCGGCGCCATTGGCTGACCTCGCTGTGTCGTGGCTTAGCCCTGGCACGAGGAACTGGCCGATGCAGACGCCCGAAGCTCTTATCAAGCAATTAGCGCAAGGCGGACATCGCGAAGCGGCGCTGAAGGTCGCGCGTGCCCTTCTGCAGATTTGGGAACAGAATGGCCATCTGGTGACGCGCTACGCCCACCAGATGTACGAATATCATCTTCCGTCACTTGTCGGCCCGCTCGCGGCATGCTGCGGCGAAGATGCGCTTCGGCTTTTTGCCAATCTCCTGCACGAAGCCGCCCGGATCACCGGAAGAATCGACTCCGGCCATTACTCGATGCGGCCGATGGGCGACGACGGCATGGCGCAGCATGACGTTTACGAGTCCCTGATCAGTGCAGTCAGGCGATCTGCAGAAGCGCTGATCCGAGAAGATCCGACGCGCATGCGCTGTGTCATCGAACTCTTGTCCAGCTACGAACCGAAGATCTTCGTCCGGCTATATCTGCATGTCCTCGCCAAACCCGGCGGCGGCGCCCGATCTTGCAACGGCGTATTTGACCGATCCTTCGTTGATCGAAGCCAGTTGGTGCCGCGACGAATACTCACGGCTCGCCTCGACTTGGTTTCCCTCCTTGGCAGCGCTAGACCAGGCTAAAGTACTCGGCGTCATCGACGCGCTGCCAGACAAATATTTGAATGTTCGGAGGGCTCGATTTGAAGAGCATAGGAAGAAGCCGCCGGATGCCGACGATGAACGGAAGTTTCGGGCAGCGACTTTTCGGGACGTCGTCTGGAAATGGCGCGCCGCATTGCCAGCCGAGCGCCGAAATGCGCTCGACCGAATCGTACAAGAACTCGGCGATCCCGACGCGTGGAAGGAGCAGCTCTTCCCCCAGGAGGAAAGCCCGCTTCGCGGAACCGATTTCTCGTCGCGGCCGATTCCCGAGATCGCGGAATTTCTGCGGACCTGGACTCCGCAAGCCGAGAGTTCGCGGCAGACGGTCACTGCGCTCGCGCAGGAATTACGGATTGCTGCCTTTAACAATCCCGAAGCCTACGCCGCCGAGGCCGCGCAATTCGCGGTGCTCAAGCCGATCTATGTTCGCCAGGTACTGGAAGGCCTCGCGATGGCGGCGAACAACCGCCGGAAGTTCGAATGGGCTGGCGTGCTAACACTGATCACGGCAGCCGTTGCGCGGCACGACGAGCCGATCGATCCCGCAACGCTGTTCGATGGCGACGACCGCGATTGGAGTTGGGCCAGCGTAAAGGCAGCCGAATTGCTGGCCGCCGGCTTGCGTCAGGGCGCCGAGGGCATCGCGTTCGAGCATGCCGCCCAGGTTAGTTCGATCGTTGGAACGCTCATTCGGATTGCTCCCAATGAGCCCGAAATCGAGGACCTCGAGGAGCGATATCGACGCGAGCCGTTCTTCGCGGCCCAAGCGACGTTGCGCGGTTTGGCTGTCGAGCTGTGCATCCTCTTGATGTTCTGGCTCAGCAAAGACCCGTCGTCACCGTTAGCGGCGGAACCGCGCAAAGCGTTGAGCAATTCCTCCAACATCCGCGATTTTTTCGACGGTCAGCTGGCGGATCGCACGGCGGCCGGCCGTATCCCGCGCGCGATCATGGGCCGCTACCTGCGCTTTCTGTTCTATTTCGGCGAGGACTGGCTTAGGGCCCATCTGGATGCACTGTTTCCGCAGGACGATGAAGCTTTGCGTGGCGCCTCCTGGTACGGGCATCTAGCGCACGATCAGCAGCCAATCCTCGATCTGGTGCCGGAACTTCATCCTTGCCTCGCCGAAGAAATCGCGCGCCTTGCCGATGCCGGCGATCAGGTTGACCGTGAATTTCGCCGGGAACGGTTCGCCGATTACTTGATGGTCTTGTATCTTTGGTGCGGTCTTCCTGACGATTTGCTGGAAAGCTTCTGGGAGCACGCCCCATCCGGTGTCCGTCAACACTGCATGTGGTATTTGGGCACACAATTGGCCGCTCCTGATATGCCCGACGCGATGCGTGCGCGCGGCTTTGCATATTGGGTGCGCCGTCTTGATGCCGCTCGGCGCGCCGATAATCCCGACGCTTTTCGCGCCGAGCTAGGCGCCATCGGCCAATGGACGCTCCGCGATCGGATCGATGATCATTGGCTCGCAGATCAGTTGTTCGAGATGTTGCAGGCCGGCTTTGTGCCCACCGATGCCTTCAGCGTCGTGGACTGGCTGGCGAAGATCGCGCCGCGAAACGTCGACCGCGCGGTTGAGATTTTGTCCGCCTTGCTCAGGAATCCGCGCATCGATCAGTGGACCTACATGACCCAACAGGAACCCATCCGCACCGTCCTCGCCGAGGGCCTTGCGCACGGCACGCAAGAGACCATCAGCAAGGTGCACGAATTGATCGGCTTCCTATCGTCCAGAAACGAGACCGGCTACATCGATCTTATCCAACCACCCACTTCCGAATGAGAGCATCAAGTTCGTTCCCGATCACTTGATACTCTATGAACGATTTAATCATCTAATTATTAGGGCACGCGGAAACCTCTCGGTTAGCGAGTTTAGCATTGCGTCACGATGCGGCCTTTTGGTCTCAGAGGCGAGGCAAGGTCGGAGCTCGCTCGACCGCAGAATTTCGCGGAGGCGAGGTCCGCTTGTGGCGCAAGGCTGCGTTGCCAGCAGTGCGCAGTTTCTTCAGGAGTTGAAACAAGAGCGGGCTAACCGCTGACGTGATCGTTCGTCTCAGGCTGACCCCTTGCTGACGAATCGCTACACGCGTGACCTTGCGAGAAGCCAATAAAGTGGGATAGTGAACTACTCACGTTTAGAGCGGGCCCTCTGAATGACCTCCTCAGCCGTCAGCGGGTTCGCGGGATGCCAGCTCAGGCATAGCGACGTGCGCACTTTGAAGGGGCGCAGCGAACCTTCGGTCGAATAATAGAACTCGCCCTTGGAGAGCTTGCCGATATCATCGGCAGCGCCGCCCTTCGCCGCCATAAGGTCGCGGATGGCATCGATCGTCGCCGGCGCGTTCATCCGGCCGTAGAGGTGAGTGGTGCAGTTCGACACGATCTTGTTGTCGACGCCCTTCGGCGTCTGCGTCGCGAACATCATCCCGAGGCCATATTTGCGCGCCTGCGCCGCCAGCGACAGCGCGCTCGCCTTGCACGCCGTCCCCGCGCCGGAGGGCGCGAAGTTCTGCGCCTCGTCGATCACATAGAGGCAGCCGGTCGGGTTTGGGTTGCGCTTTATGAATGTGAACAGCGACATCTGCAGGCGATTAACGAAGGAGTCGCGCGCCTCCTCGCTCGCAAGACCGGCGAGGTTGATCACCGAAACGCGCGTCTCGCCGCTAGGGCCTTCAAACAGCGTTTTCGGGTCGAGCGGCTCTCCGATTGACTTAAGCAGCGGGTTCATCGCAATGGCGGCGTGTAGCTGATCCGCGATTTCTCTCGCAAGCTTTTGGGCGTCGCTGTCTCGGCTGACCCCCTCCGGGAGTTCAGCGAGCAACGCGATCAGGTCGGTCAGCGCGCCGCCTCTTTCCGCCGCAAAGTGGCGAATGGCATCGGCGAGGATACCTTTCTTTCGATTCGCCTTCACGCCACCGCCCGGCAGGAACGGGGTCAGCGTCTCCCTCGCCATGTCAATCGCCTGTTCGCGTTCGTCTGCATCGTCGATCGCGGCGAAATCCGGGAGCAGGTTGAGCGAAATCGGGTTGCCGCTGATCACGCCGGGCGTCCAGATCACGACGTCGGCGCAAGCGCGATACTTTTCGGCCTTGGCCGCGTCCTCCTCGATCCAAGACTCCGGGCGCGTCGGCCACGCATCGCCAAGGCGGGACAGATCACTGTTGGGATCGAGCACGATCGATGGAATTCCAAGCAACGCCGCCTCCTCGATGATCCGGCGCAAGAGGACGGTCTTGCCCGAAACCCGGCCCTGCGAGAACAGCGACGTGGCGCGGGAGTAAATCGGCCGCGAGCGTCACCGGAGCGCCGGGCGCACCGTGCTCGTAGCGATGGCCGATCGGGATGAGGCGCTCAGGCGCTCCCGACTTGGGTGGCGGAACAGGCAGAGCCTTTGGCTTTTCGGCCTGCGCGCCCGGCGTTTGCGCCGGGGCCGGCGCGAGGAACGGCGGCGGACACAGGCCAGCCTCCTGAAACAATCGCGTCTTGAAGAGAGGCTGCTGCTGCCGCAGCCACGCGTCGCAGTCGGGGAGCTTACGCGCGTCCATCGCCGCCAACGCGACGAAGGCGCGCAGATCGTCGTCCGTGGGCACGATGAACTTGCCGCCGGCCTTCAGGAACTGATCGATCAGCGCTGTCGTCCTGGGGCCGCTAGGCGGCGCGCCGCGGCGCAGGATGAACAGGTGGCGGAATTTCAGCGCCGTGTCGATGCCGGAGGCGGTCATCGCCGCCTTCAGGCGCGTTAGAAATGCCCTCGCATTCGTATGTTCGAGCATGCGGAAACAATAGTGCTGCTCGCGGTTACCCTCGCTGAGAAAGGTGAAGGACAAGCGGCCGTGCAGCGAAGGGCGCTTTTGGTCAGGGTCGTGCTGAACTTCCGAGTCGATAGTGTCCGGCAAGTTGTAATGCTTCTCAAGCAACTGTAAAGTTCCGTCGATAAGCTGTCGAAACTGGTCTTCGCCTTCGGCGTCAATGAGATTGGCGATCACGGCCGCCTTGAGTTCACTCTGGTAAACTTGATCAAGGCCTGAAGGCTTTACGCCGCTCTCTCCGGGCGGTGGCTGGGTGGGGTCAAAGCTCTCGCAGAGCGTCACCTCCATGGCAGCGATGCAGTTCTGCTGGTGGCGGTGACATGCCATAAGTAACTCGCGCGGCGAGAGGCCGAGTGCGGATTCGAATGCGCAATCAGCGAAAGGCCACGTCGCAAAGAGTGGCTCAAATCGACGCGCCACGTACGCGGTCTCCAACCGAGCAGCGGCTAAAGCGCGTGCAGTTTCGGCAGCGCTAAGTGCATATAGGGGCAGAGGTGGCCAGTAGCGGTCTGTCATGGGAACGTGCGTCGCATCTTTCAACACCTTCCATGTAGTTTCGAGGCACGAGATGACTGTCACGGCACGGCGCTTGTATTCGTGCAAATCCATCAGCCCTTGCGCCAGGGCGTCGACGATAGACTGGGCTTCCTTCTGCTCCTGCATGGCTCCGCTATTCGCGGCATTCGCAAGAGAGGTGCTCGCGGTGACGATGGCGTCGATCTGATCGATGGCGATGAGCGTCGGAGCTGTGCGGCTCATAATCCACGATAGGCCTTGAACGACCTTAATCGGTGAATTGTCTTGCTTGAAGCCAAGCGCTCGAACGTCTTCGCCGTCGAAGCTCATGCCCTGCAGCCAGCCGTGTGCAATGCTGTGACAGTCGAGGTCGTCGGAAATGAGGAGGACCAGCGCGGTGACGACGTCCAAGTGCTGAATTGCTTCACCGGGATACTTGCGAGCGAGAGAGCGGGCGAATAAACGAACTAGTTCAAGTGTGAGATCACGCGGCTGCCCGCGCCATCGCTCTGCGGTCGCCGTCAACTCCTCATCGACTTCGAGTAGCTTAGCCAAGCGGAGGATGAGCCGATCGTATTGCGTTTTGCCATCCGCCATGCGGACTTGAAGCGAATTGAGAAACCCGAGCGCAACCGAAGACCAGAAATCCTTGATGCCGATAAAGTCGAGCAGGATAAACCAGCCCTCCCTTTCCCATACTTGGCGCCGCAGCTCGCCGATGAGATGGGTTTTTCCGAAACCCTTAGGGCCGACGATCACGCGGCCCAGCGGCTCATCATCGGGGTCAGGGTCAACTGTTTTCGAAAAGAAATAGTCGCGGATATCGTCAACCGCTTGCCGATGCAAACCCGGAACATGATAGGGCGGGTCCCGCCAAACGCCCCTCAATTGGCGCGTCCAATCGAAGCTGACTGCGCGGAAGGCGTCGAGCTCGCTGGTCATCGTTCGATCCAGAGGATGTGGCGCGGTTCAGCTCCGAAATATATTGCTGCGTTTCGATCGGCGTCGGTTATCTCGGATTTATTGTCGAGCGGATACAGCGAGGCCTGCCGCTCAAGCTGCATCCTTTTCAAGGCCTCATCGAGCGCGGCGCGATCGATGTCGTTGATTTTCTCGCGAATGTCGCAGAGCCGGGCGCGGGTATTGATCCGGTCGCCGGTCACGGCGAGGTAAGCTTGCCGGATGCGCGCGCGCAGCGCGTCATAGTCGAATGCTCGGGTCGGGATGCCCTCAGAGCCGTCCTTCCGGGCGCGCTGCGGACCAAGGACTTCGGCGAGCGCTACGTTACGGGCCTGCATATAGGCCTTGAGGCGCGTCAGCCACGCTTGTAGGATGGAGCTGCCTGCTGGCGAGCCGGTTGGCAAGTCATCATTCAGATGGTCAGTGGCCCAGGCCCAGCCTTTCTCAGTTACTTCGATCCAAATTCGCCGGTAGCGGCCCCTTCTCTCGCACTTGATCAATCCCGCTTTCTCAAGCGCCTCGCGGTCGGCTTTATCCGATTCCGGCTTCAACTCGTTCTGGAAGCTGGCTGCGTCGTCCCTTGCAAGCAACGCCCAAAGGATCAACGTCTGTTTCTCGGGCGTCGACCTATTGCCTTTTCCCACCCGACCCCTCCTGATTCATTTGCGACCGGCGCAGGCGCACGAGGTCGCGGATTTTCTCGATCGCGCGGCCAAAATCCTGGACGACTTCGTCGTTGGCGAGCCGCAGCACGGTATAGCCGCTGAGCGCAAGTTCATAGTCGCGGTGCCGGTCGCCGATGAAGGCCCGTCGCGTCGCGTGGTCCTGATAGCCGTCGAGCTCGACCACGAGCCGCCCGTCTATCCAGACCAGATCGACCTTGGGGCGTGAGCCGTGCACTGTATCGACGAACCAGTTGAAGCAGAACAATGCGGCAAGTTCGGCCAGCCACGCGCGGCGGGCGCCCGGCCAGCGCGAGGCGTGCCGCCGCTTCCGCCCAAGTGGAGCTGACGCCGGGAGCGCGAGCCGCCGCCTCCCGCGCGATCACGCCGGCGGTCTGGCGGCCAAGCGCGTCGTTGCAGCACATCGCAATGCTCACATCGGTGAACCAGACCGGCCACAAGCGCATCGCCGTCTCGGCCAGAATCGCGATCACCTGTTCGACATAGGCCTCAACGCTCCCGGCCGGCCCCAGCCGCACAAAAAGTGCACGGCGATCGTCCGGGATATGCTCCGCCTGATCGACCAGTTCCCGCAACGCTGCGCCGTCTATGCCGCCGAGGGTAACAACAGATCCTCCGGGTACGCGAAAGATGAACTGCGCTGCTTGGCCGGACAGCAAGGTCTGCTCAGAAGTCACAGTGACAGCGCGCGGGTCAGCAACCCGCGAAGTTTTTAGGAATTCCGACGAGACCGCTCCTTCCTTCCGGGCATCGAACTGCGCCATGTTGGCCGTGCCCCAAGGGTTATCTGATATGATCGTGGCCTCGCCTAACTTAGAGCAGCGTATGCGCTGGTCGGACAGCAAGCAAGCGGTGCAGAAGAGTCCGATGTTGGCGCGACTCTGCCGTGCTCCGGGCGGTGAAACGCGTCAGGTATGCCCCGGCAGTGCAGACGTGGATTTTTTCAGCTATTTCAATGGCAGCACCGGCCTCAGGAGCTTAACGCCGTCGCCCCTTCTTCGGGTCACGCACGACTATCTTTGGGTTCTCCGTGACGCGTTCCTCTGGAACGAACGCGATCCGCATGCCCCAGCCGGCAAAGTATCGGAGGAGCTTTCCGAACACCGCCAAGGACAGCTCTTCGTTGTCGATGTGAATGGTGACCTCGCCGTCCGGGCCGCCGTCGTCGGCAATACAGCGCAGCACCTCGCCGCGCGGCACCCACTGGTCGCAGTCTTTGCGGTGCTCTATCTGTGGATTGCCGGGCGGAATCTCGGTGACGGCTCTATCCCAGTCCTCTAGCAGCCGTTGCTGCGCAGCCATAACGCCGTTGAACACGCCGACGATATCTCTGTCTGTCATGGTCTGTATCTGCGGCCCAATTGTCAGCCGCGTCTCCGGGATTGTTGGGTCTGCGTACTCGATGATGGCATCGTTACCGTCGCGCGTGATGCGGACCTGATCGATCACGGCCCAAGTCCGCCAGCCGCGTGGTTCGACATTGCGGCCATACATGGGGATAGCAAAGCGCAATTGATGATGGCGCGCGTATACTTTTTGGTGCATAACCGATGCCTAACCCCATTTCGGACGCCAGCATCATCTTGAAAAATCGAGCCTCAGTTCCAATCTCCGCGAGATCGGTAACTTGGCTGTCGATTGGCAAAGGCGGCCCTAAAGCGGATGTCTGAGGCCTATGCCATTGCCCTTCTGCGTACGTGCCAGCCATCTCGCGCCTCCATGAAAGGCTCTTAAGCAAGGGCGGAAGTATCGGGACTATTCCGGCAACCACGTAAACTGAAAATACGCGGTCATCTCAGGGAGGTCTGTGGCTGACGAGCCAGTCAGCGGCGAACTGGTCTGCGAAGGCAAATTCCCTGCTAACAGGGAAAATAACAGGGAATTTTCCGGTATTATGGCGCAGCTGCCACAAGCGCGGTTGGAGGTCCGCGCCCATGTTGTGAGAGAGGAGGTTAGTGATTAGAGGCGCGCGCCATGTGGGCGCGAGCGGCTTGGGCCGCCTCAAAAAGAAGCGATTATTCAGGACGTGACCGGGATGTTAGATTCAGGCTAATCCATTCATTATGGGCGCATTCGAATTCATTTTGGCTTTCACTTTCTTGGCTGCCGGTATCCTCGCCACGGTGGGGTATGCCGTGATAACTGTGACGCCTGCAGACTTCAAACTTGCGCGCGCCTCTTTTCTTATTGCTGGCGCGCTCGTGTTCGCGGGTGGCATTATGTGGGGTGTGCTGACAAACTCTCCTTTTTGGACAAGAGTTCTAGTCGTTAGTCTGATCGGAGCGGTTTCCGCCGTCGCGACGAACGAAGCTATTCGCTGGGTAAATAATCGAGAAAAAATTGCAGGGCCGCTTCCCGAGCCAGAAACTCACGCTCGCCAAGAGGCACAAACAGCGCCATCGAATGATGTTTCACAAAACGCCGAAAATGCACGGCGCAGCACCCCAGCAACGGCAAGTGGAGTTTCAGACCCTGGATTGTTCCTTGAGTGCACTATAGCCATCCCGCCGATTAAGACCCCAGCAGATGGTCGATTGTTTATTCTCGGTTTGTTCCCCACGCCAATTGAAAATGGAGGTGGTGGATTAAGTGAAGTCACAATGCCACCTGGAACAGATTATAAAGGGGGTGCCGTTGACTTACCTTTGAATGTTCACCGATGCCAGATTACAAATTATAACACAGTCACGGCTGTCAATATTGATATCGCACTTTCGCTAATATTTAGCGAAGTGGTCGAGCCAAAAACCGGTGGACATACATCTGGAAGTATAAAACTCGCGCGTTCGTGGCGTATACGAATTGGGAAAATTGATCCGGGGATAGGAAATCCATTTGTTTTTCATATTCTCAATCAAGTTCCATTCTTTGTTCAAGTCTCATTTCCAGAGGAAGCAGTAATTCGGCGGATAGGCGACCCGACACCTCAAACAATTCAATTGACTACTAGTAACCATTATCCAATCTCGTTCGGCCCGGTGTTTGAAAAGAAAGCAGACGTAGGCGTCGAGGCTAAGCCGTGAGGTCAAATATCCTCTAGTCTAACACCCTCCAGTTCCAGGGCAGCAAGGCACGCCAAGAGGAACGTAGCAGCAAACGTTCCGCGTTTTAGCTTGGCCGCCACGGAATCCCGCGTTTCGTCGAGGCCGTGCTTTTTGAGCCGCTTGGCTAGTTCCTCGTAAGTCACGTCCGCACGCTTCAATTCCGCCTTGAGAAAGCGGGAAGCGCGTTCTGGCCGCGCGAAACCGGAGGAATGGCGATGAGTGGCGCATGATCAGGGGCTGACATTCGCACACCTTTTTCTGTGGAAATCTCATCCCATATATAATTTTCCCTATTGACAAAGCAAATTATTACCACCGATCGGCAACCCGAATCAGCGCAATCGTACTTAACTCGTGAGCGCCCATTGGGCGTTCCGGCTAGTTCCATAGACAACCCATGAGAAAAAGCGCCCGCCGGGGAGGAGCGGCAGGCGCTACCGGCTAGGACGCTTGTCAGACCCCAGCCGTACAATTGATATGAGCCTTAATAACGAATCGTGAGAATTACACCGCTTTAAACAGTTATCAATAATTAATGTTGCATCGCCCATATGTAAAAATACACTCACACTAGCGCCCATTTGCCGTCTCGGCTTGTGCCGCTCTTCGCCACAGCCCCGCGCTGCGTGAGCCGCCTTAGCACGGCAAGCGCCCGCGCCGCGACAATTTCCTTGAACGCCGCATCGCCGGGGGGCATTCCCTTTGCCTGCACAACTGCGCCAGCTATTTCGGCCGACGTGAGCGGCCCAGATGCTATCCGCAAGGCGTCTTGCGTAAGCCGGGACAGCTCATTATGAGCGAAGTAGCGGGTCCGGCGATAGGCCCGCTTGGGCGGAATGTCATCGGGATTTGTGCCAGGCGAAAACAACTTGATCGTGCCATCCAAGTTTGCGAGATTCGCCCGCTGGCGCGCAATCCGTTTTTCGAGGTCGTGAATGTGCCCGCTGATTTCAGCGCGTTTGAGGCGAAGGGCTGAGACGACGTGCGTATCGGTCATGCCCCGGAAGCTGGGGGTGACCGGTTAGAAATTCTTGTGGCAGTTGCGCCATAATACCGAGATTGCCTAAGCAATTTAACTTTTATTTTAGCTTAATGGCAAGCCGGCTAAAGAACGTGTTTGCTAGAAATCGAACCTGCTCTTGGGATTGCCTGATGTTTGGATGGTTTGACGCAAACACCAGGCAATCAGGCAGTTCATAAATAATCGCGCATTTTTCTTGACGTAGCTGGTCGCGGGTGAATCTCTCGGAGGGCCGGCGGGGTAGTTGGCGCGCCCTGTTAGCCAAGCCGCTTCCTGGGCGTCCGCCAAACGCGATGGCCGGGCAATATTAATACGTCCATAGGTCCGTTCATACTCACGCGGCGTATTTACGGGAGGGCTTTGCAAAGAACGAGAGGATTTTTCGCGCGTCGAGAACCCGCCGCAACCAAAGGTCGCGTTTGCGCCGTGGACCCGCAAGATGGCGGCCATCCTTCGAAAGGCTCAGGAGATCAAGGACAAGGTCAACGTGAATTTGGCGCGATCTGAGGCGGCAATGAGCGGGGTGCATAATTTTACCGCCGCGACGCTGGGAGGGCGGGAGAAGCCCCCTTCCGATTTTTCGAGACAGGTCCCGCCGGGGGGAAACACGCGAGCAAATATGGCTTTCCGCCGCAGTACGAAGGGCTCGAGGCGCTTTATCGCGAATATTATGCCCAAGGTTTTGCGGTTCTAGGCTTTCCGTGCAATAAGTCCGCCGCTCAGGAACCGGGCGATGCCGCCGAAATCGCGCGATTTTGTTCGCGAACCTACAATGCGGCTTTTCCCATGTCCGGCAAGATCGATGTCATTGGCGCCGGGGCTCATCCGCTTTACTGGTTTCTCTAAGGCGAAGCCAAGGGAGTTATGGAATCCGCGGCGATCAAATGGAATTTTACGAAATTCCTTGACGACCGGAAAGGCGGGGTAGCGGCGCGCTTCGCACCGGCGGCGGCCAAAGGACTCGAAAAGGAAATCGAGAAGCTGCTTTAGCGCGCGGACCGCCGGGCCCGTTGATGTCCGCGGCATTAGAAGGACGAACAAAAGCGAGCATCGTTTGATGCGCCCGCGAAGGAGGCGATTTCATGCCCTTGCGGCTCGATACGCGGAGCCCGGATTTTGGGGCCTCGTTCAACGCGCTTGTTGCGATGAAACGGGAAGCGGCGGAGGACGTCGACCAAGCCGTTCAGGCGATCATCGCGGACGTCATCGCGCATGGCGACGCCGCGCTTATCGGCTATTCGAGGAAATTCGATTGCGTCGATCTGGAGACGCTGGGCTTGCGCGTGGGCGAGGCCGAGATCGATGCGGCGTTCGAGCATTGTCCTCCCGCGGCGCTCGATGCGTTGCGCTTGGCGCATGCCCGGATCATTGTTTTTCATGAGCGGCAACTCCCGCAAGATCACCGATTTACCGATCCGCTCGGCGTCGAACTCGGCTGGCGCTGGCGGCCCGTCGAGGCGGCAGGGCTCTATGTTCCGGGTGGCACCGCGAGCTACCCGTCTACGGTTTTGATGAACGCGGTGCCGGCCAAGGTTGCCGGCGTCAGCCGTATTGTCATGGCCGTTCCGGCCCCGGAGGGACGGATCAATCCGCTTGTTTTGGCGGCGGCCAAGCTCGCCGGCGTCGATGAAATTTACCGGGTTGGGGGGGCGCAAGCGATTGCGGCGCTGGCTTATGGAACTCAGACCATTGCTCCAGTCGCCAAGATCGTGGGTCCTGGCAACGCTTATGTGGCCGCGGCCAAGCGGAGGGTTTTCGGCACCGTCGGCATTGACATGATCGCCGGGCCATCCGAAGTCTTGATCATTGCCGGCGGTGGCGCTGATCCGGAATGGATCGCCGCCGATCTCCTCGCGCAGGCCGAGCACGACGCCGCCGCGCAATCGATTCTGATCGCCGATAACACGGATCTCGCTTGTGCCGTCGAGGCTGCGGTCGAGCGGCAATTGGGGTCTCTCCCGCGAGAAAAAATCGCGGCGGCGAGCTGGCGCGATTTCGGCGCGATTATTCGTGTCGCCGATCTTGAGGAAAGCATCGCGCTCGTCGATCGCCTTGCTCCGGAGCACCTCGAGATTATGACCGCGAACGCCGAGGCGCTCGGTCAACGGATCCGCAATGCGGGTGCTATTTTTCTAGGAGCTTATACGCCCGAAGCCGTCGGCGACTATGTAGCCGGTTCGAACCATGTGTTGCCGACCGCGCGTTCGGCCCGGTTTTCTTCTGGCTTGAGCGTTCTCGATTTCTTGAAAAGAACCTCGATTTTAAGGTGCAGCGCCGCCAGTCTCGCAAGGCTTGGCCCGGCGGCGATCACGCTCGGACGCGCCGAGGGACTTGATGCCCACGCCCGCTCGGTGGCGCTCCGAATCGATCATCCCGCATGACGAGCGGGGACGATCAAAACCAGCGCAATCGGCTCGTTTCCGTGACCCTCGACGAGGCTTCGATCGGCCGCGGCGCGGCGGACCAGGAGCACGAGCGTCAAATCGCGATCTACGATCTTATCGACGAAAACAGCTTCGCCCTGCCGGGCCGCGACGCTGGCCCCTATGGGCTGAAGATCGCCTTACAGGACGCAAAGCTCGCGTTGGAAGTCGTTGACGAAAATGGCGCGCCGCTCGTCGTCCATATTCTCTCGCTGACTCCGTTCCGTGGTCTTCTCAAGGACTATTTTATGATTTGCGAAAGCTATTACGCGGCCATTCGAACCGCGATGCCGCGGCAAATCGAAGCGATCGACATGGGACGCCGCGCGCTTCACAACGAGGCGGCCGGCCTTCTCATGGAACGGCTCAAGGGCAAGCTAGATTGCGACCACGACACGGCGCGGCGGATTTTCACCCTCGTCGCCGCGTTGCATTGGAAAGGCTGAGCGCCGATGCCGGCGGGGCAAGACGCCAGGGCGCCGCCGGGATGAAGCCCGCCGTAAAGAACCGCCCGCAAGCCGTGCTTTTCGCCTGTACGCGAAATACGGTACGCTCGCCGATCGCGGAGGCACTAAGCAAGCATTTCTTCGGCAGGCAAGTCTATTTCGCGTCGGCCGGAGTAAGACGCGGCGAAAGCGATGGATTCGCCATCGCGGCGATGGACGAAATCGGCATCGACATGACCAAACATCGCCCCCACACATTCGAGGATCTCGAAGACGCGTATTTCGACCTCATCGTCACCCTTTCGCCGGAGGCCCATCACAAGGCGCTCGAATTTACCCGCACCCTCGCGACCGATGTAATCTATTGGCCGACGTTGGATCCGACCGCCGTCGAAGGGTCCCGCGAGCGGATTTTGGATACGTATCGCGAGGTGCGCGATGGCCTCCTCCAACGCATCAAAAAAATGTTGGATTACCAGCCGATGGGCAATCTGTGAATGGCGCATGCGCGCCCGTTACGATCGCCTCTATGATGCACATCATGCCGGCCGCGATGAGGGATGAGCGGCCCGCGCGATCGTACCAAAATCGTATGGCCCGCCCCAATACAACCAAGGCTGCGGGGAGATAAGGGCGATCAGCCCCGCACACGAGACGGGCATGGAAAGACCTGCATAGTTGCCGCCTCAGTCTACTCTCGCCAGGGGCAACCAGGGCAAAACATTTTTTACGTCGAAAGTACCTTGGCAGCCAGCTCGGCACGGTTGCGAACGTTCAGCTCGGCATAAATGTTCCGGCAATGCGCGATCGCCGTGTGCTGGCTAACACCCAATTTTTCCGCGATCGCGGGGCGCGAATGCCCCGCCAGCAAGAGCAGGCATACCTCGCCCTGCCTCGCCGACAACGGCAGATCGTCCATGCGGCGCGAGAACCGCAGCGCCAGCGGCTCTTGTCGGCGCAACGTAACGCCCAAAAGCGGCGGCGCTCCGCTCGCGTCCGGCGCCGTTAGCCAGTAAGCCCGGAAGGTAAAGCCGCCCCACACGTTCCGGTGATGCCAAACCGGCGGCGCCGGTTCTTCCCCGATGTCTTCCGCGGACCGTTCCTTGAATGTTCGAACAAGGTTTCGGCATATGCGCACGACCGGCGGCGGCAGAACAAAGTGGCCTGCGTCGCGGCGCAGCGCTTCCGGGGAAAATTGCGGATAACAGGCCAGCCGCAACAGCCTTTCGGCTTGCTGGCTGAGGTGCAGGATCTTCCCGTCAAGGCCGGCAACGATCAGGCCCTCTTCGTCCGTATCCGCGAGTTCGATGTCGAGATTGCCCGTTGGCGCCAGGGCGTGCGCGATATGAGGCACGATCAGCTCCAGTCTTTTTGCCTCGTCCCCGGTAAAAGGGGGATCGTGCTGGCCTCGGCCTAGCAGCATACCGGCCAGCCCGCGAATCCCTTCGCGCACGGGCACGAAAAGCCGTTGATAATCGTTCACCTTGCGAAGGATCTCGTTGAACATGGCGGAGCGGAGGAATTCGCGCCGGTCCTCCTTGAGAAAGCTATCGACATGCCGGACGGCCGGTCCGTCCCGGAGGCGCATCGATTCGCTGAACGTCAGGATTACCTCTCGCTCCCGCCGCTCGTAGAATTCGGCGAAGTACAAGGGTCCCATGTGCACCCACCCAGGGTGCTCGGTATAGACGTTGCGGATTTCGCCAGCCGCGCCGGCCCACGCGAAAATGTTGGAGCCGGCCGGCACCAGGCCATGCAGCTCCCGGAGCATTTCGGGCACGGCGCCTTCGCCCCCGAGCCCCAGGCAGGACAGCTGGCGGATGCGCGCAACCGCCCGCCGGACGGAATCTGGCCGGGTCCTTTGCATGGCAGGCGGATGTCCCCCACGAATCCCGCGCATCGTTGGATCGCTAAAAATAGCCCGATTGGGGGATAGTATGGCGCTTTTCGATTGCTAGGATAGTTCCCGCCCGCAACACCGTCATCCCCCAATGAGGGGGTGCGGAGGAAGCGGTTTCGCGACAATCATTCCGGGCGATGTGGGATTACACCGTCATCAAGTTTTCGTTTCGGCAGGGTAATTTCCGCTCGCAGGGACATTGTCTCCGCCAAGAGTTCGAGCGGCAGGAATTTCTTCCTGACGTTAGAACTTGCTCTTTCAAACGATCCCTCGCTAGGCGGGTTCGCGGAAAGTAGTGGGAAGAAAATGAGAAGTAGGGAAGGGAAACGAAAATGAAACCATTCGTCTTAGCTGCTCTATCGGCCATGTTATTGGCATCTGCCGCGTTTTGCGGATCGAGTTTCGCTGCAAGCACCAACTTAACTTTTGCAATGGTCCCCACGCAGTGCCTATCAAATCCCACGGGTCGCGTTACGATTACGCACACCCCAAAACTTGAGGAGAACATGCACGTCGAGGTGTCTGGGCTGCCCAAGAACACGGATTTCGATCTGTTCGTTATCCAGGTTCCCACGCCTCCCTTTGGCCTTTCCTGGTACATGGGCGATATGCTGACCGACGCAAATGGCGAGGCGGTCGCCGACTTTATCGGCCGCTTCAACATCGGAACCTTCATCGTGGCTCCCGGCACAGCTCCGGCCCCGGTGGTGCTCGCGGGCGACGCCAGCAGCAACCCCGCAACCGCGCCGGTGCAGCTTTATCATCTCGGTCTTTGGTTCGACACTCCGGCGGATGCGAGCGCTGCCGGATGCGGCAACAAGGTCACGCCGTTCAACTCAACGCACAACGCCGGCGTTCAGGCTCTGAACACCGGCAATTTTCCAAATTTAAGCGGGCCACTCCGCGGTGTCACTAGATAACGGAGCTGGCACTGACCTGCCGGTCCATCAACGGAGAGATACCGTCACCACAGATCGCGCCCCCGAATTGGTATAGTCTTCCTGCGGGGGCGCAGAGGTGCCGTCGCGGGAGTGGTTGGAATTTGAAGGTGGCGTAATCTCCGCG
>JRHI01001065.1_pt1 | contig 25485 bp, 31 predicted proteins | sample 215371 | NCBI WGS metagenome assembly JRHI01 (sample SAMN02929681, study PRJNA255918) | sediment metagenome | biome: cave system; feature: Ice Cave; material: Sediment; isolation source: sediment from deep within a dark volcanic ice cave with no known source of... ...
GCAGTTGCCGGCTCCGAACGGGCTTACGATTGTACGTAATCAGGAATGGAAATGCACCTTTTTGATCGGCGTACGGTGCTGGCTGGCGGCGCGGCGATGTTTGGGATGGACCTGGCTGGAGTCGCGCACGCGCAAACGAAGCCGAAGCTGCGGTTCTCGGCAGCCTTCACCGAGCAGGATCTTCGTGCGGAGGGCTACAAGGCGTTCGCTGCAGCAATCAAGGACGACTTCGAATTCGAACCCTACTGGGGCAACACCCTGTTCAAGCAGGGCACCGAGCTCGTTGCCATGCAGCGCGGTAACCTCGAAATGTGCAACCTGGCGCCGGCCGATATCTCCAAGCAGGTTCCGGCTTGGTCTTTGATGACCTCGGCCTACCTCTTCCGTGATGCCGACCACATGAAGAAGGTGTTCAAGAGCGACGTCGGCACGGACTTCATCAAGATGGCCAAGGATCAACTTGGCATCCAGATCATCACGCCAGTCTATTTCGGATCGCGCCACGTCAACCTGAAGCCGGACAAGCCGATCAAGACGCCAGCCGATCTCGCGGGGATCAAGCTGCGCATGCCACCTGGAGAATTCTGGCAGTTCCTCGGCGAGTCGCTTGGCGCCAACCCGACACCGGTCGCCTACGCGGAGCTCTATACCGCGCTGCAGACCGGCACGGTCGACGGCCAGGACAACCCGCTAGTGTCGAGCAGGCTGATGAAGTTCTATGAGGTGACGTCGCAATTCGTGCTCACCGGCCACGTCATCGGCTACGACGTGATGTCGATCTCGGGAAAGATCTGGGATGCGATGAAGCCGGAGCAGCAGGCCAAGTTCCAGGCTGCCGCCGACAAGGCCATCGATGAGACCACGGCCAAGTTCAATGCGCAGGAGAAGGATGTCATCGAGTTCTTCAAGAAGGAAGGCAAGAAGGTCTACGAGCCGGACCTTAACGCCTTCCGCACCTCGGCGCAGAAGAAGTACCTCGAGAAATACGGCGCTGATTGGCCGAAGGGTGCGCTCAAGCGCATCAATGCCGTGAAGTAGGCCCTCTCCCGACACCGGCCGGTCGTCGGCGCACAGCCGGCCGGGTTTCGCAAGCAGCATTCGAGCGATCGAGTCGAAATGAGCCCGAAGCTCCTCCGAACCGCACAATGGCTTCGCTGGAGGGCTCAGAACATCGCCGCGCTTCTGCTGGCGACGATGTTCACCTGTTTTCTCATCCAGATCCTGTTCCGATACGTCTTCAACTATCCCGTCGGATGGACCGAGGAGCTCAGCATCCTGTGCTGGATGTGGGGCGTGCTCTGGGGCGCCGCGTTCATACTTTCCGAGCGCGATGAGGTTCGCTTCGACATTCTCTACAGCAACGTCCCCGAAGGCGTGCGGCGCATCTTCACGGTCATAACCGGGCTCGCGCTCATCACCCTCTATGGGATCTCCCTACCCGCGGCATACGCCTTCGTGGCGTTCATGAAGGTCGAGCGGTCGGCTTACCTGCATGTGCCGATCAACTACCTGTACTCCATCTACGTCATTTTCGCGGTTGCCTGCATCGTCCGTTACATGTGGCTGGTCTGGAATGCCATTCGCGGCGGTCGATCTCACCTCGCCGAGCCTGGCGCAGTGGCCGATTGATCATGACCATCAGTCCGTTTGCCATCGCCGTCATCTCCATCGTCGCACTTGCCGGTATGGGGCTGCCGATCGGCCACTCCATGATCCTGGCCTCGATCCTCTACCTGCTGCTGGCGGGCCTCGATCTCGGGACCGCAGCCGAGCAGCTGCTCAACGGCCTGTTCAACAGCTACGTGCTGCTCGCGATCCCCCTTTTCATTCTTGCCGCCGATCTCATGAATGTCGGTACTCTCACGGACCGTCTCCTCAGGTTCTGCCTGGTGCTCGTCGGGCGGTTTCGCGGTGGCCTGGGACATGTCAACGTGGTGGCGAACGTGATCTTCGCCGGCATGTCGGGCTCCGCCATTGCCGATGCCGTCGGCATAGGCCGCATCATCATCGGCATGATGACCAGGGGCGGCAAATATCCGATCGCCTATGCCGGCGCGATCACCGCCTCCTCAGCCATCATCGGCCCAATCATTCCGCCGTCGATTCCCATGGTCCTCTACGCCTTGGTGTCGGACGCATCGATCGGCTACCTCTTCCTCGGTGGGGTCATTCCCGGGCTGCTTCTCGGCCTCGGCTTCATGATCATGAACACCGTGATTGCACGTCGCCGTGACTTTCCAGTGGAGCCGCCGGTGCCGCTGCGCGAGATTCCGGGGATCACGCTGAGCGCCCTGCCCGCCTTGATGCTGCCGGTCATCTTGCTGTTCGGCATCTATGGAGGGGTGACGACGCCGACCGAAGGTGCGGCGGCTGCGGCGGCCTACGCGCTGTTGGCCTCCGTTGTGATCTATCGCTCGCTGTCCTTCAGGCAGCTCTATGAGGCGCTCATCGGCAGCGCCAAGGCGACAACATCCGTTGGGATGCTGATCGCTGGCGCGCTGGTGTTCAACTACGTGGTGACCATCGAGAACATCCCCAGATCGCTTCAGCAGCTCATGAGCGGCTACCAACTGAGCGCCGGCGGCTTCCTCTTGCTCGTCAACATCATCCTGTTGATCCTCGGCTGCCTGCTGGAGGGCAGCACGATCCTGCTTGTCATCGTGCCGATCTTCATTCCGGCCGCGAAGGCGTTGGGCATTGATCTGGTGCATTTCGGCGTTGTCGTGGTGGTCAACATCATGATCGGCCTACTCACGCCGCCGTACGGGCTGCTGCTCTTCGTGATCGCCAGCATGACCAGACAGCCGCTGTGGGCGATCGTGCGCGAGGCCGCTCCGTTCATCGTCGCGGCGATCGCCGTTCTCGCCCTCATCACGGCGTTTCCGGAGACGGTTCTCTGGCTGCCAAGACAGATGGGCTACAAGGGCTAGACATGCCATGAAGCGCATACTGGTCGGACTGATTGGCGCGAATATCCAGAAGTCGCTGTCACCAGCGCTGCATGAGGACGCCTGCGCAGCGGCGGGCATGCGCGCCCTCTATCATCTGATGGACCTCGATATTTTATCCGGTCGCAGCCTCACGGACCTGCTCGACGCGATGCGCACGGCAGGATTTGCGGGCGTAAACATCACCTATCCCTGCAAGGAGGCCGTTCTGCCGCTGCTCGATGAGGTGTCGGCCGAAGCACAGCAGATTGGGGCCGTAAATACGATCACCATCGACCGCGAAAGGCGCACCGTCGGATACAATACCGATCGTGTTGGTTTCCGGCGCGCCTTCGAGGATGCGCTGGGGCGCGAAGCCATCGACGGCAAGACGGCGCTTCTGGTGGGCGCAGGTGGCGCTGGGCGCGCAGTCGCTTTCGCGCTCTTCGACCTCGGTGTCGACGTGCTGCTCATCCATGACTCGGATGCGCATCGCGCGGATCGGCTCGCCGACGCCTTGAGCTCTCAATTCGGCGCCGGCCACAGCCGTGCCGTGGCCGATGTTGGGCCTGCATTCTCCGGTGCGGCGGGCGTAGTCAACGCGACGCCGGTCGGCATGCTCGGCATGCCCGGGATTCCCATCCCCGTCGAGGGCATCCAGGCACGCCACTGGGTGGCGGATGTCATCTACACGCCGCTCGAGACCGAGTTGATCATAGCGGCGCGCGCCAAAGGCAGCAGGGTGATGGGCGGGGCCGCTATGTGCGTACACCAGGCGGCGGAGACCTTCAGGCTTTTCACGGGGCGTTCGCCCGACGTCAAGCGAATGCAGCACACGTTTGCGGCAGCGGCCGCCCTCAGAGACAAGAGCTTCGCCGAACCGGCTGAAACCCACCAGAAGGCGTGATCCATGCAGACCTCGATCGCCACGGTGTCCCTGAGCGGAAGTCTGAGCGAGAAGCTCGAGGCCATCGCGGCCGCGAAGTTCGATGCCGTCGAGATATTCGAGAACGATCTCGTCACGTTCAACGGCACACCCGCCGATGTGCGTCATGCCACCGAGCAGCTCGGCCTCGGCATTGTCACGCTGCAACCCTTCCGTGACTTCGAGGGCATGCCGGACAATCAGCGCGCCCGTGTGTTCGCCCGCGCGGAACGCAAGTTCGACGTGATGCAGCAACTCGGGTGCGATCTCCTGATGATCTGCAGCAACGTATCCCCCGACTGCGTGGGCGGCATCGAGCGCGCCGCTGCCGACCTGCACGAACTCGGCGATAGGGCCGCTAAGCGCGGCTTGCGTGTCGCTTTCGAGGCGCTGGCGTGGGGAAAACACATCAATGATTACCGCGACGCCTGGGAGGCCGTTCGCCGCGCCAACCACCCGTCGGTCGGGCTCGTGCTCGATAGCTTTCACATCCTTGCCCGCAAGACGGATTTGGGCGCTATCCGCTCCATCCCTCGCGACAGGATCTTTCTGGTGCAGCTGGCGGACGCGCCGCTGCTGCAGATGGACTACCTGTCTTGGAGCCGGCATTTCCGTAATTTTCCAGGGCAAGGCGACCTGCCGCTGCTCGAGTTCATGGAGGCACTGGCGGCGACCGGCTATTATGGTCCCCTTTCGCTGGAAATCTTCAATGACCAGTTCCGCGCCGGCTCGGCACGCAGCGTCGCGGTCGACGGCCACCGGTCGCTGCTGTTCCTGCTCGACCAGCTGGCCGCCAGGAACAGAGCGCTGGTCTCAGCGGGCACAATGCTTCCGCCACGGTCGAAGGCTCTCGGGACCGAGTTCGTGGAGTTTGCCGTCGATGACGCGAGCGCTCCGAAGCTCGAGGAGATGCTGTCGACGCTCGGCTTTCGCCGTGCCGGCCGGCACAAGTCCAAAGCCGTCACACGATGGCATCAGGGCGGCATAAATCTCGTCGTCAATACCGAAAAGGAAGGCTTCGCTCATTCCTTCAACATCACGCATGGCTCGGCCGTTTGCGCGCTTGGGCTGAAGGTCGACAACGCGGCCGCCACCTTCGAACGCGCAAAGCTGCTGCTCGACGTTCCGTTCCGGCAGCTCGTGGGCCCCGGCGAGCTCGACATTCCGGCCGTGCGCGGCGTCGGCGGCAGCCTGGTCTACTTCCTGGATTCCAGCAGCGAGCTCGGACGCGTCTGGGAGATCGAGTTCGAGGAAACGGGGGAGGCTGGCTCGAACGCCGCCGGGCTGACCGTCGTCGATCACATCTCCCAGTCCATGCACTACGAGGAGATGCTGACTTGGTTGCTGTTCTACACCTCGCTCGTCGAGCTCAGGAAGATTGCGCCGCAGGATGTCGCCGATCCCGGCGGCCTTGTGAGAAGCCAGGTGATCGAGTCCGCGGACGGCAGCCTCCGCATCATTCTCAATGCCTCCCAGAGCCAGCGCACGCAATCATCGCGCTTCCTCACGGAAGTGTTCGGCTCCGGCGTTCAGCACCTGGCGTTTGCAACGGCCGATATGTTCGCCACTGTAGCGTGCCTCGAGCGCAATGGGGTGGAGCTGCTGGAGATTCCGGAGAACTACTATGACGACCTGGAAGCGAAGATGGATCTCCCGCCGGAGCGGCTCGACGCGTTGAAGGCCCACAACATCCTCTACGACCGCGACGGAGACAGCGAATATCTCCAGATCTACACCCGCAGCTTCGAGCAGCGCTTCTTTTTCGAGATCGTTGAGCGGCGCGGATACGCGGGCTACGGCGCAGCCAACGCTCCGGTCCGGCTGGCGGCGCAGGCGAGGCTGATCAACGAATAGCGGCTGTGTTGCCCTCTATCCTGACCGGGAGGAAATCGACGAATGTCAGTTCGCCTCATGATCCTCAATGGCCCAAACCTCAATCTCCTCGGCGTCCGGGAGCCGCACATCTACGGCTCAACCACGCTTGCCGCCATCGAGGCCAGTTGCCGGGAATTCGCGGAGTTTCTCGGCGCATCGCTGGAGTTCCACCAGTCCAATCATGAGGGTGCGCTGGTCGACTTGATCCAGTCAGCGCGCGCAAAGGCGGACGCGCTCATCGTCAATCCGGCCGCCTATTCATTCACGTCCATAGCCATGCTCGACGCACTGAAGACGTTCGAGGGTCCATTCATCGAAGTGCACATTTCCAATATCCACGCCCGCGACGAACTGCATCGCCACTCCATACTCTCGAGCGCCGCGAAAGCCGTCATCTGCGGCCTCGGCCCCTATGGCTACATCGTCGCCATGCAGGCGGCCGCCCGAATGGTTGGCAAACTACCACATGGGCTGCCTGCGCCCGTGCGCGATGGCCCGCATTGATGGCATGGGAATGAACGCGCAATCGAAAGATGTCGATCTTGTTGTTCTCGGCAGCGGCGCGGGCGGAATGACGGCGGCCTTGACGGCTGCGACGCTCGGTCTCGATGTGCTGCTGGTCGAAAAGACCGAATGGATCCGCGGCACCGCGTCCCGCTCGGGGGGTTCCCTGTGGGTGCCGAACACACGACATGGTCCACCGGGCAACGACAGTATCGACAATGCCCTAATTTATCTCCGCGCCGCCCTGGGGGTGGATCGAACCGATACCTTTATTGCGACACCATGGAACAGGAGATGATGGCGATGCAGGGCAGCGGGTTTCTCGCGATCTGGAGCGATGTTGAGGCGAGCATGGAGACCGACTACCTCCATTGGCTGACGCGGGAGCACTCCGCTGAACGCGTCGGCGTCAAAGGGTTCCTCGCGACGCGAGTGTTTCGAGCGCTTGGCACCGACCTCCGCCGTTTCTTCATCCTATACGAGTTGGAAGGGCCGGAGGTACTGGGTGGGCCCGATTATTTGGCGCGGCTCAATGCTCCAACACCTTGGTCGCAGCGAATCATGCCCACCCTCGGCAACTTCGCGCGCGGTGGCGGCCGCCAGGTGGCGTTCAAAGGCACCGGCCAGGGTGGCGTCATCGCCGCTGTCCCGCTCAATGATCCTCCCCCGGCGGATCAAGCAAGTCTGGTTGCCAATCTCGCAACCTTGGATCGCATTGCAGCCGTGCGCCTCTTCGAGACGGATCAAGCAAAGACGTCGATCCAGACGCGCGAGAAAAGTATGCGGGAACAGGATCGTTCCTTCACCGGGCTGCTGGTGATCGAGGGCCTGGACCAGGCGGCCGTTCGCGTCGCTGTTGAACAGCTCGCAACTGCTGTGCCGGCCGTTGGCGTGGCCGATGCTGTGACGCTGTACGCGTACTTCTTTGGTCTCGATCGCCGCCAGCTTCGCTGAATTTCGTATGCGAAGCACTCGACGGTTTGACACTCCTCGATCCTTCGGAGCAACGTCCGCATTTTCACAGAGCTGTCGTGAGACTTGAGACGCCGACGCCAATTTGGCTTCGAGCGTTATTGGCACAGGCTGAGAACCTTCTTTGCGCGACCGGTTGCGCCTTGTAATGCTGCAGCGCAGCATTACATCCAGGCGACGACGTGAAGGCGGCTGGCAATGTTCGATGGAGATGGGCACACATGAAGGGCTTGAAAGACACCCTCGCCAATCTTGCGCGCTTGCGGGGCAGGTTTGAACGACTTCTTTCGTCAGCCTCGAAGGGCGGTGGGGGTGTGCCTGCCGCTTCTCCCAGGCACCGCGAAACCACGGCCTTCGGGAGCAACCCCGGTAATCTGCGAATGTTCAGTCATGTGCCGAAAGGTCTGAGCAAAGGTTCCGCGCTGGTCGTCTCCTTGCATGGCTGCACACAGACCGCCGCCGCGTACGACTACGGTTCCGGCTGGTCGGATCTGGCTGACAATCAAGGATTTGCGGTGCTGTATCCCGAGCAGCAACGCTCGAACAATCCCAACAACTGCTTCAACTGGTTTTTGCCGTCGGACACACGGCGCGACCGAGGCGAAGCGCACTCGATCCGGCAGATGATCGAGCGCATGATCATTGACAATGGTATCGATCGCCGCCGTATTTTTGTGGTCGGGTTATCGGCGGGAGGTGCGATGGCCTCCGCCATGCTCGCCGTTTATCCTGATGTCTTCGCCGGGGGCGCGACTATCGCCGGACTTCCGTTCGCTTCTGCAACGAACGTCCAGGAAGCGTTCGAAGTCATGGCAAAAGGTCGGGAACGCTCAGGTCCGGAATGGGGTGACCGGGTTCGCTCCGCTTCCACGCATCGTGGTTCATGGCCAAAGTTGTCCGTTTGGCATGGCACCGCCGACGGCATCGTCAACGCCAGGAATATGGAAGATATCCTCAAGCAATGGGCAGATGTCCATGGCGTGTCCCTCCGACCGAGCCTCGAGCACAAGATCGGGGGACATACCCGCCGCGTCTGGCGCACGCACGCCGATGTCGATGTCATGGAGGCGATCTCCCTAACCGGCATGGGCCACGGTGTTCCCCTCGCGACCGGCGATGGACCCGGGCGATGCGGCAACGCGAGCGCCTTTCATTTCGACGTGGGCATCTCCTCGAGCCATCATATCGCGCAGTTTTGGGGTCTCGCGGAACGACAACCCGTCGTTGATGATCTTGTCGCCGAGCGCAGATCGGCGCTTCCCGTTCCGGCCGTGCGCACATCCGAAATCCCAACGCTTGCCGCTCGAGAGGCCTCCGCTGGGAATACGGTGGACGGTGACCGGACGCGCGCTTTCGCATTTCGTGACCCGAGGGAGGTCATCACGGCGGCGTTGAAGGCGGCAGGCTTGCTAAGCGAGCCCGGTTCGGCTGGACACCCGCCAGGCGGCAGCGGATTCGATCCACGTCCGCTGATCACCTCGACGTTGCGGTCGGTCCGGCTCTTGAAGGAGTGACCCGAGATTACCGCGCCGCGCCCCGCGACAATATAGGAACCGTCGCGTGGCGTTCTGCGGCGAGCCGCATGTGCAGCGCGCAGGCGCTTATTTCGCCGAGCACCTATAAGACGCAGGAACCAATGCCCTGCCCCACGCCTTGTTCCACAGCCGGCGGTATCGCTTTCACTGCCCCACCGACAAACGTTCACACGATAGAGGAGCCCATGGTCGCCAAATCCACCAAGGCAAAGTCGAAGCGTCGCACAGCAGTCAAGGCTAAGACGAAGCGTGGGAGCAAGCCGCTTCTCGCCCGCTCCGCCGAAGTGCGTAAGACCAAACCCCCGTCCATTCAGCCCGTTGCCGTCGCTCCGCCAGTTCCTTTGGTGGCCGAGCCATTAGCGATATTCAGCGTGATGGGTCGCATGGTGCAAGCCTATGCCGAGCTTCCTGGCCGTCTTGCCCAGTGCCGTTCGCCCTTCGATGTGTGGCGAGAGCAGGTGCGATTTGCGCAACGCATTTTCAGCTGAGCTTCATCGCGTCCGGACATCATCCTTCTGGACTGAACATGCCCAGCACGGACGGTGGGACAACAGCGCCCTCGCGCGAACGTTCCAAACAGAAGATGAGCACGGTGGATGAGGCGCTGGTGATGGGGTCAGTGCCGGTTGATGTCGCTGCCGTCGTCGTTGAGCTGTTATCGTTGGCAGCGATTGGGGATTAATCGCCTTTAGTCATTTCCTGCACTGCGATGGCTTGCATTTCGTTCGCGTCTTTGGTGTCCGGCACCAGAGACAAGACGATCGTGGCGAGCCGCATACGTGCACTCTCAATAGCATCTGGCCTCCTATAGCCAGCGGCGATTTCCGTCCAGGCACCGTCGAATGCTTGACAGGCGCTCTTCAGTTCGTCGGGTCCCAGTGATGCGCTTTCAATCAAAACGCGGGCCTTCATGGCATTCTCCTCGGTTGGCATGCCCTTATGCCAGCTTCGAGGTGTCCTGTCGGTAATATACATTACCAAGGTGATGTGGGTTACGTTTCCGGGTAGGTCTTGGGGAGATGATGTGCGATGCGAGAGCGGACGAGCTGGTAACACTCGCAGGAAGCCGCCATGAGGCCCTGGCGATTGACGATCGTGACTTGCTCACGGCCGCGCCGGATCAACCCTGCACGTTCCAGCTCTGCGGCGGTGTTCGTGATCGATGGCCTCTGGACCCCGAGCATGTCGGCGAGCAAGTCCTGGCTAATGAGTAGTGTATCAGCGTCGCTGCGATCACGCATCATCAACAGCCAGCGCGCTAATCGCTCCTTCAGGCCATGCGCGCCATTGCACGCTGCCGATACCATGACCTGTTCTTGAAAGGCTTGGACGTAAGCAAACGCCAGGCGACGGAAGGAGGGCATGGACCGCATGGCGCGCGCGAACGCTCGCCGCGACAACTGTGCGGCGCTTCCCGGGATCTGAACGAAGAACCGAGCGGAGGAAGTCTTGGCACCGAACATGGCTTGCACCCCCGTGCAACCTTCCCTCCCGATCGTTGCCATCTCGATGATGCTGCCGTCCGAATAGACGGCTACCACCGAGACGACGCCGCTGTCTGGGAAATAGACGTGGTCGAGCGAACTATCCGCGTCGGTGAGGACTTGCTCGCGTCGGCAGGGAATGTGGGTGAGCTGCGGCAGCAATTGCTTGAGATCGCGCGATGGCAAGGCGAGCAGAAGCCGGTTCTGAGGCCAACTTGGCGGATCGGTCATACCGTCTAAACGGCGATTACTGATGAGGGTTGCACTAGAGATCACGCATTTTGGAAGGGGAGCTCTCGGATTTTGCAGAGGAAGCACGCGGATTTTGGGTGGTCGTGGCACGGAAATTGGAGGCGGGGTGGGTCACGGATATCGGAAGCCGTGGCGGCCGCGGGGTGAGGCTCGGCGCGGAGATTTAGGAGCCTGTCGAAGGTTGATGAGGGGGTTGCGGCAGATACGTTTTCAATCGCCGGCTGCGCTATTTCCGGCGTTGACGCCGCGACGCATGTGCTTGGGGCAGCCGTTGAACTGTGCCCATGTCGTCGGCTTCGACCGATGTGAGCCTGGCGTTGTGCCGGGTGGGCAAGGATAAAGCTCCGTCAAGCCCACCGTCTCGCATTACGCGCGCTCGACATGATGATCGGGGCTGCGCCGGAGACGAATGTCGTCAATCTCAAGCGCAGGCGGAGCAAGCGCTGGTGCCAAGTTCCGTGGACGCTGACACGTAGGAATTACCCCCATCGGCCCCTGGCGGAGATCCTCTCCGGAACGGGGGCCTGATCATCGCGTTGAAGCAGACGAGTGTGCTGCCAACCGGAGGTGTGCGATGACCCAGGCGGGTCCCCACGATTATCTGACGGAGCCTCGGACAACCGACCCTAGCTATACGGAAGGGGTGATGGATCAGGTGAACCAACTCGGTAAGCGTGCGCAGACGCTGGCCGGGGACTTGGCTACAGCAGTCAAGGACCGGCCTTACACGACGCTCGCCGTAGCCGCCGGGCTGGCGTTTGCGATGGGTGCGCTCTGGAAATTGGGTCAGCAACGGCCGCAAACTCGGCTTGAAGCACTACAGGCGCAGATGCCGGATCTGCGCAGCCGCCTCCGCGACCTGCCGCGCTGGGAAGATATGAGACGGCGGTGGTGGCGGTAGGCTAGGGGTAGGTTTCAGCGGGCGGGAGTGGTGTCCGGCCCAGGCTCCGCCTCGTTCGCGGTGAACTTTCGGGCTCCCGCGTCGGCCAGAACAGACCGCAGATCAAAACCAGCAGCAAAACGAGCGGGAAGTTACGCCCGAGGAGCTGCGCGACCTTGAGAGCGCTGGTCGCGCCTCCGGGCGTCGTGAACAGCGCTCCCAGCAAGGCAAGCGGTGCCTGCGCCATCGCCTGGCTCGTGGCCTCGCCAAATACCTCTTGCGTGTCGGTCTGTCCGGCCTGTTGCTCCGCTAACTCCTCTTCATGCTCCTTTACCGACACCCTACGCCTTCCAAATAGCGCCGAGCACGAAACCGACAATGCCCGCCACGGCCAACGTTGCCATAGGCTGGTCTTTCACGGACTTGTCGAGGGCACTCTTGAAATTGCCGGCGACTTCCTGCATCCGCTCGCCGGCCTCGCGGCCCTGATCCGCGACGCGATTGGCCATCTGCTCGGCTTGGTCGGCGGCTTTGCCGAACTGGTCGGTAGCCTTTTGCTTGATGTCGCTGACGGGATCGGACGAACCGCCATAGGTGCTCTGGGCCATGAAGTTTTCTCCTGCTTGGCGTTTGTGGTCCAACGCGGCAGCCGAGCTTTGGTTCGCTCACGCCCGCGCCGAGCCGATCTCGTCGGCCATCCGTGCGCCTCGAGCGCCCATCGGTTTCCCGCCGCCCTCGGTGGTATCCCGGGCGGTCTGATGTTCCATCTCGGCGTTGATCTCGGCGCCGACCAGCACAATGATGGTCGAAAGCCACATCCACACCATGAAGCCGATAACGGCGCCGAGCGATCCGTAGGTGGCGTTGTAGGCCCCGAAGTTGGACACGTACCAGGACAGCAGCAACGAGCCGATGATCCAGACCGATCCGGCGAGGGCGCTGCCCCAGGTTACCCAGCGCCACCGCGGTTTTGTGCGACTCGGGCCATAGCGGTAGAGGCAGGCCAACGCAAAAAGGATGACCGCATAGAGGAGCGGCCAGCGCGCAAGGCTGAGAAGACCTGCCGCGGATTGGTTGGGAATACCAAACAGCTTGATCGCCAGCGGAACGGCGACAATGCCGGCGATGGCGACGATGACGAGAATGATGGAGCAAAGCGTAAAGGCCAAGGAGACCAACGTGAGCCGAATGAAGCCGCGTTTCTCGCGCTCCTTGTAGATGATGTTGAGCGCATCGAAGATGGCCTTGGTGCCCGCATTGGCGCCCCACAATGACAGGGCCAACGTGCCGAAGAAGGTGAGCCCGAGTGCGCCTTGGCCTTTTGCGACTATGCGCTGTACCTGATCGGCGATGACCTGGAGGGCGCCTTCCGGCAGAAAGCCCGAGATCAGCCGCAGGTGCTCGCTGATGGTGCCGGCATCGGCGAACAGACCATAAAGCGACACGATGGCCGCGGTGGCCGGAAACAGCGCCAGCAGCGCATAAAACGTCACCCCTGCCGAGACGAGAAGCACGCGATCGTTCTGGAGGCCGTCGTAGACGCGCAAAGCGATGTCCCTCCAGCCCGTGGCGGGAATTTCGCTGGGCTTGTCGGCCGTGCGCCCCCGGGCCTCGCCCATTGTCTGCCGGACCGCCGATGCCGCGCGACGCACCGGCCCTTCATTCCGGGCGCCGAACAATGCCCGGCCGATGCCGACCAACGCCGCAAAAACGATCAGCCCCCCGGACATGCGCCCAGCCGGTTCCGGCGCAGCACGTTTGAGAAACGGCGCACGGCCGCTCAGACGGTCTGGCGCTGCCATGTTCCGGATTCCGCGGCGACCTTATCGATTGCACGCACCACGCGCTCAGGGGCGATGTGGTGGACCATGTGCGAGCCCCCCGGAAGGATGTCGAGCTGACTTCCCGGGACGTCCCGATGGAGGAGCTGCGCCTGGCGATAGCTCACGATCTCGTCCGCGTTGCCGGCGAGGATGGCGGTCGGCGGGAACAAGGACCGGTAACGGCTGCTAAGAGCCTCCGCGGCGGCAACCATACGGGCCGAGTCCTCGCTGAACGCGCGGATCTGCGACGGCCGCAGCGCGAGGGCGAGGGGATACTCGGCAGCAAAACGGGGGGACACGCCTTGCGGCGAAAACATCCGCTCGATGAGCTTCGGCGCAAGCATCTCACCAATGAACGGCGTCACGGTGTGATTGAGAACGTCGCCCAGGAGGGGAATCGCCGGCGGCGAGAACAGGATCAGCTCGGGGCGCGGTGTCGGATAGTAATAGCCCGAGACCAAAACCAGCCCCGCGACAAGGCGCGGATGAGCGAGCGCCAGGGCCAAGGCCACCAGCGTGCCCCAGGAATGGCCAACAATGACGGCCCGGTCGACGTCGAGCAAGCGGAACGCCTCGGGCAGCAGCGACGCTTGCGCGCTCTCCGTCCAACGGCCGCGAGGCCGCTCGCTATGCCCGAACCCCGGCCTGTCAATGGCGACCACGCGGTAGGCCATGGCCATTCCCGCGAGCATCACTAAACCCCCACGCCGCAACCGTTGCGAGGACGGGAGCTGTTTCTTCAGCGTCTGGAGGCGAGTTCCCACGGCCGGATTCCCCTGCTGAATTGCCAGCCTTAAACGTCGGCTGGGCGTTTGAGTTGCGTGGTCGCCGCGTTACATCGGTGATCCACACGTCCATCAAGGCCACATCGCATGAGGCAAGCCGAGCTCTTCCAATCGCTTTCAGATTTGCCCGAGGGCTTTCGTTACCGTCCCGATCTCGTCTCCCAAAGCGAGGAGCACAGCCTCATCCAGCGGCTCCAAACCCTCCCCTTCAAGGAATTTGAGTTTCACGGCTTCCTTGCCAAGCGACGGGTGGTCTCGTTCGGCTGGCGCTATGACTTCAACGGCGGCGGGCTGCAGAAGACCGAGGAGATGCCCACCTTCCTGCTCCCCCTGCGTGAGCGGGCGGCGGCGTTTGCCGCCATCCCAGCTGCGAGCTTTCAGCAGGTCTTGCTGACCGAATATCGGCCCAGCACCACCATCGGCTGGCACAAGGACCGCGCCGTTTTCGGGGAAGTGCTCGGGATATCCCTGCTCTCGCCTTGCACTTTCCGTCTGCGGCGCAAGGCCGGCACCAGATGGCAGCGCGCCTCTCTCGAGCTCCAGCCGCTCAGCCTATCTGCTTCAGGGGCCGGTCCGGACGGATTGGGAGCACAGCATTCCCGCGGTCGATCACCTGCGATATTCCATAACGTTTCGGAGCATCGCTGATTGTGCCTCGCCAGCCGGTCGCTGCCACCGGTAAATTCGCGACATCGGGAACGCCCGGATAGCTCTCCCCGTTGGCAAGAAGGCCAAGCCGTGGCTTGGCCATCAAGCGAGGCTAAGATTCCGATGGCAAAGAAGAAACTCGCCGACTATCAGGCCAAGCGCGACTTCAAGAAGACCTCCGAGCCGAGCGGCAAGGCCAGGATTCGCGCTGCCGAATACCCCCGCTTTATCATCCAGAAGCACGACGCTACGCGCCTCCACTATGACCTACGCCTTGAATATAATGGCGTCTTCAAGTCCTGGGCGGTGACCAAGGGGCCCTCGCTCAAACCCGTCGACAAGCGCCTCGCCGTCGAAGTCGAGGACCATCCGCTCGACTACGGCGACTTCGAGGGCACGATCCCCAAGGGCGAGTATGGCGGCGGCACCGTGATGCTGTGGGACCGCGGCTTCTGGATGCCCGAAGGGACCAAGGACGTCGACGCGGCGCTGCGCAAGGGCGAGCTGAAATTCACCCTGGCCGGCGAGAAGCTGCGGGGCAGCTACGTGCTCGTGCGCTTGAAGCATGACCGCGAACGCGGCAAGCGCAACAACTGGCTGCTGATCAAGCACCGCGACGAGTTTGCCCGCGAAGAGGACGTTGCCGAGCAGGACAAGTCGGTCGCCTCCCGCCGCACCATGCAGCAGATCGCTGCCGGCAAGGGTCGCGGTCCCAAGCCGTTCATGGCGGCCGGGTCCAAGGCCTCGGCCCCTAGCGCCATCTGGCACTCCGACCGCTCCAAGGAGAGCAAGGCGCCGCGCGCGCCGGCCAAGTTGCAGGCGGCAACGTCCGCGCGCAGGAGCAGCCCTGCTCTGGCCGGAGACAAGGCGGGAGGTAAATCCGGCGCAAATGTTATCATGGGAGTGACCATCTCCCATCCCGACAAGGCGCTATGGCCGGCGGGAAAGGATCAGGCAGCAGTCACCAAACGAGACCTTGCCACCTATCTCGAAACAGTCGGCCCATGGATGATCGAACATCTGAAGGGCCGGCCCTGCTCCATCATCCGCGCGCCAGATGGCATCGACGCCCAGAAGTTTTTTCAGCGCCACGCCATGCCCGGTATTTCGAAACTGGTCGAGCTCACGACCGTGGAGGGCGATCGCAAGCCTTATTTGCAAATCGACCGTGTGGAAGGCCTCGTCGCCATGGCGCAGATCGCGGCGGTGGAGTTCCATCCCTGGAATTGCCAGCCACACCATCCGCCGCTGCCCGGGCGCCTCGTCTTCGACCTTGATCCAGCCCCTGACGTGCCATTTTATGCCGTCATTGTTGCTGCGAAGGAATTGCACGATCGACTCGAACAGCTCGGTCTGCTCGCTTTCTGCAAGACCACGGGCGGCAAGGGGCTCCACGTTGTGACGCCTCTGAAGGTCAAGCAAGGAAGCGACTTGGGCTGGAATGAAGCCAAAGCCTTTGCCCAAGCGATCTGCTCGCAGATGGCAAATGACAGCCCCGGCAAGTATCTCATCAACATGTCGAAGAAGCAGCGGACGGGCCGCATCTTCCTCGACTATCTGCGCAACGACCGCATGTCGACCGCCGTCGCCCCGCTTTCACCACGTGGGCGGCTGGGCGCCCCCGTATCGATGCCCGTGAATTGGAACCAGCTGCGCGACGGTCTTGATCCCATGCGGTTCACGATCGGAACCGTTCCTGCCCTCCTGCCGAAGAGTAAAGCCTGGGCGGACTATTGCGATGCCGAGCGCCCGCTTGAGGGAGCGATCCGAAAGCTTGTTGCAGGCAAGCGATGACGACCGCGCTGAGAACGAGGCAAAAAGCGTTGGCGACGCTGGGCATCCCGCTCGACCTTGAACCCATGGAAGCCAAGTTGGTCAGCGAGCTGCCCAAGGATGGTGCCTGGCAGTATGAGCCTAAATGGGACGGCTTTCGCTGCCTTGCCTTTCGGGCGGGTGGTGCGGTCGACATCAAGGCCAAGTCCGGAAAATCGCTCGCGCGCTTCTTCCCCGAGGTACATCAAAACCTGCAGGCACTCGCCGCGAACGCCTTTGTGCTCGACGGTGAGCTGGTCATTCCCGTCGGCGGCGGGCTGTCTTTCGATGCCCTGCAAATGCGACTGCACCCCGCCGAGAGCCGGATCGCCCGGCTTGCCGTAGAAACGCCGGCAACCTTCATCGTGTTCGATTGTCTCTTGCGCAAGGCCGGACAATCGCTGCTGGCAAAGCCGTTCGAGGAACGGCGTGCGGCGCTGGAGGAATTCTTCGACGGCGTCGAAGATCATTCCGGGTTGTCGATCACGCCCTTTACCCGCGAGCAGCGCAAGGCCAAGCGATGGCTGGCGAACCGCCAGGCCTCGGTTGACGGCGTCGTCGCCAAGCGCCTCGCCCTACCCTACCAGCCTGGCGAGCGCGCCATGCTCAAGATCAAGAACCTGCGCACCGCCGATTGCGTGGTGGGTGGCTTCCGCTACGAGACGGGTCGAAAGCTGATCGGATCGCTGCTGCTGGGCCTCTATGACGACAAGGGACTTCTCCACCATGTGGGCTTCACGTCCGCCCTCGCCGACAGCGAAAAACCTGCCCTTACCAAACGCCTGGAGAAGCTTGTGGCCCCGCCCGGCTTTACCGGTGATGCTCCGGGCGGTCCCAGCCGCTGGAGCACGGCGCGATCGGCCGAGTGGAAGCCCCTTCGCCCCACGCTCGTGGTCGAAGTGCGCTATGATCACGTCACCGGCAATCGCTTCCGTCACGGCACCGGCCTCGTGAGATGGCGGCCCGACAAGGCGCCGGAGCAATGCACGTTCGAGCAACTTCCAGGCGCCGTGCCTGCCATGGAGCTGCAATAGGCGCACTGAGCCGTCTCGCAAAACTGGTTTCAAAGCGATGAGCAAAGCTTTCACCCGGGAAGATGATACCGGCCAAGAGGCCGACCTCCCCGAGCGTGCGATCTCTCCGCATCCGAACCTCGTCACGACCGAAGGTCTCTCCCAGATCGAGGCCACCATTGCAAGGCTTACCAAAGAACAGGGGCGCGCCAGGGATGCCGGCGATGTCGCCGCCGCGGCCAATGCCGCGCGCGATCTTCGGTATTGGACCGCGAGGCGCGCCACCGCCCAACTCACGGAGCCGAAACCGAGTTCGCAAGTGCAGTTCGGGTCACGTGTGACCATCAAGAGATCGGATGGGCTGACGCGCGCTTATCGCATCGTCGGCACCGACGAGGGCGACCCGGGGCATGGAACCTTGTCGTACGCCTCGCCCCTCGCGCAGGCGCTGATGGGCAAAGAGATTGGCGACACGGTTGTCCTAGGCGCGCGCGAAGAAGAAATTATCGAGGTTGCCTGAGGGCTCATACCGCCGGATTGTCTCCAAGATCGCCCGATAAACGAGACCGCGAAGCAGAAAATCCTTGGAGGGCGGGCATTGGCACGGTTTTGTCTTGCTCAGGTCAGGCTTCGCTTCGTGATCGATGGCCGGCGTCTCGATGAGGCGACTGAGGCCGCTCTGGAGGCGGATTGCCGCGCCGGCGCCAAGGCTATCCTGGAGGCCGTGCGGCGCCGCCGTTTCGAAAACCGGTCCGAAGGACAGCGGGCTGCGAAAACTGCTGCGCTATGAGAGTGCGCTCTGGTCCACAGGCGTCGTGCGCGTCGCCGTGCCTCTTGGCCTCCGCCCAAAGCACCACGCGGGTGACGTTCGGCAATTTGGTCTCCCAGCAATTCGGACTCGATCGTAACGCCAAGTACCGCGCACCGGGCTGGATGGACCCTCCAGGGCACCTCCCGCAAAACTCCCGCAAGCGGGCCCATTGCGCCCGCGGAATACTCAGAACCCATTGATTTCATTGGCGAGCCAAGCAGGATGAAACAGTGAACACATATGTGCTCGTAGTCCCTATACAGCGGCCGGCAGGACGGCGGTGAGCTTGCATCGGCGCGGGGGGACGCCTTGGCAAGCGCGGCACCACGCCCTGCTACACGAGGGACAGGGGTCCGTCCTGCGAGGTCCAGTCTGGGGTCGAGTCTGGGGTCCATGACGCGGGGCCGCGGCAAGCCAGTTGATGGCGACGATGCGCTCGGCCTGGCGCCGCTTGATCAGCACATCTGGCGAAGAGGGACGGCACCCGGTCCGCTATCACTTTCGGGGGCTCGCTGAGGAACTTCGCGGACTGTCTCAGGCGAGCCGTAACTCAGCGCTTCCCTTGCTCCAGGCCTCGTCCCGTAAAGCGTCCGGCCGCTCGATGACGATTGCCCCTCGTTGCAATGAAACTATGCGGTTCTTCTGCAAGCGAGCGAGCGTGTTCGTCACCCATTGCCGGGTGGAGCAGACAATGCCGGCCAGCTGCTCATGCGTGACGCGCCGGTTGACGACCAGGCGGGCGCCATCAGGGCGGCCGTCGATCTCCGCAAGGATGAGGAGAAGTTGGGCCAGCCGCGCCGTGGCCGAGCGAGTGCCCAGCATTTGCACCAGAGCCGAGTAGCACTTGCCCTTTGCCACCAGCCCATCGATCAGAGAGACGGCAAACGCGGGCACAGTCTCGACCAAATGGCGGATCCGCGCACCCGGCAGATGGGCCAGCCGAGCCGCCCCAATTGCCACCCCCGACCACATGTGCACGCCGCCGCCGAACACCTCCGGACCGCCGACGAAATGGCCAGCAGTCCACAACGCCAGTGTGATCTCCTTGCCGGATGGGCCCGCGTAGTAGGTCCGCACGCGGCCGGACTCTATGAGATAGATGCCGTCGTGACGGTCCCCCTGCATGAAGATTGTCTCTGCGTCTGCAACGGTGATGGGTGTGGAAGCGCGCCGCACGGCATTAATCTCATCCAGGGTGAGCCGCTCGAGGAAGCTGGCGCCACGATTGATCTCCGACAGCACCTCGGTGAGGTAAAGGGCCGAGTCGGACCCATTGATCTCCTTGGTGCCGGGTGCGGGAACCCGGCCCATCGTGGGGCCCCTGCTCATTGGTGCTTGCCTTCGCGCGGCATAGCAGCGAGGAAGCGGGCGAGTGCCGCGATGTCCCCGTCGGTGAGCCTGCGCGCGATGTGCTGCATGCCTTGGCCGGCATCGTTGCCGCGTGCCCCGGAGCGGAAATCGCCGAGTTGTTTGGCAATGTAGGCCTCGTGCTGGGCGCTGAGAAGCGGCGCCGCGTGCGCCGCGGCGCGGCGCCCTTCGCGCGCATGACAGTCCCCGCAGGGCTCGACACCCGCCTGCGGATCTCCGACCTGAAAAAGTGCCGCGGCACGTCCGCCCGACGAAATATGATGGGTTACGACCTCCGGCTCGGGGGCCGCTTGACCGGCGAAGTAGCGAGCGATCTCGGCTACCTGCTCGTCGCTGATTTCGGTGACGACCGCTGCCATTTGTCCGCCGTCGTTGCTGCGCCGACCTTCACGGAAGTCTCGGATTTGCTTCTCCAGATAGTCCGCACGCTGGCCGGCAAGCTTGGGAAACTTGGCCATCCTGCTCACCCCATTCAGGCCGTGGCACGTGCCGCAGATTTCCTGAGGTGGAGCGTTCTCATTGCCGATGCCGTCGGCTGCGGCGACACACGGCAGGGCCACAGGCAGCAAGACGGCAAGTGCCACCTGGAAAGTTCGCTCAGGTCGAGCCCTCATGCTCAGTGTCCGCGATGATGCCCGTGAGCCTGCCCCGCTGCGCCATCCTTCTTGACAATCGCCGTGCGGGTGAGCCTTTGGCCGTCGCTGAAGGCAAAGGTCAGGCTGACTGTGCTTCCCGCCTTCAGCGCTGCTTTCGGCCCGATCAGCATCAGGTGGAGGCCGCCCGGCGCGAAGCGAACGGTCTGCCCGGGACCAACCTCGACCTGTGCCACCGGCTCCATCGTTGCAGCGCCGTCGACGACCCGTGAGACATGGAATTCGACTCTTGCGTAATCCGTGCTCTCTGCCGCGACGAGGCTGCGGGCGATCGGCCCCAGATTTGTGAGCGTGAGATAGCCTGCGTGTTGCTGCGCGGACGGTGGTGCGTGCCGCACCCAGGCGTCCGCGATCCTGATTGTCTCTTCGGCTCGGGCGATCTCGGCGCCGAGGAGAAGAACGGATGCAGCCATGCTGATTTGGAGCAGAATTGATCCGATGGAAATGCTGCGCATGGTCTCGTGCTCACTTGTGGTCCGTTGCGGCGCGACGCATGAATGCCGCGAGAAATTCTGCAGCCGCCGCAGGCTCCATCGGCGGATTGAGGGTTGCCCTCACGCGCGCGTCTGGGTCGATCAAGCTGATGACGGCGCTGTGGTGCACCTGGTAGCTGGTGGCGTCCGCGTGTCGGCCGACGATGCGAACATAGCCGTCGAGGCTGCCCACCAGCGCTTTGACCTCGTCCGCCGCACCGGTGATGCCGACGAATGTGTGGTTGAAGTGCTTGATGTAGTCGGCCAGCACCGGGCGATCGCGGTCGGGGTCGACGGCGAGGAACACGACCTGCGGTAGCCGCTCTGGTGAGAGCCGGGTCGACAGCTGTTCGAGCACCAGGTCCAAATTCTGGAGGGTGAAGGGACATACGTCGGGGCAGTGCGTGAAGCCCAGCATCACCAGACTCCAGCGGCCCATCAACTGCGCGTTGGCGAACGGCCGGCCCGCATGGTCTTCGAGGTTGAACACGGTGAGCGGTTTGGGTGGGCTCAGCACCTTGGTCTCGAGCGGTGCCGCCGCGAGTCCGCACATCGACGCCAACAGCGCGCCAGCCGCCATCAGGACGCGCGGCTGCCAGTACGCAGCGGTGCCGGCCAACCTCCTCATCGGTTCTGCTGCTCGAAGGCTTTCAGACTCTCCTCGCGGATCTGCTCGTGACACCGTCGCCTAAGTCGGAGGAAACGCTCGTCGAGCGTCACGTCCGGATCGCGCGGGCGCGGCAGGTCGATGGCGAGGTCGGCGATAATGCGGCCCGGGCTCGCGCTCATGATCAGCACCCGGTCGCTCAAAAAAACGGCCTCGTCGATATCGTGCGTGACGAACAGTACAGTGATGCCGAACTCGGACCAGATCTTGAGTAGGTTCTCCTGCATCATGTGCCGCGTCTGCGAGTCGAGCGCACCGAACGGCTCGTCCATCAGCAGCACGCGCGGATAGTTGGCGAGCGCGCGGGCAATCCCGACGCGCTGCTGCATGCCGCCGGAGAGCTCGGCCGGATAGCGCTTGGCAAACTTGGTGAGCCCCACCATCTCGATGAAGGTGTCAGCGATGGCTTCCGGTGTCGGATCGCTACGGCCCAGGATGCGCGGCCCGAAGGCCACGTTCTCACGCACGGTCTTCCACGGGAAAAGCGAGTATTGCTGAAACACCATGCCACGGTCGGGGCCAGGCTCGCTGACGAGGTCGCCGTCGACGAGGATGCGCCCCGTGGTCGGCGCGATGTAACCCGCCACGCTGTTGAGCAGTGTCGACTTTCCACAGCCCGAGGGTCCCAGGATGCACACGAACTGGCCGGGGGTGACCTCGATGGTGGTGTTGGCGACGGCCAGGTGCCGCTCGCGGCCGCGGCCGAAAGCGATCGACACGCCCTCGATGCGCACCTGCCCGCGGTCGCTCTTGACCTGGCGATGGAGGGGCCTCGGGGGCGGCGGCTCCTTCTCGAGCTTAACGACGTTGAGCATCGGCCGGCTGACCTTGCGTCCTGTCACACCGAGGATGGGAATGCCGGGAGCGCGCCGACGTCGCGCGCTCCGGTCTGGGCGATTGCGGCTGGTATCGCGGAAAGACCCCGAGCAAGCTTGAGCACCGCAAAACCGAGCAGCGTGAAACCGGCGATCGTGAGATAGGGTCCAGCCGGTTCGAGCCAGTTGGCGGTGGCGACGCCCATTCCCAGCATGGCAAGTCCGACGATCCAGGTTGGGGTCGAGCAGCACACGACCCAGCTGAGCGTCGCTCCCGTGAGCGCGATGAGCCCGGCACCGAGGCCGGATGCGGCCAACACCGGCGGTGCAGCCTTGACCCCGCAGGCGTGCCGCTGCGCGGCGGCCAACGCCCACACCGTGGCGAGAAGCGCCCCCAGCACCGCGATCACGGCCATCCTCGGCGGCACCAGCGTCAGGCTCCACTCGGAGATACCGCGGCCGAAGCTCATGTTCATGTAGCCGACCTCGAGCAGCCATTCGTCCCGGGCGATCATCAGAGTGTCGGAGAGGGAGGGCGTAGAGCGGACGATATGGGCGACGTTGCCCAGCCAATCGTAAGCGACCACGTAGTTGGGCCAGGTCTCGAAGCGCACGACGAGCGCCGCGAGCAGCGCGGTGTAATAGATGAGAATCGTGCCGAGCGCGATTGCTAGCCAGCGGCCGAAACGGGCGCAGATTGCAGCACCGATGTCCGCCGGCATGCGTCTCATCGCGTCTTCCTCTGCCAGGCCAGGAACGGTCGCGTGAGGAGGCGCACGGCGTAGGTCGACAGTGTACCGAGCACGCCGATCGATAGCATCCCGACGATGATGTCGTGGTACCGGATCATGGAATAGGCGTTCCAGGTGAAGTAGCCGATGCCGTACTGGCCCGAGATGATCTCGCCCACCAGCAGCGAGAACCACGACACGCCCATGCCGATGGCGAGGCCGGTGGCGATGCTCGGCATGGCGGCAGGGAGCACGACATGCCGGAAAATCTGCGCCCGCCGCGCGCCGAGCGAGCGGGCGGCGCGCACGAGCACCTCGGGCGCCTGCTCCACGCCGTGCATGGTGTTGAGGATGATGGGGAACAGGGCGCCGAGAAACGTGATGTAGATGATGGAACTCTCCTCCGTCGGCCACATCAGGATGGCGAGCGGGGTCCAGGCGACAGCCGGGATCGGGCGCAGTATCTCGACGTAGGGGGCGAGCACGTCGCGGGCAAAGCGCGAGCGACCCATGGCGAGCCCCAAGCCGATGCCGAGCACCGTAGCAAGCAGGTAGCCGATCATGATCCGCTTCACGCTGACGAGGATGTGCATGTAGAAGAGCGAGCCCTGCACATGAGCGAGAAACGCCGACCACACCTTGGCAGGGGCCGGCACGTGCTCGAACCTGACGACGAAGTCGAGCTTGGCGCGAACGGCGAGGTGCCAGAGCAGGATGCCGGCGGCAACCGCCGCGATGCTGACGAGCCCGCGCCCTATTGTCACCGCCGCATCCGACAGGCGCGCCGAGAGCTCGTCGCGCCACCGGTCGTCCGCTGTGTTCGGTTGAGCCTGCGGTGGATCGGTCGCAACCACCAGCAGCTCGTGCGGAAGACCGACCTGCAGCGCTGAGTGCTTCTCGGTGTCGGGGAACCGCGCTTGGGCAAGATTGGTTGCGAGATCAGCGGGCACTGGGCCTCCGTTCGTCATTCCTTCTAGTGGCGGGGCGAGGGTCGGCAACCCTCGCCCCGCTAGCTCACGTAGCCCACTCGCAATGGCGAGAACGCGGCCGTCACGACGACACGCTCGCCACCGCCTCGTCGAATGAGATCACCTTGCCATTGACCTTCTCGGCGTGCTTTTGCGCTTCGGTCTTGCGCAGGAAGGTGGCGTACTTGCCGTCCGTGGTGGCTACCCAGAACGCTGTCTTGCCGAACAGCTTCAACCCCGTCTCCACGTCGTAGACATACGTGGCGTTCAGCTTGGCGCCGGTGGCTTTGAACTCTGCCACCGCCTTCAGGAACGCCTTCATATCGGGATAGGTCGAGATGCCGTCGCGGGCGTGCCAGATCTCCATCGGCCGCCCCGCATTGGCCTTGAGCGGGTCGACGACCCTGGCCTTCTCGGCCGCATAGTCGAGACCCATCTCCTTGTACGCGGCCTTGATGTAGTCCTCGGTGATCCACGCCTTGAAATCGAGCGGCGGGATTTGCTTCTCCTTGACGAGCACGCCGTGGTCGAACACCAGCGCGTCGACCCAGGGCGTCTTGATGGTGGGATCGAGAGTGAGGTGACCGCCCTTCGAGAAGTAGAGGTAGAGCACCTCCTTCTCCACGCCCGACCACTTCTCCATGAAGTCGGTGGCGCGGAGCGGATCCTCCTCGATCCACTTGCCGGCGTCGTAGATGGCCTTGATGAAGGCTGTGACGACCTCCGGGTATTGCTCGGCGAAGTCCTTGCGGACGACGACGCCGTGCAGGTAGGGCACCCCGGTCTCGCTGCCGTCGTAGATCTTGCGGCCAGTGCCTCGGAACTCCATCAGCTCCGACCATGGGCAGAAATCGGCATGGGCGTCGATCTTGCCCGCGGCGATGTTGGCAGCGCCGACGGCCGGGCTCTGGTCGCGCAGCTGGATCGAGCTCGCGGGCATCTTGGCGTCCTGCAACGATTTGAGCAGCATGCCCCAGGCGGCGCTGCCGACTGGTGTCGACACCGCTTTGCCCTTGAGGTCGGCGAGCGAGTAGATGTCGGAGGCCACGGGCACGACTATGGCGTTGCCCGAACCCTTCTGATTGTAGCCGGTGCCGGCGACGTAGAGGGTGCGCAGCGACGCCGTCTCCTGGAACTTGGCGCCGTTGACGACCAGGGGATAGTCGCCCATCACGCCGAAGTTGAGCTTGTTGGCGAGCATTTGGTTGGTGATGGGACCACCGGAGGAGTAGTCGCTCCAGCTCACCTCGTAGGCAGCGTCCTTGTACTTCCCGGTCTTCGGCAGGTGCTTCTCGAGCAGTTTCAGCTCCTTGACGACGATGCCGGCCGTGTAGGTGTCGGTGCACATGCTCTGGTGGCCGATGGCGATCTTGATGGTTTCGGCGCCAGCAGTTGGCACGCCGGCCAGCGACAGAAGGGCCGTGGCCATGATCAGTCGTGTGTAGACCCGCATGCGGAGACTCCCCTGTCCGGACAACAACTTGTCCAAATTCACCCCGTGCTGAGCGCAACGCCCATGCCAGCCGCTGCTCGGATGGTCGTCATCCGAGCTAGCTATCTGATT
>JRHI01001066.1_pt1 | contig 25437 bp, 32 predicted proteins | sample 215371 | NCBI WGS metagenome assembly JRHI01 (sample SAMN02929681, study PRJNA255918) | sediment metagenome | biome: cave system; feature: Ice Cave; material: Sediment; isolation source: sediment from deep within a dark volcanic ice cave with no known source of... ...
ATGACCTCGGGCCATCCAGCAAATTACACCATCTTGACGGACGCGACCTTGAAACTTGTGCTGATCGATCCTCTTCCTGGCGGGACCGGATCGTCAGCTGAGCGATGTGGCCGATTTGGGACTCCCTGCGGCTACGAGACCACATCGAACAAAGCAAAGAAACCATCGATAGCACCATCCCTGGATTAACCAGGATGGCATCCGATGACCGCGCCAACGTTCCTAAACCGAGACGAAGCTGCCGCAAGAGTGCGTGACGTGCACGGGCAGCGTTGCAGCGCTCAGTATCTGGCAAAGTTAGCATCCACCGGCGGCGGTCCTGTGTTTCACCGCGGCGATGGCCGTGCGCTCTATCTCCCTGAGGAGATCGACATTTGGGCGCGGTCACGCATCAAGGGACCCTTCCGCAACTGAAGTAAGCCGAGCGTTCGGCCGCGTCAAGCTTTCGACGGCGTCAATCGCCCCAGATTACGCTCGCTTCACCAGCAGGCGATTGACCCACGCAAGGGCCGCCTCGCCGTGGTCTGATCCGCGGCTCAACCAACTCGTACAAGTATTCCCAATCCGTCGGTCCATCAGCCGGCAGACGCGCTGCTCGTCGGTTCCTCGTGAAGAGAGAGCGCCATGAGCCCAGCCGGAAGCCTGCCCAGCGCGACCGAGATTGCGCGCGCCCTTGGCGGTCGTATCCGCCCGGACGGATGCATTGCTTATCCGGGCCCAGGTCGCAGGCCAAAAGATCGAAGCTGCACGCTCAAGTTAGACCCCAACGCGCCCAGCGGCTTCATCGTCAGTGACGCACGCAAGGAGATCGATGATCTCACGCTGAAAGACGATGCGCGTCTTCGCATAGGTCTCGAACCCTTCACCTACCGCCGTTCAAATGGGAACGGCCATCACCCTGCCGGCCCCAATGGAGTCCGCGATCTGTCCGTCAAGGACGGTCGCAACAGAGAAGGTGAGGTCGCAAAGACAAAGCGGCTTCACCTTCTCCCCTTCAATGCTATTCGCCTCACGACTAAGCGACGTGATCTCGTCAAAGGGCTTGTTCCACGGATCGGGCTGACGGTCGTTTACGGGCCGCCTAAATCAGGAAAGAGCTTCCTCACGTTTGATCTGGCCGCGCACGTTGCACTAGGGCGCAATTACCGCGGCAGGCGCGTTGACCAAAACGCAGCTGTTTACTGCTACTTCGAGGGACAATCGSCGGCGAGCGCTCGCATCGAAGGGTTCCGCCAGCGTCATCTGACATGTCGGCCTATGTGAAGGCCGTCGATGCTGTCTGCGAAGCGTTTGAATGCGCGGTCATCGTTGTGCACCATTGCGGGCACGACGCGACCAGGCCCCGCGGCCACACCGCATTGGTAGGCGCCGCAGACGCCGTGATTGGCGTAAAGAAAGAATCCGCTGGCCAGTTCATCGCAACTCTAGAGATGTCAAAGGATGGCAGCGACGGCGCTGTGATCGCTGGCCGCTTAGAGCCAGTCGATGTTGGCCGCGATGAGGACGACGAGCAGATCACCTCATGCGTTGTGGTCGAAGTAGACGCACCACAGCGTAGGGTCACAAGCGGAACTCCCAAACTCACCAGGAACGAGCAGGTAGCCCTGAAGGCGCTTCAATCCGCCGTTGGCGAGGTTGGGTCGGCTCCGCCTGCGTCCAATCACGTGCCACAGGTCCCCGAGGTTAAAGTCGTCACGCGCGACCAGTGGCGGGAATACGCATGGCGCCATGGCATCTCCGGCAGTGATGACGAGCGCGCAAAGCGCCAAGCCTTCCAGCGGGCGACCGAAGGGCTGATTGCCAAGGGTCGTGTGGGATATTGGGAGCCGCTTGCATGGATCGTCTGACCGTCACAACCCGGAACACCACGGCACAAATGTGCCCCTGTGTGCCCACGCATGCTGCGAGTCACAGACCGGAACACCCCCCTTTAAAGGGGGGTTCCTGTGACGCTGCGTTGTGCGGAGGAGAGGTAAGAGACAGATCGCGGACGATGGTACGTCGTAGACGATGGCGAAATGTACATGGCCGCCGCTTCCCCTGGAGGGCGCCGACATGATCCCGGCCGCACGCTCGGCGGAACACCGCAGGACGAGCAGCGGCACGCACAAAACGTGCAACTGCTGTCGCCTCGATAAGCCCGTCACCAGGTTTCCGCACTCCAAGCACACGCGCGACGGGCGCACGGATCGCTGTCTCGATTGCATCACCGCAGCCGCCCGCGAGGACCGAGAGCGCCGCGAGCGGCGTTGCGCCGAGCTGCGGCAGGGAGGGGTCAATGGCACAGAATAGCTACGGCCCCAGCGTCCCGCTGTGCCGGCTCTACGAGCGCATCAGCAAGAACGGAAACTATTACCTCAGCGGCCGGCTCGGCGCGGCGAAGATCGTCGTCCTGAAGTCGAGTGACATGAGCGATGACGGCGCGCCAATCTGGAACGTGCTGCTGAGCGAGGCTCCGGCGAAGCCCCAAGGTGAGCGGGCAAGCCACAGAACTGCCCGCAGCCAACCGAACGGCGAGGATGCCGAGCGGCGAAGCCTCGATCCCGAGCACACAATGCCCGATGACGATTTAGCTTTTTGAGTAGCAGGACCAAACCGATGACGCTTCCCGCTTTCCAAACCCCAACGCGCAGCTCGATTGGCAGCCGCTGGGAAAACTTGCATTGAGACGATGAAAGCACCCCGAGAAATCTCGCAGCAGGGCAAAGCGATCACTGCGCTCATGGAGGGCCGCGAGATCGCTCCCAGCGCGGAGAAGCGCCGCAAGGACCTCGTCTCGGCGGAGTACGTCTCCGCGGAAACGCTGGCGCAGCTGCTCGACTGGTCGAAAACGACTGTGCACGGCTACGTCCGCCGCGGAATCCTACCGCGACCTATCCGCATCGGCGAGCTTGTGCGCTGGCGATGGGTAGATGTGGAGAAGGCGATTGGATGCCTTGAAGCTGGAGACGACTACTCACATGCTGACGCAGGCAGCGACCCCTATCTCGAAGGACTTGAGCGTGGCTCCGCGGAAGAAGCCCACGATTACGCTCCCGCCGCACGTTCGGTGCGTTAGGTCCAGAGGCCGGGAGTATTTCTACTTCCACGTCGCGCGCGGCACCAAAGCCGAGCAGGAAGCCGTTCGTCTGCCGGATGACCCCCGCCTGCCAGAATGGTGGGAGGCCTATCGAACGCTCGCCAACGCACCCGAACCCAAGAGGCACGCCAATTCGATCGAGGCGTTGATCAAGGCCTATCAGGACTCGCCAGAATGGGCCCAGCTCTCAGAGAGCACGCGGGTGAACTGGCAGCTCTACCTCGATCGGATCGAGGCTCGGTGGGGCGAGCTGCAGGTCCGCGGTATCGAGCCTCGGCACGCGCTGGCATTGCGCGACAAGTTTGCCAAGATGCCGGCCGCGGCGAATAATCTCCTGCGCTGCCTTTCATCCATGCTGAGTTGGTCGGTGCTCCGTGGCTGGCGCGCGGACAATCCCTGCTTGCTCGTTCCAAAACTGAAGATCGGCGGCGGTTACGAAGCTTGGCCTTGGGACCTGATCGAGCTGCTCGAGCGACAGGGACCCGCATGGATGTGGCAAGCAGCTGCGCTCGCGCTCTACACCGGCCAGCGCCAAGGCGACGTGCTTGCCATGACCCGCGCGAAGATCAAAAACGGCCTCATCGAGGTGAAGCAGGAAAAGACCGGCCGCGAGCTCGTCATCCCAGCGCATCAGAAGCTCGTTGCGCTGCTCAAGACGATAAAGGGTGACAGCGTACAGATCCTCACGAACACGCGCGGCCTCCCGTGGACGCAGAACGGCTTTCGCGCGAGCTGGAATGGTGCGCTGGAGGTACCGCAGCAGAAAAGTGGCGAGTTGCCGCGACCACATCCGCTCTCGCCCATCAAGCGCGCCGGTCTCGTGTTCCACGGGCTGCGCAAGAGCGCTGTCGTGATGCTGCTCGAGGCGGGCTGCACAACCGCCGAGGTGCAGGCCATCACTGGCCAGTCGATGAGGATGGTCGAGCATTACGCAAAGCAGGTAAGCCAGAAGAAGCTCGCGGCGGCGGCTATTTTGAAGTGGGAAAACGCTCGGTGACGGTCTCCGCTCCGTGACCTCACCGGTAGCATGAGCACCATCCCCGTCGCGGCATGAAGCCAAATTCAGTCTATCGATCGAGGCGTCGATCCTTCTCATTAGGCAGTGGCGGCATCTCGCCCCGACCTTTGGCAACCAGCCATTGCGACCACTCCGCGGTGGCATAGGGCCACTTGCCCTGCTCGATAACCCAGGCGGGAGGCGCTTCGTCGAGATAGGCCTTGCGCCTTTGCGCGAGCGTCAGTCCTCGGCGGGTGATATTCTTTGCGTAGTCCAGAACCGATTGGGTGTCGGGAAAGATGCGCCAGATCCGCGCCGTCGAATCGTCAGAGACGGTGAGGGCGTGAGTTCCTTGCGGATGGAAGGCCACATCCAGAATCCACCTTGAGTGGCCGACGAGCTCGACAAGCAAATTCCCGGTCGAAGCATCCCAGATCCGTGCCGTATTTCCGAACGTATGGCCATCGCCCGTAAGCAGCATGCGCCGGTCCGCACTGAAGGCGAGCTGGGTAATTTGTCCTTTTTCAGCTTGCAGGGTGATCAGCTTCTCGCCCGTCGCGATATCCCAAATGTCGGTGCCGCCGTGAGCGCCGTAGGTGACGATGCGCGCGCCGTCGGGGCTGAAGACTGCACGCTCGCTTCCGCGGTTAGTATCGTCTTCAAAGACGCCGAGCAGCGACCATGTGCTCGTGTCCCAGATGCAGGCCGCCCCGGCAGCCGAGCACGTCAGTAGCCGCCTCCCATCGGGACTCCAATCCACCGAGAGAACGTCCTTGCCTTCCGGTTCGAGGGTGCGCACCAAGGTGCCGCTGCTGCTGTCCCAGAGACACGCCTTGCCGTTCTCGTGTGCCGTCGCAACGAAATGTTCATCGGGACTAAATCGAGCTGACCAGATCAGGCTTGGGTTTCCTTCGAATACGGTCGCCGGTCGAGCCTCCGAGAGATTCCAGATGCAGGCAGCCTCCCTTTTCGGGACTATGAGGGCGCGGATCTCGTCGCGGCTCAGCGAAAAGTCATTGACGTGATTGGGACTGAACGACACCGGCTCGCCGAGCGCGGCCAACGCGTCACCAGTGACGACGTCCCAGATGCGCAACACCATGTCGGCTCCCCAGCTGAGAAGCCGACCGCTGCGATCGAACTTCACGCGCCGGACAGGTCCTTTGTGTCCCGCTATGGTGCTGACCACCTCGCCGCTCGATGCGTCCCAGACGTGCAGCACCCCCTGGTAGGAGCCCGTCGCGACGCGATCGCCCGAAGCGTCGAACGCCCCGCACATCAGCGATAGGAGGCGGGGCTCGAGGGTCCCGTATGAATTCTTCTCTCTTACTTCGAGCCGGCGAAAATCCGGACTGCAGTTCGGGCTAATAAGACGCGCCGTCCCGTCGCCAGAAGCCGTCAGCAGCGTCTCTCCACCGGGCGCGAACTGCGCGCGATAGACATTGTCGAGATGCCCTTGGAACCGCGCGCCCGGCTCGCCGTTCTCTGCGTTCCAGATCTGAACCGAGCAATCGTCGCCGTAGAATGTTCCGGCAACAGTCACCAGGTTACGGCTGTCGCGGCTGAACACCACATACGGGGCGCCCCCATCGGAAAAACCTTTCAGCAGGGTCTGCTCGCCGGTCACCGCCCGTATTAGGTCGAGACCGAACCCTCCCCGCCAAAAGTCCCAGATCCGAACCGTGAGGTCGTCGCAGGACGTAGCTAGTTTGCGACCGTCAGGACTGAAGACCATGGACCGCACAATCCCTCGATGCCCATCGAGCACCGTGACCTGCTTCAGAGCGACTGGCTCGCCGTGCACGCTGTCCATCTCCCACACCCGGCAGGTGTGATCCTCTGAACCCGACACGAGATACTTGCCGTCGGGACTCCAGGTGAAGCAGGTAACCTTTGCGGAGTGATTCAGCATGGCATCGTCGTCGACAGGACTGTCTTTCATCCGGAACATTGGATTGGCGGACTGGCGACCGGTGTTGGCGTTGTAGATGCGGAATCCGGCTTGCAAGTCCTCTTGCGGCGTTGCTATCCACTTACCGTCGGGGCTGAAGGCGGCGATGCCGCGGCTGGCTCTGGCCGACATTTCATCGCCGAGCACGCCAAGCTCGCGGCCGGTTGAAGCATCAAACAACTGCTCGCTTTTGCTTTCGAAGGCGACGAAGAATCTTTTGTCGATCGGGCAGAACGCTACCCGCTGGACGTATTTATCGTGCAGGTCGAGAGTAAACTCGCAATTGCCAGAAGTTGTATTCCAGACGCGTGCCTTGGCGTCCGCGGCAACCGTGACCATGACCGAACCATCAGGTGAAAAGGCGACGTCTTTGATCTGATCCGCATGTCCCTCGAGCACATGGAGAAGCCTTCCGTCCGCCGCCTCCCAAAGGCGCGCCGCGCGGTCCGAGCCGACGGTTACGATCACCTTGCCATCGGGACTGAACACGGCGTTCTGGATCGGCCCGCCATGGCCCGCGAAAAGCTGCAGCTCCCGCCGCGCCCACAGCGCCGAATAGAACGCCTGGCGGGCCTCCTGAACATGCGGACGATCGAGCACCCCGTCCGTGCTCGGCAACGCTTCCATGGCTAGGAGCATCCCCGTCAGCGCATCACCCGACTCAACGTGCTGGTTGGCGAGATCGGCCAGGAACCGGCTTTGCATAACGTAGAGCGCATCGATACGCGCCTTCTGCTCGCGCGCCGTCTCGTCTTCCACCTCGCGACTGCGGTGAATGAAACCGAGATGTAGTTCGGTCGGTTCAGAGGCCTTTATGGGGCGCTGTGTCAGCCAATACTCCGCCTCGATTAGGGAAGCACCCCGCAGCACATCGTGCTTCGGACGACCAAGCCCGTCCCAGCGCCTCGCCAATTCGCCGAGTCGCGTGTGTTCCCGGACCCAGCCGATGTTGACGTCGATTGCCTCGGCGAGCAGATCCAACGCCTTTTCGAGGCTCTCTTCCGTAATACGTTCGGGCTCTCCGGTGACACTGCAAGTGATGAAATGCAGGCGGGAAAGCTGCTCAGGTAGCGAAGCGACCTCTGTCGATCGATAAACCAGCGGCAGGAGGCGTTTTCCCTGACGCAGCGTTTCCTCGACCTCCCACTTGCAAATGCCTGAGCCGACCGAATCCGGACTGATGACGAAAACAACGCTGTCAGCAGCGATGATCAACTGCTCGAGCCGCTGCTGCCAGGGCTCGCCAGGTGCAATGTCCTTGGTATCAAGATAGCCTTCGTAGCCGGCCACGGTGAGTTCAGCGACCAGCCGATCGGCAAACGCACGATCTTTGCGGGAATAAGAGACGAATACTCGGGTCGGGCGCATTTGTTCGCCAAGCCGAGGATTGCTTTCACCTTCTTGCATGGCTCGTCCTTAGCGTGGGGACCTCGCGTGACCAAAGACCCAGGTCAGGGCTGGCCCATAATTTGCGCGCGTTCAGTTGGCTGGGCATCAAAAATTGCTTGCCATGAACCCATGGCATCCTGCGGCACGCGACGCCGTATTAATCAGGTCAGTAGCTGTACACATGAAGACGCAGCCCGACGGCCACGTCGCCGCGATGGCTGTAAGCCTCCTAGAGTTCCAGGATCCAATCGAGGTCGACGGAACGCGCTAAGAACGCGTGATTGGAAAACACGTTGGAAAACATTTCGCAGCGTGTATCGCAGACGTCCGCTAAGCGCTTATAATGATTGGCGATCCCGGCAGGATTTGAACCTGCGACCCTCTGCTTAGAAGGCAGATGCTCTATCCAACTGAGCTACGGGATCCTGCGGCGCCAACCGCGCCTGCTCTGGCCAGCGCCGTCCCCGGATACGCCCCCCGTCCCCCGAACGCAAGCTGGGGGAGGCCCGTACTCCCCGCTTGGACCGCGCCCTTCCCTAGGCATCCGCGGGCCCACTCGCGCCAGCGCCACCCCGCCGTCCGTTATCTTGGAGGCTCCCTAGCATCAGGCCCGTGGGCGGGCTCGAGAGCATTGATCGTGACGCCAAAGCCGTGGCAGAAATGTTTGAAGAACAAGGAAAAGCGGTGTGCCCTGAAGGGGTATGCAGCTCGTTTGGGGGGAGAACGCGTCATGACGACCGCCAGCGCAACCGCGGGGGCCGTTTCGCCTGCGCTCCTATCGCGGGAGCGGATCATCGCCAAGCCGGGGTTCAACCGCTGGCTCGTGCCGCCGGCGGCGCTCTGCATCCATCTCTGCATCGGCATGGCCTACGGCTTCTCCGTGTTCTGGAAACCGCTGCAGAGCGCCGTCCTCGGTGCCGACGGGAAGGCGGTGCCGGAGTGCTCCGCGGGCGCCGTCACGTTCGGTGAGAAGTCCGCCGGCACGCTGAAGGCGCTGTTTGCCACGGACTGCAACTGGAGCCAGTTCGACCTCGGCTGGATGTTCACGTTCTTCTTCCTGCTGCTCGGCATTTCCGCGGCGATCTGGGGTGGATGGCTCGAGCGCGTCGGGCCGCGCAAGGCGGGTCTCGTCTCGGCACTGTGCTGGTGCGGGGGCTTGTTGATCGGCGCCTTGGGCGTCTACATCCATCAGCTTTGGCTCATGTGGCTTGGTGCGGGCGTGATCGGCGGCATCGGCTTGGGCCTCGGCTACATCTCGCCGGTCTCGACGCTCATCAAGTGGTTCCCCGACCGGCGCGGCATGGCGACCGGCATGGCCATCATGGGCTTCGGCGGCGGCGCCATGATCGGCTCGCCGCTCGCCACCATCCTGATGAATGGCCTGCAAGGCGGTGCCTACACGTTCGCCGTTCCCTTCACGGGGATCGAGCACACGCTCGCCTGGAGCGGCTTTCGCACAGCGACCGACGTCGGCGTCTGGCAAACCTTCATCGCCATGGCTGCGATCTATTTCGCCTTCATGCTGATCGGCGCCTTCGGCTACCGGCTGCCGCCGGCCGGCTGGCAACCCGAAGGGTGGACGCCGCCCGCCAACGGCAACCGCATGATCACGTCCAACAACGTGCACCTCAAGGATGCGCACAAGACGCCGCAGTTCTGGCTGTTGTGGCTCATCCTCTGCCTCAACGTGTCGGCCGGCATCGGCATCATCGGCGCGGCCTCGCCCATGCTGCAGGAAACCTTCGGCGGCCAGCTCATCGGCCAGTCCGCGCTCGCCTACCTCGACATCAAGAAGGACGTCGCGCTGGCAGCAAAAGCTGCCGCCGTCGGCGCGGGCTTTGTCGGCCTCATCTCGCTGTTCAATATCTTCGGCCGCATCGCCTGGGCGTCGTCCTCCGACCACCTTGGGCGAAAGACAACCTATTTCATCTTCTTCGTCCTGGGGGCCGCCCTCTACGTGCTGGCATCGTTCGCGGCGGACTGGAAGATCCTGGCGCTGTTTGTCGGCGCGATCTGCATAATCGCCTCCATGTACGGAGGCGGCTTCGCCACCATACCCGCCTATCTCGCCGACATGTTCGGCACCCAGTTCGTCGGCGCCATCCACGGGCGCTTGCTCACGGCCTGGTCGACGGCCGGCATCGTCGGGCCCGTCATCGTCAACTACATGCACGACACGCGGCAAGCCGCGGGCATCGCGCCCGACCAGATCTACGGGCCGATCTTCTATACGCTTGCAGGGCTGCTGGTCGCCGGCTTCGTCGCCAACCTGCTCGTGCACCCCGTCAATCCGAAGTGGCACATGAGCGAGGCCGACGTGGCCGCCGACAAGGCAAAGCACGCCTCATCCGCCGGCCCACAGACGACGGGATCGTTCGGCATCGGCATGGGAGGCATCACCTTCAAGGCCGTGCTGTTCTGGCTGCTGGTGGGCATCCCGCTCGCCTGGGGCATCTGGAACACGGTCGAGAAGGCGCTGGTGTTGTTCACCGGCTGAGCCGCTCCGTTCGGCTCCACGTTCGCGACGCGGAGCCAATGCGCTAACACGACGATCTCACACGGCGAGCGTCGCCCGGTTGATGCTCTTTGCGGCCGCGGCCACGTGGGCAGGCGGTAGGCTTCTGAGCTGATCGAGGATCTCGAGCCCCTGCGGCCACGGCCCGAACCCGGAATCCTCGTCGATGCTGCCCGCCGCGCCGATGCTGACGAAGCTCGCGCTCCAGAAGCCGGCCCAGAACGCCGATTTGTCCGAGCGCATGCGCGGATTGTTGGTGCTCGAAACGACGACCGTCGGAAACGCGAGCGGCGTCTCGGGCAAGAGCGACGTGACGCGGTAGTTGTCGGGATCGGGAAGCGCCACGAGCATCGCACCCGCTATCCGCTCGCTGTAGTCGGAGGCGGCCTGGACGGCGGCGAGGCAGCCAAAGCCGTGTGCCACGATCAGAAGCGGATTGGATTGCCGGGCGATATGCCAGCGAACCGCCGCCGCCCACGCCGAAAGATCGGGGCGGTCGGGATCTGGCAGCGCCACCCGCTGCGAGCCCGGGATCTGTGCTTCAAGCCAACTTTGCCAATGGCGCGACCCGCTGCCCCCGCAGCCGGGAACGATCAGAGTAGCTGTCATTTGGGTCACCTCGCTTGCCGAACAAGAGAGCCCTCCCGCAGACATTCCCGCCCCTTGCGGAGCGACACATTGAAACTAAGCGTGGCGCCGCCGGGAGCAAAAGCAGAAATTTTCATGAGCATATTCCGCGCCGCATTCCGGCGTAGCGCCGGGCGGCAGCGAAGCGCCGGAAAGCGCTAGCCAATCACGAGCGGACGCCATCGCACGCACCGCCTCACTGATCGGACGCGAGATGCAGCTCGAACGGCGCGCGGTCCGGCTCATCGGCCGCAGCAGCGAGCTTGTGCATGATGGCCTCGTCGTTGGGGAGGCGGCGCGTCTGCGCCTGCGTTATGTGACTGCCGGGCGCGACGCTCTGCGTAAGCCACACGTTGCCGCCGATCGTTGAGCCGCGCCCCACGACGATGCGGCCCAGAACGGTGGCGCCGGCATAAATCACGACGTCATCCTCGATGATGGGATGGCGCGCGTTGCCCTTGATCAGGATGCCGTCCTCGTCGACCGGGAAGTGCTTGGCGCCGAGCGTCACCGCTTGATAGAGGCGGACGTTCGAGCCGATGACCGTCGTCTCCCCGATGACGACGCCGGTGCCATGGTCGATGAAGAAGGCACTGCCGATCTCGGCGGCGGGATGGATGTCGACGCCCGTCTCGGCGTGCGCGATGGCCGAGATCAGCCGCGCGATGAATGGCGCACCGAGCTGGTGCAGCGTGTGTGCCAAGCGATAGTGGATGATGGCGCGGATGCCCGGATAACAGAGCAGGATCTCGGATGCGCTCGAGGCTGCGGGGTCGCCTTCGTAGGCGGCGAGCAGGTCGCTGAGGAGCAGCGCACGGATGTCGGGCAGCCTCTTGGTGAACTCCCGCGTGATCTCTGTTGCGGTCGTGGCGATGTCGGTGCCCTCCAGATCCGGGCGGAACGACAGGCCGCGCCGCACCTCCACCGTCAGCGATGACAGCGCTAGGTCGAGCGTATGCCCGACGAAGTAGTCGATTTTCTCGTTCGAAAGCGCCGGGCGCCCGTAGTGCGTCGGAAACAGAGCCGCGATCAATCCGTCGACGATCTGGCGCAGCGCGACGCGCGAGGGCAGCTCGCGCACCGAGCCGCGATAGCGCACGTTGTTCGTTACTTCACGCGAGACGCGCAGCGCAGCGACCACCTCAGCCAGCTCCGAGATTGGGTAGGCGATCTCGGAGGCAGCGACATGCGGAGGGTCCTTGCTCGCTGGCTTGCCCATGAAGCGCCTTCTGCATGAACGGTGACGAGGAGCGGGTTAGTCTCTTGCGATGTGCCCCATCAACGAAGCGGTGACAAGCGCGCGGCTTATAAGAAGTTTTGCTGGCCTAATCGAGAATTTCGATTTGCGTTCGCAACCCCGCGCTGTTGCGCTCACATCGCGTCGTCGCTGCCGCTCGCGCAGATAAGGTCTTCTTCTTTTCTTCTTTCCGCGCCCGCTTTGCACCGTTTAGCTCTCCTGACGGGTGCCCCATCGCGCGCGCCTGGGTCTCGCGTTCCGCCTAAAGAACGAGGAGGAGGGTTTGATGGCGATACGCTACGCGTCCATAGCCGTCGGCAAATGCTACACGACGCCGACCAACGAGGTGCGCAGGATCGTGAAGATCGACGGCATGCGCGTGACCTATGTCACACGCGGGAAGATGGCGTTCCCGTCCTGGGACAGACACTCCTGGCTGTTTGCGAGCAAGGAAGCGTTCGCGACCGAAGTCAGCGGCGAGGTTCCTTGCGAATGCGGCCAGTGGATCCCGAGCCATGCTGACAAAGGCGCCGCGCAGGAACGGAACGTCCAGGGCTGAGCGTGCGCGGCCAGTGATCAACGCGGCGCGGTGAACCGCAGCTCAGTGCGTCCAGCGGCCGATGCGCCCGAACTTGAAGTTGTCGGCGTAGGACTTGCGGATCTGCCGGCGCGGAAGCGGCTCAAACACCTGATAGGCGAGACCTTCGCGCTCTGCGTACGCGATCGCCTCCTCCTTGGTGTCGAAGGCGAGCTCCACCTCGGCCTTCATGTCGCGCGAGCTCGTCCATCCCATTAGGGGGTCGATCTCGCGCGGGCTCGCGGGCGCAAACTCCAGCACCCACTCCTTGGTGCGAGCTTCCCCCGACTGCATCGCCGTGCGGGCTGGCTTGTAGATGCGCGCGATCATCTGTTGATCACTTCCTTGGGTTCGAACTTTCAGACCCATGCTCGCAGACGAAACGTTGTCATCCAGGCCGTTCTAAGCGCTAGAGGACGGATCCGCAACGCCTCAAGCGAATTAGAGACCTTTGCACAAGTATTGTCGGAGATCTTCAGGGACCTAGAGCCGTAAGACCCCATGGAATCGAGGAAAAGCAGTGAGAGAGTCCTCGAGCTTCTTGTTTCCCTTGGCGAACAGATGCATCCTGGTAGAGGCATTCTGCTGGGGGTTAGTTGCCTTGCTCAACACCGCTTTCGCCTCCTCCAAACGAGGAGACATATTCGTTCGGGGTTACAACCTAAAGCCCATCGTAAGATATGTGCGCAGCATATTTCGCTCGGGCCGCCTTGCCTTCTCGGTAGCGTTGCTCGTCCTTGCGATAGGGCTGGTCGTCGTCGAATCGGACTACACCACTTTCCTCGCCAATCTGAGAAGCATACCCCTAAGCGCACTCGCCTTGGTCGAGCTCGGCGTACTCGGCGCGACAATCTTTGCGGCCCGCCGGCTGCAACAGATGACGCATCAAACGGCGCATCCGGTGTCGTTCAAACGGGGCCCGCTCGAGGAACCTGACTGAGCGTCTTGGATCCCGCTGAGCACTGCATGGAGGTGTTCCATGCATCACCGGGGCATAGAGTTCCGGCCGAGGCGTTTAGGATTGGGTTGGCCCAGTTTCCAGCGCTGATCGCACACTTGGTCCAGCGCGGAGCGGATGCGATCGTCGTCCAGCACCTCTTCGGCTTCAGATCGGCCGTGCTTGAATCGAAGTTCGTGCTCAATGTCCGTGGAGTCGCGAAAATCTCCCGTGAGCGCCAACCTTTGCGCCATGGCAAGACAATCTTCTTCGCGGTTCTTGATCATACCGTGGTGCATAGCACCGAGTCGGGCCGCTCAAGAAATCCGGCGGTCGGTCTCCGTTAATTTCGATCGAAGTTAGGGCCTCGTCGGTGTGCAACCACCTTCGGGGCCCGTTTTATTTTCCTGTGCACGGCTGAGCGGAGCCGCTTGACCTACTGAACTTCGAACCTGATCATGTGCGCGGTCCACTTACAAAAGCGCACAACCCACATGGCAAAAGATGCTGTCGTTAGTTATCGCATCCCCGCCGAACTCAAGGCGGCCCTACAAAAGCTGGCGGACACAGACAAGCGTAAGCTCGGACCGTACATTCAGATCGTGCTCGAGGAGCACGTCGAGCAGAAGCGTGGCAAAGCCGCGAGCAGGAGGAAGTAGTCCAATTTCGGAGGATCAAATGAACGCGAATGTCTGGCTCATCGTCACGGTGGTGCTTGTCGTGTTGTCGGTCATCCTGGCGATCATGGATCGCTCGTTCCTCTCACCAATGTACCTGCTCGTACTGGCACTTGTCGTAATGGTGGGCGCATCGGTCAAATTCCCTTGGTAGGGAGGTATGCATGCGCCAATACGATCCGCGGCAACAGTTCGTCGATGGCCTAGATCGCTACATCTCTGGCATCGAGACAGACGAGAGATTGCAGCGACTAGCGACGAACGTCAGCGCCTACCATGACAGGATGCCTTCGGAGGCCTGCGATCTGGTGAGCACGATCGTCTGGCCGGTGAGACGGTTCACGAACAGCTACGCCGGCGCATCCGAGGTTCTACTGCAGCGCTTGCGAGCGATCGCTCCCCACCGTACCGATCCGCCAGCCAGAGGAAGCGAGGACGACGGTTGACGGATTCCGAGATGAAGAAAATCGAGCAGAGTGCGCAACGCCTTGAAGCTGAGGCACGACGCTTGCGCGGTCTCATTGCCGAGGAAGTCTCGCGGCGGCTCAGTCGGGATGCCAATCCCGCCGGCAAGAGGAAGTGAGCCGATTTCGCTGGTCGAGCCGCCACTAGCGGTAGTGAAGGAGTGGGCCATGAGTATCGACGTGAACAAATTCGCAAACGCAGAGACGCGGCATCCCCACAATGAGATCTTGCAATGTCTCGTGAAGTTCATCGAGTTCGATGGCGAGGTCCCGATGCACCCCTCGGTCCCGCGCGAATTCATCGTCGGCAGTAGTGACCGGTATGACGAACTGAAGAAGTTCAGCACCGAGCAGCTCGAGGAGGCGGTAGACGACCTCCTAGAAGCCTACGTTGTAGAGGAGCGGGACGATCTCCACACCAGCTCTAAGACACTTGGATGCCGCGAGCTACTTGAGGCCGCTGACACGGCGCTAAAAGAGCGGGTCTACCAAAAGGCAAAGGCGGTTGGCTTGTGGCCGAAGTGGCGCCCCAGCGACGGGTGGCTCCTCGTGAACGGTGGTGACACAGTTGTTTGCGAAGGACCGATGTCCGCGCTGAACGAATACCTCGATCACACATTGAGCGCTATCAGGGGATAGTAATTTCGACGCCGTACGCGTCCGAGGGCCACCATTTGCCTCACGCTCTCCGTCATTTCCTGAGCGACGGCTCCCGTGGCCTCATTTCCTGTTCCACTGCCTACGCCCAGGACAGGAAAGCGCTCACTGATCCTGTGACGACGCCTTTGCGGACAGCTTCATGTAACTCTGCGCCTCCGCCATCCAGCGATGACTTTTTGACCGTGTCAAACGATCCGACACGAGATAAATTCTGTCGGCGATTGGCAGGAAAGGTCGGTGTTGCGTTGAGGTCGGTAGGGGGACGTTCATGTGGTACTTCAGAGTTTTAGTTCGTGCTTTTTCAACATTACTGCTTTCAGTCATTCTCTTCATCATCCTCGGCCGCAACCAGTACGCTTACGAGCACGCCGCGATCTTCCTTGAATCGGCGAGTGGCCGATCGAATGCCGAGGCCTTGACCGTCGTTACGTTGTGCGGATTCTACCTGCTCATCCTGAGCTGGACGCTAACGGCGACCGTCGCTACCGCTGTGGTGGACGCCCACGACGTCGATAGCCGACGTCGCCTTGGCTTCGTCCTTCTACTTTCTTTCAGCGCGGGCGTACTACCGTTGGTGGGCGTCCTAACGACGCTAAACAGGATACGGCACTCGTATTTGGCGGATCCTGTCGCCTTACAGCTGGCGACCTTCTGCTGGTACGGGCTGATCGCCATCCTTCTCACTTTTCCAGCCGGCGCCCTGGCCGGTGCCTGGTACATAAATCGGTGCAGACGGTTTCCGTGATTGTTCCGATCGAGGCGATTTCTAATCGCTTTGCTGATCCCCGTCGCCGCGGCTTTTATCAGTATCTACGTCGGAGTTTTTGTCAGCGTCGCAGACATGACGTTCGGAGCTGAGGGCACGCACGGCGTGCTACCAAGCCGGTACATGGGCCTTCCCGCGCTCGTGTCGAGGTTCGGGTTCATCACCTACCTGGTGGTGTTTGTCGCCATGTTCGTGTTGATCACACGCCTCATTCAACGAGGTGGGCGTGCCTTCAACCAATCGGTGGTGGTTGTTCTGATCGGCTGCGCCATCGTCGCCTATCTCGTCAAACCCAGCGGCACATATCCTGTAGCGCTGTTTACTGATGAGGTGACGAAGACCTATCTCACCAAACACGACGCTACACGTCGCTCGGAGGAATATCGAAGAATTTACCGCGAGCGGTGGGCCCAGGTCGCAGCGCAGGTCGAATCCAACCGCGCAACCCCTCCCGTAAAGCTGCCCGTTATTGACCCATCGCTGCGCACCGAGGCGATACTTCGCGCGCGGGGCATTCCATCCCTCCCTGCAGCATTTGCTGAATGGCTGAAGGTTCGCGTGGCGGGGCGAGATACCAGCGGAGGTGATGAGCACGAGTTTCCCGTGTTCATCGTGGCCGCCCAAGGTGGAGGATATTACGCGGCCTACCACGCTGCGCTCACGCTGAGCCGGCTGCAAGATCTTTGCCCCAGTTTTCGCAACCAAGTCTTCGCCATCAGTGGCGTTTCTGGAGGCAGCCTTGGTGCTAGCGTGTTCGCAGCGATCTCGGACAATATTCCTGCCGATTTCGCTCAGCACCCGTGCGCCTCGCCGTCCACGCCCGGACGATATGAAACCGTCGTCCGCGAATTCTTCAGCCAGGACCTCATCTCGCCGCTGCTGACAACCTTCCTGTATGTCGACTTGCCTGCTGCCATCTTACCGGTGCCCAACCGGTACTTGCCCTTCCGACCTATGCCGTACAATCGCGTCGACGCATTGGAGACGTCCTTTGAGGATGCTTTCGACCGCGCAAAAGAACCGGGCTGGAAGAACCCCCTGCGGGCGCCCTTTTTCTCCCACTGGAACGCTTCGAGCGCCTCGCCGGCGATGATCTTGAATGGAACCTTGGTGTGGCGTTCGACGCCGTTCCTGGTCGGCCAAATCTACTTTTCGGGAAAGACGGTCGATCGGAGCCTTGATCGCTTGGTCTCGGATTCGATCAAGAAGAAGCTCGAGGATCACTTCCAGATGGACATGGAAGCGATCCTTGAGGATCCGGACCGGAAAAAATATGCATACGACGAACTCAACAAGCAGCTCGGCGAAGACCAGACCCGCCGCATTGTTGGCGGCCAGGAATACTTCGACAGCCTGCACCTGTTGGAATTTGCGCCGGACGTGAATCTCAAGCTAAGCAGCGCTGTGGCTATCAGCGCGCGCTTTCCCTACATCACTCCGACAGCACTGGTGACGGGTGCAGCACTCGCCAGTCCTGAGCAGATGCGCCTGGGGCATGCCATCCAAGTCGTTGACGGCGCCTACTGGGACAACAGCGGGCTGCGCACAGCTTTGGACATGCTTTCGGAGCTTGAGGCGTCGCAAGCGACGTGGAAGATCCCCGGAGTTCGCGTTACCTTCCATATCTTGAGCTTCGGCGAGGCGTTGGAACTTTCGCCAGCCGGCATCGATCAAGCGAAAGGCGCACCCGAAATCCTTGCTCCCCTGCAGACCATGATGGAAGTCCGAGGGCGAGCCCAGGAGGGGAGTTGGTTCAGCGTTCTCAGAGCCAAAAAGCAACCGGTTCGCTTTTCGCTGTTCGATGTGAAGTTTTCTGCGCCCTTGGACTGGTCTGCCTCCGCGGTCACCCGAAGCAGCATCGAGCAACGCAGCGGCTTTGCGCATCTGCGTTTGATCGACAAGGACAGTGTATGCTGCAATAAGCGGGGAAAATACTATCCGAACTGGACCTCCCAGGGGCAAGTCGTCACCCTGATCCAAACGACTTGGTCGCCAGCCGGCGCCCGCGAAGCTTGCTTGCAGACCGTTGGCGAGCCCGACGGCAAGATCGCGGCTTGTGGCAAGCTCATCGCCAATAATCCGAACGATGCGACGGCCTACGAGCGGCGTGCCACGGCTTTCGCTATCAAGAAGGACTATGAAAGCGCGATTGCAGATGCGGAAGAACTGATCAAATTGGACCCGCGCATCCCGGCTTCTCACAATTTAGCTGCGCGACTGTACTTGTCGAAAGGTGATACCAGCGGAGCGATTGCGGAGTTGACGAAAGCGATTGAGTTCGAGCCAAACCGACCGACCTACTACCACAACCGTTCTGTTTCGAGGATTAGGGCTGGCGATTATGGCAACGCGCTCATCGACGATCGGATGTCCGTCCAGCTCAGCACGCTGGACGAAACCAGCAACAATGGACAGCCAGGGCGGAATACGGCAATAGCCAATGGCAACCTCGCCTGGTCAGCCGTTCTCGCCCAATCGTTTCCCGAAGCGCTGGATGCCGGCAAACGAGCAGTGGCGTTAGCCCCGGACCTGCTCTGGCTCAAAGGCAATCTCGCGCACGCGTTGCTCTTTTCGGGAAACGCCGAGGAGGCTAAGCGCATCTACCTAGATAACAAGGGCAAGTCACTCAGCAATGGCACTTTGTGGGACAAGGCGATCCACGACGACTTCACTGTGTTCGCGAGAGCCGGTCTTGATAAGATGGTGCTTCCGACGCTGACAGAAATCGACACGTCTCTGGGGTTCCCGCGACCCTAGATGCGATACGGCGCAGCGCTACATCCCGCTTCAGCGCACCGGAGGCGATCACTGCTGCATCAGCTCCACCAATTCCTCGCCGAGTATGGCTAGTGGGCGCTCGCGCACTCACGATTGGGCTCGAGAGCATGGGGCTGCCACTGCCTGGCGAGACGATCCTGGTCATGGCCTCTTTGCATGCGGGGCATCGAGGCGAAAGCATAGCGCCTGTAATTGCCGCCGCGGTTGCCGGCGCAATCATCGGCGACAACATCGGCTTATCTACCTTTCGCGTCACGAGTTGGCGTTGGAGGAGGAAGCTGAGAGGGTTCTCCTCGGACCCATTGGGAGCCTGCGGATGAGACGAAAGCGACTGCTGAGTTAGTGCTGAGACGAGTTTGCATTAGGTCGCTTGCCACGATCCTGGCTGCGCCTCAGAACTTCCTTTCGCAGCCGGTATCGAGTACGGCTCCGGCCAGCAATAAGCCTTGCACTCTCCGAGAGGGCGGCCAAGCAGCGCGGCGGACCGGAGCCCGCCGCGGCGTCAGGTTACTTCTTCACGGTGCACGTCATGGTCTTCTCGTCCCAGGTGCCCGCCGCCTTATCGCAGTCGGCCTTGGTCTTTGGCGCATCCTGCGCGAAGGCCGGGGCCGAGACGGCCAGCAGAAGGCCAGTGATGAGTGCCAAGCTTAGCGTTTTCATAATGCGTCTCCTACCTGTTGGGGAGCATCCCCAGGGATGCCCGGCGCGCAAAACGAATTGCACACCGTTCGCGTTCCCATCGAGGCGACGTTGGAACGCCCGCGCGGCACCGTGCGCATTCACACTGCCGACGGCCATTGGATTTCGCGGCTCGGGGAAAAAAGCCCGGTCGCGATGAAGCGACGTCTCGGCGCCTAAAAAATGGGGGCACCCCGAGCAGTTTAGACATACAGGGTCTGCATTACCGCATGCTGACAAGCAATGAGCCGCGGCTTGTGACCGGGGCTGCTACGGCCGAAGCGGCAACAGGAACAGGATCAGCAAGGCCAGAAGCACCACTAGCACGGCGACGCGGCGCGAACCCGCTAAGCGCTCGAACGCTTCTTGAAGCTGCCTTGGATCCACTCTGGTGCCTGCTCGTCGTCCTCCCAATGGCTATACCTTAAGTTCGACGGCATCGGGAGCTTTAGGAGCTAAGTGACCATGCGACTCATACGGCTGATCGCGGGCATTGTGCTCATCATTATTGGCGCCGTCTGGATCGGCCAAGGAACGGGCTATTTCCCTTACCCACCATCGAGCTTCATGATCGACGACCTCAAGTGGTCCTATGCAGGGGGAGCGTTACTGCTGCCTACGCGCGACTGATCCCGTAATGCGGCCGCTTACCGCCACGCTGCCGTCCTTTGGATTGCGTCTGCGGCTCTGCGAGCGGATTGCGCCGGCGCCAAGCGATCATCATGCCCAGGAAGGCGCCGCCAAGGGCTACAGAGATCGCGACCACCATGTTTGCCACCAAGAAGCCGCCGATCGTGCCCAGAGCCACGCTCAAGATCGCGGCTGCGATGTGCCGCCGGCGGTCGCCGATCGGTCGAGTGATGAAGTAGGACGCTCCCAGCGCAAGTAGGAAGACGACGATTGGCATAACGATCGAGTAGAGCATGGGTTTCTCCATCGAAGCGACCACGCGCGCACGTCGAATCGCGATGGATAATACGCCGGGAAAGGGTTCCTCCCGAACGCAACTGCATTTGTGCAGCGCGTGGCACCTAAGGGCAATAAGCACGCTCGCGCAGCAGCGCTGCAATCGGCCGGTCGAACGCTACGGGGCGCCATGCCAGTAACGCACCGCGCCTAGCGAAGAGTCCCAAATTGAAGTAAAAAAGCAGCGCGTAAACAACGGTGGGGGTACCCGCTCAATGTTCGATGAAAAGCTCGGTAGCCTGACGCCGAAGCAGGACGCCTTCGCGTGCGCCTATGTCGAGACGGGGAACGCGAGTGAGGCCTATAGGCGAGCCTACGATGTGGCGCCCGACAGCAAGCCAAACACGGTCGAGAAGCGGGCTTGCGAGCTCCTGAAGAACGGGAAGGTTACGGGTAGGGTCGAGCAGCTGCAGGCGGCTCACGCTGAACGCCACAAGATCACCGTTGATCGTCTCACCGAAGAGCTTGAGAACGCCCGCTTAGTGGCAATGGCGGAAAGGCAGCCGGCCGCAGCCGTATCCGCCATCATGGCCAAAGCGAAGCTGCACGGGCTCCTCAAGAACACGCCGGATGCGAACCCGATCGTCCCGCCGTCCGCACCTGCACCCATCATCAACGTATGCCTCAGCCGCGAAGAGCCAAGGGGTAGCTAAGCAGGGGGCCGCTGAACCCGAACGCCAGAGCGAGCGGTCACCCTCTTCCTGATCTCCCGCCTTCACGAGATCGCTGTTGAATTCGTTGGCGCCACTGAGATCCGGCCCGATGTGCAATCTCTACTCCATGACGCGCAACCGCGAGGCAGTCCTGCGGCTGTTCAGGATTTCCGACAACCGCGCCGCAGCTTACCAGCCGCAGAACGCGATCTTTCCCGGGTACCAAGCCCCGGTCGTGCGCAAAGCCGCCGATGGCGAGCGCGAGCTTGTGGTGCTCAACTGGGGCTTCGTGCTGCTGCAAAACGACCGCGCGCCGAAGCGCGTCACGAACATGCGGGATGACAAGGCGCAGACGAAGTTCTGGCGAACGTCGTTCGAGCAGCGGCGATGCCTCGTGCCGGCGTCGTCCTACTGCGAACCGAAGGGCGAGAAGCCCGCGACCTGGCACTGGTTCTCCGTCAATGGGGACGATGCCCGTCCACTCTTCGCCTTCCCAGGCGTGTGGACGCGGTACAGAGGCCCGGTGAGGAAGAACGGCGAGACGGTCGAGCAGGAGGTATTCGCCTTCTTGACCACGGAGCCAAACGAGCTGACGGCGAGCATCAATCACGAGAGGATGCCGGTGCTGCTCTCGGACCCGGCGGATTTCGAGACGTGGCTGTCGGCTCCGGCCGAAGAGGCACTGCGGCTTGCCCGTAGCTACGCGGCTGAGAAGATGCGCATTGTGCAATCGGGGTCCGAGCGCGAAGATTTGCTCGGGGCGGCCTAGTTGGCTCACAAGTGGGGCCGAGTGGCGTCGGGCGAGCGACCGGCCTAACCTGATGCCTCACGAGTTTGCGTGCTCCGGAGCCACCATGCCGCGACGTTATCTGGGAACCGCTTTCGTACTGGTGGTGCTGCTCGCCCTCTGGACCATGATCCAGATGTGGAACTCGGTTGAAGGGGACATGGGCACGCACGAATGGATCGCGATGATCCTCGGGATAATCTTTTCGTGCGTCGTAGGATTCGGGCTGATGGGATTGATGTTCTTCAGCAGTCGGGAAGGCTATGATGAGCCGCCGACCTACATTCAAGAGAATGATGACGAGGACGGGGATAAGGGCTGATCTCTTCCCCGGGATCATCCAAGGCGGCCCCGCTTCTCCAACAATTCCCAGCGATCCCGGTTCGCCTCGCGCCACGCATCGCACTTGGTCTTTATCCATTCGGGGCGCGAGCCCGATCGATACGGAGCATCCGCGCGCTTCGACACGATGCCTTCGAGTCCGAGTTTGCACGCGTGCTCAAGCACCGTCGCGCCGTTGCCCTCAAGGTGTTCGGTGTATCGGATGAGGTTCAGCCCGACGCCCGACAACAACTCTTCGAGTACGCGCTTGCGCCCCGCAAGAGGCGCACGACGTAGGTCAAAGCCGTCGAGATACAGAAGATCGAAGGCATAGTAGGCAAGGCGCGCTTTCACTCGCACCTTGAGCTCGGTTGGCAATTCGTAGAATGACTCCCGCCCCTTCGCGTCGAGCGCTACCAACTCGCCGTCGAGGATCAGATTGTTCGCCGGTAGAGCTTTGAGCGCAGCGGCGATTGTTGGCATGCGCGCTGCCCACTCGTTGCCTCGCCTCGTATAGATGCGCGGCTCGCCGTCGAAGTGCGCCTGCACGCGATAGCCGTCATGTTTGATCTCGTGAAGCCACCCCTCGCCTGCGGGTGGCACCTTGCGCAGCGTCGGATTGCACGGCTCGATGAAGCCGGGGAACGGTGCTTGCACTGCGCCGTCGAGGGTGCGAGCGATAAACCTCGCAGATGAACGATGTGTCGAGCGGCGGGGCTTCACGTGGGTGGTCCAGGCTTCACATAGTGGACCCCACGCCAGAACCATTTGGTATGTTCGGCCGCTGCCCAGCAGATCGCGCGGCGCACTCATCCTTCGCCTCGCGTTCAGCCACCTCGGGTCGCAGGGCGCGGAACGCGTCAACCGCGGCGAAGAATGCGGGCAAGTCGAATTCGCCCCGTTGCCTCACCTTCCGATAAGCGAGGCACGCTACTCTCCAACTGGGAAGCCTGTCCGGCGAGGTGGGGCCCTGCGGACGACCCGGTGTCGGTGGCGACGCTGTCATGCCGCAGGCTAGTGGTGCGGTCGGTTCGCTTCAAAATCAACTTTGAAGTCCCGAACGACCTTGTGTGCGGGGCGAAGATGCGTATCCATCAGCTTGGCATGGCTGCTAAGGCGATGAACCACTCATGTCGATTGTTCACCTCTTGATTATCGTCGTGCCTTCCTTTGCGGCAGGCCTCATCTTTGGCCGCTCGCATTTAACAGGCGCGTACTGGGGAATCGCCGCTGAGGCATTTGGCCTGTTCATGGTGGCCCTACCGATCTCCTCAGGCGGTGGTCCACGCAACAGTCTGAGCCTAGCCACGATCGCTGTGTCGCTCGCACTCGGAGCAGTCGCTGGCGCTTTAGGCTTTGGGGCCCTGCGTTTAGTCAAGAGCCGACACTAGCCGCACAGGCGAACGAAGGGGCTAAGCTTTGAGTTGGGCCAGACGCGTTCCTTGGTGGACTTGGGCGTGGCCCTTACTCGGCTGGGCGATCCTGATCGCAAGCGCCCTTCTTGGCGCCAACAGCATCATCCTGGCAGCGGCGGCCGGAACTCTGATTGGTTGCGTATTCGCAGCGGTGCACCACGCTGAGGTGGTTGCGCATCGGCTCGGAGAGCCATTCGGTACTCTCGTCCTTGCAGTCGCGGTGACGGTGATCGAGGTGGCATTGATCGTCTCAATCATGGTTGCCAGTACCTCCGGCAAGCCGGGACTGGCGCGTGACACCGTTTTTGCGGCGGTCATGATCACTTGCAATGGCATCGTCGGCTTGTGCCTGCTTGTTGGAGGCGTACGTCATCACGAGCAGGGCTTCCAAATCCAGGGCGCAAGCGCTGCTTTGGCGGTGTTGGCCGCGCTTACGACGCTGACGCTTGTGCTGCCGAACGCGACGACCACAACGCCAGGTCCTGGGTTCAGCACCGCGCAATTGATCTTCGCCGGCGCTGTGTCGCTCGTTCTCTACGGCGCGTACGTTTTCGTGCAAACGGTGCGTCACCGCGATTTTTTTCTCCCAATCGAGAATTTGGGCGAGGAAGCTCACGCGCCGCCGCCAGATGCGTCGACCGCTTGGATGAGTGCCGGACTTTTAGTTGTCGCTCTTGTGGCTGTCGTCGGTTTGGCTAAGACACTAACTCCCGCACTGGAAACCGCAATTGATCTCGCCAACGCTCCAAAGTCCGTCGTCGGGGTCATAATTGCGACGCTGGTACTGCTGCCCGAAGGTCTTGCAGCTTTGCGGGCGGCACGGGCGAACCGGCTGCAGACGAGCTTGAACCTTGCCTTGGGATCGGCGCTGGCGAGCATTGGGCTGACGATACCCGCTGTCGCCGCTGTTTCCATCGTAATTGGCCAGCAGCTCGATCTGGGCTTGGGGGCGGCAGGAGAAGTTTTGCTTGCGCTCACACTGCTTGTCGGCGTGATCACCTTAGGCACCGGGCGCACGACAGTGCTTCAAGGCATCGTCCACCTTGTGATCTTTTCTGCCTTCCTTTTCCTTTCTGTCGTCCCATGAAGAAAGTGTCAGTGGTCCACCCGCACAGGAAATCTTTGTCGCCTATAGAACGCGCGCGTCCTTACGCTCAACGTCCGGAGTTCACTAGAACAAGCATTATCGTGACATCATTTGAGGCAGCTGGCTCATGACCTCAGCAGACATCATCCTCCGGCTTCTGGCGGCTGCGGCGATCGGATGCTCGATCGGGCTCAACCGCTTCGCCCACCACAGATACATCGGCGTCAGGACACTGGGGCTTGTCGCCCTCGGAGCCGCTGCCCTCGTCGTAGCGGTTCTGGAGTCTGGGAGCGGCGGCGACCAGCTTCAGGCGGCCAGCCGGGTTATCCAGGGCATTGTCACCGGCATCGGCTTTATCGGCGCTGGCGTGATCGTTCAACGTGAGCAACGTCACAAGGTCCATGGACTAACGACTGCTGCAACGGTGTGGGTCTCGGCCGCCGCAGGCATAGTTTGCGGGCTCGGAGCATGGCGCGTGGCAGCAACGGTCACCGTACTCGTCGGCCTTGTCCTCGTTGCGGGCGGTCCGATCGAGAAGCTCTTAGTTGCCCGCTACGGCACCGACGCTGATGACGATCCTCCCCCGGGAACAGCCTGACGAGCCGCATGGCCTTCTTCTGTGGAGCAGTACACCCGCCAGCTGCGTCACTCTTTACGTTATGCCGTTTGTCGCCGTCCTTTTAGCCTCCGGAACGCCCAACAACGACTCGTCCTCATTGCTGTGCAGGGACCTTACTGAACGTTCATTTGCCATCGATAGCCATGACGACGTAGTGAACCTATCGCGGCCCAAAAGGAAGGTGGACGCAAGATGCGCAAGATGAGTTTTGCCCTCGCAGCATTCCTGTTGACGCTCGTGTTAGCTTGCGCCACTGC
>JRHI01001067.1_pt1 | contig 25378 bp, 23 predicted proteins | sample 215371 | NCBI WGS metagenome assembly JRHI01 (sample SAMN02929681, study PRJNA255918) | sediment metagenome | biome: cave system; feature: Ice Cave; material: Sediment; isolation source: sediment from deep within a dark volcanic ice cave with no known source of... ...
AAGGGAGTTTCTGCTTCGGCTACGCCGCAGAAACTCTTAATTCCTTTTCCTTGCGGACCATATCCGTCTTGATCGCAGCGCGAGGGGGCGGGCCGACCGGTATGCGCCAGGCACGGCCGGCCGCCCACCGGGCACTTTGGGCAGCCGGCGCCGATCAGGAGCGGGAGAGGCCGGGACCTACAGGCGGTAGCGGATCTGGTCCGTCCAGAAGCGCTCCAGGCGCACAAGGGCCTTGTTCAGGCTCTTGAAATCGTCGAGCGACACCTGGCCGACCGCTTCCACCGAGGTAAGCTGGCGCTGGTAGAGCTTTTGGATCGTCTCTCGAGCCTCGATCCCCTTGGGGGTCAGGCTGACCCGCACCGACCGGCGATCCTTGTCGGACCGCTTGTAGTGGAGATAGCCCATCTCCACGAGCTTTTTGAGGTTGTAGGAGACGTTGGAGCCCAGATAGTAGCCCCGCGTTTTGAGCTCACCGGCCGTGAGCTCGTCGTCGCCCATATTGTTGAGGAGCAGCGCCTGAACGCTGTTGATCTCGGCTCCGCCCTGGCGGTCGAACTCGTCTTTGATGACATCGAGCAGCAGACGGTGCAGACGCTCGATCATTCTGAGGGCGCGGAGATACTCGCCGCGGAATGTCTCTTCGCCCGCAGGCGCGCGCACGCGCGCCGTGTCCAACGCAACACTCATGGGACCCTGCCTCGAACCTGTTTGACGCTTTCCGGTTGTTTCCGGATTAACGGGGAGACTATGCCAAAGCTTCTAATTCTAACTTAAAGCAATGGGTTAACGGCGAAGTTGACGGCGGCAGCGGGGCCAGGCGATCAGGGTCCGAACGCCTGCATCTTGGCGCGGCTGGGAAGCTCGAGCTCCTTTGCCCCCAGAGGTGCGAAATTGGCATCGACCATGGCCTCGCCGACATCCTGCAGGCGCTGGGGCTGCCACCGGGGCGCGCGGTCGCGATCGATCAGCACGGCGCGCACACCCTCGTAGAGATCCTGTCCTTCGAGGCAGCGGCAGGCGAGCCGGAAGTCCTGTATCAAGGTGGCGCGCAGGTCGAGATTGCGCGCGAGTTGCACATGCCGGTGCGTGATCTTGAGCGAGGTCGGCGATCGCGCCGCCAAGTCCTCGACTACGCCCTGCGCCCATGTGGCCGCAGCGCGCCGCTCGGACCGAAGCCGGTCGACGATGCCCTCCACCGTATCGTCCGAAAAGCAACGCGCAATCGCCGGCCGTAGCGCGTCCAGCTCACCGGGGCCCGGGTCCTCGTGCCGATCGTCCACCAAGGGATCGACGGTGTCGGCGGCGGCCAAGCCCGCGCGAATCTCGCCGAAGCGCTTGGCTGGTATGCAGTGCGTGACCAGCCCTAGCTGGTAGGCATCCGACCGCCCGATAGGGCGGCCGGTCAGCGCAAGGTACATCCCGATCGCGTCCGGCATGCGGGCAAACGCCCAGCTCACCCCATCGTCGGGAAAAAGCCCGATGCCGGTCTCGGGCATGGCGAAGCGATAGCGCTCGCCGGCCACCCGGTGCGTGCCGTAGAGCGAGATGCCCACGCCCGAGCCCATCACCACGCCGTCGATGAGCGCGACGGTGGGCTTGAAAAAGCATTCGAGCTGCCAGGTGAGCGCATATTCCTCCGCCAGCGACTTGACGGCGTCCGCCTTGCGGTTCTTGGCCCATTCGGTGATTTCCCGCACATCGCCCCCGGCGCAGAAGGCGCGTTCGGAGGCGGAAGAGACCACCACCGCATAGATCTCGGGATCCCGCGCCCAGCGGGGGAAGGCGCGAGCCATGGCGGCGCGCATGGCCGTGGTGAGCGCGTTAAGCGCCTGCGGCCGGTTCAAAGTGACGAACGCAGCGGCGTGATCGGCGCCGATCATGATATCGGCAGCCGCCTCGTCCCCGCTGCGCCCAGTTGCCTGGGTCAGGCTGGCGCCGTCTGGACCCTCATCTTCCACAGGTTGTTCCGGCTCCCTTCCCGCAAGCCCTGGATTCTCACGTTGGCCGCATTTTCGCGCTATACATGATTGTCACCTAGGATGGAAACTCCAGTTCCGATTCGCGAGGGAATCAGTCGGGCTCGGAGAGGGGTTGCGAGGGGCCAATTCTTAATGACCGGTAAACGTTGGGCGGTGGCCGCAGCGTTCTGCGTGCTCGCCGCCCCGGGCGCGTTCGCGCAAAAAGCCGCACCTGTAAATGCCGGTCCGGCGGCAGCTGGACCGCAGTCGCCGTCGGCTGCCCCGGCGGCCCCCGATGCTGCCAAGACCGCCCAGTTTCCGCGGCTGCTGCCGGGCAAGGCCGAGTCCGGGCCGGGTCTTCCGCTTACTTGGTCGGCGCAGGAGTTGGAGCTGGCACAGGCGCGCTGCGCTGCGCTGCTGAAGGGTATGGATGCGGTGGTGCTGCCCGAGTCACCCAGGCGCGAAGGCACCGAATGCGGCACGCCGGCGCCGATGAAGCTCATCAGCATCGGCAGAAGCCCCCAGGTGGCGCTGTCGCCCCCACCGACCGTCACCTGCGAGATGGTCGCGGCGCTGGCCAGGTGGCTGGAGCGCGATGTCCAGCCGCTGGCACGCAAGCACTTGGGCGCCCCGATCATCCGCGTCGAAACCATGAGCTCCTATTCCTGCCGCAACGCCTACGGCCGGGCCCACGGCCGGGTGAGCGAGCACGGCAAGGCCAACGCCGTCGACATTGGCTCCTTCGTCACGGCCCGCGGACAGGCGGCGCTGGTGATCGCCGATTGGGGACCCACCGCACGCCAGATCGCGGCACAGGGGGCAGCCGGCCAGGCCGCAGCGGAGAAAGCGCAAGCGAGTGCGCCCATACAACCCATCACGCCGGCGCGGAGCGACCTAGGTCAGCGCGGCAAGAGCGTGGCCGCCCAGAAGCCGCCTGCGGCTTCAGCGGCAACAGTCCTGCCCCTCGACCTGCGGCCGGGCATGACGATCGGCATCCCGGGGATAACCCTGGACATGCCCGGCGCGTCCAACCGCTCGCCTTCCTCGTTCGGCATGGCGCCCGCGAGCCGCCTCGGCGGCCCCAAGCCGCCACCCGAAGCTCCGCAGGCCGTTAATCCCGACAGCAAGACGGATTTCCTGCGCGCCGCCCACCGCTCGGCCTGCAAGCTGTTCAACACCGTGCTCGGGCCCGAGGCCAACAACGCCCACCTCAATCATTTCCACCTCGACATGGCCGAGCGCATCAAGAACACCAAGATTTGCGAGTAAGGTTAAGCTGTCGGATTCTTCGACTTTTCCGCAACGCTCGCGCGTACCCGACGTCCTGCAGAACGCTCAACGCGCGGGAGTCTTCCTGGCGCACGCCTGACCGGCGTCTTCGCCCCCGCCGCAGCCAGCAGAACGCGCGCCGCCTCCCTCGCCGCCCTTCGGGTCGCCGCTCGCACGGCCCCGCATCATACGCCCCTTGCCTTGGCGGCACGGTTGCTCACAAATGGCGGCTCGCAGCCACTGACCCAGCCGATGGCATAGGTGCCCCATGAAACCGCTCGCCAGGCCATTTCCCCAGCGCCGCGCCGAGACCGAGGCGCGCGGGCCCGCCGCCCCCCCGCCGCAGGCCGAGTCCGGCCGCTTCCCGGCCGTGCGCATGCGCCGCAACCGCAAGGCGGCATGGTCGCGCCGGCTGGTGGCGGAGAACGTGCTCACGCCCTCCGACCTGACCTGGCCGATGTTCGTCACGGAGGGGCGGGCCAAGCGCATCCCTGTGGAGTCCATGCCGGGCGTCGACCGCATCAGCGTCGACCTCGTGGCCAAGGCGGCCGAGGAGGCGGCAGCGCTCGGCATTCCGGTGATCGCGCTGTTCCCCTACACGGACGCCAAGCTGCGCACCGAGGACGGAGGCGAAGCCTTCAACGCCGACAATCTCGTCTGCCGCGCCACTCGCGCCGTGCGCAAGGCGGGCCTCGACATCGGCATCCTGCTCGACGTCGCGCTCGATCCCTACACCAGCCACGGCCACGACGGGCTGATGCGCGAGGGCCAGATCCTCAACGACGAAACGCTGCACGCGCTCGTGCGCCAGACGCTGGTGCAGGCGGAAGCCGGCTGCGACATCATCGCTCCGTCAGACATGATGGACGGTCGCGTCGGCGTCATCCGCAAGGCGCTGGAGGACGCCGGCCATCAGAACGTGCAGATCATGGCTTACGCCGCCAAGTATGCCTCCGCCTTCTACGGCCCCTTCCGCGATGCGGTGGGCTCATCCGCCGTGCTCTCCGGCGACAAGCGCACCTACCAGATGGACCCGGCCAACTCGGACGAGGCGCTGCGCGAGGTGGGCCTCGACATCGCCGAGGGCGCCGACATGGTGATGGTCAAGCCGGGCATGCCCTATCTCGACATCGTGCGCCGCGTGAAGGACGAGTTCGGCGTGCCCACCTTCGCCTACCAGGTGTCCGGCGAGTACGCGATGCTGATGGCGGCGGCCGCCAACGGCTGGCTCGACGGTGACAAGGTGATGCTGGAGAGCCTGATCGCCTTCAAGCGCGCCGGCGCGGATGGGATCCTCACCTACTTCGCCCCGCGCGCGGCGCGAATGCTTCGCGGGCAGTAGGCATTGGGCAGTAGCCATTGGGCAGTAGCCATTGGGCAGTAGCCAGTAGTGGGGTGTGGCGTCTGCCTATTGCCTATTGCCAACTGCCTTCTAGTTGCATGCGCCCGCGCATCCCACTTGATCGCCGCGCTCCCGCTCCTTTATCATCGCCCGTACAGAGTGAGGGCGCGTGTGGCCGCATGACCGAGCAGCAGAAGCATTTTCCCGAGTTCTACGTGACCGCGCCGCAGCCCTGCCCCTATCTGGCTGGTCGCCTCGAGCGCAAGCTCTTCACCCACCTCACCCACGACAAGCCGCCGGCGCTGGTCGACAACCTGCTCAAGGGCGGCTTCCGGCGCAGCCAGAACATCGCCTACATGCCCTACTGCGAGGGCTGCCAGGCGTGCGTCTCGGTGCGCGTGGTGGTGGGCGAGTTCGAGCCCGGCCGTTCGCTCCGCCGCGTCATCGAGATCAACACCGACCTCGTGGCGCGCCGGCTGCAGGCGACGCCGACGTCGGAGCAGTATTCGCTGTTCCGCGGCTACATCGATGCGCGCCATGCCGACGGCGGCATGGCCGACATGACGGTGCTCGACTACGCCATGATGGTGGAGGACAGCATCATCGACACGTTCGTGACGGAGTATCGCGCCCAGCCCCTCGCCGCGGCGCGTGGCGACAAGCAGCCCCTCCTCGCCGTGGCGCTGTGCGACCGTCTCTCCGACGGCATCTCGATGGTCTACAGCTTCTACGAGCCGGAGGCCGCCCGGCGCGGGCTCGGCACCTACATGATCCTCGAGCACATCGCCTACGCGCGCCGCCTGGGCGTGCCCTACCTGTATCTGGGCTACTGGATCCAGGGCTCGCCCAAGATGAACTACAAGAAGCGCTTCCAGCCCCAAGAGCAGCTCACCGGCAACGGCTGGGTTCGGACGTAGTCTCTCATCCCAATCGTCATCCCGCCCACCACCCGTCTTCCCGGAATTCGCGCCTGCCCTCGGGCTTGTCCCGAGGGTCAGCGAATATCCGGGACCCGGCCGCTCACCGCACCCCCCGCCGCGCGATCCCGGTTCTGCACATGCGCAAGCTCCGCGAGCGCGCTTCGGCCGGGATGACGGGTGGGACAGGTAGCAGCCCTACTTCTTCGCCGGAGCGGGCGCACCGGCGGTGACGGCCTGGGCGGGCGACTCCTCGATGGTGCGCACCACGCTCGAGGTCGGCTTGTCGCCACCCGACGGGCCCTTGATCTCGCCCTTGGCCGCCTCGTCCCACTGGGGAAGTGTCGCCAGCGGCGTCTTGGCACGCATGTGCACTACCTTGTAGCCCTTGGCCTTGAGCTCCGCGAGGATGGCGGGCACGGCCTTGGCGGTCGCCTGCTGGAAATCGTGCATCAAGATGATGCCTTTGCCCTTCTTTTCCAGCTTGCCCATGACGGATTTGACGACATCTTCTGGCTTGCGCATCTTGAAGTCGAAGCTGTCGAGGTCGTGCGAGAAGACGGCGATGTTGCGCGTGCCCAGGTAGTCCACGGCTTCCTTCGGGTCCTTCAGGTATGGGAAGCGGAAGAACGGGGCCGGTGGCGCGCCGATTGCCAGCTTGATGGCGCTGAAGCCTTTCTCGATTTCCTCGACCGACTTCGCCTCGAGCGATTTTTCAGGCTCGTCTTTTTTCGCGACGCGCTTCGGCCACGCCTTCGTGCTGCCGCCGAGATTGGCATGCGACCAGGTGTGGCCCCCGATCGTGTGGCCGCCGGCTGCGACCTCCTTGAGGATCTCCGGGTGCCACAGGGCATGCTTGCCGATGGGGAAGAATGTCGCCTTCACGCAATGCTCCGCCAGCGCTTCGAGCACGGCGCGGGTATTGACCGGCCAGGGACCGTCGTCGAACGTCAGCACCACCTCCTTCAACACCAGGAAGTCGTGGGCCTTGTACTGCTCGAAGCCGAAGCCCGGACCGCCGGTCGTGTCGACCTCGACGGTGCGCGCCAGACCGAGCGCGTTGGCGTTGCTGCAGGGCGGGGGTCCTTGCCCCAGCGCCGGTGCCGCAGACGCCGCAAAGGCGATGCACGAAAGCGTGATTGCCGTTCCCAAGCGCATGGCTTTCCCCTTGGCCAATGGAATGAGTCGCGTTTTTTCAACGGTGTGGCGCAGTATCCAGCTTAGGCAAGCGCGCGCGTCAGCACCAGACCAAATTTTTCGCTCGCTGTGTCGCCGCGGGCGCATCCTGTGGCGGATGGCCGTCTTCGATGCGGCCTTGGCACTTTCTGCGGAAGCTGACACAATTCCACCACGTCGCGGTGCTGCCATCGCGCCTTCACATCAATCAGGACATAACCGGGGGACACATGTTCACGCGTAGCCCGACGGGCGAGCCCAAGAAGCTCGAGCCCCTCAAGAGCAATTCCGGCCCCAGCCTGAACGCGGTGCCGCAACAGCCGCAGCAGCGGCGTGTAGCCCCGTCGGAGCCCGGCGCCAAGTCGGTCATCGGCAACGACCTCAAGATCATCGGCCAGGGCCTCAAGATCATCAGCCAGGGCACGCTGCAGGTCGACGGCGAGGTCGAGGGCGATGTCGGCGGCAGCGAGGTCATCATCGGCGAGAAGGGCAAGGTCACCGGCACCGTCGCCGCCGAGCGGGTGATCGTGCGCGGCCAGATTTCGGGCGTCATTCGCGGGGTGACCGTGACGCTCCAGTCGTCGTCGCGCGTGGAAGGCGACATCCACCACATGTCGCTCGCCATCGAGCAGGGGGCGGAGTTCGACGGCCGCTGCCGTCGCCCTGCGGATGCGTCCGAGCTCAACCTCAATCTCGAGACCGGCAAGCCCAACTGAGCCGGAGGGTCCGGCAAGCAGGTTGTAAATCCGGCCCGAGTAGGTTTCCTGCCGCTAGAGCAAGATCGTTTCATGATCGAAGCACTTCGCTTCGATCATGAAACGTGGATCTTGCACTAGGCCGAGCCGTCCGCACCAACCGCCTGATTCCAGGGCCGATCGGTAACGAGGTTTGCGGCGCTCGCGGCACCTGCGCGCCTTGACCCTGGCCAGTCGGGCCCCCACGTGCTGAGATAGCGGCAACGCTCGCTTCCATCGGAAAGGGCCCCTCATGAACACCCCGGTCGAGATCCATTTCCACGGTATCGAGAAGAGCGAGGCGGTCGAGGAGCGGGTGCGGGAGAAGGTTTCGAAGCTGGAGAAGCACTTCAGCCGCATGACCCACTGCCGCGTCGTCCTGGAGGCGCCGCACCGCAGCCCGCAAAAGCCCAAGGTCTTTCAGATCAAGATCGAGATCAGCCTGCCGCGCCGGCAGCCGATCGTGGTGTGCCACGAGCGGGAAGGCAGCCACGCCAACGAGGAGCTGCCGCTCGCCATTCGCGACGCGTTCGCGGCGGCACAGCGCAAGGTCGACGACGTCGGCAGCAAGATCGGCGCCCGCCCCAAGCTCGAGCGTGGCCGCCGCCGACCACGACCGAACGGCCACGACAGCGCCTGAGCACGCAACGCTCGCTGCGAAGTTCCTCTGGCCGCGGTCGAACCACGACAAGGCGCGTGTGGAAACGGCAATCTCAAACGCCCAGCGCCAGGTCGGTCGACTGGATACGCTTGACACCGGCCTTCTGCATGTTGGTCCAAGCGGCGGCCAGGGAGCCCTGGGTGTCGATACCGCGGCAGGCGTCCTCGATCACGTAGGCGTCGAGGCCAAGCTTGCGCGCATCTGTCGCGCTCCAGGCGACGCAGAAGTCGGTGGCAAGGCCGGCGACGAAAATGCTCTTGATGCCGCGCCCCTTGAGATAGCCGTCGAGCCCGGTCTTGAGCTTGCCGTCCGCCTCGATGAAGGCGGAGTAGCTGTCGACCCTTGGGTTGTAGCCCTTACGGATCACGAGCTGCGCGTGCGGAATGTCCAGCCCCTTGTCGATGGCGGCGCCCTCGGTGCCTTGCACGCAATGGTCGGGCCACAGGATCTGGTTGCCGTAGGGCAACTTGATGCTCTCGAACGGCTTCTTGCCGGGATGGGAAGAGGCGAAGGAGATGTGGCCCGGCGTGTGCCAGTCCTGGGTCAGCACCACGTTCTGGAAGGACTTGGCGATCCTGTTGATGAGCGGGATGATCTCGTCGCCCTTGGCGACCGCAAGGCTGCCTCCGGGCAGGAAGCAGTTCTGCACGTCGACAACCACGAGTGCCGTATCCGGGCCGGGCTTGATCTTGCCCTGCGCCAGCGCGCTTCCGATCAGCGATGCCAGCGAGAGGCCACCGGCGGCTGCGAGAAACGAACGGCGCGACAGATCTTTCATGGGACAAGTCCTCGCGACAACGAAGCGGATGCTTTCCCCAGCTTATGCCCGGACCGGGGTCGCCGGAAGCGCCATGATGCTATAATGGAAGCTCGCTGGCGTCGGCGAGGGAGCGAGGAGGCGGCATGCCCCTGCATCTGATCAAGCTGTGCGTGGGTTGCGACTCCATCGAGGACTTGGCGTCCTGGCAGGCCGAGCGCCTCAGGGCACGGCGCCGGGCCGGAGAGAAGAAGCCCGATCTCTTCCACCGCACGTTCCAGACGCCGAAGCGGGCGGCCGAGCTGATCGACGGCGGCTCGCTGTACTGGGTGATCAAGGGCCTGGTGCAAGTGCGCCAACCGCTGCTGGATATCGACGAAGGCACCAAGGACGATGGCACGCCGTGCTGCCTGCTGATCCTCAAGAACGAGCTGGTGCCGGTGCGGCCGACGCCGCGGCGCGCATTCCAGGGCTGGCGCTATCTGGACCCGGCCGAGGCGCCGCAGGACCTCGGGCGCAGCGCGGCCGGAAGCATCGTCGCCATGCCGCCGAAGCTCAGGAAGCAGCTGGCGGAGCTGGGGTTGCTATAACCGCCAGCCATCATCAAAAGAGCGCAAAATCGCCGATGAGATCCTGCCTGGCCAGCCAGGGGGTCTGGTTGCCCTGCGTCTCGCTTGCCACCATCGATCTGAGCGCGCGGTAGAGCTCGCTCACCTCGATGACGCCGTTGTTGTTGAGATCGGCGCTGCGCCAATTGCGCTGCAGGACCTCGACCAGCGCGTGCGTGAAGGCTCCGCCACCCCACTTCGGGTCCTCGTAGCTGAACTGCCGGCCCTTGGAGGCCGCGAGCACCAGCATCGGCGCCCGCGCGCCCGTCAGCAGGGAGGCGACGGCGTCATCGTTGGTACCGAGCCCCTCGGCCCCGGACAGGCCCGAATGGCAGGAGTCCAGGATGACGACCACGCGCGCCTTGGCGCGACTGAGAATGGAGGCGATCTGCGTCCAGGACAGGCCCGTCCCTTTGGGATCGTCCGAGTTGTAGCCTGCGGGCGTCAGATAGTAGTGACCGTCGTCGCCTTTCACGCCATGGCCGGCGAACGAGAAGACGATGGTGTCATGGGGCTCCGCTGTCGCGACGACCTTCTCGAGCGCCGCGGCGATGGCGCTGGGAGTCGCTTCGCCGTCCAGCAGCAGCTGCAGGTTCTCCGCCCCATAGTAGCGCCCGATGCTGGCCTTGAGGGCATTGGCCAGTCGCCGCGCATCGGACTTGGCATAGGTCAGCTTGAGTCGTTCCTCGGCATAGGTGTCGACGCCGACCAGCACGCCGTGGAGGCGGCTCGGTGAGCCCGGCCCCGGCTCGAGCGGGAGCATCTGCGGAGCCGAGACCAGGCCGCCTTTGTCGGTGGCGAGCGCCGTGACCCAGCGTGCATTGCCCGTTGCGGGAAGCGCGATCTCGCCCGCAAATTGCGGCCCGGACATCGACTTCTCGCCGATCAGCTGGCCGTCCTGATAGAGCCGCAGGCGGGCGAGCCCTTCAGCGGACCGCGCTTGAACCACCACGCGTCGGCCCGCGCCGGCGGCCGAGCCCTCGACCAGTCGCGCTTCCACCACCGGCGGAGGCACGAGCCGTGGAGGCGTGGCAGCGCTCGCGCCCGCGATCCTGGCCTTGATCACCTCGGGTCGGTTGAGCACGGCGGCGAACTGCTGGAACGAGTAGAGCCCGCGCAATCCGGGAAACCGCAGCTGCACGAAGTGCGCGCCCTCGTAGGACGACCAGTAGTAGGCCTCCGGGGTGTAGAGGATGATCTCCCCGTCGACGTAGCGCCCCGACACCGCCATGCGGCCGGTTGCGATCTCGTGCAGGAAGAACTGCCCGTCGCTGTTGAGCTGAATGACGTGGCGCTGATCGATGGACAGCAGCACGTCCTCCAGCAGGTCGGCTTGCGGCATGCCCCCGATCATCGCCACCTTCTGTCCCGTCTTGACGTCGAAAATGCCGATGTTGCGGGTGGCGACCGACGCGACCACCAGATAGCGGCCGAAGAACAGCTGAGGCTTGAGACGGGTTTGCTGCGCGGTGGAGCCGTATTGGCCGCCCCAGAGGCCCTCCAGCGCCTTCGACAGGTTGGTCACACGGCCGGCGGCCTTCTTCTGGCCTTCGAGCAGGAAAATGGCTCCCTGGCCGAAGGCGCCGCTGCCCTCGATCGTGAGGAGCTGCATGAGCCAGAGGGGATTGCCATCCACCTGCCAGCGCCAGAGTCCCTCCAGCTGGTCCGACAGGTTGATCTTGCCCTGGGCGAGATCGCCGTCATAAGGAAACGTCGGGAGCACGCCCAGCTTGCGCTGCCCGAGATGGGGCTTGAGCGCGGGAACGTCGGCGAGCAGGCGCCGCTCCAGCGCCTTGCTGCGCTTCTCGATCTCCGCTTCCAGCTTCTTGTTGTCGGGGTCGTAGCGCCCCTTCGCGTCCTCGCTTGCGGGCGAGTTGGAGTAGGGGATCGCCTCGCGCGCCAACGGCGGGGCCGGGTCCACCCCGAATCGGCTGAGCTCGGCGAGCAGCCCCTCGCGCGCGGACGCCTCCCCGGTCGTGCGCGCGCGCCGCGCACTCTGGCGCCAGTCGCCGCGCAGCACGACGCCTTCGGCCAGGCCCGCGATGCGCGTCGATTGCGCCTGCGTTTCGAGCGCGCGATGCAGCGTGAGCTGCTGGCGCAGCGGGACGGCGGCCTTGTACCACTCCTGGTCGCGCATGCGCGCATCGGGCTCGGCGAGCGGATCGTAGATATGGCTGAAGGCCAGGCCGTCGCGCACATTCCAGCCGGGCTTCCACTCCACGGGCCGGACCTCGTAGGTCGCAGCCACGAACTGTTTCAGCCGCGCATCGGTGACTTTGCCGGACGGATTGGGAAGGCCGTTGCCACCCTCGGCGGCGCAGCAGGCCTTGAATCCGGACGCCAGCTCGTAGACCTCGCCGATGCCGCCGCCGAAAGTGTCGGGGAACGCGACGATGCCGTTGTCCAGGTCGAGCGTCATGGGCGCGTCCGACCACGACGAGCAGGCATGGCAGGAGCCGGGCGCACCTAGTCCCAGCCCGTCGCTCGGCTTGTCTTGCGGATCTTGCGGATCATCGCCACCCGTCGCTACAGGCCGAGAGATGAGCGAGGGGCGCACGCTCAGGCCACCATATTGCGAAGTGCCGTCGACCAGGAACGCGTCGCCGTTGGCCCAGCCGACGAATGGTCCGGCCGCGGTGTGGATCACCTGCTGGGACACGAGATCGATCACCTCCAGATCGCGCCCGTCGGCATCGCCGATGTCGGCGACGACGAAACGCGACGTCGGCGAGAAATTGGGGCTGTGGCCCGCTCGGTCGACGAGCTTGGCGCCGCTCGAGACATCGAACACCCGATAGCGGCCCTCGAACACGTGCAGCCGGTAGCGGCCGGAGTTGGAGATGACGATGCGCTTGGGCATATCGATGTCGAAGGGGTCCTGAACAACGATCTCCGCTGCGCCCGGCGCGACATTGATCTCGCGCCTGATGGTCTCGCCGAGACTGCGCTCGCCGCAGGCGGTCTTCGCAACCACCACGGCCTCCAGCGCGAGTGCGCCCGCATCGAAGACGCGCACGTCAACGGCGCCCTCGAGCTTGCTCCCCGGCTGATAGAGCGGGACCAGCAGACGCGTCTTGCCGGCGCCGAACGCCAGGTCCACAGGCGCTCGCGCCGCGCCGGGAAGGACGAGGACGCCCGGCAGATCGGGCCCGGCATTATCGGCCTGATCCGGCTTGCTGGCCTGCGCCGGCTTGGGCAGCGGCGGCGCCTCGATGCGAACCTCGCCGGGAATGGCCACCGCCGCGAACACCGGCGTCTTCGGGGGGAAAGGCGATGCGGCGCGCCAGGCCACATGCACGGCGCCCCCTGACCGGAGGCCAGCTGGCACCGTGATTTCGAGCTGCACGCCCCGCGCAACCGCCTTGAGACCGGCTGTTTCTGCCTCGCAGGCAGCCTGTGCAGCAGCCACTCCAGGCCACGCTAGCGTCAGGGCGAGAACCAGCGCGATCCGCAGCGGCGCGTTCGCTTTTCCTCTACGGTACTGCATGGAGCCCCCCAAAAGTGCGCTCGAAAGACGCGATCGAGCGGCCGTGGGCAACGTTTGCGCTCGCAAGGTGGCATGGCCCGGCATGCCTAGCCGTTGGGCTACCCCTTGCAACCGAAGTGGGCGGGCCGATGGCATGCCGCTTGCTCCCACCCCCATGGCGCGAGCTAGTATGTGAAGAGCCGGCTTCGATCCGCCCTCGCGCGCTGCCAATCCGCTCAAACATTCGGCAGACTGGCGCGACAGTAGTCGGCCCGCAACGTTGGGAGCTCGAGAATTCATGGACCGCAGATCGTTCCTCAAAGCCTTCGCCAGTGCCGGCAGCCTCGCGGCGACCAGCAGCTTTCCGGCGCCGGCCATATCACAGGGTGCGGCCGCGAAAGCACTACGCTTCGTGCCGCAAGCGAACCTCGCCAACTTCGATCCGATCTGGGGAACGCAGTACGTGGTGCGCAATGCCTCGGTGCTGGTCTGGGACACGCTTTATGGTCTCGACGACAAGCTCGAGCCGCAGCGGCAGATGGCAGAGGGGGAGGAGGTTTCCAGCGACGGCCTGACCTGGACCTTCAAGCTGCGCCCAGGACTCAAGTTCCATGACGGCGAGCCGGTCCTGGCCAAGGACGTGGTCGCTAGCCTGACGCGCTGGTCATCCCGCGACTCCATGGGGTTGATGCTGAAGGCGCTGCAGAAGGAGCTCGTTGCAGTCGACGATCGCACCATCAAGTGGGTGTTGTCCGGGCCGTACCCCAAGATGCTGTTCGCGCTGGGCAAGAACAGCACGCCGATGGCCTTCATCATGCCGGAGCGGATAGCCAAGACGGACCCCTTCCAGCAGATCACAGAATACGTCGGCAGCGGACCCATGAAGTTTGCCCGCGCCGAATGGGTGCCGGGCGCCAAGGCGGTGTTCGAGAAATTCGCCGACTATCAGCCGCGCAGTGAGCCGGCCATCTGGCTCTCCGGTGGCAAGAAGATGCTCGTCGACCGCATCGAGTGGGTGATCATGCCCGATCCCGCCACCGCTGCAGCGGCCCTGCAGAACGGCGAGGTCGACTGGTGGGAGACGCCGATCCCCGACCTGGTGCCGGTGCTCAAGAAGAACAAGAACATCCAGGTCGACATCGCCGATCCGCTGGGTAACATCGGCTCGTTCCGCTTGAACCACATGCACCCGCCCTTCAACAACCTGAAGGTGCGGCGCGCAGTGCAGATGGCGCTGAGCCAGGAAGACTACATGCGCGCCGTGGTTGGCGACGACACCAGCCTGTGGAAGCAGATTCCGGGCTTCTTCACCCCAGGCACGCCGCTCTATTCGGAAGAAGGCGGCGAGCCGCTGAAGGGCAAGCGCGACATCGAGGGCGCCAAGAAGCTGCTCGCCGAAGCCGGCTATTCCGGCCAGCCGGTGACGTGCCTGGTGGCGCAGGACCAGCCGCCGCTCAAGGCCATGGGCGAGGTGACGGCCGACCTCCTGAAGAAGATCGGCATGACAGTCGATTTCGTGGCCACCGACTGGGGCACCGTCGGCCAGCGGCGCGCCTCCAAGTCGCCGCCGGGGGCGGGCGGCTGGGGCATGTTCCACACCTGGCACGCGGGTGCCGACTGCGTCAATCCTGCTCCCTACATTGCGATTCGCGCTACCGGGGAGAAGGCTTGGTTCGGCTGGCCCGACAGCCCTGCGGTCGAGAAGGAGGTGGCGGCCTGGTTCTCGGCCAAGGACCTGGCCGAGGAGAAGGCGGTGATCGCGCGCCTCAACAAGGCGGCGATGGAGCACGTCGTCTACGTACCGACCGGTTTCTACTACGGCTATCAGGCCTGGCGCAGCAACGTGAGCGGCGTCGTCAAGGGCCCGATACCGTTCTTCTGGGGCGTGGCCAAGGCTTAGCAGCAAGCAGGCAGGACGCATGCTCGCTCACATCGTCCGGCGCATCGTGGCGACGATTCCAGTCATGGCGATCGTCGCCCTTTTCGTGTTCAGCCTGCTGTACATCGCGCCGGGCGACCCTGCCGTTGTCATCGCCGGCGACCAGGCCTCACCCGAGGACATCGAGAAGATCCGCAAGGGCCTCGGCCTCGACCGTCCATTCCTGGTTCGCTTCGGCGAGTGGTCCTGGAGCATCCTGCAGGCCGACCTCGGCACGTCGATGTTCACCGGGCTGCCCGTCACCGAGCTGATCGCCCAGCGGCTCGAGCCGACGCTGTCCCTGATGGTGGTGACGCTCATCCTCGCGGTCACCATCGCCGTGCCGATGGGCGTCGTCGCCGCCTGGAAGGCGGGGACGTGGATCGATCGCTCGCTGATGGCGTTCGCGGTGTTCGGCTTTTCCGTGCCGGTGTTCGTCGTCGGCTACCTGCTGGCGTACGTATTCGCACTCCAGCTCGATTGGTTTCCCGTGCAGGGCTACACGCCGATATCGCGCGGTTTCTGGCCTTGGCTCGAGAACCTGGTGCTGCCGGCCGTAGCGCTCGGTTGCGTCTATATCGCGCTCATCGCCCGCATCACACGCGCCTCCATGCTCGAAGTCCTGCAGCAGGATTACATCCGCACCGCGCGGTCCAAGGGCATGGGGCAGGGCGGGATCCTGTTCGTGCACGCCTTGAAGAACGCCGCGGTGCCCATTGTCACCGTCATCGGCATCGGCGTTGCGCTGCTGATCGGCGGCGCCGTGGTGACGGAAAGCGTCTTTGCGATCCCGGGACTGGGCCGCCTGACCATCGATGCGATCGTGCGTCGCGACTATCCGCTCATCCAGGGCATCGTTCTGCTATTCAGCTTCGTCTACGTTCTGGTCAACCTGGCCGTTGACGTGCTCTACACGCTGCTCGATCCGAGGATCCGATATTGAGCGCCCAATCCTCGATAATCGCCGTGCCGCCCGGCATCGCAATTGCACCGGCGATGCCGGACGTGCTGCCGCCGATCAAGGTGCGGCACGGCCTTTCGGGCTTCATCTATCGCTACCCGACCATCGCCTTCGGCAGCGCCCTGCTGATCATCATGCTGCTGATCGCGGTATTGGCGCCCTATCTCGGCACCGTCGACCCGACCGCGCTCGCTCCCGCAAAGCGCACGCGCGAGCCCTCGGCCGACTTCTGGTTCGGCACCGACATGATGGGGCGCGACATCTATTCCCGCGTGCTCTATGGCACCCGCGTGTCGCTCGCGGTCGGCTTCTCGGTGGCCATCCTGGCGTCGCTCGCGGGCCTCGCTGTCGGCTTGGTCTCCGGCTTCGTGCGCTGGGCCGACGGCATCATCATGCGGGTGATGGACGGCATGATGTCGATCCCGCCGATCCTGCTCGCCGTCACGCTGATGGCGCTGACACGCGGCAGCGTCGGCAACGTCATCACCGCCATCACCATCGCCGAATTTCCGCGCGTCTCCCGGCTGGTGCGGGGCGTGGTGTTGTCGCTGCGCGAGCAACCGTACGTCGACGCCGCAGTGGCGGCGGGCACGCGCACGCCGATGATCATCCTGCGCCACATCCTGCCCAACACGCTGGCGCCGATGACCGTGCAGGCGACTTTCATCTGCGCGAGCGCGATGATCGTCGAGTCGATCCTGTCCTTCATTGGCGCCGGCACGCCGCCCAACATCCCCTCTTGGGGCAACATCATGGCCGAGGGCCGCGCACTGTGGCAGGTGAAGCCCTTTATCGTGTTCTTCCCGGCCGTGTTCCTGTCGCTCACCGTGCTGGCGGTGAACCTCTTAGGCGACGGCCTGCGCGACATGCTCGACCCGCGCATGGCCAAGCGGCTGTAGGTCCCATGCCGCTGCTCGAGGTGGAGAACCTGCAGACGCACTTCCGCACCCCGGACGGGGTGAACCGCGCCGTCGACGGCGTCTCCTTCCACGTCGAGGAGGGCGAGACGCTGGCGGTGGTGGGCGAATCGGGCTGCGGCAAGTCCGTGACCGCCAACTCCATCCTGCGCCTCATCCCCGAGCCGCCGGGCAAGATCGCGGGCTCCATCCGCTTCCGCGGCATCGACCTGCTGCAGCTCTCCGACAAGGAGATGCGGCGCGTGCGCGGCAACGACATCTCCATGATCTTCCAGGAGCCGATGACGTCCCTCAATCCGCTGTTCACGGTGGGGCATCAGGTCAGCGAGGCCATTGCCCTGCACCAGGGACTGTCGCGGCGCGTGGCGGCGGCCAAGGCCGTGGAGATGCTGCGTCAAGTCTACATTCCGGAACCCGAGCGACGCGTGCACGCCTATCCTCACCAGCTCTCCGGAGGCATGCGCCAACGCGTCATGATCGCCATGGCGCTGTCGTGCAACCCCAAGGTGCTCATCGCCGACGAGCCGACCACGGCCCTCGACGTGACCATCCAGGCACAGATCCTCGATCTCATGCGCGAGTTGCAGAACACGTTCGGCATGGCCATCGTCCTCATCACCCACGACATGGGCGTGGTCGCCGAGAACGCCGACCGGGTCGTGGTGATGTACGCGGGCCGCAAGGTGGAGGAGGCGAGCGCCGACGAGCTCTTCGACCATCCGGGGCACCCCTATACCAAGGGGTTGCTCGGCTCCATCCCCCACCTCGACGATGCGGCGCGCACCGACACGGGCCGGGCTCGGCTGAACGAGATCAAGGGCATGGTGCCCTCGCTCGCCGCCCTTCCCGCGGGTTGCGCCTTTGCCCCGCGCTGCGCCTTCGCCACCGAGGAGTGCCGCGCGGCCTATCCACCGCTGGTGGAGCTCCGACCCGGGCACTGGGTCGCGTGCTGGCACGCCGACCGCCTGCTCGGAGGCGCGACGTGACCGGCGAGGCGCCTGTGAGCCCCGGCGACCGCACTGGCCCGCTGCTCGAGGTGCGCGATCTCAAGAAGCATTTTCCGGTTCACAAGGGCCTGTTCTCGCGCGCCTCTGGTCATGTCTACGCCGTCGACGGCGTCTCGCTGCACATCGATCGCGGCGAGACCCTCGGGCTGGTCGGCGAGAGCGGTTGCGGCAAGTCGACGGTCGGCCGGACCCTGCTCAAGCTGCTCGAGCCGACCAGCGGGACGATCCGCCTTGCCGGCGAGGACATCACCGCCCTCGATCGGGAGCAGATGCTGCCCTATCGCAAGCGCATGCAGATGATCTATCAGGACCCTTACGCCTCGCTCAATCCGCGCATGTCGGCCGGAGAGATGGTGGGCGAGCCGATGCTGATCCACCAGGTCGCCACACGCAAGGAGCGCCGCGAGCGCGTGGCATCCCTGTTCGCGCGCGTGGGCCTGCGGCCCGAGCAGATGGACGCGTTTGCGCACGAGTTCTCCGGCGGGCAGCGCCAGCGCATCGGCATCGCGCGCGCCCTGGCGTTGAACCCGGAGCTGATCGTCGGCGACGAGCCGGTGTCGGCGCTGGATGTGTCCATCCAGGCCCAGATCATCAACCTGCTGGTCGACCTGCAGGACGAATACAAGCTCTCCTATCTGTTCGTCGCCCACGACCTGGCGGTGGTGGAGCACATCAGTCATCGCGTTGCCGTGATGTACCTCGGGCGCATCGTCGAGACGACGGACAAGACCACCCTGTTCGATATGCCGCTGCACCCCTACACGGAGGCGCTGCTCTCGGCCGTGCCGATCCCGAAGTCACGCGCGAAAGGCCGCAAGCGCCTGATCCTGCAGGGCGACGTGCCGAGCCCGATCAACCCGCCGCCCGGCTGCCATTTCCACACGCGGTGCCCCTACGCGCATGCGCGTTGCCGGCACGAGGCGCCGTCCCTGCGCGAGGTGACGACGGGCCACTGGGCTGCCTGCCACCTGCACGACGCCGGCCCGACGTTTCCGTTGGCGAAGCCGGCTGGGATGTAGGCGCAGATGTGGGCGGGTCGAGCGCATGCAAGAGTTCGGCCCCCCGTGCTATGTAAACGCGCTCGTGCGCCGGTCGCTTGGCCACGCGCCACGAGGGCAGTCATAGGAAACAGGAGCAGTCGCGCGTAATGCCCAGCAGAGCGGACACATCATCGCCGAGCGTGGACGGGCCGGCCGAGCGGGTCGGCCGCATCGCCGACGTGATCGCAAGATCCGGCGCGGCCAACGAGGCGCTGGGGCGGCTCACGCCCGAGGTCGTCGACAAGCTGCACGAGCAGCGGCTGTTTCGCTTGTTGTTGCCCCGCGCTTACGGTGGCGACGAGGTCGACCCTGCCACATGGTTTCGTGCCATGGAGGCGCTCGCCAAGCTCGACGGCAGTACCGCCTGGTGCGTCGGCCAGATCAACGGCTGTGCCATGTCGGCGAGCGCGCTGGAGCCCGCGGTGGCGCGAAAAATCTGGGGCGAGCCGCGCGCGGCGCTGAGCTGGGGGCCGCCCATCAAGTCGCGGGCCGACGCGGTGGAGGGCGGCCACCGGGTGAGCGGCGAGTGGATGATGTCGAGCGGCAGCCGGCACGCGACCTGGATCGGGCTCATGGCGCCGGTGTTAGACCCCAGCGACGCGACCATTCCGCTGCCCGAGGGTACGTCCACGCGCATCTTCTTCGTACCCGCCGGCGCGGTCGAATGGATCGACAACTGGAATGTCCTCGGCCTCAACGCCACGAACAGCGGCGGCTTCAAGGTCGACAATCTGTTCGTGCCCCAAGGCTACTCCATGAGCCGGGAGCATCTGCGTGACGTGCGACTTGCAGGCCCCCTCTACAAGTATCCGCTCAATGGACTGTTCTCGGTCGGCTTCTCCGCGGTCGCGCTGGGCATAGCGCGCGCGATGCTGGACGCCTGCGTCGCGCTCGCCGAGAAGAAGCCGCGGCTCGCCAAGGTATCGTTGCGCGACAGCCACCTGGTGCAGTTCCAGATCGGCGAGGCCGAGGCCCGCCTGCGCTCGGCCCGCGGTTACGTCGAGACCACGGCTCAGCGCGTCTATGACGCCGTCGTAGCGTCCGGGAAACTCACCATTGCCCAGCGCATGGATATCCGCATGGCGACGACATTCGCCATTCACGAGGCGAAATCAGTTGCCGATACGGCTTGGGAGATCGCTGGCGCCAACGCCATTTTCACCGCGGGACCCTTCGAGCGCCGCATGCGCGACCTCCGCACCCTGCTGCAGCAGGCCCAAGGCCGCAAAGCGCACTTGCAGGACACCGGCGCCTTCCTCATGGGGCTGGACGCGAACCTCGCGTTCGCCTGATGCCTGTCTCGCTACGCGTGGGCCGTCCCCAAAAATGGATCAGATCAGCCCCCTGCCCGCGCTGCCCCAAGACGAAGTACGAGTCCGCGCGTGGGCAGAGGTACGGGAACCATTGGAGCTGCAGCTTGCGCCGCTTGGCCGGCGCGGTTTGGCGGCGCTGGCTCCGCACCCCGGTGAGAGTGTCCTCGATATAGGCTGTGGCGGGGGTGAGACTGCGCTGGACCTTGTCCGGGCAGTCGCGCCGGACGGAACAGTCGTGGGAATCGATCTGTCGGCTGCGGTGCTGGCGTTCGCACAGCGCGCGACCGAAGGGTGCCAACGAGTGCGGTTCATCCACGCTGATGCCCAGGTGTTCCCGTTCGAACCGGCCTCGTTCGACGCTGCCTTCTCGCGGTTCGGAGTGATGTTCTTCGCTGACCCCACCGCCGCGTTTGTGAACATTCGTCGCAGCCTCAGGCCGAATGGGCGACTGGCTTTCGTCTGCTGGCGAGCGTTGGAGGAGAACCCGCTCGACATCCTGCCGCTTAGGGCCGCGTCCGCTCATTTGCCGCCGCAGCCCGCTCAGGACCAGGACGCGCCCGGCCCGTTCGCGTTCGCCGACCCCGATCGTGTGCGCGGCATTCTGGAAAGAGCGGGCTTCGGCGAGATCAATATCACCGCCCATGACGAGCAGGTTGGAAGCGGCGACCTCGATGCGATGGCGGTGTGCTTGCGGGTCGGAGCTCTGGGCAAAATCCTTCGAGAAAACCCCGAACTCCGCGCCGCGACACTACCGGCAGTGCGATCCGCGCTTGCAGCGCACGACGGACCTGATGGGGTGAGGCTAAAAGCAGCGACATGGGTCGTGACAGCCCGGGCCCCGGCCGGACTCTAGCGCGAATGGTCGGTTGAGGGTTGGATTCAGCAAGGCAGGCGATTGCGGGCTGATGAGCACACGCCTCACACCGCACCCCGCAGCCGCGGGTCGAGCATGTCGCGGATGCCGTCGCCCAGCAGGTTGAACGCCAGCACGGTGAGGGTGATGGCGGCGCCGGGAAACAGGACGAGCCACCACGGTGGCACCAGCCCGGAGTTCAACGCGTCCGAGAGCATGTTGCCCCAGGTCGGGTTCGGCGGCGGGATGCCCACGCCCAGGAAGCCCAGCGATGCCTCGATGATGATGGCGACGCCCAGGTGGGTCGTAGCCAGGATCAGGTAGGGCGCCACGCACTGCGGCAGGATATGCCGCAGCATGACGCGCATGTTGGAGGCGCCGACGCCGCGCGCGGCCTCGACGTAGGACATCTCCTTGAGCGACAGCACCACCGAGCGGATCACGCGTCCGCCGAATGGAACGCGCGTGATGGCGATGGCGACGATAACCGTGCCGGTGCCCGCCCCCAGCGCCATGGCGATGGCCATCGCCAGGATGAGATCGGGAAACGACTGCATGAACTCGATCATGCGCTGGCTGAGGATGTCGAAGCGCCCGCCCAGATAGCCGCTCGCCAGCCCCCACAGGGCGCCGAGCGTGGTTCCCAGCAGCACCGCCGCAAAACCGACGGCCAGCGAGGCGCGGCTGCCGTGAATGACCCGGCTGAAGGTGTCCCGGCCGATCTGGTCGGTGCCGAAATAGTGGCGCGCATCGGGCGGCTTGGACATGCTCCGGAAGTCGGATTTGAGCGGTTCGTAGGGCGCGAGATAAGGCGCCGCCACGGCCATGAAGACGATGGCTGCCGCGATGCACCCCCAGAACGCCGACAGCGGCGATCGCCTGACGAACGTCCTCAGGCCTTGCCCGAACCGCCGCGATCGTGGCTGCTCGAGAGCCTGCAGACCGGGTCGGGGCGGATAGGTCGTGTCGGGCACGGTGACGGTCATTGATAGCGGATCCTAGGGTCCAGCCAGGCGATCACGATATCGACGAGGATATTGAGCAGCACGAATACGACCGCGTACAGGAACACCAGGTTCTGCATCACGAAGACATCGCGCTCGCTGACTGCCGTGAACATGGCATAGCCGAGCCCCGGTGTTCCAAAGGCGCGCTCGACCGGTATCGACCCGGCAAGGACGAGCCCGAGCAGGATGCCCGACAGCGTGATGACCGGCAGCAGCGCATTGGGGAGCGCATGCAGGGAGATGACGAGGCGCCCGCTCAGGCCCTTGGCGCGGGCCGTGCGCACGTAGTCCTCGCGCACGACCTCCAGCAGGCTGGAGCGGGCCATGCGGGCAATATAGGCGGCCTGACCGAGACCCAGCACCACCGCCGGGCCGACGACGATCTGCAAATTCGCCAACGGGTCTGCCACGAGCGAGACGCCGGCCAACGGCGGCCGGTAGCCGAACCAGAAGAGCGACGCCAGCACGATCAGCATCCCCAGCCAGAATCCGGGGATGGCCAGAAACAGGATGCTGAAGAACCTGGAGACGTTGTCGGCCAGGCTGTTGGGACGCAGTGCGCTGACAATGGCCACCGGTATGCCGACGATCCAGGACAATACGACCGAGATGGCGGCGATCTCCGCGGTCAGCGGCCCGCGCCGCATGATCATGTCGGCGACGCTCTCCGCGCGGAAGAACGAGCGGCCGAAGTCGCCGCGGGCGATGTCTTTCACCCAGTTGAAGTATTGCACTAGCAGCGGGTCGCTCAGCCCGAGCTCGGCCATGTAGTGCGCGCGCTCCGCATCGCTGAGCTTGGTGAAGCCTTCCGGGCCGAAGACCGCGACCAGCGGGTCGCCCGGCAGGATGCGCATCACCACAAACACGACGATGGAGACGCCTACGATCGTGATCGCACCGAAAGCCAGGCGACGCGAGATATAGCCGAACATGTCACATGGAACCGATGGCTTTGGGCGGGGTCAAGACACTTGCTGGCGAGGAAGGTTGCGGTCGCCCAGGCGTAAGTCAACGCATTTGATGGATCATCCTTCCGCGCTGCCATCCTGCGTGCTGCAGTGCACTGCAAGTGGGATCTGGTGGCGCCCCGTAGTTGCCGCACTCGGCGATGCTTGAACCCAAGCCGGACACCGCCGCTGTGATCCGATAGGTTCTCGACCCGACTGCGGTCTTCGGGGGATTTGCGATGCGTCTGCGCAATGCCAAGGATCTGCTCGCCGGAGGCCTGTTCCTCGTCTTCGGGGTGGCGTTCCTCGTGCTGGCCCAGAACTATCCGCTGGGCTCCGCACGACGCATGGGTCCAGCCTATTTCCCCGTCGTCCTGTCGCTCATTCTCATCGCCGTCGGCCTTGCCACCATGATGCGCGCCCTGCTGGTAGCCGGGGCGCCGATCCGCGATTTTGCCGCCAAGTCGCTTGCGCTGGTGACGGCGAGCATCGTGCTGTTCGGCCTCATCGTGCAGGGCGCGGGCCTTGCCGTTGCCACGGCTGCGCTCGTGCTGGCCTCCGCCCCAGCCAGCCGGAGCTTCAAGTTGGTCCCGACCCTTCTGCTGGCGCTCGCGCTCGCCCTGTTCTGCACCTTGGTATTCGTCACCGGCTTGGGGCTGCCGTTCCCGGCGCTCGGCCCCTGGCTGCGAGGCTAGAGCCGTCGCATGGACATTCTCGCCAACCTCGCCACCGGCTTCGCAACGGCGCTGTCCCCTTTCAACCTGCTCTATTGCTTCCTGGGCGTACTGCTCGGAACGCTTGTCGGCGTGCTGCCGGGGCTCGGGCCGGTCGCGACGATCGCCATGCTGCTGCCGGCGACTTTCACGCTGCCGCCCGAGTCGGCGTTCATCATGCTGGCCGGTATTTACTACGGCGCCCAGTACGGCGGCTCCACCACGGCGATCCTGATCAATCTCCCCGGCGAGGCTTCCTCGGTCGTCACCGCGCTCGATGGCTACCGCATGGCCCAGCAGGGTCGCGCCGGCGCCGCCCTTGCCACCGCCGCCATCGGCTCGTTCTTTGCCGGCACCGTGGCGACCTTCGTCATCGCCGTCATGGCCCCGCCGCTGGCCGCGCTCGCGCTCCAGTTCCAGTCGCCCGAGTATTTCTCGCTGATGGTCCTGGGTTTGGTCGCGTCCGGCGTGTTGGCACAGGGCTCGCTCGTCAAGGCGCTCGGCATGATGGTGCTCGGGCTCCTGTTCGGGCTGGTCGGCACCGACGTCACCTCCGGCACGGCCCGATTCGCCTTCGGCGTTCCCGAGCTTGCCGACGGCATCAACTTCGTCGTCGTTGCCATGGGCGTATTCGGCGTCGCCGAGATCGTGCGCAACCTCGAGAACGAGCACACGCGCCAGGTCTACGTCGAGCGCATCGGCGGACTGATGCCGACGCGCGAGGACTGGAAGCGCATGGTGGCGCCCATTCTGCGCGGCACGGCGCTGGGCTCGCTGCTCGGGATTCTGCCGGGAGGTGGCGCGCTGCTGGCTTCGTTCGCGGCCTATTCCCTGGAGAAGAAGGTATCCAGGCATAGCGCCGAGTTCGGCAAGGGGGCGATCGAAGGCGTGGCGGCACCGGAATCGGCCAACAACGCCGGCGCGCAGACATCCTTCATCCCCATGCTCACGCTCGGCATCCCATCCAACCCTGTCATGGCGTTGATGATCGGCGCGATGATCATTCAGGGCATCCGGCCCGGGCCCAATGTGATGGTCGAGCAGCCGAGGCTGTTCTGGGGCGTGATCGCCTCCATGTGGGTCGGCAATCTGTTCCTGCTGGTCCTGAATTTGCCCCTCATCGGCCTGTGGGTCCGTCTCCTTTCCATCCCCTACCACCTGCTCTATCCGATCATCCTGGTGTTCACCGCCGTGGGCGTGCTCAGCCTCTCCAACGCTCCCTTCGACGTGCATCTGATGGCGATCTTCGGCGTGCTGGGCTACCTCCTGGTCAAGCTCGACTGCGAGCCGGCGCCGCTGCTACTGGGTTATATCCTGGGGCCGATGATGGAGGAGTACCTGCGCCGCGCCATGGCGCTCTCCCGCGGCGATCCCATGATTTTCCTGGAGCGCCCGATCAGCGCGGCGATGCTCGCCCTGGCGGTGCTGGCGATGGTCTCCGTCGTGCTCCCGGCCGTGCGCGCCACGCGCGACAAGGCATTCGCGGAGTAGAAGCAGGTGTAGTCGCGCGTTTGCGTTGGGTTACGCGCGCAACCGCCCGATGCGCAAGATATTCGCCGTCACGGCTCTGCCAACCCATTCTACTTGCTACGACCCCATGGCACATAGGTCGCCCGCATGCTATGTCGCCGCGTTACTTGTCTTATTTTCGAAAGGAGTTGACCATGGCCAAGAATCCCGAAACTGGCGCTAGCGCTCAGGACAGCAAGATGATGGTCCGACGGCTATTCGAGAAGGTATGGAACCAAAATGATCTGGAGACGGCCAAAGAGATCATTCATCCTAGATCCTGCAGTTGACCGCAGGCGCACGTG
>JRHI01001068.1_pt1 | contig 25374 bp, 25 predicted proteins | sample 215371 | NCBI WGS metagenome assembly JRHI01 (sample SAMN02929681, study PRJNA255918) | sediment metagenome | biome: cave system; feature: Ice Cave; material: Sediment; isolation source: sediment from deep within a dark volcanic ice cave with no known source of... ...
GGTTGGAGGGGGGCCGTCTTAACCAAGCCCCCGCGGATCGACCAGTCGCAGCAGCTGCAAACGACCCCCCACCGAACCTCCCCCCGCACGGCGGGGGGAGGACAGGAAAGGGCTGCCCCCTAGGCCATGGTGTAGCCGCCGCTCACCGACAGCGTCTGGCCGGTTATGTAGGAGGCGGCCTCGGAAGCAAGAAAGAGCACCGCCGGGGTGATGTCGTCGGGGGTGCCTAGGCGGCGGAGCGGGTAGCCCTTGGCGATCTTCTCCAGCAGCTCCGGCGGGAATTGCTCGCCCTGCCTGCCCGCCCACATCGAGCCGTCGCCGAAATCGCCGCTTGCCTCCCGCCGCCCGGGGATGAAGCCCGGGCAGACCACGTTGAGGCGGATGCCCTTGCCACCCAGCTCGCGGGCCAGCGACTTGGACATGGCGATGATTCCGGCCTTGGTTCCGGAGTAGACCGTCTCCCGCCACTCCCCCATCCGCCCCGCGTCGGAGCCGATTGACACGACTGCCCCTGAGCGCTTTAAGACCATGTGGTCGAGCACGGACCGCGTGCAGTTGATAAAGCCCCAGAAATTGATGGCAACCTCCCGCTCCCACTCCTCGCGCGGCTTCTCCATGAACAGCCTGTCAATCGTGCCGCCGGCGCAGTTGACAAGGATGTCGATGGTTCCCAGCTCCGCGATCGCCCGCGCCGCCATCTCCTGGGTCGATTCCCAGTTCGCGACGTCCGTGCGGTGGAAGGAAGCTGTCGCGCCCGCCTCTCCCGCCACGGCCCGCCCGCCGGACTCGTCGATGTCGGCGATCAGGACGCGCGCTCCCTCGGCGGCGAAGCCGAGCGCAATGCCGCGGCCGATGTTGTTGGCGCCCCCAGTCACGATCACGCCCTTGCCCCGCAGGTTCAATTCCATTCCGCTGGAATTATCCGGCGCGGGAGGTCAGGCGATGCGGCGCGTGCCTCCCCGGCGGCGAAGCGCACCGGTTGCCAGTAGGACCCCCAGGCCCAGGGCCGCCTTGATGGGTGACGGCCGGCGAGCCGCGGCTGGCGCGGTGGGCCCCTGAGCCACCGCCGGAGCGGGCTCCGGCCGCGGGCGGCGGTTCCGGTCCTCGCCGTCGGACCGGCGCCGGTTTGCCGGATTACCTGGCTCGACCCGTGCCTCGCGTCGCACCTGCTCATCGGTCGGATTGGTCGAGGCTGACGTCGGCGTGCCCTGAATTGGCGTCTGCAGGGAGGCCTTGCCCTCCGGCTGGTCAACCGGAACCGCGAACACGAGCGAATTCACCTCGACGCCGACCATCGTCACCAGGCCCAGGAAATAGAAGAACGCCATGAGGAGAAAGAGCAGCCCGAAGGTCTTGCCGTAGGCGGAGCCGGCGCCGGTGAGCCGGATGTACAGCGGGAAGAGCAGCGTCAACCCTTCGAACAGCACGCCGGCGACGAGGGCACCGATCCACACCTTGCCCCAGCTCATCTTCCGATTTGGAATGAAGAAGTAGATCGCCAGGAAGAGCGCAAACCCGGCGAGAGCGCCGACCAGGAACTGGATCCCGAACGCGATGATCCCGTTGTGAAGCATCGTGGGCAGGAAGGGGAGCCGGTCCAGCAGGCCGAGCAGAAGGGAGGTCACCAGCATCACCCCGGCCAGCAACGTGAAGACCAGGATCATGAGGAACGAGATCAGGATCGAGCTGACCATGCTTCGCTGCCTGGTGTGGTAGATCACCGCAAACGCCTGCTCCATCGCCCGGAAGAGGAGCGAGCCGCCCCACAGCAAGCCGGCGAAGCCAACCAGGAAGAAGACCCCGCTCTGCCGGTGGAAGGTGCCGAGGGCTCCCATCACCTCGCTGTGGGCATTGGCGGGAATGATCGACACGACCGTGGCCTCGACTGAGCTCGAATCGATCCCGATCGCGCCCAGGGCCACGCCGAGGACGGCCAGCATGACGAGGATGATCGGAAAGAGAGACTGAAGGAAGTTCCAGGCGATGATCACCGCCCAGTTGAAGCCGTTGTCCTCGCCGAGCTTGGCGAACACCCTGCCGGGAAAGGTTTGCATCAGTCCTGAAGGCTTCATTTTGATAGCAAGAATATCAACTTGGGCGGGCGGCGGCCAGTTCGGCTACAGGTTCTCGATCTCGACCACTTCGATGTCGTCAGCCGGGACGAAGTCAAAGACCTGCGAATAGAAGGAGAGACTCGCGAGGCAGGTCACCCGATCACCCTGCGCCCGAACCTGGCGAAAGCTGGTGAAGGCGACGTCGAGTTCGCGAAGACTCCCCTCGGCGATCCGGCAGAGGTGGCCGCCGCGAGTGTCCGAATAGGCGGCCACGATCGCCCCGTCCGGGCTGAAGGTGTAATCGCTCTGGCCGAAGACCCACTGGGGAGATCCGAATTCGGCTGCCATCTCCAAAACCGGCTCCGCGCGACCCGCGCTCCAGCGATAGAGGTTCCACCATCCTGTTCTGTCGGAGATGAAGTGGAGCACCCCGCCCGGCGACCACTTGGGCTGGGAGATCGCGTCGTCAGAGGCTCCGGGGACATGGACCGGCCTCTGACTGTCACCCCGGGAGTCGAGCTCCGCCGTCCAGAGCTCGGTGCCGTCCCACGGCATGTGCGGATGGTTCCACTGCAGCCAGCAGAGCCTGTCGCCCGCGGCCGAGAGCCGGGGATCGGAGTAGAAGTCGGCGCCCGCGGCGATGACCGTCTCGTCTTCGCCGTTGAGGCCGAGCCGAACCAGGGTGTTCTGCGCCTCCCGTGCCTGGTCCCCGTGGTCTTCGCGCACGGCAAACAGCAGCCGCCGGCGGGGGTCGACCACGGCGTCCGCGTAGCGCCTGTCGAGCGCCGCCGTGATCGCGACCGGTGCACCGTCAAAGTCCTGCCGGTAGAGGCGTTGGTCAGCCAGGTTCGAGAACCACACGCTCCCGCCCGACGCCGCGAAAGCGCCCCCGCCGTATTCGTGAACTCGGGTGCGGGCACTGAAGCCCGCGGGGGTTACATCGACCGGCTCACCATCCCCGGTGCGGCGGACGACCACACTCCGGCCGCCTTCGGCGGGCCTCATCTCGAGCCAGAAGAGATGATCTCCGTCGGGCCGAACCTCCGACAGGACGACCGCCCGGGAAGTGATCAGGTCGCTGGTGATGGGCGACCGCCAGGAGCCGAAGGGGACGGCCTTCATCTCAGCTGCCCCGATAGGCGCCTGAGAACCCGTCCCGCGCCGCCCTCAGTTGAGGCGTTCGAGGATCATCGCCATTCCCTGGCCACCACCCACGCACATCGTCTCGAGGCCGATGGTCCCGCCCTTGGCCTCCAGCCCGTTGAGCATCGTGCAGAGGATGCGCGCCCCCGTCATTCCAAAGGGATGGCCCAGCGCGATGGCTCCGCCGTGGGGGTTGAGCTTGTCGCTGAAGGGGTCCACCCCGAGCGCCCGGGCGGAGGGAATGACCTGGGCTGCGAAGGCCTCGTTGATCTCGAGGATGTCAACGTCGTCGATCGTCATACCGGCTCGCTTCAGAGCGGATCGGGAAGCTTCGATGGGCCCCAATCCCATGTACTCGGGCTCCAGGGCCGAGACGCCGGTGGAGACGATCCGAGCGATCGGCTTGATCCCCAGCTCCCTGGCCCTGGTGTCGGACATCACGACCACGGCCGCCGCGCCGTCATTGAGTGGGCAGGCGTTGCCCGCCGTCACCCGGCCGTTCTCTCGGAAGACGGGCTGCAGTTGTGAAAGCACCTCGACACTGGTCCCCGCCCGCGGGCTGTCGTCCTTGCTGAAGATATCCCCGCTGGGAAGCGGCACGGGGATGATCTCGCGGTCGAAGAAGCCGTCATCGCGCGCCCGTGCCGCGGCGTCCTGACTCTTCACGGCGTACCGGTCCATCTCCTCGCGGCTGATCCCCTCGCGCTCGGCAACGTTCTCCGCCGTCTGACCCATGGCGATGTAGATGTCGGGGTACTCCTCGCTGTTGCCCGGCACCAACCTCGAGTTGTAGCTGTCCGGCGCGTCGGGATAGCCCGCGCCATACCGCGACACGCATTCGACGCCCGCGCTGATGAACACATCGCCCTCGCCGGCCCGGATCGCATGTGCCGCCATGCGGGTTGTCATCAATGACGACGAGCAGTAGCGGTTGACCGTCACGCCGGGCACGTCAAGACGCGCCAGGATGCTAATGACGCGGCCGATGTTGTGACCCTGCTCTCCACCCGGCAGACCACAGCCGCAGATCACATCCTCAATCTCCCGACGGTCCAGCTCAGGCACCTTGTCGAGGACCTTGCCGAGTACGAAGGCGGCGAGGTCGTCCGGGCGGACGTCGACGAGAGAACCCTTGCGAGCGCGGCCGATCGGGGAACGACCATAGGCGACGATCACGGCTTCAGTCATGCGCTCAGTGTATTTGCTTTGAAAACTCTGTTTATGAGTTCAAAGTCCAGCCCGGTCGCCCCGGTGTCGAGCCGCGGGGATTCAATTCAGGGGGACTCCTCCAGGAAGCGAACGTGCAGCTGTGCGCCCCAGGAGACGTTGGCCTCCCTAACCCTGACCCTGACCAGGCCACCTCGGGTTTCCGACGGGGCAAGGCGGGACTGGCCGGCGGGCCGATTCTGCGCCTCGAGGTCCACCGGTACGACGCGCCAGCTGCGCGCCACCCAGTCGTAAATCTCGACGTTGGCATAGGCGCCGAAGTCGAAGTGCAGGTTGACCGGCGCGCTGATCGCCGGCAGCGCGATGTCATATGTGTCGACATATCCGCCTTCCGACGCGGCCTGCGTGGCCGCCAGTCGCACGTTGGCCAGGTTGCCGACATTGCCGGTTGCCGCCGAGACCTCGACGGGCAGCCCGAAGGCCGTGGTCACCCGGCGCTGGGGGCTGGCCCCATCAACCTTGACCGTGGTCAGGAGTGGGGCGGCGAAGCCTACGACCGCAACCTGACCCGGATGGCTCAGGCTCCGGCGGCCGATCTCGTCGGCCTGGAGCCCGGCCCTTTCTCCCGCGGTGAGCCGGATCCCCGCGGGCAGGTTGCCGAGCAGGTCACCGAGCGGGCTCATCTCTGTGATGAAGCTGACCTCCTCGCCTGGCTCCAGGGCGGGAGCCACCGGCGCACCCCGATAGGCGCCGCGGTAGTACGTGTAGATGAGAAGCGCCTTCACCCTCACCCCGCCGGTGTTGGCGATCGTGCCGCTGATCACCCCGCTGTCACTGTTGAGGCGGGCCTCCAGCCGTAGGTCACCGCGGCCGGCGGTCCCCGAGCCGAGTGCCCGGACGCCGCCATAAACCACGCCGCGCTCGACCACCTGGGGCTTGCCGCCGGCCAGGACGTGTTCCTCGACGCCGGTGCTGCCCTGGGCCACCGGGAAGGGACAGCGCCGGCAGCTGGGTGTCAGCGACTCGTAGTAGACGGTCAGGGGCGCCGCGGTGGTGCCCGACCCGAATTCGACCCGATGTTCCCCGCGGCCGGGGAAGACGAGGCCGTGCACGTCAACGGCTGACGCGACGCCGTCGGGCCCAAGCCTGACGAATTGAAGGTCCTGGTCACGCACGCCGGCCTGGAGAACCTGCCCGGCGCCATAGAAACTGAGGGTGAACATGATCGCAAGAGCGGGAGCGGTCAGCCACGTCAGCGCCGCGCGCCCCAGCCGGCGGAGCAGCAGGTAATTCGCGGGGAGGACGATCGCCAGGTAGGCCGCCATCAGCAGGCCGACCAGCCAGGGCGCCGGGAAGGGGGAGTCGGAAGGCCTCGGCAGCAGGCCGTCAGAAAGGCGTGCGGTGTCAATCAGGGTCCTCCCCATCGGGGCCGAGCCGGGCATGTGCTCGATGCCGCGGGCAAGCGCCACCTCGAAGGAAAGGCTGGCGAGCGCGCGCTCAGCGTCCCCCGCTCCCGGGAGCCGGGGGTCGGGGTCGAAAAGCAGCGCGATGATTCGGCCGGCCCCATACCGCGACTCCACCCCCAGCGGCCGTCCCTGCGCGCTGTCCAGGAATACCGTTGCACCCGCCGAGGGGGAGCCGATCGCAACCTGGGCAGAGGCATTGATGCGAGTGGCAGCCAGCTCGCCGAGGGCCGCGAGATCGGTGGTGACGGTTTCGCCGGTGGGCAGGAAGGGCAGCAATTCCGGCGGCAGCCGGCTGATCGTTCGAGCCAGCTCGACACCGCCGGCAAGGACCAGCTCTCCGCCCAGTCCGACGAACTCGCGCAGGGCATCGATCTGGGGCGGCGTCAGCCGGGACGTGTCGTAGCGATCCAGGACGATGGCGGACAACCCACTCAGGTCGACGGCTCGCGAAGGGAAGTGCTGGCGTTCATCCCACACCTGCAGCCGTAGCCGCAGATCACCGATGAGGATCGGCTCAAGAGCCTGGGTCAGCGTTTGCGATTCACTCAGCAGGCCCACCCCGAGGCTGCCGCGATCATCAACCCTGGCCTCGCTGATCGGGCGATCCGCGGCGTCCCTGACCACCACAACCGCGAAGTCGGAGGGCGCAAAAAAGTTGAGGGTCCGCTTGTGGCGTGGACTGAGGGTGATCGGGAACTCGTAGCCGCCATCAGGGCCACCGACCCCGGCGGCAGCGGGAAAGGGCAGCGGCGCCGCGGGTCCGCCGTTGATCGGGCTGACCACCGCCGGGGGGGCAAGCCGCGAGTCTGGATTCTTGACCAGGAGGAGTCGCCCGCTGAAGTCACCGTGGTCCCCCAGGTTGCGCACCGTCACCGTGTAAGGCACCCACGCCCCCGACCCTGATCTGGTCGCGGTGACATTGATGACGCCCGCCTCGGTCAACGCCGGCTGACCGCCCGAGGTGGGTCCGGCCGCCCGGACCGCGATCAGCACGGCGCTGATGGCCACCAGTGTCAGAACGAGATGTCGGCCCCTCAAGATCAACCTCGATCTCGAACGGTACAGCCTGTCGACCCCGCGCGGCTCGACCGAGCTAACCTGCCCCGTAGACAAGATGAGACGTGCCGCCGCCCACCTCCGGCTGCTCGCCTGGTCAGCCGGAGGACTGCTCGTGGTCGGATTCCTGCTGCTCCTCGGCTGGACACTGCTGCACCCCGCCTCGGTCGCGGCCGCGCCGGCGCGGCGCAGCGCGCCCGACATCACGGTGCGGACCTTCGACGGGGAGCTGGTCAGCGTGGGCGCGCTGCGGGGCGAGCCGGTCGTGCTCAACTTCTGGGCTTCCTGGTGCGCACCCTGCCGGGTCGAGGCGCCGGCGCTGGCGGATGCTGCTCGCGCCGCGCCAAAAGTCCATTTCGTCGGCGTCGCCATCCAGGATGACGAAGCGGCCGCCCGCCGGTTTCGGCTGCAGTTCGAGCCACCTTACCCAGTCGGTTTCGCGGTCAGCGGCGGCTACCTGGCCTATGGGGTGACGGGACCTCCCGAAACCTTTTTCATAGATCGCCGAGGGATGATTCGCGACCGCTTCTCGGGACCGCTCGACCGGGCCACGCTGCGCGAGTATCTGGGGCGGATCAGTTGAGCGCGCGCACGCTGGGAATCCTCCTCGTCGCCGCGATGACGGGGCTGTCGGTGGTGGTGGCATTCGTCGGGCTGCACCCGCGTGGCAGTGGCGGCGGCACCCTGCTGATCGCGGTCTCGTCTCGCTCGGGTGACCGGCTCACGGGCAGCCCGATCCAGATTCGGTCCGCCAAAGGTGGGTGGAGTGCCCTCGCCCAATTCGCGGGAGGCACGGTGCCGGCCGCGCCCGCCACGCTCGGGGCGGCCCAGGCCGAGGTGGCGCCGGGCCGATACGAGGCGATCCGGATCAACGGGCGGGAACTGCCGGCAGCGATCCGGGTGACAGCCCATCGCGTCGAACCCATTTTGATAACGGTGAGCGCCGGGGTTCCGGCCGCCGCCTTCGCCGGCAACGATGACTACAACAGCGCGCTTCTGGCTCTCCAGGGAAAGTTGGTCCAGCTGCCGGACTTCGCCCTGAATGACCAGTCCGGCCAGCGGGTGACTGCTGCCAGCCTGCGCGGACACCCGGTTGTGTTGGCGGCCTTCCACACGACCTGCCGGGACACCTGCCCGCTCTACGCCGCAGTCCTCAGCCAGCTGAATGGCCGTCTGGCGGGCGGCGTGCGACTGCTCGAGGTGAGCACGGACCCGGACCACGACACCATTGCGGCGCTCCGCGCCTACGCGACGCTCGCCGCGACCGACTGGCCCCTCCTGACCGGAAGTCGCGAGGAGCTGGGGGCGTTCTGGGCGCCCTTCGGAGTACAGCTGTCGGGCGCCGACTCGCATTCCAACTTCCTGGGTGTCTTCGACGAGCACGGTTACCTTCGCCACACCGAGACCGGCGTGCCCGATGCGGGCCAGCTGCCGGGCGGCCTGGCCGCCGTGCTCAGCGCGGAGGGTGCCCGGGAGCTGGCCAGCCACGGCGATGGCTGGGGTGCCCGCCAGGTGGCCGATGCGGTCCGCGCCCTCGGCGCCGGGGGGACCGCATCGCTGCCCGGGGGAGGCCGAGCTCCCGCCTTCAGCGCGCCGGCTCTCGAAGGTGGCACCGTGTCGCTGAGCAGATTCCAGAAGTCCCCCGTGGTCCTCAACTTCTGGGCGAGCAGCTGCCCACCCTGCCGGCGGGAGATGCCGCTGATCCAAACGGAGGCCCGGTTAGCGGGAGTGCCGGTTCTGCTGATCGCCGAGCGGGACGACCCCGCCGCGGCTCGCGCCTTCCTGGCGACAGTCGGCGTCGAGCTCACCTCCGCCCTCGACCCCGATGGCCGGCTGGCGGGCCTCTACGGGGTCAACGTGCTCCCCGTCACCGTCTTCATCCGGGCCGATGGAACGGTGGAGGGTAAGTACCTCGGCGAGACCACCAGAGAGGTGCTGCGCGATCACCTGGCCGCCCTGACCCAGGGCTGAGCCTCGGCGAGGGTCAGCACGAGTTCGGAGGACGGCTGACCGCCGGTTGGCGGGCCGCGGGGCCAGCACGTGATCGCCTCAGAGGCGGGCGATCCGGCTCAGCGCCAGGCGAGGGCCGCGCCGCGGCGCCTGGAAGCCGGCGACCTCGATCAGCCGCACGACGAGCGCCCGCCGGCCGCGGAACGGCTCCAGCAGCTCGAGCATCCGGGCATCGGAACCCCTCGCCTCCCCCGCCAGCGCCCAGCAGACCTGGTGGGGCAGGTTGTAGTCGCCCACCGACACCGCGTCCTGATCCCCCAGGGCGACCCGGCCGATCTCGGCTGCCGACCACGGCCCAAGGCCCGGAATCGCCTCGAGCCGGCGCGCGGCCGCTGACGGACTCATGCCGACCGCCTCCTCGAGTCGCGTCGCCCGCTGTGCCGCTCCGATCACGATCTCTGCCCGACGGCGCTCAACGCCCCAGGTGTGGAAGTGCCAGTACGGCGTGCCGGCGAGAGTCTGCGGCGCCGGCGGCAGGCGGATCGCAACCGGTCCCGGAGCCGGCTCGCCAAGGTCTCGGAGAAGGAGCCGGTAGGCCAGACGCGCCTCCTGGCCGATCACCTTCTGCTCCAAGATCGTCGGCACAGCGGCCTCCAGCACAGCCTGCGTACTCGGTATCCGCAGCCCGGGATGACGCCGGGCCAGCTCACCCACCACCCGGTGAGGCGAGGTGAAGGGCGCCTCCTCCGCCCGCTCCCCGACGAGGTCGGGGACGTGGTCGAGGAGCCAGTCCGCGCCCGGTCCCCAGGCCTGTGCATGGAGGAGGTCGCCCTCCAGCCAGAGTCGCTCGGTGCCGGGGCCGCAGGGCGTTCGAGTGGCTCGCCAGACGCCCGGCGCGGGCACTCGCTGGGGGCGGGTGATCGCCAGCGTTCGCTGCAGATCGAGCGGCCGGCGAAGCCTGATGGTTCGCTGAAACGGACTGTTCGCGGCCATGCCTCGCCGCGATTATTTCAGGCCGACCCGGCGATCCCCGCCCCCCAATCCGCGAGTGGTTAGAGGTAGAGCTTTGCTCCCGGTTCGCCGGTCAGCCGGACCAGCGGCCCGATCACGGCGGGGTCCATTGAATCGGCGCCGGCTGAGTTGAGCTCGATGAGATTTCCGGCCGGGTCGCGGATGTACATCTGGGCGCTGCCGTCGGGGAGGCGACGAACCTCCGGGCGATCCAGCACTCCGAGCGCCGCGGCTCGCTGGTAGGCCCCCTCCAGGTCATCGACGGTGAGGGCGAAGTGGTGGGCACCCGGCGCCTCGGATGGGCGCAGAAACAGGTGCAGCTGCATCTCCCCCACCTTGAGCCACCGCACCGGGTACCCGAAGTCGGGGGTCGGGATTCGTTCCATACCGAAGAGCTCGCGGTAAAACCGCTCCGACGCGTCGAGGTCGATCGCGTGGACGCTGACGTGGTTGATCCGGGTGGCTCGCAAACTCATTCCTCCAGAGCGAATGCGCGGCAGGGCCCGCCGTCGATGGGACCGAGGCTCAATGGCAGCGCAAAAAATTGAACCCGCGGGTTGACGAGGGTGTGTAGGCGCGAAAGGTACTCGACCTGGACTACACCGTTGCCCAACAGCACCTGGTGGGCCGGGAAGTCCGCCAGCGTGAGGCCCGGCTCGGACAACCGCCGGATGACCTCGTCCTGCGGAAAGTCGTAACCGGCGGCCTTGATCCCGCGATTCAGGAGCCACTCGCAGGCGGGCCGATCGATATAGGGCGAGTGCTGCCAGAATTCGCGCGAGCGCCACGAGTGGCGCTGCTCGAGGCCGGTGCAGAGGAGGGCGATGTCTCCGCTGCGAAGGTGACCGGCACGCTGATCCAGAAGGGCCGCCGTGATCGGCTGCGAATCGGGCACGTCCCGGCAGTCGATCACGGCCGCCTCGCCCCAGAACCTATCCAGCGCAACGGCGGCGAGGGTCGCTCCGCCGCTGATCATGTGCGAGGGCGCGTCGACATGCGTGAAGGTGTGGCTGCCGAGGCTGACGCGGGTGGTGTTCGAGATGTCGCCAGCCGACATCCGGGTGGCCGCCGCCAGGGCTGGCTGGAACCGCCAGTGGTCCTCGATCGGCAGACTCAGGTCAATGAGTCGCATCGCTTTGTACGCTACCGGACGATGGTCATCAACACCCGGCCCCGCTGCGTTCAGGCTGTGGGCGCTGAGCATGGCGGGCCCTGGCGCTGAGGGTCGCGCTGGCGGGCCTCGGTTTCTTCTCCCAGTACCACCTCGACGCCTGGCGGCGGCTGGAGCCGGAGCACAGGCTCGTCGCCGCGGCCGACCCGGACCAGTCGCGCTGGAAACCCGGGCTGCCCTGCTTTGAGACCGTCGACGAAATGCTGGCTGCCGTCAAGCCCGACGTGCTCGACATCGTCACTCGTCCAGCGACCCACTCTGCCCTGGCCCGGGCGGCCTTTCGGGAGCGAATCCATGTGATCAGCCAGAAACCGCTCGCGGCCACTCCCAAGGAGTCGCTCGGAATGGTGGAAGAAGCGGCGGTGGCCGGTGTGCGGCTGCTCGTTCATGACAACTGGCGCTTCCAACCGTGGTGGCTGGCGATCGATCGTGGGCTGCGCCAGGGCATCTGCGGACGGCCCTTCTTCGCCCACTTCAGGATCAGGGTCGGCGACGGTCAGGGCGACAATCCCTTCCCGAACCAGCCCTACTTCAAAGCGATGGCGAAATTCCTCTTTTACGAGACCGCGATCCACCACGTCGACTGTGCCCGGTTTCTCTTCGGCGAGGTCGCCGATGTTCACGCCGTGCGCTCCCGGGTTCGCGACGACATTGCGGGCGAGGACCTGGGCGCGGCGGTCCTCCTGATGGACTCGGGTGTGGTGGTTGTCATCGAGGGCAACCGGTGGACAGCCGCCCCCGCCGCCAACGAGGCACTCGGCAGCGCCACCATCGAATGCACCGGAGGCGTCCTGACCGTCGCCGGGGATGGGGTTGTCAGCCAGGGGGGGCAGGAATGGTACCGACCCCCCGTCACCGACCGTTACCGGGGCGACAGCGTCTACGCCACCACCGCACACCTGGCGGAGGCGCTCGAGGCTGGGCGCGAGAGCCCTCTCGAAGGGCGAAACTACCTGCGGACGATGGACGCCATGTTTCGGTGCTACCGATGAGCCGCGAGGTGAAGCTCGTTTCGCTGCCCGGCGATGGGATCGGACCGGAGGTCGTCGGCGCCACCCTCGACATCCTCGACGCCGCCGGCGAATTGTGGGACGTCCGCTTCAACGTCGAACACGTGGACGCAGGAGGAGCCCGGTTCAAACGCACCGGCACTGTGTACTCGGAGGCCGACTTCGAGGTCTGCCAGGCCGCCGATGCCGTTCTTCTGGGGGCGCTCGGACTGCCCGATGCGCTGCACCCCGACGGCACCGAGGCCGGCCCCGACCTTCAGTTCAGGCTGCGCTTCGACCTCGATCTCTATGCCGGGGTGAGGCCCATCCGCCGCCCGGCCGGGATCGCCGGACCACTGCGCTCAGCCGAGCACTTCGCCTTCACGATCATCCGCGAGAACACCGAGGGCCTCTACGCGTCTCGCGGGGGTGGCGCGGTGGTCGCCGACCGGGCTGCCACAGACACCTCCGTCCTAACTGCCGCCGGCGTTGACCGTGTCTGCCGCTTCGCCTTCGAGTACGCGCTCAAGCATCCGCGGCAGGGTGTTCGGCCGCTCGTCACCTCAGTGGACAAGGCCAACGTGCTGCGCAGCTATGCCTTCTGGCGGCGCCACTTCGACGCGGTGGCGGCGGAATACGCTGACCGGGCTGACTCCTCCCGCGTCTATGTCGACGCCTTCTGTGCCCAGCTGGTCCTCGCCCCCCAGACGGTCCATGTGGCGGTCGCCGAGAACATGTTCGGCGACATCGTTTCGGACCTCGCCGGGGCGCTGACCGGCAGCCTCGGATTGGCCCCCTCCGCCGACATCGGAGATCAGCACGCGGTCTTCCAGTCGGCCCACGGCTCTGCGCCGACGATCGCCGGAAAGGGGATCGCGAATCCGATCGCGACGGTGCTCAGCGCAGTGATGATGCTCGAGTGGTTGGGCCTGCGCGAGCTCGCGGCCGACCTCGACCGGGCGGTCGACGTGAGCCTGGGGGAACCTCAGTCCCGGACCGGAGACGTCGGGGGCAGCGCCGGCACCCAGGCTGCCGCCCAGGCCGTCATCGCCGCCCTTCGGGGTCCTGCCTAGCTCGACTGGACCGCGCGGTGGGCGCGCGCCCGGTCGACCTCGGTGAGGTGCTTTTTGCGCAGGCGAATGTGCTTGGGCGTCACCTCCAGCAGCTCGTCGTCGACGAGGAAGTCAAGGCTCTGCTCGAGTGACATCTTCGTAGCCGGGGTGAGCCGCACCATGATGTCTGCGTTGGAGGAGCGCATGTTGGTCTGCTTCTTCTCCTTGCAGACGTTCACCGCCATGTCACCGGGTCGCTTCTGGATGCCGACGATCATCCCCTCGTAGACCTGTTCGCCCGGCTCCACGAATGTGAAGCCGCGCTCCTGCGCATTGGCCAGGCCGAAGGCGAGCACGTTGCCCGGGCTCGACGCGGTCATGGCACCGTTGCGCTGCTCGCGGAAGTCGCCCGCCCAGGGTCGGTAGCCGAGGTAAAGGGAGGCCATGATGCCGGTTCCTCCCGTGATCGTCAGGAAGGTGTTGCGCAGGCCGATCAGGCCGCGGGTCGGGATTGTGTAGTCCAGGCGCACGGCGGCCTGCCCGTAGGCGATCTCGACCATCTCGCCGCGCCGCCGGCCGAGCGCCTCGGTCACCGCTCCGACGTATTCCTCGGGCACATCGACCGTGAGGTGTTCGAAGGGTTCCATCAGCCGGCCCTCGACCTGCTTGGTGATCACCTCCGGACGAGATACCTCCATCTCGTAACCCTCCCGGCGCATCGTCTCAATCAGCACGGCCAGGTGCAGCTCGCCGCGACCGCTCACCAGGAAGCGATCCGCCGAGTCGGTTGCCTCGACGCGGAGGCCGAGGTTGACCTCAAGCTCGCGCAGGAGGCGGGCGCGGACCTGGCGCGAGGTGCTGAACTTGCCCTCGCGCCCCGAAAGGGGGGACGTGTTGACTCCGAATGTCATCTGCACGGTTGGCTCGTCGATCGCAATTCGAGGGAGCGGCTCGGGCGTGTCGGGATCGGCCAGGGTGTCGCCGATGGTCACATCCTCAAGGCCCGTCAGGACCGCGATGTCCCCGGCTGTGGCTTCTTCAACCGACACCTTGCCGAGACCGCGATAGAGAAGCACCTGACCCACTTTCAGGCGGCGCGGCTCACCCTCGGCGCTCAGCACCGCGACGGTTTGCGCCGGCTTGACCGAGCCGCGGGTGATCCTTCCGATGGCCAGGGTTCCCGTGTAGTCGTCGTAGCTCTTGTTGGCGACCAGCATCTGGAAGGCACCCGCCTCGACCAAGGGGGCTGGGACGTGGCGCAGGATTGCCTCGAAGAGGGGCTCCAGGTCGTCATTGAGCGATTCCGGGGTGAGGCCGGCGCGACCCTCCTTGGCGACCGCGTAGAGGATCGGGATGTCGAGCTGGTCGGCATTGTCCGCCAGCTCCAGGAACAGATCATGCGCAAGGCTGACGGCGCGACCGGCATCGGCCAGCGGACGATCGAGCTTATTGATCACGAGGATGGGCCGGAGGCCGACCTCAAATGCCTTGCGCAGGACGAACCGGGTCTGCGGCATCGGCCCTTCCGCGGCGTCCACCAACAGCAGGCAGCCATCGGCCATGTTGAGCACGCGTTCCACCTCGCCACCGAAGTCGGCGTGGCCGGGTGTGTCGATGATGTTGATGATGGTGTCGTGGTAGCGGATGGCCGTGTTCTTGGCGAGGATCGTGATTCCCTTCTCGCGCTCCAACGGGTTCGAATCCATGATCAGCGAGCCCATCTCCTGGTTCTCGCGGAAGGTATGGCTCTGCTTGAGCAGGGCGTCAACCAGCGTCGTCTTGCCATGATCGACGTGGGCGATGATGGCCAGGTTGCGGATGTCGTGTCTGAGGCTTGTCATGTTTTCTTGCCGGACGGACGGTTCTGAATCAAAAAGAAACCCCGGACGGCAGCGCCGCCCGGGGTTCCGCTGAACTCTTACCTAGGCGATTCGCACGCTCTTCGCGCGGGGGCCCTTGGGGCTCGCCTCGATCTCGAAAGTGACCTTCTCACCGCCATTCAGGCTGTCGAAGTCACCTTCGGTCCCGCTGCGGTGGAAGAAGTACTCCTTGCCATCCTCGGCGGCGATGAATCCAAAGCCACGGTCGGAGACGAGCTTCTTGATGGTTCCTGACTGCATTCTGTGTCCTCTTTTCTTCTCGAACGAAAAACTTTCCCTTAACGCGCGGGTCTGTTCGAGAAGCTGAGACGACCACGGGCGAAAGCGCCGCCACCTAATTCATCGTGGAAGCTGGAAGAGTATACCCCATAAATGAAGGACGGGGCACCGACCCCGTCCTTCTCACACTCGGCGAACCCGCCGGACACTGGGAAACCGGCTACAGGCGGGACGCTCCGCCCGGGGTCTCGCCGCGGTAGGCGCCGGTCTCGGCACCACGCTTCTCGACAAACTCCTTGAAGCGCTTGAGGTCGCCTTCGATCTGGCGGTCGTCGAAGCCGAGCGCGCTGCCGATGTTCTCGGTGAGGCCATGGGGCTCGTAATCCATCGTCAGGGAGATGTTGCAGCTGTTCTCGCTGAGATGATGGAAGTCGACCACGCCGGCATTCGGTGCGCCGGTGATGCTCCGCCAGGCGATGCGCTGGTCAGCTACCTGCTCGACGATCTCCGCCTCCCAGGTCTCCTCCTTACCCGCGATCTCGGCCCGCCAGGTCATGTGCCTGTCATCGAGCTGCCTGACCTCTTTCACGCCATCCATGAACTGCGGGAATGATTCGAACTGGGTCCACTGGTTGTAGGCCGTGGTGACCGGGACGTTGACTTCAATGTCTTTGGTGATCTTGGACAATGCAGATTTTCCTCCTGAGAGTTATAGCGATACGCTCATTTGTCCTGAGCGCTGAGCTAACACTATCAACATGCTGCCGGTTGTCGCCGTCGAGATCCTCAGCGCAGGCTGTCCCTGACGACGGCGGCGAGCGCCTCGATGAACTCGGGGCGGTCGTTGAAGGAAGCGGTGCGCCGGAGCTCCAGGCCGCGGCTGCGGGCGAACTCCTGCGCCTCGACATCGAGGTCGTAGAGGACCTCGAGATGGTCGGCCACGAAACCTATCGGGCAGACCAGAACCCGGCGGGCGCCGGATCGCTCAACGGCCTCCAAGAGGTCGGGGCCGAGCCAGGGCTCGCCGGTGGTGCTGGCCGACTGGAACGCGAACTCCCAGGGCGGCAGGTCCATCGTGGCCTCCACCAGACGGCAGGTGTCAAAGAGGCGATCGCGATAGCCGTCGCCCTCCGCAATGATCCGGGCGGGCAGGCTGTGGGCCGTGAAAAAGAGGCGCTCCGGCGAGAAGCCCGCCAGCGCCTCGGAGAGGATGGAACGGAGAGCGGCAATGTACTGAGGGTGGTCGTGGAAGCCGGGGATGAAGATCAGGTCGCCCGGCCATTCCGATTCGAGAGCCCGGCGGTAGGCGCCCAGGCTCATCTCGGCATAGTGCGGCGCCAGCACGAGGCCGACCAGTCGGTCCACCCCGGCGGCGCGAGCGACGGTGGCTCCCTCGGTGACGAACGGCTGAGCATGCTTCATGCCGACGAAGGTGGGCAGCCCGAGCGCCGTTTCAAGCGCCGCCGCCTGCCGGCGGGTGATTCGATCGAGAGGCGAACCACCGATGGCGCGATAGCGCTGAGTCAGCTCCTCGAGGGCGGCCGGGCTGGGCGGCCGGCCGCCGCGGATGTGCGTGAAATAGGCCTCGATGTCCGCCTCGGTGGCGGGGCTGCCGTAGGCCATGCAGAGGACCCCGGTCGAGCGGCCGTCGTTCGGGCCACTTTTAGCGGTGCGGGCAGGAGTCGCCCCGCGGGGAATCGTCATGGCTTCGCCGCGGGGAGGACCAGCTCCCATTCATGAACGGTCTCGACCAGCGCCTGGAGGTTTTCAAGGGGCGTCTCGGGCAGCACTCCGTGGCCGAGATTGAAGATGTGACCGGGCCTTCCCGCCGCCCGGAGCAGCACATCCCGGGCTCGCTCGCGCACAAGCTCTGTCGGCCCCAGCATCACGGCGGGGTCAAGGTTGCCCTGAACCCCGAGCTCGAGACCCACCCGTTCCCAGCCCCGATCCAGGGGTACCCGCCAGTCAAGGGAGACGATGTCGGGGCCGGTGGCGGCGATCGACTCGAGAAGGCCCGCCGTGTTCGTTCCGAAGTGAACCCGCGGCACTCGCAACGACGCCAGGCTGTCGAAGATCGCCCGGGTGTGAGGCTGGACGTGAGCCTCGTAGTCCTCGACGCCGAGCGCTCCCGCCCAGCTGTCGAAGAGCTGGACCGCCTGGGCACCCGCCTCCACCTGCGCCCGCAGGTACCCCGCCATGGTGAGCGCCAGCTTTTCCAGCAGAGATCGGAAGGCGGCGGGCTCCGCGTACATGAACCGCTTCACCTTCTTGAAATCGCGACTGGGCCGGCCCTCGATGAGGTAGCTGGCCAGCGTAAAGGGAGCGCCCGAGAAGCAGATCACCGGTACGGGTGATTCCGCCACGACCTGACGCACCGCGGTGATCACCTGCGGCGCCGCCTCCTCGCCCGCGGGGACCCGCAGCCGCTCGATGTCGGCGGGCGTCACGATAGGTGCGGCGATCACCGGACCGACGTCCTCCACGAGCTCGAAATCGACGCCCATCCCCTTCAGCGGGAGCATGATGTCGGCGAACATCACCGCTGCGTCAACGCCCAGGCGGCGCACCGGCTGCAGGGTGACCTCGGCGCACAGCTCTGGCTGCGCGACGATGTCCACCAGTCGATACTTTTCGCGCAACTTCCGGTATTCGGGTAGCGACCGGCCGGCCTGGCGCATGAACCAGACGGGGGTCACCGCGACCGGGCGGCGGTGGGCGGCGTCGAGGAACCGGCTCATCGATTCAATGCTGCGCACCCGCCCTCGCCGGGCGGGGAAAACGAGATCGAATCACCTTTCCTAACCAGCCTGCCTCAGCTGGCACCGAGCATCGCGGTGATCTCGGCAATCGGTCGGTGGACGCCGGCCAGGATCGGGGTGTCACGGACCGTGGAGCGGCGGCTGTCGGTGCCCCTGAGCGCGCGAACCAGGTCGCCGAAGCGGGGGAGGTCGTCGGTCTCATAGGCAACCAGGAAGTCGGCATCGTCGATCCCGAAGCTGTTCGCCAGAAGCTGCCGGACCTCAGGAAAGTCATGCCCGATCCGCATGTGCTCGTTCATGATTCCCTGCCGTGCCTCCTTGCCGAGCAGGTACCAGTCGGTGCTCTTGGTGAAGGGATAGACCACGAGGTAACGGGAGCGCTCGCCGGCGAAGAGCGATTGCTCCTGCGCGGTGGGGCGCTTCACGTATTGCGAGGGCTGGATGATGCCGAGCAGGCTCTCGCTGACGGTGAGCCAATTCCCCAACCCGGACCGGAGGACTCCGGCCGCCTGCTCCTCCAGCGATTCCAGGGTTGGCGCCAGGCTCCAGAGCAGGAGGTCCGCACCTGGCTGGAGGCCGATCATCGAATAGGCGAAGGTGCGCACCTCCGGCACCGAATCGATCGCCTTCGCGATTTCCGCTGCCCCCCGGCAGCGCTCTTCAGGCGGCAGTCGCCGCCACGCCGTATCAAGCCCCAGCGCCAGCGCCTGGACGTAGCGCGCGTCGCTCATCGACCCTCCCGCAGCCACGTCGCCATGTCGAGGGCAAAGTAAGTGATCACGATGCCGGCACCGGCTCGCACGATCGCAGTGAGGGTCTCATCGATCACCGACTGGCGGTCGATCCAGCCCCTGGCCGCACCCGCTTCGATCATCGCCGCCTCGCCACTGACCTGGTAGGCCGCGAGGGGGACGTCGAAGCGTTCGCGCGCCGCGGCCAGGAGGTCGAGCGAGGTCAGGGCCGGCTTCACCAGCAGGATGTCAGCGCCCTCCTGCAGGTCCAGCTCCAATTCGTGCAGGGCCTCCCGGCCGTTGGCGTGGTCCATCTGGTAGGTGCGCCGGTCGCCAAAGGCGGGCGTCGAGCCGGCCGCCTCGCGGAACGGCGCGTAAAGAGCCGAGGCATGCTTCGCCGCGTACGCCATGATCGCGACCGTGGTCAGGTCGGCCCCATCCAGCCCGGCCCGCAGGGCGGCCACCTGGCCGTCCATCATCGCGCTCGGGGCGACTATCTCGGCACCGGCCTCGGCGTAGACAACGGCCGCCTCGGCGAGCCTGACCAGCGTTTCATCGTTGTCGATCTGCGAGCCCCGGAGAACTCCACAATGGCCGTGGCTGGTGTACTCGCAGAGGCAGACGTCCGCCATCGAAACCAGGGGCAGGCCGGCCTCGCGGAGCCGCCGCAGCGTCTCGGGAACCGGGCCGCCGGGATCGGCCGCCAACTCCCCACTGGGATCCTTCCGGTCCGGGATGCCGAAGAGGAGGACGCCGCCCACGCCCAGCTCGGCCAGCCGGCTCGCCTGCTCCACGGCCAGGTCGGGGCTCAGACGGGCGTGCCCGGGAAGGGAGTGGATCTCCTCCCGGATTCCCTGGCCCGGCCGGACGAAGAGGGGGGCGACGAGCTGGGCCGGGCTCAAGCGAGTTTCCCTGACCAGTGAACGGAGGTTGGGATTCGCACGCAGGCGGCGCGGCCGCTCGGCCTCTGGCAGCGGCACGGCGAGGCGCGTCGGCAGCTCACGCATGGCCCGTCTCCAGCGCTCGCCGGACTGCGCCGGCCAGGGCATCGGTGCTCTGCGAGGCCGCTTCGGCGAGCACCTCGAAGCCCAGCCTGGCCGCCTCCCCGGTGGTCCGCGGCCCGATCGTGACGGCAGGCCAGGAAGCCGTGCCGCCCAGCTTGAGAAAACCATGGATCGCCGAGCCGGAGGCAAACACCAGGGCGGCCAGCGCGGGATCTGCAAGGGCTTGACGGAGCGGTCCGGCTGATTCCGGCGGAGCTTCAACCGTGTGGTATGCGGCCACCTCGTCGACCTGCGCGCCCCGCTCGCGCAGCCGATCCGGGAGATCCGCGCCGGCCGCGTCGGCACGCGCCAGCAGCACCCGCGCCCCGGCCGGATCGGGCAGCGCATCGGCGATCGCAGCGCCATTGCTGGCGGGCGGCACCAGGTTCGCCGTGATGCCCCGCGCCGCCAGCGCAAGGGCGGTCGCCTGGCCGACCGCCGCCCACCGCGGGCCGGCCACCAGTTCAGGCAACGCCGCGACGCCCGCTGCGCTGGTCACCACCACCCAGTCGTATGCCGTGAGGTCGGGCCAGTCCACGGCCAACGCCTCGGTGGCCACCGTGGGCACGGCGTGGACGCGGAACCCAAAGCGCTCCAACGCCCCGACCAGCGGGTCGGAGGCACCGCCCGGCCGGGTTACCAGAAGCGCTCTCACCGGCGACTCGGTCATCGCAGCGCCACCTTCGCGGCCAGTTCGCGGCCGGCCTCATGGGCGGCGGCCACGGCTGTGCCGCGCGGCGTGCGAAGGCGGATGACGCGGCGGCCGCTGCCGTCGCTGTTCACGCCTCCGACCAGGAGGTCGACGAAACCCCCGCTCACCTGGGCGACAGCTCCCACGGGGGCTCGGCAGGTCCCTCCCGTCGCCGTCAGCACCGCCCGCTCGACCTCTACAGCGAGGCGCACGTCGGGCTGGTCCAGCTCGCTGAGCGCAGCCAGAATTGCAGTTTCGTTGCGACGGGCCTGGATGGCAAGGGCACCCTGGGCAGGGGCGGGGGTAACCTGCTCCGGATCGAGCCGTTCATCGATCCGGGAACCGAGCGCGAGCCTCAGGATGCCGGCCACCGCCAGGACCACGGCAGCCACCTGGCCCTCGTCCAGACGGCGCAGGCGAGTGTCGACATTCCCATGCAGGGGCACCACGTGCAGGTCGGCGCGGACCGCGCGGAGGAAACCGGCTCGGCGGGGACTGTCGGTCCCCACGACTGCGGCGGCGGCAAGGCCCGCCAGGGCCGCTCCCCCGCCGGCGGTCACCAGCGCGTCGCGCGGGTCCTCGCGCGCGGGATAGGCAGCGATGACCAGCTCGGGCTCCTCCTCGAGGGGAATGTCCTTCGCGCTGTGCACCGCGACGTCGATCTCTCCGGCGACCAGAGCCCGGGCGATGGCGGCGACGAAGACACCTTCGCCGGGTGTCATGTCGATAGGCCGCAGGTCACCCTCGGTGGCGATTCGCACCAACTCGACCTGGTGGCCGCGAGCGCGGAGCATCGCGGCCACCATCTCGCTCTGGATGAGGGCGAGTCGCGACCCGCGGGTCCCCAGCCGGAGCCTGAGCGGCGCGGCCGGCGAGCTCATCTCGCCACCGTGGGTCACGATCGCTCCTCGTGCCCTTTCATCAGGGCGATCAGGAGCCGGTCAAGGCCACTCTCAGCGCGGACCAAAAGGGCGGTGGCCTCCGGGGTGTTCAGCCGGCGGCGGCGGGCGACGCCGGCCAGCTCACCTACGAACGAGCTCCGAAAACGAAGGAAGGCCTCGACGGTCTCGCCCAGGGTGGCTCCCAGCTCGGCCGCCCGGATTCCGTAAGCGGCCGCCAGCGACTGGGCCGATGCCAATTGGGAGGCGGCATCGCCGGGGGGGGCGTCGAGGTGGGCGAGCATGGTCTCGAGGAGGAGGTGGCCGCGGCTCCTCAGCTCGGCTCGCTCAGTGTCGGACAGCCCGGCCAGCCAGGGCCGAACCGGGCTGGCCGCGACGGGGCGGGCACGACGGTAGGCGCGCGCCATTCGATCGAGGCTGGAACGAAGGCCAAGGACCGGGCGACCGCGCTTCAGGGGTGGCAACAGGCTTTCGATGACGCTCCTGGGAAACCGGCGGTGGCCGCCGGGCGTGACGAAGGCAGCCACCTCGCCATGGTCCGCCCATCGGCGCAGCGTGGCCGGCGTTATGCCGAGCAGGCGGCTCGCCTCGCCGAGGCCAAGCCAGGGCGACCCATCAGACCGGGTGGAGACCTTCACCTTTCCTGCCGAAGTATGCCGAAAACTATCGAAATCTATCGCCGAACCGGCTGCGGTCAGACTCGCCTCAGGTCCAGGTGGCGCTGACGGGACCTGACTATCTCGGCCTCGGCCTCCCGCCGACCCTCCCAGCCCAGGACCTCGGTCGATTTTCCCTCCTCCAGGTCCTTGTAGATCTCGAAGAAATGACGGATCTCCAGGCGCATGTGCTCGGGGACGTCGTGCAGGTCACGCCAGCGGTTGCGGCTGTCCCAACAGGGCACCGCGAGGACCTTGGCGTCGGAGCCCTTCTCGTCGCGCATCAGGCACACCCCGACCGCCCGGCAGGTTATCTCGCAACCCGGGAAGGTCGGCTCATCCAGCAGCACGAGGACGTCCAGCGGATCCCCGTCCTCGCCGAGGGTCTCGTCGATGAATCCGTAGTCAGCCGGGTAGCGGGTGGCGGTGAAAAGCTGGCGATCGAGCCGCAGCCGCCGAGTGACATGGTCCATCTCGTATTTGTTGCGACTGCCCTTCGGGACCTCGATCACGGCAGTGAACTGCACGGGTCTGAGGATATGCTGCTGAACCCATGGTTGAGACGTCTCCTGCCCAGTCGACAGGAACGATGGTGGCCACCGGCCATCCCCTGGCGACAGCCGCCGCGCTCGAGGTGCTCGGGGCCGGCGGCAACGCGGTGGACGCTGCCCTGGCGGCCGCGGCGGTGACCTGGGTGGTGCTGCCGATGATGTGCGGGCCCGGCGCCGACGCCTTCGCGCTGGTTTGGGACCCTCGGGACCGGGAGGTTGTCAGCATCGGCTCGGGCGGAACCGCGCCCGCAGCGGCCAATCGCGAGTGGTTTGCCGAGCGAGGACATCGACTGGTGCCCGTGTCCGGCCCGCTCGCCGTGGGTGTCCCCGGCGCGCTCGGGGTGATGGAGGAGCTGGCCAGTCGCTTTGGCAGGCTCGCCTTCGGTGACCTCTTCCGTTCCGCCATCCGCCACGCCGAACGTGGGGTTGCGATCACCAGCCACACCGCGGCCCATCTCCCGGCGCATCTGCCCCGGCTGGCGGCCGACCCCGAGTCCAACCGCATTTTCAGCGCCTTGCGAGAGGGAACCGTCATGGTCCAGCCGGAACTGGCCCGGACGATCCAGACCATTGCCGTGGAGGGCGCCGCGACTCTCTACGGCGGACGACTTGGAGAAGCCATTACTGCCCACCTGGCGGCGACCGGCGGACTCCTGACCCTCGCCGACCTGGCCGCCAACCGGGTGGATATCAGCGTGCCTCCCGCGATCGACTACCGCGGCCACCGGGTGCACCAGACCGCTCCCCCCTCGCAGGGCTTCATGGTCTTGGAGGAGCTCAAGATCCTCGAGGGCTACGACCTCGGCGCCCTGCCGGTCGGCGGCGACTCGTTGATCCACCTGCAGGTCGAAGCCAAGAAGCTGGCGGCGGCCGACCGGCTGCGCCTGGCCGGCGATCCCCGCTTCCTGGATTGGCCGCTCGACAAGATGATCTCGGCCGAGCATGCCGCCGCGCAGCGGGCCCGGATCGACCCCGAGCGGGTTTCGAGTGGGACTCCGGTTCCCACCGCAGGGGGAGACACGACGTACCTGTGCGTGATGGACCGCGACGGGCTGACGGTCTCCTTCGTCCACAGTCTCTCCCACGCGTTCGGCGCCGCCGTCACCGTGCCCGGCACCGGGATCCTCCTCAATAATCGCGTCGGGCGCGGCTTCACCCTCGAGGCCGGCCATCCAAATCAACTCGCCCCCGGCAAGCGCACGATGAGCACACTCAACTGCTACCTCGTGACCAGTGAAGGCGAGCCGGCCCTGGTGGGCGGCACGCCGGGCGGAGATGGCCAGGTCCAGTGGAACCTGCAGGTCCTCAACTCGATTCTCGATCATGGCCTCGACCCCCAGGCTGCGGTGAGCGCACCCCGATGGACGCACAACCCGACCACCGACCCCTGGCGCCTGGCCGAGGCGGAAGTGCTTACCGTCGAAGACTCGGCCCCGGCCGGGACGGTCGAGGGATTGCGCCGGCGAGGCCACAAGGTCCGGAGCATCCCGGCCGGCTCGGCCGGCGGATCCGCCCAGGTGATCACCCGGAATCGGCAGTCCGGCATCCTGCTCGGGGGCTCCGATCCTCGCGACGGGGGCCTCGCGCTCGGCCGCTGACCTCGCCTTCTCGCTTGCTCCAACGTCCCGGCAACGGCGCAGGCCGAAGATGTTATAGCGACAGACTCAATAAGCTGCTACGATTCCAGCTCCCCGGAGGAGGGGGCACCACCCTTGATCACCGGCTCCCGCGATCCTGCGGTCCTACTCGTGAGCAGCGACGCTGACCAGGTGCGCGCCCTGCAGGCGCTTCTCGAATCTCTATCGGTTGACGTGGTGGTGGCCAGCTCTGGTGAGGAAGCCCTTCGCCGGGTCCTGAGGCGAGACCATGCGGCCGTCGTCATCAACCTGGAGCTGTCTGGGATCGATGGCTACGAAACCGCCCGGCTGCTCCGGCTGCGCACGCGCACCGCCGTGACTCCCATCGTCTTTCTGAGTGGCCTTGAGCTGGCTGAAGAGGAGCAGGAGAGGGCGTACCACCTTGGCGCCACCGACCTGATCTGCGGGCGGTTTCGTCCCACGGTCCTGCTCTCCAAATTGCGCGCCTTCGTCGCCGCGGCGCGGACGGTCCAGGCGGCGCGAGCGGCAGATTCGGCGCGGGCCGAGTTCATGAGCCTGGCAGCGCACGAGCTTCGAGGCCCCCTCGGGGTCAGCTACGGCTACGTCGCGATGTTGCAGGACGGGACCTTCGGCGATGTGCCTGCGGGCTGGGAGCGTCCTCTCGAGATCGTGATTCACAAGCTGGACGAGCTGAACGAACTGGTGGACGACCTGTTCCTCACTGCCCGGATGGACAGTGGACAGGTGGCCACTCACACCCGGTCGGTGGATCTCGGTGTTGAAACCCAGCGTGCCCTCAGCCGGGCCGAGGGGAGAGCGCAGTTGCTCGGAGCGGAGCTCCGCTTCTCAGCCCCAGTGGCGCGAGTGCGGGCAATGGCTGACCCTGCTCACCTCGCCAAGATCCTCGACAACCTGATCAACAACGCCTTCAAATACACGACCGAGAGGCCGCGACTGTCGATCGAGGTCTCCAGCCCGGGACGGCCGACCGTCACCGTCACCGACCAGGGCGCTGGTGTCCCCGAGGGCATGCGTGAGCACATCTTCGAGCGCGCGATCCGCTACATCCATCCCGATCTGAAGTCGGTCCCGGGCACCGGCCTCGGCCTCTACATGAGCCGGATGCTTGCCCAGCAGCAGGGTGGCGAGCTCACCCTGGAGGATACGACGCTGGGCGAGGGTTGCCGGTTCGCGCTGACCCTGCCTGCCGACAAGCTGGGATTGCGCGGGGCCAACCTGGCTAGTACAACGTAACGCCTAATCGTTGACGGTGACCTGAGGACGTGGG
>JRHI01001069.1_pt1 | contig 25356 bp, 19 predicted proteins | sample 215371 | NCBI WGS metagenome assembly JRHI01 (sample SAMN02929681, study PRJNA255918) | sediment metagenome | biome: cave system; feature: Ice Cave; material: Sediment; isolation source: sediment from deep within a dark volcanic ice cave with no known source of... ...
CCGATTGCTAGCCCTGTGGATTTCAAACTGCACCACTACCTGCTTTTCTCGAACTTCCAGATACTTTCCCTATCCTGCTAGACTCAAACGTTTGGGGGTACGAGTCTGCAAGCTGTCTACATTCTCTCAGCGGTGCGCACGCCGATCGGCAAGTTCGGCGGATCATTAGCGTCTCTGACCGCTGCGGACCTGGGAGTGGTAGCGGCCAAAGCAGCGATCGAGCGAGCAGGAATCCAGCCTGATCACGTCGAAGAAATCATCTTCGGCAATGCGCGGCAGGCTGGGGGTGGGCCTAACCCAGCGCGGCAGATTTCCATTCGCAGCGGGGTGCCGCAGGAAGTCCCAGCTTTTACGGTCAACAAAGCTTGCGCGTCCGGATTAAAGTCGATTGCGTTGGCCTACCAAGCTATTCTGCTTGGAGATGCAAACTGCATCTTGGCCGGGGGCACGGAATCGATGTCGCGGGTTCCTTACTATCTCGAAGCGCGCTGGGGTTACCGGCTAGGCAACCAGGAACTCGTCGACGGCATGTATCGCGACGGTTTCTTCTGTCCGATGGCAAAGATGGTGATGGGTGAGACCGCCGAGGTGCTGGCGGAGCAGTACAGGATTTCCCGCGACGAACAAGACGAGTACGCACTCATGTCCCAAAAGCGCGCGGCACGCGCCAACGCCGCCGGACGGTTCAACGATGAAATTGTGCCGGTCGCCATCGAAAGCAAGAAGGGCACAATCACCTTCAGCCGTGACGAGCATCCATTTGCAGATGCGAGCATGGAAAAGTTGGGTAAGCTGGCAAGCGTTTTTAAGAAAACTGGAACTGTCACCGCGGGCAACTCTTCAGGAATTACCGATGGCGCTGCGGCGGTTGTAGTGGCAGGCGAACTGTTTGTGAAGCGCAACAACCTGAAACCGTTGGCGCGAATCTCGGCCGTAACCTCGGCCGGCGTAGATCCCCGCACCATGGGGATTGGCCCGGTCCCTGCCCTGCGAAAGCTCGAACAAAAACAGAGTGTGAAGCTGCGGGATTTCGGTCTAATCGAATTGAACGAAGCATTCGCCGCACAGGTTCTCGCCTGCGATCGCGAATTAAATATTAATCGTGACCGGCTTAACGTAAACGGAGGAGCGATTGCGCTCGGGCATCCTATCGGTTGCACCGGCACGCGAATCACGGTGACTTTGTTGCACGAAATGCTGAAGCGCAATACCAAGCGTGGCGTGGCCACTCTCTGTGTAAGCGGTGGCATGGGGATGGCACTCGCATTGGAGAATGTCGGCTGAGGGAGCGACGTCGTCATCCTTCGAGAACCGGATTTCCCCTTCACTTCCCGGCAAGTGTGCAAGGTCTGAGCCCTTGCGTTGCGCTGCCCAAATGCGGCTACTATACTTGGCTCCAGTGGTTTCTCGGGCCGCTTCGGAGAACGAATGCCTTTATCGGCGGTAATCGTGGACGATGAACAACTCGCCCGCGACGAACTCGCATTCTTGCTCAAGAGTGCGGGTGATGTCGACGTTGTCGCGCAGGGCAAGAACGGTCTAGAAGCGGTCACCCTCATCAAAGAGCACAGCCCCGATCTGGTATTCCTCGACGTGCAGATGCCCGGTCTCGACGGCTTCGGGGTGATCAAGAAACTGCTCGACAAGAAGATCCCGCTGCCAAAAATTATCTTTGCTACAGCATTTGACCAGTACGCGGTCAAAGCGTTTGAGGTAAATGCCGTTGACTATTTGCTGAAGCCGTTCGACAAAAAACGCGTCGCGCAGTCGGTGCAGAAGGCAAAGGCCAGGCAAGAGGGGGACGGAATACCAGCGGAGAAAATCGAAAGCCTGGTTCGGATGCTGGAGGCGCAGAAACCCCAAACTTCCAAAGTCCTGCTTAAATCCCTGGGACGTATGCTTCTAGTGGACCAGCGCGATATCTGTTACGCGTCGATCGAAGACGGCGTCATCACGGTTGTGACTGGAGGAGCGTCGGGCATGGAAGGTCAGTCGAATTGCCGGACGCTGGAGGAATTGCTTGACAGCTTGGATCCAAGTCTATTCTGGCGGGCACACCGTTCTTATCTGGTGAATATCAATCGCATCCGCGAAGTGGTTCCCTGGTTCAAAAGCTCTTACCAGTTGCGAATGGACGACAGGAAGCAGACCGAAGTCCCGGTTAGCCGCGCCCAGACCAAGCGGCTACGGGAACTTTTTGGTCTGTGAGAAGGCGCGTTTCATGATTCGCGGCCGGTTGATCCGTAATGTCCCGCTGCCAGAGAGCCGCGTTGAAAAGGAAAACCGCCTGCTCGCTTGCTACCCGGGCTTTGGCGGAGCATTCCGCACGCTCGACCGTCGCAAGTAGATCGTTGATCAAGGTACCTGTATACATTTGACCTTCGAATTTACGGGAGGACAGCCGAGCAGCGGACGCCCTCCCGGCACCGGGGGGAAGTCTAGACCGCCAACGCCTCGAGCGCTGTCCGGTTCTGAATGACAAGCGTGGCTCCATCCAGGCGGATCAGATGTTTTTTCTTTAGATCACTGAGCAACCGGGTCACCGTTTCACGGGAAGATCCGATCCGCTGTGCCATCTCTTCATGGGTCATGATGGAGCGCAGGCGGGTTTCGTCAACATTGGAAAATTGGACCTTAGCGAATGAGAGCAACAGGCGAGCCAGCTTTCCGGACGAAGATCGTGCCAGCACCAGGTCGTGCATATCACGATAGGCGGACTGAAACTCCAGGCTCAGGGATTGCGCGGCATGCATGCCAACTTCGCTATGAGATTGCAGAAGCGCGAGCAAAGATCTGCGATCCACGAAATTTATGTGACAGGGCGTGGCGGTCTCAGCGGTCATTTCGTAGCTTTGTCCGGAAATGGCGGCGCTCAAGCCTAAGGGCTCTCCCGCCTCGGCCGTCTTTAGGATAAGAACTTTCCCTTCGCGTGAAGTCGTTGAGAGCTTAACTTTTCCGGAACAGAGGATGAAAAGACCGCGCGAATGTTGTCCTTCAACAAACAAGATTGCTCCAGGGGGCAGGGTGCTGCGATGGCTTGAGAGGTCTACCGCCTTTGCGACCACCTCGGAAAAAGCACAGAAGAATCCCGGCCGGCAACGGGTGCAGTCCGCGCAGCTTTCGATGATTTCTAGCCCATAAGGAACTTTCATATTGGCCTCCACCGCTGACCGCTTGGATTTGACCGCGCTGCATGGCGTACCTGACGGCACCTTGTGGGAAGTGGATAGCAAAGCCCGCGCTTGTGCGCGCGTGGCAGTGTCGCCCGTTTGCGAGGCAGCAATCAGTTCCCACGCCGCACTTGTCTCCGAGTGCCGTTCCCACTCCACGTGGCACGCGAATAGATACAGCGCGTCCAGGTTGCTGAATTGGGGATCTGCGCTTGCTTGAATCTCCACCTGTTCTTCGCTCCCCAGTCCAATGTGGAGTGGGAGCCATCGCTCGTCACCTGCTGGGGTCGTCCAGGTTGAGAACACCGCGGCGGGGGCTGGCTTAGCCCAGGAATAAAATCGCTTTCTGGATGCTGACGTATCTTCTGGAGTACGCCCAAGATTGGGCTCGGCCGGTTGCCATCTGTTTGACAGTAGCACTTGTCCACTCCGTTCCGGTGCGCACTGCAACTATGATTGGGGGAAGGCTGCAGCGCCTTACTCCACAAGGTCAATTTCAATGTCAGCCAGACCGAGGAGAGATCTTGTGTGTGCAACTGCGGTTCCAAAACGGTTCGAGACGGGGCAGAGCAAACTTCCCTGTTTGGCACATTTTCCGAAATGGATTCACAGCCCGAAACGGGCAGGATGACGAGGGTTCGGCAACGTGCCGACCAGTCGGCACTTACAAGCGTGGGCTGCGAGCATCCCGATGGCAAAACATTAGTGGTGTGTTCTACAGGATAGGGCTTCGTGATCGGGTTAGAGCGGAAACGTTCGACGGCTTACTAGAAACAGAGAACATGACCTGATTCAAATCGGGAGTTCTAATATCCTGCTAGAACTGTTTCGGGCTGGAATACTCTTCACTGGAAATCTTCAACCGCTGTATCTTGGATTGCAGCGTAGTCCTTTTGACGCCGAGACGACGAGCCGCTCCTGTAGGTCCAGAAATAACCCCTCCGGTCTGCCTTAACACGCGAATGATGTGCGCGCGCTCGGCATTCTCGAGAGAATGATCGGCGGCCGAAGTCCGGTCGGTCAGTAGGAGTTCGGCTAATGGGACATGTAAAGCAGGACCCTCGCTCAGAATGACGGATCTTTCCATGAAGTTTTCCAGTTCTCGCACATTGCCCGGCCAATGCCAGTTCATAAGTGTATCCATGGTTTCCTTCGGAATGGTGTCGATGTGCCGGTTCATGCGGCGCGCATATTTCTGGACAAAATAGTGCACCAGCATGGGAATATCTTCGCGCCGATCCCGTAGAGGCGGCATGCGTACGGGAAATACATTCAACCGGTAGAAGAGATCGCTGCGGAATTGGCCTTCGGAAACACTTCTTGCCAAGTCGCGGTTCGTGGCCGCGATCAATCGCAGATTCACTTTAATGGTGCGCGTGCCCCCGAGGCGTTCGAACTCATGATCCTGCAGGACACGCAAGAGTTTGGGCTGAAGCTCGAGCGGTATTTCTCCCACCTCATCCAGGAAGAATGTTCCCTGGTCGGCAAGTTCCATCCGCCCGATCTTTTGCGAGACGGCTCCGGTAAAGGCTCCTTTCTCGTGGCCGAATAGTTCGCTCTCCAACAACCCGGTCGGGATCGCAGCACAATTTATTTTAATAAAGCCCCGGTCCCTGCGGCCGCTCAGGCGGTGGAGCGCGCGGGCGACAAGCTCTTTGCCAGTACCGGTCTCCCCGAGGACGAGAACCGTGGCTTCACTACCGGCAACAATTGCCACCTGCTGCAAGACCAGTTTCAGTACCGGACTGTCGCCCACAATCTCCTCAAAGTTTGTTTCCGTGCGGATTTCACCTTCGAGGTACTTCTTCTCCTCCGACAGGCGGTGCTGCAGTTCATGGATCTGGCGAGAGGCGTAAAAATTTTCCACGGCGATCGCGAGCTGGGATCCCACTTGATTAAGCAATGCCAAATCCTCGGGCTTGAAAGCGTCCAACCGCGTGCTGCCGAGGGATAGAGCGCCAACGGTCCCGCTGGGACGAAGTAACGGTACGCAGCAGAGAGACTTGAGCCCCTCCTTGATATAAATCTCGGCGGTCTCTCTCATGGTGGGCACTGCCCGGAAACCAGCAATGTCTTCTTGAGAAAATGTAACCGCCTGGCGTTCCGCCACAGCCCTGCTTTGTGGTCCACCGCTAGTGACTGCCGTGGCAGCCGAAAACAAGCCCTTGCTAAGAGGACAGTCCAGTGCGCTGCGCACAAACACTTTCCTTTTTTCGTCATACAGACCAAAGGAAGCGAACTCATGGCCCAAGACGCGGCGCAGGAGAGCCGAGATTTTCGGGAAGATCCGCGGCACATCCCAATTTCCTTCCAACACCCGGCTTAACTCCAGAAGCACCTGCAACCGCTGCTTCTCTTTTTTCAGCGTTGCGGTGAGCGCGCGAAACGATTCTTCGAGTTTTTTCTGCTTGCTGGTTTCGACTACGACGCCGGCAATTCGATTTACTCTTCCGTCTGTGCCCTTAATGGGGAAAAAGTGCGCTACCCAATGATTCATTTCGTTCCTGGCGGGCAGCGCGGCGCTCAGCTCGACATTCAAAACTGGCTGTCCGGTGGACAGTACGCGTTCAAAGCTGGGATCAAGCGTTTTCGCAGTCTCACCGAGAATTTCGTAGATGGTTTTTCCCAAATGCTCGTGCACCGGTATGCCGTTCATTTCTGCGAGTGCGTTGTTTATCGCGATATACCGGAATTCTGCGTCTAGGATACCAAGTCCCACAGTAGAACCGCTGAAATAGGCATTGATTAGCTGCTCGGGGTTATCGACACCATCAGGCATCGCAAACGCGATCGGAATATCGAAACCCTGGCCTACCTCGATCCTAGGCAAGGCGGAACTTCCCGCCCAAGCGGCATCAGAACTCAAAACGGGAAAATCCGCAATGCTCAGGCCGGCCGCATTGGCAAGGAGAAGCCGGACTCGCTCCTTTTCCTCGGCGAATGTGGCCAGGATTAACCTCCTGTCGATGCAAAAAGCTACAATCTCCGACATTCGCTGCAGGTATCGAACCTCTCGCGGACTGAATGCGTGAGAACGTTTGCTGCCGAAACCAAGCGCTCCCAGGTCCGAGTTTGGCGTGGATAAAGGCAGCACGGCGTAGGACGACAACTTATACTCGCGCAGCCACCCCAATCCCGAATGGAATGTCGTCTCCTGCTCAAGGTCATCGATGGTGACGGACTGTCGATTCTTCCAAACCCACCCCACCACCGAGTCGCCAACCGAAACATCCATAGGCCGCTTCGGCCAGTCCGCGCCATCCCACACGTGGATCTTCATCAGGTTTTCGGCAGGGTCGTGCAGCGCAAAGTTTAGGAAATCGAAGGGAACCACCGCGCGTAGACTGGGGGCAAGTCCGCGAAACAGATCGCTGGGTTCGTGATGGCGCGATAACACCTCGGCCATTTCCAGCAGAGCAGCCAGACGCTGCAGATCGAGCTCTAAACCTGACGTACTCAAAGGGTACATCGTACCTATCCTGTCGATCTGCACCCCCTCAAGAGCAGACCGACCGTCTAAACATTCGCAGTTATCGCGGCATTATACCCATAGCTGTCAAGGAAATGATGGCTTTCTCTTTAAGTATGACTTGTGGAACAAGATAATTCGTCACTGAGCCCGGACTCCACACTCCCAAAAACCAGCCCGCGGAGCCATAGAATTTGGCGACTCCTGCCCATCTCGATGCGTCCAGTAGATCCTCCTTAGTATCGTAAAACATGGAAGGGTACCTCACTTTACATTACCCACTACCCCAATTGCGGTCTTTCGCAACGGTGTATTAACAAGTTGCATCCCCATAAGCGGTTACCTCCGTTGCCGACGCATCATTGGGGTCGATCGATAAGTGAATCGATACGTGAATTGAAAAGCGCACTCTGGAAGTTGGCGCCAGCAAGAATCATGAACAAATGGCCGAGATACATTAGCCACGAAAATCCAGCAGCAGGGGAAGTGTGAAGCGTCCAATAGTCTACTGCGTTGCATTAAGATGCATAGAGTTGCCCCCCTTAAAAGGCAACTGGAATTTAAACACTTGCCGCAGCCCGTGCTAACGAAGCGCAATTGCCGACCCCGGAGCGCGCCCGTCCGGATATAATCGTTGGGTGGCACGCGGTTGGGAGAGCAAGTCGGTTGAAGCGCAGCAGGCGGACGCCAGCGAGAAGCCCGGAATTCGCCGACCACCGATGACCCCGGCAGAAGCAGCGCGTCATCGTGAAGTGGAGGGTCTGCAACTTTCACGTCGAAGAATTATCCACGACCTTTCCGCCCAGCAGGATTCGCGGCATCGAAAAATGCTGGAGCAAGCACTCGCTGACCTTGACCAGAAGATCGCTAGTTTGGCCGGGGACGGCGAATAATTCCAAGGGCTTCCCAGCGCTTCCCCTCTCCTTCGTTTTCCCCTTCTACAGAGCTGAACTGGGGCAAGAGGCCTCGAACGCCCGCCCCTTGCCCCAGACCCCAATCCCTGCTGCCGAGAAGGGAATGTTGGGCGAACAGAAACCGGAGAAAGTCTCATTATCCCTGGACTAGACATACGGAGCAGGTCATCTCCCAAGCCAAGCTAAAACATCTCGCGACTCTTCAGTTCTGACATGTGAATTCTGGGCTACATCTTCAGAACTCGGTAGAATGGCTTGGTGCTTCGTTCGGTTTTCGTAAACGGCTCGTAAATTAGTCGCTGCGAATCGCCAACGATGCTAGATTTCCCGAAGGAGGTGCCCTATGAAAACAACATTGTATGTAGTATTCACGTACCTTGCCCTGAGCCTGATCGGCGTCAATGCAGCGCAAGGAAGCGACTGCCCTGGGTTCTGTGTACAATGCAGAAGCGATGCTCTCAGTGTATCTGGGGGAGCGTGTGTTGCAAGCTTCAGCTGCAGTCTAAACACTTGCACATGCAGCTTTGCATGCAAACCAACTTGCACGGCGGCTAGCTCAGCTGTCTTGCTTCGCGATCCCATAAAACTTCAGCTCGCTTCCGTTGCAGCCTCGGACACTAAATATTCGAGTCCCGACTTCCATTTAGATCTGATTGCTCAACCAGACGTCCCTCTGACGATTTCCGACGTGGAAATTAGAAACGATTCGGGACGACAACTCTCCGAATTGATCTACAGTTTGCGGAACGAGGCCGGTTCGAAGCTCCGCGCGATTCACATATTGCTTACCTTCTTTAATGACAGAAACGAACCCTCTGGTGGAGAACGCTTAAGCTTGTCGCCAGCGCTCAATCAAAGCGAAAATCACCAATTTGTGATATCCCTCAGCCACTATGTAGAAAGCGGACAACGAGTTGCAATCGCCGTAACAGACTTTGAGACGGAAACTCAGACCTGGCATGGTGACCACAAGGTAATCATTGACGCTATGAAGAGACGCTGAAACAGAGTGATGGGATAGGAACATGCGAAGAAAACGATGGTCATCTTGAGCGGAGCGAAAGATCTCTGTACTCCTGTACCCGCACGGCGTACTACTTAGATCCTTCGTTGCGCTCAAGGATGGTACGCGACGTATATAGTTACCCTAGTTTGGCTGTTGCCAGCGAATAACTGCAAATGATTGCCCGGCGCTTCCCTTCTCGTGCGGTTTTACCGCGCCGCCGTCCTCGTACTCGGTCGGGGCGGGGTCACAAATATTGATAACGTATAATGAGGTCTCAATGAAAGCTCACGTATACGTATCCCTTAAGAAAAGTGTCCTCGATCCTCAGGGAAAAACTATCCAGGGCGCGTTGAAGAAAATGGGCTACAAGGGTCTGGCGGACGTGCGTCAGGGAAAATACTTTGAACTGACCCTCGACGGCGGGCTCTCGCGCGACGAAGCGCACGTAGAAGTCGAGCGCATCGCCCGCGATGTTCTTACCAACCCGGTGATTGAAGAGTTCCGGTTTTCCCTCGCTGACTGAGAAATTGATTGGGGTTTCCGCATGTGCGGTATTGTTGGTTACGTCGGCAAGAAGCGTGTCGTTCCCATAATCCTGGACGGATTGAGACGGCTCGAATATCGCGGCTATGACTCGGCCGGAATCGCCGTAGCCGGCAATGGAGACGGGTTACAGATCTGCCGCGCTGAAGGCAAGCTGCGCAACCTCGAAGAAGCCATCCGCCTGAAGCCGATCGACGGCACCTACGGCATTGGCCACACGCGCTGGGCCACTCACGGCCGGCCTACCGAAGAAAACGCTCATCCGCACCGCGACTGTACCGGCAAAATCGTGGTCGTCCACAATGGCATTGTCGAGAATTACCTCAGCCTGAAGAAGAAGCTTATCGAGGAAGGCCACCGCTTCACCACCGAAACCGATACCGAGGTCATCGCCCATCTAGTCGAGAAGCATCTGTTGAAGACGGGCAACGGGCACCGTCCTTTGCTCGAAGAGGCGGTTCGCAAGACGGTGAAGCAACTGACGGGCGTATTTGCCCTGGCTGTGATCTCAGTGGATGAGCCGAACAAGATCGTCGCCGCGCGCAACGGCCCTCCCGCAGTCATTGGGCTGGGCAATGACGAATATTTTGTCGCTTCTGACGTGCCTGCGATCCTCTATCACACGCGGGATATTTTTTTCCTGGCTGATGGCGACCTTGCCGTAGTCACAGCGGATGGGGTGCAGCTTACCGACTTCGACGGCAAGCCGATTCAGCGCCAGGTGCAGCATGTTACCTGGGATCCGATCATGGCAGAGAAGGGCGGCTTCAAGCACTTCATGCTCAAGGAGATTTACGAGCAGCCCCGCGCCATCCGCGACACTACGCTAGGCCGAGTGTCACAGGACACCGGCCAGATTTTCCTCGATCAGATCGAAATCACCGAAGCCGAGTTTCGCGCGGCGAAGAAAATCAACATCGCCGCTTGCGGTACGAGTTGGCATGCCGGACAAGCAGGCAAGTTCATGATCGAGAGTCTTGCCCGAGTGCCGGTCGAAGTGGACTATGCGAGTGAATGGCGCTATCGCGATCCCATCGTCGGGCCGGATACGATCACGCTGGTCATCTCGCAGTCAGGTGAGACCGCCGACACCATCGCCGCCCAGCGTGAAGCCAAGGCCAAGGGCTCGAAGACTCTGGCCATCTGCAATGTAGTTGGCTCAATGATCACACGCGAGGCCTCTGGGACGGTCTATACCCACGCCGGGCCAGAAATTGGCGTGGCGTCGACCAAAGCGTTTACCGGACAGCTTACCGCACTTTATTTGTTCGCCCTGTATCTCGGCCAGGTGCGCGGCACGATGAAAGCCGAGCAGGCACGCGCAGCAGTGCGGGAAATCACCCTCATCCCCGGCAAGCTCGAACAGCTATTGACCCGCGATGAACAATGCGAAGATCTGGCAAAGCGTTATCAGCGGGCGCATGACTTCCTTTTTCTTGGACGTGGTATCCATTATCCGATCGCGCTCGAAGGTGCCCTCAAGCTTAAGGAAGTTTCCTATATCCACGCTGAGGGATATCCCGCGGGCGAAATGAAACATGGCCCCAATGCCCTGATCGACGAAAACCTGCCGGTGGTCGTCATCGCGACCCGGGACGTGAACAATCCGGGATCGATGGTGCGTTACGAAAAAACCATTTCGAATTTGAAAGAAGTCAAGGCACGTTCCGGCGTAGTGATAGCCCTCGCTACCGAGGGTGATGAAGAGATCAAGGAAGCTGCCGACCATGTCCTCTACATTCCGGCGGCTCCCGAAGAACTCTCGCCGATTCTGGAAATCGTTCCGTTGCAGTTGTTGGCCTATCACATCGCGGTCCGCCGCGGCTGTGACGTCGACCAGCCGAGGAATCTGGCTAAGTCCGTAACGGTGGAATAGCGGAGCTTGGGGTGGAATAGCGCTCTGGGCGCCCTATGATGCGCTCCTCCGTTTCCAGTCTTGCTCCCTTGTTCCATGGTTTCATCTGATTGACCAATTTCTACATCATCAGGCGGTCATAAGGGACTGGGCCATAGCGCGATCGACAGTACGCGTCGGTTGAAGTTCGTAGGAATTTGTAAGATTTAGTCCCTCGCGTTAGTGGCTGTTTTACAAAATGCGGTGGCGCGCGGCTGATCGCGGCGAAGCAAGATTATTCCAGATTAAGGCTAAGTGATATAAGCGAAAGGAATTGCAGCAGCCCAGATATAGACGGCAGACCTGCAACCCCTCTGGTAGCGGTGCACTATGCACCAAAAGGGGGCAAGTGTCCTGATTCGTAAGTGCATCATGTCCCTCTGGCATCTTTTCGGGATAGCCAATGTTTTCTAGAGTGGTGGGAAGCCACTTAAATCATGAGGTCTACTTCCCATGCTCGCGAACTCCCCCTGTACCTACATTGTATGCAACGATCTTGCTGTTAAACGCTCAGTCGCAAAGTTAGTTCTTCACGTTTTTGCGATTAGGATTTTTCTTTTCGCTGTTGCGGCGTTGCCCGTCAATGCTTCTCCCCGCGGGTCGGACCCGCTGAATCCAGTTGGGAGCGCCCCCATCACAGTGTCCCTTACGGCTACGACGGCGGATCTGGTTTCCTTAGGAACGTCGCAGTTTACGGCCACAGTCTCGAACACTACTGACACCGGGGTCACATGGAAGGCAACGGCGGGCACAATTTCCAGCAGCGGCCTGTTTACTGCCCCCTGGGTCACAGGAAGCACAACGTCGGTCATTACGGCAACTAGTAAGGCGGACAAGACGAAGTCTGCCACAGCGAATGTGAGTCTTTCCCCGATTCCAGCTCTGGTCATCACAACCGCCAGCCTCCCTAACTCGCTTACGGGCTCCTCCTATTCCCAAACGTTAGCTGCTACTGGGGGCACCCCTCCCTACAGTTGGAAGATCACGCTTGGTGCTTTGCCTACGGGAATTACTCTGAGTTCGAGCGGAAAGATCTCCGGGTCGACGACCCAGACCGGCGCATTTACGTTCACCGCGCGGGTGGATGATTCGGAAAAGTACCCGAAAAATACGCATCAGTCTTACACCATCAACGTGTCATTGAATCAGGGCGCGAACATCGTGCCCGCAAGCTTTTTTAATATGCACATGGATTTATCGAACACTCCATGGCCTAGCTCCCCGATCGTCGGCCAACGACTTTGGGACTCTGGCGTTGACTGGGCCCTGATCAACACCGCGAAAGGGGTCTATGACTGGACTACTCTTGACCAGAAACTTTCCGATGCCAAGTCACACTCGGCGGACGTTCTGTTCACGCTGGGCAGTACTCCGGTTTGGGCCCAGTGCGGTTTGATGACTCCTTCATTGTGCGTCCAGACGCCGGGTTGCGCAAACGATACGACCTCATGGGGTGGAGGTGCGGGTCAATGCTACTGGCCCGCCGACCTGAACGCCGATGGCACTGGAACTAATCAACACTGGAAGGACTGGGTGTCTGCCGTCGCCACGCACAGTGTCATCAGCAATACGGCTCACATCAAATATTACGAAGTATGGAACGAGCCCAACGTCAACCAGTTCTGGCGAGGTACGACCGCACAACTGGTGCGCATGGCACAAGACGCAGCGTGCATCATTAAGGGTGTTGGTCCTGGTTGTACAAACCAGCCGATCGACAAGAATGCATTGATTGTTTCTCCTTCGCCCGCGCTTGGTGGCGACGCCATTAATTCCTCTCTGTCGGACTTTTTTGGCAAGGGCGGGGCTCAGGTAACAGATGTGATTGGATTCCACGGCTATAACGGGGCCGATCCCGAAAAGCTTCCAACGCTTGTCAGCAAGGTGCGGGACGGAGCACAAACCACCTACGGACTGCTCAATAAGCCACTCTTTGACACCGAGTTCAGCTGGGGGATCCATGTGACCTTCCCCGACTCGGATGAGCGTGCCGGCTTTGTCGGACGATCATTCCTGCTGCATTGGAGTTCTGGGGTCAGCAGAGTCTACTGGTACGGTTGGGACGTCTCCGGGATTATGTGGTCCCCGAACAGCATCACCGGCTGCACAACACCCGACTCAAGCGGGTCCGGTTTTACTTGCGCAAGTGCGATCGCCTTCACGCAAGTGGAGAACTGGCTAGTCGGCACAAGCCAAAACCAGTCCTGTTCCGCGACCGGTACGGTATGGACCTGTGGATTCACCAAGGCCGGCGGATACCAGGCGCTGGCCGTTTGGGACACGTCTAAGAGTTGCAGCAAAGGCGCGTGTACAACTTCAACCTTCACCTTCCCAGCTGCAAGCCCGAATTACATCCACTATCGGGACCTTACGGGTAAGAGTCACACCATCTCGGGTAAGACAGTTCCGATCGGCTACAAACCGATCTTCCTCGAGAATAAGTAGCGCTGCGACGGCTCCTGGGCAACCATGTGCGCCCTGAGTTATGAGTTGAGGACCACGGCGATGAAGTAAAAATGTCGATGCGGATGGAGTGCTTTGCAGCACTCCACCCTCATCTTGAACACTCCGGTCCAGGCCGAGTTACTGAACGGTGAGCGTAATATTTGCTGAGTGCTGCAGTGGCACGGAAGCACCCTTCACTACCAGCGTGTAGGTCCCCGGCGCAGTTGAACTGGACACGTTAATCGTCATCTGTGCCGTCCCGTTAGCGACCCCATTGAGCGTGACCGAAGAGGGATTCGGCGTGCAAGTTGTAGGCGCTGGAGCACCATTACACGTAAGAGTAATGGTCTGACTAAATCCCGCAATGGGTGCGAGGGTAGTAGTGACCGAGCCACTGGCGCCTCGGGCCAAAGTTATTACCGTAGGCGAGTTGACGATGCTGAAGTCTGGCCCGGATCCCGACAACGCGATGCTTTGGGGACTGTCGGTAGCACTGTCCGTGTAAGTTAGGGACGCCTTGAATGTCCCGGACGCGGTCGGAGTGAAGACGACGCTCGTCGTGCAGGCCGTGTCCACCCCCAGCAGCACGGGCAGCGTTCCACAATTGTTCGTCTGTGTGAAGTTGCCTGCACTAGTTCCTGTGATGCTGATATTCGTAAGGTTGAGGTCCACGCCACCGGTGCTGCTCAACTTTACGGGTTTGGGTTGGCTTGGCATATTGAGGGCCACATTGCCGAAATTCAACGGCTGGGTGGGCAAAGTTGCTGTGGGACTCAAGTGGACCGTCCGGATGCGGTTGTTTCCCTCATCGGCGATAAACATATTGTTCTGCGCGTCGACCCAGAGGCCAAAGTTGGCCATTGTGGCTAGGGCAGCCAAGCCGCCATCGCCGGCGAATCCACCTACTAAAGGTTTCAAAGCACTCCCGGCAACCGTTCCCCACATGCCGGTGGTCGCATTTATCCGCTGCACGACGTTGTCGTTGCCGCCGCCCACAAAAACGTTCCCCGAGGGATCGGTCACGACTTCCAGCGGATTCCACATACTTCCGCTCACAGCCGGGCCACCATCTCCGCATAAGCACGCCTTGCCATTTCCCATGTAGGTATGGATGGTGCCACTTGCATCGACTTTGCGAATCTTGTTGTTGTATTGATCGGAGATGAAGATGTTTCCGGCGCCATCGAGTGCGACACTGGAAGGATGATCCAGACTTGCCTTTGTAGCCAGGCCTCCGTCCCCCGCTTTTCCGGGGGTGCCGATGCCGGCTACGGTGCTAATGATCTGGGTTGCGCCACTCACTTTTCGGACCTTAAAGGAAAAGTAATCGGCGATATAAAGGTTGTCGTTGGCATCAACCGCAACCGTCAGCGGCCAAGAAAGATTGGCGCTGGTGGCTGCGCCACCATCTCCACACGCTGACTTTGTTGGGAAACAGGAAGAGCCATTGCCCGCTACGGTGGTGAGGTTGTGCGTGGTTGCGTCGATTCTGCGAACCACTAAATTGCCCGTGTCAGAGAAGAAGATGTTTCCAGCTCCGTCGACTGCGACCGATGTAGGCCCGTTCAGCATGGCGGTGGTCGCCGGCCCATTGTCGCCGCTGAAGCCGACACTGCCAGTTCCAGCCACCGTGGTGATGATTCCACCGGAGACTTCGCGGATCCGGTTATTTCCAGTGTCGGCGATATACAAATTACCCGCGGAATCCCCGGCCACCGTGTACGGCCCCGCAAGCAAAGCGCTCGCCGCCGGGCCACCATCGCCACCGCTGCCCCCGCCCGCGAGCGTCTGAATAACGCCACCGGACACGATGCGCACGCGCTGATTTCCGCTGTCAGAGATCAATACGTTGCCGGAGCCATCCAATGAAACTCCGATGGGCAAATCGAGTAGGGCGTTAGCTGCGGGACCACCGTCTCCACCAAGGCCCTGCACACCGCTACCGGCGTATAGATTGATCGTTCCGGTCGTGTCAACCATGCGAATCTTGTGATCTGCGGTATCGGCGATGTAGACGTTGCCGGATCCGTCCACGGCCACTTGCTGCGGCTTAAACAAGTTTGCCAGCGTCGCAGCGTGGCCGTCGCCGCAGGTCGCGGTCGGGTTGCGGCAAAATCCTCCATTGCCTGCAAATGGATTGATAGTGCCCGTCGCCGACACGATGCGGACGCGGTGGTCCAAAGTATCAGAGACGTACAGATTGCCGGCGGCGTCCACCGCGATACCTTCAGGAAAGTTGAGCTGAGCCGCAGTCGCCGCGCCGCCGTCTCCACAGGCGAGGGTAGGATTGGTGCATGCATTTCCGTTTCCCACGACAGAGGTAATTACTTTGGTCGCGGCATCGACTCGGCGAATCTTGTTGTCAGAGGCGTCTGCGATGAAGATGTTTCCGGTGCTATCCAGAGCAATCGCCTCGGGAAGGTTCAGGAGGGCCGAGGTAGCCGCTCCGCCGTCCCCGCAGGGATTAAACCCATGAGCACACTTTTCTCCGGTGCCTGCAACGGTAGTCACAACCCCAGTTACAGCATCTACGCGGCGAACTCGCGATGATCCGTAGTCGGCAAAAAACATATTGCCCTTGCTGTCAAATGCAATCGCGGCGGGACTTGCCAACTGTGCCGCACTTGCCAGGACCCCTTCGCCGTTGTAGCCACCGTAGCCTTGCCCTGCAAAAACGCTAAACGTCCCGCTCGTGGACAGCTTGAAAATGTTGGTGGAAAGCGGGGAAGTAATGTATGTATTTCCCGCAGCGTCTCTGACCGCGGATGCGGGTCCCGGAAGGCTGGCAGTAAGCGGCGACGAAGGCGTCGGTCCTCCGCCGACGATCGTGCTGATAATGTTCTGAGCCTGTGCTTGGAATGACTGCAGACTCAACGCCATAACAAGAGCGGCGCCTGCCATGAGTGTGTAAGAGCGCTTACGTTTCACAATCTACCTCCAACAAAATTTGAGTTCGGGACAAAAGCACCGTTGGCTTATGCACGGAAAGTTCTTTTGGATCGGGAATTAGGTCCTCGCTGACAAATTTCGAAAGGATTCCAAAGTTATGTGAATTCCGCGAGGGGAGAGGGACTCGGAAGATTATGCCGAATAGAATCGACAGCGGTCAAGATGAAAGAATTTGCATAGCTCCCTATCCGCCGAGCCGAATGAATATATTGCACCGGCAAGCTATCGGCTCCAATCGATAATCCAATATTGCGACCGAAAAGTCCTCGACAGCGGCACCCTCCTTGCGATTCCTTACGCGCCATCCTCCCACGCTTCTTGCAATCATTTTGATCCGCTAAGCCCGAACGTTTTTAAATGTTCTTCGCAGTATCCGCTCGACCACGCGACCTCACGATTCCTGGTTAGATTACGGTCACGGTGAATACCGCCGGAGTCAAACCCGTTACGGTCGCGTTAATCGTCACCGTCCCTTTTGTGGCGGGAGTGGTATACGTCACTCCAGTTTGCCCGTTCGCGTTCGTGATGCCGGTGTTGCTTGAGAACGTACCTCCCGCGTTGGCGGTGTACGTAACCGTGACTCCTGAGATTGGGTTACCGTACTGATCTGTAACCTTGACCATCAGTTGCTTGGGTAAGGGGGTGTTCGTTTTCGCGGTTTGATTATTTCCGGAAACAACGCTGACGGAGTTAGCGCTCCCTGCCAGCGCATGCTCGGAAATACCGCTACCCATTAGACTGCCGACCGAAGGCTTAACCGTATTAAAACCGGCCTTAGTGGGCAAGGTATACGTAACCGCCGCCTTGCCCGAAGAGTCGGTAGTCACCGGGTTGCTTCCAAAACTTCCATGGTTGGGGGTATCGGCAAAAGTCACTGATGAGCCGGCAACCGCGTTTCCATACTGATCGGCCACCTTGTAAACAATCGAACCTGGAAGCGTCGTTCCAACGGTCCCACTTTGCGAGCCCCCAGAAATGTAGGAGATGGAAGCAGGGCTTCCGGCGGTAACGGTTTCGACGAAAGTAGCGGATGTATAGCCCGGGCTGCTAACTGTGAGCGTCACCGTAGAACTGGTAAACGTGGTGGGTAACGTGTAAGTCGTCGTAGCTTTTCCGGAGTTGTCGGTCGTTGCTGTCGGAGTGCCGAATATGCCGCTTCCACTAAACGTCACATGAACCCCGGAAAGTGCCGCTCCGGTGTAGGGATCGGTAGCCTGGATGGTGAGGGGAACGGGCAAGGTGCTTCCCGCAACGCCGGTTTGGTTGCCTCCAGAGAAAGGAGAAACCAAGGGCATGAGGCCATAGACTAGGAGTTGCGTCTGTGTGCCGACGTATACTTTGCCATTCGCAACGGTCGGGACAATAAAATGGGCGGTATTTCCCAAGGTATCGCGTGCGCCAGCCTGCGTGGTGTTATAGATCTCAAGCATTTTCAGTGCATCGAACGCGGAAAGCTGTCTTGCAGAGAATCCGAAATTGCGAACCAACCACATGATGCCGTTGGTGTTTCCGTTAGCAGAGAGAACGGGCCCGCCAGCCGGGATTATCGCCTGAGTCTGATTCTGCACTGACAGCAAGCCGGTGTCGCTAACAGAAAACGACATGGCAGGAGCGTGATTGGGAGCGAAGAAGACGGTTTTGTTCCAGTATGCGGGCGTGCCGTCCACCTCGCCAAGCTGGTTTTGCATCCACTGAACGATTTGACTGTTGCTGTTGGCTTGGAAATGACCCATGTTATTTGGGTTCACAACGTAAATGGTTCCCGTTTTCCCAGCTCCAATGAGCACGTTCTGCTCCTGCAGCAGCATGACACCGCCAGATCCCAGATCAAGATCGTTCGCATTCATGTTTGCCTGATCGTAGGGAGTAAAGTAATCGCTCCAGTTCAACACACTCCCGGTACGTGTCAGTTTCAAGAAACTGTCACCGAAGTCTGACCCCCCGGTGTTCGCATTGAAAACGCCATTTGCGGTGAGGAAGAAAACATTTCCAGCCTGGTCTGCGGCCAGACCTGCGCCCCCTTGCCATACGGTCGCGCCGCGAGTTTGATTCGGAGAAGTGTTGAAAATCCCCATTTGAACCAAAGTGGTGGCATCGTAGGCGAACACCCAGCCGTGCGTGGTGTCACAACCGTTCGATCCGAAGGCCACGTACACTGTTCCGTTGGCTAGCAGCAAACCCGGCCGCTGGCAGGCTTTCGCGGAGTCAAATGTCACCGTGCCATGCGAAGATTGCACCGTCCCCGTGACTATGGCAGGCAAGGTTTTATCTTGACCGTTAGTAATGTCCAACGCATGTAACTTATGCACGTAATTGGTGGTAGTCCCCACGATCTCTTTGGTCTTCGCATCAACGTAGAGCGTGCTGGTTACGGGGTCGATAACCGGAGTTCCCTGAATCCCCATTTCGGTATAGCCGTTCACCTTTGCGCAGCCCTGCTCGGCGATGGGAACCGAGGTGATGTTAGAGCTGGGATCCGCAAGACTTCTCTGCCACAGAGGAACTCCGTTGCCCAAGTTGTCGGCGTCGAAGGCATACACGCTGTCATGCTGGGTTGCGATGAAAACTACATTGTGCGAGCTTCCACCGATGGAAACGTTCGACATGTACAGAGGTTGAGCTACCACGTATCCATCCACGCTATAAGCGCCCAGCTTGCCAAAAGACGCAGAGTTGACATTTGCGGAATTGAGGAAAGTCTCGTTGCCGTTCAAACCGGTGCGGCCATTGTCATTGCGGCCAGTCAACACGCTGACCTGGCCCTGCAAAAGCGTGGTTGAAAGCAGAGACAGAACAATCAGCAGCGTCGACCGCAGATAGGAGGTTTTCGAATCATTCGAGAACAAATCTAATTTTTTCCGACCCAGCGCGATGGAGGCGCAACCTGCATGTCCTTTCAGGACGCGATTAGAAAAAACACTGCGGACAGTCATCTGGCTCCTCCGGCGTGCGGATGTTCACAACTGGTATGAGCAGGGGGAAGTTGCTCGAACCTACGTGGGCTCTGTTTAGTAGTCTAGCCCAGTAGTCTTCCCATGACATGGCACCTTCGTGCTATCAAGTCAAAACGCTTCCTTACCCCTGTGCCCCACGCAAAACTCAGATCCTAGCCTGGGTCAGCGTTCTGGAATCAGTATTCAAACCCTAGTTGCCCGTTCCAGACAATCTCAAAGTCTGCGGGCTAGTCGAAGCGCTGTCTGTAACCTTCACGTTCGCACTACGACTACCAGTCGCGACCGGGGTGAAGGTCACCGTTATCGTGCACGATCCCCCCGCGGCCACTGTGGAGGGGCAGTTGTTGGTTTGCGAAAAATCACCGCTATTTGCACCGGTGACGCTCACACTGATGTTGTTGAGCGCTATTTTCTGCCGGTTCGTCAGCGTTGTATTTATCGGGTTGCTGGAGGCGCCCACGGCGACCGTGCCAAAGGTCAGCGAACTGGGGCTAAAGACGACTGGGTTGGTACCGGTCCCCTTAACCGCAATTGTCTGGGGGCTTCCATTAGCATTATAGGAAACCGTCACCGCTCCCGATTGTGTTCCTGTAACAGCGGGTGAAAATGTAATTGTGATCTTGCATTGCGCTTTCGCCGCGATCGAAGTTCCGCAGGTATTCACTTGGCTGAATGGCGAGCCAGCGGTGATGCTGATGTTGGTTAGACCTACATTCTGATTGTTGGTCAGCGTTATCCCGGGTGCGCTGGCGCTGGTACCGATCACTACATTTCCAAAATTGAGACTAGTTGACGACAACGTGACCGGTGCAATACCCGTGCCGCTCACACTGATGGTCTGCGGACTGTTGCCGGCGTCATCCGTTACGGTGAGGGTTGCCAGGCGGGACCCCGTCGCTAGGGGAGTGAAGGTGACACTGATTGTGCAGTTCGCGCCTGCGGCGAGGCTCGCTCCGCAGGTGTTGTTTTCCGCAAAATCGGAACTGTTGACGCCGGAAAAACCGATGCTGCTAATGTTGAGCGTGACGTTCAGGCCGTTGGTCAGCGTCGCGGTCAGTGGAGTGCTGCCGTTACCTAACGCTACCGAGCCAAAGGCCAGACCGGAGCCCGGTAGAAGAGTGGTTGCCCCGCAGCCGGGAAGCTTGAAATTGGAGATTCGCGTCCTCCAAAGATGTTGTGCTCCAATTTGGTTGTCGGTGAAATATTCATTCACATACCAAAACGTGCAACCATCGATCGGATCAACTGTCATGCTGGTGTAATCGCCCCACTGGCTCGCGTTTTCCTGATCGGCACTCCCGGCAAACAAGGAAAACTCGGTTGGAGCAGTAAGGCTGCCGAGATTCCACCACGAGGCGCTGATGCCCGGGTGTGTGGAACTATTGGATACGCTGTACCCTACGGCCGCTTCGCCGCTATTGTCTTGAGCGATGCTGGGCATGAAACGGAACAGAGACTGGTCTGGGCTGACGGTTCCGTTCTGGAAAAGAGCAGGAGTACCAGCGCCGCGTAATTCATACCAGCGGATACCGGTTTGCTTGCTGGATCCGGTCCCGACTCGAATCGCATGGCTGAACAAGAAGGACTCATAAACACCGAAATTTCTATAGGCCAGACGCGGCATGAACCGATCGCCCACTGAGTCGAGACGCACCCCCGTGCTGCCGCTGGAGGGTTCCGGCACGCAAATGGTATTGGCCGGCGATGTTGCGCTGTAACAGCCCGGAGTGTATAGGGCAACCGGTTGAGTCGATTGCGTAAAGCTCGAGTTCGCAGGATTCAGCCAGTCCACGTGAAAGTCCCAAATATTAAACGAGCTTGAGGTCGTAGTGACATTGTCGTTCACGGGGTTCTCGACACTCACGAAGTACTCGTCACGTCCTGCAGGAGGAGCACTCGTTCCCTCAACATCGCCAGGAATCAAGCTGTGACCGAGATACAAGCCCCCACTTCCCGATGCCGGGTTGCGAAAGCACTGCGGAGAACTGGGCGTGCCTCCGACTAATATATTTGTCCGGTCCAGCGCGCACACTACAACACCGACCTCCTGGAAACCAGCGCTTGGGTCTTCGAGATCTATCGAAACGTAATAAGCATCCGGCCATGTACCCAGCTTCGGCCAGTCCGGAAAATACACGCTTCCGTGCGAATTCGTCCCCAGGATTGAATTTAAGGGAAAGGCGTAAGCGAACCAGTTCAGCGTGCCCGATGCGAGGTCATCAGTGTTGGAAACGGCTACGCAGTAATAGTAGCCGGAGGAAGTCGAGGTGCGAACGCCGATTACCCAGCGGGAAGCGAGGCGGTCGAAGGTGACGAAGCCATCTCCGCTGATAGTAGTGCAATTCGTCAGGCCAGCGTTTTGCCATGGAGTTGCGCCCGTTCGCGGCACGGACCACACGGGCGCCAAAGTGACCTTGTCGTAGGCCTGATAAGAGACATTTACCCACTCCATGAATTGCTTGGTGCCGACCGCACCGTTGGGGTCCACGTCGAACGTCGGGCTGCTCAGCTGGGATGCATCGATTCCCTCAAACGTACTCACAGTCTGAGCCACTGTTGTGGGCAGCGATCCGACTAACATGAACAACACGAAGATTGCTTTGCACTTGATCATAGGATGAAAGTTCGTGCACCGGTTTGTCGCTGAGCTTGGGGAGTACGGGGGGGAGGAGGCTAAAAATTTACTTATCGCTAATACCCAAGCCTGCGGTGTGTCAAGTAACAACTAAATTGTGCTACGCAGACCTCTTCAATGTTCAAGAATCATAGCAGAATCTTGGACATTTCGACATCAAAAATTGCCTTCTGCACGCCCCTCCTGATATGCACATTCTTGCAACTTTCAGCCTTGCAAGAAATTGCACACATGCCAGTGTCCCCCAAATCGCTCGATTGACGCGGGTGTGCAGCGAGGCTTTCACATTGACAATGTCTTTGGGTATGGGCTAGAGTCGGCAACCGCATCTGTTCCGAATCCCCTTTGCTCGCTGCTTCGCACCATTGAAATATTTAACGAGGTAGTCTGCAGGGATATTTTTTCGGAACGAGCATCTGCACACTTGAAGGTTCGTCACAAACGTAGTCAGCACAATCTCTCAGGAGGAATTCGTGAAAAACAGGTTTCTCGCAGTGGCTTTAATCACAATGTTAACCGTGGCGGCAGTGGCGCAGAAAGCCAAGGCACCCACTTCGCAGCATCGCCGCGGAGATCCGAACGCGATATTCAAACTGGCCCCCCAGGGAATTCCACCGGCTCTTTGCAGCCCGTGCCTGTTCTACGGGGGTGACCTCGATCCGAACGATCTTAACGCGGCTGGAATGTCAGACGAGAATACGCTTCTGATCCCCGGCTCAAATACCTACGGCGCCGTCGCCATCCCGCGCAGTGTCACCGTCAGCGGAATTCTGTTCAACGTGCAAGCGAGTACGGCGTTCGATCCGCAAACCGCCACGTATGACATCCGGACTGGAATGACAGAGGGCAATGGTGGAACCGACATCGCTTCCGGCAGTGGCAACATCAAGGTAGCGGCCACGGGTCGCAACTTTCTCGGTATTAACGAATTCACGGTTGAGGTGGATGTGAACCCACCGCAAGTACTTGCACCGGGCACCTACTGGTTTAACGTGCAGCCGCAGTGCACCAACACCTTGGACGGCAGCTGCAGCGTGGGAAGGATTTTTGTATCCAACTCTACCTCTGGAACCAACAATATGGCGGGCTTCGCGCAGCCGGTAAATCAAATGTTTTTTAACTCTGCTTTCTTCGGCTTCACCTACGCAAACTGGTGTGACCCAGCCCTTGGATTCAATACCCGTCAATGCGGGATTTTGTCCTTTGGCTTGGTTGGTGGCTCGAATTAATTAGAGTATTACTTCGTGAGTCTGTGATGAAACATTGGGAGAAGCTCTTGGGCTTCTCCCTTTTTTCAGGCCAATGTGCTCTGTAGTTTTGTACCAGGATTTCAGTGCCGCTTTATGCACCCCGCCACGGGACTGGTCATGTCTGCTGCGATCGCGTCGAGCCCCAGCTGGCCTTGAGGAGTTGTTCCGCTGCTAACACCTTCCGCGCCCGCACAGTTATCGATACGGGTCAACGAGTACCCGGCCACTTGAGAGGAATTGGTGAATTGCTGATAGAAATACTCTCCCTGGGCCGCCGAGTTGTTAAAGCCGTTGCTACACAGCCAGCCGGCCATAGCGGTTTTGGGATAAGAAAAACTCGCTGCAGCAGTGCCATCCACGATACTCATGGACTTCCAACTTGCATTGCTTTGTTCCGACGTGGTCTGGCTCCGGGGCTCGCACTTTTTTCCGCTCCAGTTGGTCACGGAGTAGTCGCTGCCTCCTACATATTGTGGCGAGTCTTGCCAGGCCGCACCCACGCAACCGAACTGGCCGGATGAGCACACTGTTATAGGACTGGCGTCGGGTTCAGTGCATCCTTGTTCAATATCGCCAAATACAGGTCCGGAGAGCAATTCCACTTTGTCGAGGTAGTCCGAAGCCCCATACCAGGCAAGGGCGTAGGCGAGTTCACCGGAGCCGGCACTCGTGCCCTGGGCACACATACCTCCATTGCCATTGAAAACGGTTTGGTAAACGTAATTCAGCAGCGTGGCTGCACGGCATGCCGTTGCTTTGATGCTCTTATTGCCGGTTAATTTGGTATCCTCCCAGTCCGTGGCCCAAGCGGTCTGTACAGTCTGATAACCCGCCTGAAGATAACTAGTGATGAAGTTTGGGGTACTGGGGTCACCAGGTTGAGGTTGGGTGCCGCCTCCTCCATTAAATAGCAAAATAGTCCCCTGCTGGATGCCGGAAGGATTGGTATATCCATAGGTGACGGAAATATCTGCGGTGTTGGGGCACGTGACGGTAGCTTGGTAACAGGTCGCTCCCGTGTAATATCCTTGCGGACAACTGGAAAGCTGGTGAGCGTGCGTCACAGCACCTAACGGCACGCGGGGTGATTGAGCCGCCGCCTGCGCCAGGAAGAAAAAAAAGTTGAACAGGAAAGACGCAGCAGCAGCAAGTATGCTTTTCATGAGCTTTGAATTTTGGTAGAGCAAGGCGATCCTCGAGGGGGAGATTTGGCGTGGCGGCGCGCAGTGAACCTATTTTGAAGTTTCGAAGACGGGGTTGCCTAGATGTCGAAAGGGCATTTTGAATATTAAGTGCCGAAGCGTGGCAGTAGCGTGCCTTGTGTACCTCTAAAACTTATAAAGTTTGTTCGTGCTGAGGTCGGAGAACCAGATGCTGGCCCCGTCAAAAGCAAGGCCAGTGATGGCGTTCCCTCCCAGGTTGTAAACGGCCAGGATCGCTCCATCGGATGTTCGCAGCTCGTCGACTCCTGGGTCTCCGCCCACCCAAATGTTCGTGCCATCAAGGGCGACGCCGTAGGGCCCTCCGCCGATGGTAAACGTGCCCAAAGTTGCCCCATCGCTGGCCCGCAGCTTACTCACGGTGCCGCTAGACCGATTGGCAATCCACATGTTCGCGCCGTCAAAGGCAATCCCGAGCGGATTGGAACCAACAGTGAAGGTGCCGAGCACCTTGCCGTCAGTGGCCCGCAGCTTACTCACAGTTCCGTCACCGTAATTGGTTACCTATACATTGCTACCGTCAAAGGCGGTTGCGATCGGTGAGGTCCCCACCGTGAACGTGCCCAGGTTCTTGCCGTCGCTGGCCCGCAGCTTGGCTACACTATTTGGAACGTACGGCACCCAGATGTTCGCCCCGTCAAAAGTCATCCAGAACGGAGCACTTGGGTTGCTGCCGACGGTGAACGTACCAAGGATCCTACCGTCGCTGGCCCGCAGCTTGGTCACGGTGTTCGTGGCGTTGTCGGAAACCCAGATGTTGGCTCCGTCGAATGTCACACCAATGGGCGAGAACCCGACCTTAAACGTGCCCAAGACCGTGCCGTCGTTGGCCTGGATTTTGCTGACCGTGCCGTCGCCGAAATTTGCCGCCCAGATGTTCGCTCCATCGAATGCGACCCCGTAAGGC
>JRHI01001070.1_pt1 | contig 25348 bp, 13 predicted proteins | sample 215371 | NCBI WGS metagenome assembly JRHI01 (sample SAMN02929681, study PRJNA255918) | sediment metagenome | biome: cave system; feature: Ice Cave; material: Sediment; isolation source: sediment from deep within a dark volcanic ice cave with no known source of... ...
GCGGTTACTGCCTGAAGTGCAACGGCGCACTGTGACCTATGGCACCAAGCGCGGCTCTGATTTTTTGATCAAGTGGGGAGAGCGGCCCGCCAACACTGGAGACGCGAGTGGCGAAGCCGGACCGCTGAGCCGCTTTCGCGTGAGTTATCGCAAGCAGGATATGGGCGAGTTTACGCTGCATGTGCCTGGCGTGCACAACATTCTGAATGCAACGGCGGCAATCGCGGTGGGTATTGGACTCGATGTTAGTGTCGAGGCAATCCGCGCGGCTCTCGACCAGTTCCGCGGCGTTGACCGGCGCTTCCAGTTGCGCGGACGGGCCGCAGGCGTGAGCGTTATCGACGACTACGGACACCATCCCACAGAAATCAGGGCTACCCTGGCCGCGGCGAAGCAGTGTGGCTTCCGCAAAGTCCATGCCATTTTCCAGCCGCACCGCTACACACGCACGCGCGATCTGATGGAGGAGTTCACGACCGCGTTTGCTGACGCCGATTCCCTATTCGTGCTCGACATCTATGCAGCCAGCGAGAAGCCTATCGAGGGCATTACGGGGGAAGCGCTGGCGCGAATTATTGGTGACGAGGGCGGACGGAACTCCCATTATGTGAGCTCATTCCCGGAAGCAGTGAGTGCGGCAGCTGCGGTGGCGCAGAATGGAGACATGATTCTAACGCTGGGCGCAGGTAGCGTTTCGCAGTTGGGCCCAATGATTCTGGAGAAATTGCAGGAACTGGAGGGCGTTCTGCCTGTTAACCACGTCTCCGGATCATCTAGATAGCCCCGCCAACGCAAAATTCTGGGGAACCTATTCCATTTCCCGACGTATCTTCCCTTGCTAACCGATTTGGCTGCGGTCCGTCCAATTTCCCATACGGAGATAAGGCGATGAAAACGACGCAAGCGTGGGGATGGTTGACGGCCGGGGTGCTAGCCCTGGGATTGAACGGCTTTTATCACGACGGGGGCGCGGAATTGGTGCACCGGTTCGTCGGACGCGTGATCCACAGTTCGGCCGCAGTGCTGGCGCTGGCTTCAGGGGGCGCGGACCAAGTCCTACAGCAGGCTAAGACTGTGGTCGCTCGAGACGAAACGCAATCGTGTCGACTGGATAGGTCGATGGCGCGCCTTCAGGCAAGGGTGGCGCAGACGGACACAGGCCTGGCTCGCTTCGAGGCAATGTCCGCGCGGGAACAGGCACAGTTGGTTCGGCTAGAGGCGAATCGAGCGCGCATCGAAGCACTAGCGCCTCGGCCGGAATTCGCGACCTTCATTGAGCCCATGAACTTCGCCGCGCCGAAAGTCTCCGTGATTTGCCCACGCGTGCGAGTAAACATTCACCGGATGCCCATTCCAATGATCAAAATGCAGGCTCCGGTGGTGCACGTTCGGGTGATCGACACCGGAGCGATTACCGACCCCATCTAAAATATTTGATTTTGTGCTTTCGATTTTGCCTCCTGGAAAAAGTGGGCGCGGAGAAACTGCCGCGCTCACTTTTTTGGTCTAAGGAAGAGTCTTCGTTACGTCATTGTTACTTAGTTCTCAACGTTCGACAATTTCTCACTCTTAATGTCCTTCCAAGCCGCCGCCGACTTGCCTCGTATCCACTCGGATTCCTGCCTGTGCAAAAGAACCAAGATTTTGTCTATCTCTCTTTTCGGAAAGCCGCTATATTTGTGAAGCATCTGGCGCTTCACTGACGACAACTGACCTGAACTGATGGCGAGGAAAGCGAGTCCTACCATCTTGCAGGAGGAGTTGTATCCGCCCGGCGCTCGGGTTGCGCGCGAGGAGCTCGACGACGCGCGCCTGGTCGATCTGGACGTAGACGAGGAATCTCCGTTCCTCCGTGGGCAGAAGCGCGTTCCCGCCCGCCGAAGTTCTCTCCCCAAAAAAGCCGCGCATCGTTTGCTCTGGGCAACAACCGCAGCTGCAGCCTTATGTTTTATTGGATTGCTGGCGGCCAGCTTATACCACTACGGCGAGCGTTCGTGGCGCTTTCGCGTGGAGTCCAGCGACGACATCGAAGTCACGGGAATGCAGAACGTGACTAAAGCGCAAATCATGGAAGTGATGGGCGCCGATATCGGACGAAATATTTTCTTCATTCCGCTGGCGCAGCAGAAAGCCCAACTGGAGCAGATTCCCTGGGTGGAGTCGGCCAGCGTAATGCGGTTTGTCCCCAACACATTGAAGGTCGAGATTCAGGAGCGCACGCCGGTGGCGTTTGCCCGAGTCGGCCCGCGAATTTCGTTGATCGACGCCGGCGGCACTCTGATGGAGTTGCCCCAGAAGCATAAGTATTCATTTCCCGTGATTCTGGGAATGAATCCCGGCGAACCGCTGTCAACCCGAGCGCCGCGCATGAAGGCTTATAACCAGCTGGTTCGCGACCTGGATTCCTCCGGGGCGCGCTATTCCCAGGATCTCAGCGAAATCGACCTTTCCGATCTCGAAGACGTGAAGGTGCGAGTAAATGATCCGGCGGGCGATGTGCTGGTTCATCTCGGATCTTCGAATTACCTGTCACGCTACAAAATTTACGTAACCCACGTGCAGGCATGGCGGCAGCAGTTTCAGAAACTGGAGTCGGTGGATCTCCGCTACGACAACCAAATCATCGTGAATCCTGACATGCAGGGCGGGGCAATGGTGGCGAAACTCACTCCGGCGTCTGCGAAGGCTGCGGCGGCTGCGGGAGTGAAACCGGCGGCGCTGGTGACGCGAGTGACATCGCGTGATCGCGCTCTCCCCAAGCCCGCATACGAGATAGCGGAAAGCAAACTCAACTCGAAAGCCGTATCCAATGAAGTCAGGAAACCGGTTGCGAAAACGCAAAGCAAATCAAGAGCTGTGAAAACAAAAAGAAGTGCACGCAAGGCGGCAGCTGCGAAGAAGGCGGCCTGGCGCGGGAAGCCCGCCAAATCTGCGGCGAAGCGTTCGGGTCCCGCGGATCGTGTCGCCGTGCCGAAACCATCCGCTGGAAAGCGTGCGCCAGCTACGGGGCTAACGCCATCGGGGCCGGCCAGAAGCACCGCACCGAAGCCAAGTGCGGCAATTGCGAAGCAACAGGTAAACCAGAGCTCAGATTAATAAGGTTGAAATTAAAGCGTTCGGGAATCATAAAGAATGGCGAACCAGCAAGGCAGCTTTCTAACGGCGATCGATGTAGGCAGCGCGAAAACCTGTGCGCTGATGGCGGAGGTTACGGACCATGGGCTTCGCTATCGCGGGCACGGCGTCGCCGAGTCGCGCGGCTCACGCAAGGGCGTGATCGTCGAACTAGACAAGGCGATAGCGGCCATTCAAAAAGCGGTCGAAGCGGCCGAGGACGCAGCGGGTGCGGCGGTGGAGCACGCAATCGTCGGCCTCGGCGGAGTGCATGTGCGCGGGATCAACAGCCACGGTGGCATCAGCCTGGGCACCCGTCCGCGGGAAATTGGCCGCGACGAAATCAAGCAGGCGGTCGACCGCGCCCGCGCGATTCCGCTGCCCGCCGATCGCGAGATCCTCCATCTGCTGCCTCAGGAATTTATTTTGGACGATCAGGCAGGCGTTCACGATCCGCTGGGCATGATGGCGGCGCGTCTCGAAGTACGCGTACACATGGTTACCGCCGCGACCAGCGCCACGCAAAACGTGATCACCGCGGTCAATAGAGCCGGAGTTCACGTGGACGACACTGTATTTGAGCCGCTGGCCGCCGCCGACTCAGTGCTTCGGAACGACGAGCGCGAGATGGGCATCTGTCTGGCGGATATCGGGGCCGGGTCAACCGAGCTAGTTGTTTTCCACCAGGGCGCGGTGGCCTACACGGGAGTGATCCCAGTCGGCGGCGACCACTTTACCAGCGACCTCTCGGTAGGAATGTGCACGCCGCTCGCGGAAGCCGAAAAGATCAAGAAAGCATATGGCAACGCGATCGTGACCCTGATCCCGGAAGGAAACGAAGTTGAAGTCCCATCGGTCGGAGACAGGCCTTCGCGACTGCTGCCCCAGCGCCTGGTGGCGGAGATTCTGGAACCGCGCGCCCGTGAATTATTTGAGATGTTGCGCGAGAGGTTGCGCCACAGCGGCATGTTCGACGCTTGCCTCGCCGGCATTGTTTTGAGCGGAGGGGGGTCGCGACTCCCGGGAATCTTCGAAGTGGCGGAGTCCGTGCTGCGGCGTCCAGTACGGCTTTCCTGGCCGACGCCGTTAGCGAAGATGCCAGCAGCGTTAGCCGAGCCGGAATTTGCCACGGTGCTCGGCATGGTGAACTACGGACAACGCGCCCGCATCGCTCGCGGATTTCAGGGAGATCGCTGGGGATCGAGGTTGAAGGCGCTGCTGGTAGGCAAGGGAGCTTGAGGCAGTGACCGGTATCCGGTTACCGAAAAAGAATCGCAATAATCACGCAGCGTCGATGCAAATAAAACTAACGGATAGAGAAGAGAAATCCACATAGGCGGACAAAATGAAAAACGATTCGAAAATTCGCATCAGCTTCAATGAAGAGCCACGCAATGATGCCAAGATCAAGGTCATCGGAGTTGGCGGCGGCGGTGGCAACGCAGTCAACCGAATGATTGATGCAGGGGTTGAGGGCATCGAGTTCATCGTCGCTAACACCGATCTGCAGGCGCTGCGTATGTCGCGTGCGCCGGTGAAGCTGCAACTCGGCGTCAAGTTGACGAACGGTCTGGGTGCGGGCGCAAATCCTGAGGTCGGACGCAAGGCCGCGCTCGAAGACTCGGACAAGATCATCGAAGCGCTGGAAGGCGCCGACATGGTGTTCGTGACCACGGGCCTTGGTGGTGGCACTGGGACGGGCGCGGCTCCGATCATTGCATCGTTAGCCTGCGAGATGGGAGCGTTGACGGTGGCCGTGGTCACCAAGCCTTTCGCCTTCGAGGGTAAGCGGCGCATGTCGCAAGCCGAGCGCGGCATTGCCGAGCTGATGGAGTCAGTCGACACAACCATCGTTATCCCTAATGAAAAGCTGCTCGCGGTCGCGGAGAACGCGGGATTCTTTGAATCATTCCGCGTCGCGGATGACATCCTGAGGCAAGGCGTACAGGGAATTTCCGACATCATCACCATTCCCGGAATTATCAACCGCGACTTCGCCGATGTTAAGACGATTATGGCGCGCATGGGATACGCGGTGATGGGTACTGCCACGGCCAGTGGCCAGCTTCGCACCACCGAAGCGGCACAGCGGGCCATCGCCTCTCCGCTGCTCGAGGCCGGAGCGATCGATGGCGCGCGCGGCATCCTCATCAACATTACGGGATCAGCTTCGTTGAAGTTGGCCGAAGTCCAGCAGGCCTGCACCATCATTCAAAGTGCAGCTCACGAAGACGCCAATATCATTTTCGGCGCGGTGCTGGATGAGAAGATGAAAGACGCGGTGAAGATTACCGTGATTGCCACCGGCTTTCGGGAAGGGGCGTCCTCGCGCCCGCGGCAACAGGAGACGCGGCACTCCTTCGCTGCCAGCCATGACGATGCGATGGATTTCCCCGAGCCATTTGGACAGCGTGATCCCATTTCGGATCGTATGTCGGATTCCGGGTCGGAAGCGAGAATGTCAGAGTCCATGCGGGAAGATCATGTTTTCGTTCCCGATCCCACCCCGGCTGCGATGGCGCACCCATCCGGCGATGCAGTCTCGCTCGATTCCATGCGGAATGCAATCGTCGCAAACTTTGAACAGGACGACCTTGATGTGCCGGCTTTCCTGCGCAAACGCGGCGAGGTGATGTAGTCACCTACGTGAAGCAATCCACGCCAAAGTCGATCCGTGGATCGCTGCTGGGATACGGGACGCATTCAAGAGAGGGAAGAATTGCAAAATTTTTCTCTCGGCCCCGCATCTTTCGAGTAACGGGTAACCGGTTACTAAAACAGTAGAACTGAAGTGATGCCTGCGTTATGTCGTTGTCCCGTAATGGGTTAAAGAAAAATTTGTGTTTTTCGGAATCTAAACTTTGTGATTGGCGAAATGTGCTAAGTCTCGTACTATCGAGCAGTTGAGCGCGGCCTGCTACGTTTAGCGAAGTTACCGGCGGGGTGGCCCAGTTCGTGCATCACAAGTAAACAGCAGTTCTGCGCACGTTAAGAAACACGAATCAGTGGGGAAAACTTAAGAGATGTCAAAGCAGGGAATGCGCCTCCTTCGTCTAGCCTTCGCTTTTATCGCCTGCCTATCCCTGGCAGGGTTAAGCTGGGCTGCCCACGTCAACACTCACGCGCTGAACTCCGGCAAGTCCAAATCCCAAAAAATCAATGAAGGCCCGCGGACCAAACGCCGCCTGCGCCGGTTGGCGCGTAGTCGCGGCGCCAGGGTGACTCGCGCTTCGATACACACGCGCCGGCACAGATATTACGAGCGTTTTTCCATGAGTTCTTTCGCCAGCGGCATTAGCGAAGGTGATATCACCACGGGCGAAGATCCTATCGTGCGCCAGGCCGCGATCGACGCTTTAGGCAACATGAACGGGACGGTCGTTGCCATTCAGCCAACCAGCGGCCGCGTGCTCGCCATGGTGAATCAGAAGCTGGCGCTTTCAAGTGGCGCACAGCCGTGCTCGACTATCAAACTGTCTGTGGCTCTGGCCGCTCTCAGCGAAGGGCTGGTCTCAAAAGAGACACAGGTAGCTTTAGGGCGTCGCAGCAAGATGAACCTGACCATGGCGCTGGCCCACTCCAACAACGCCTATTTCGAAGCTCTGGGACGCAGGCTAGGCTTCGAGAAAGTAGCGTATTACGCGCATGAGTATGGGCTGGGCGAGTTGGCGGGTTACGATATTGCGGGCGAACAGCCGGGAACCTATCCCCAGGAAGTACTGTCGGAAAAGCTGGGTGGTGTAGGCAAGATGTGTTCGTATGGGGAAGGTGTATCGATGACGCCCCTGCAGTTGGGGGCGATGGTATCGGCGATAGCGAACGGCGGCACCCTCTACTACCTGCAGCATCCGACCACCCCGGAAGAAGTGGCAAACTTTCAGCCCCGGGTGAAGCGGACGCTGGACATCGCTCCGTTAATTCCAGAGATTTCCGATGGCATGGCAGGTGCGGTGCAATTCGGCACGGCGCGGAGCCTGCGCCTCAACTTCAACGAAGAAGAAGTTTTAGGTAAGACCGGCACCTGTTCTCATGCCGGGACGCGGTTTGGGTGGTTCGCATCCTATGCCAACACCAGCGTTGGACGCGTAGTGGTAGTGGTCTTCCTCCAGGGAGGCCGGCCAACGTTTGGGCCCAAGGCTGCGGAGATTTCAGGACGCATGTATCGCAACCTCTATGACCACAAGTTCTTCATTGCAACCCCTGCTGGAAACACCGCCACGGCCAGAACGCTCAGCGCCACACCCTAGCCATCGGCGCCCACGAGATCTGCAACTTCAATGCAATAAATGAAAGGCCTCTTGAAACGGGAGGCCCTTGCCGTATCGCCGATCGGACGACACCGGGCGACGTTAGACGCCTAAAACCGCGCAGCGGTAGACTGGAAGCCTCTTGCATTTATCCCTGATTTGCTCTGCTTGTTCTGTGGTTAGCCCGAGAAACTCAAAACCGTAGACTTTTCCGAGATTTCGGCGGATGCGCGCCGATGCCTTGCCGCCGGCAACCGGCTCCATCTCAGTCGTGTCCCCTACCCGCAACGGGACGCCGAACACGGCCGACAGGCCACCTTCGCTGATTTCGAGGGTAATTCCGGGTACAAGCGAACCGTCGGAGGCGACCACCGTAATTGGTGCGCTATATCTGTATCGCGGATGCCTCCTTCTGTCCTGAGCGCTCTCCGATGCTTCTTGCCTAGTGCGGTCAACATCCATGGCTGTTCTTCTCCCTCGCTTAAGAGAATCGGCACGAATTCGATTCCTCTCTAGTGATGACGTTCAAACTTACGCAGGGAAGGTGAGGGAACCATGATGCGAGGGGAGGCACCTGCAGGCTGGAGACATTAGCGATTTTTAACAGAAACGATTAGCCGCAAATGCCGATAGGAAGGGTATGAGCAGCGCCCGCTCAGCGATCCCCGCATATGAACCAATGTCCCGCCTGCGGGAGTATAGAGCTTACTACCGCGCTGCATCGGCACACGCTGGCTCACGGAAGAGGCCTCCCTGCCGCCCATGATGATCAACGGTGCCCATGACCATCGTTTAGTCGCGCTTTCCATCGTGCTGGCGACCTTGGCGGCCTACGCAGCGTTGGAGCTCACCGGAAGATTGACTGCAGCTCGAGGCTGGCCGAGAGTGTTTTGGCTGATCGGCGGCTCCGCCTCAATGGGGATGGGCATCTGTGCCATGCACTACGTCGATATGTTTGGCCTGAGCCTTCCGATGCCGGTTTTCTACTATGTTCCCACCGTGATGCTTTCGTTGCTGGCCGCTATCACTGGCTCTGCAGCTTTTCTATTTGTGGTCACCCGACCAACGATGGGGCTGGGGCCCGAAATCGCCGGAAGTGTGGTAATGGGCGGTGGCATTGCTGCCACGCACTACATAGGCATGAACGCTATGCGTTGTCCGGCGGTAATTTTCTATGACCCCAAAATTGTTGCGCTCTCGGTTGGGCTGGCCATCGCGATTTCGCTGATTGCACTACGGCTCGCCTTCCCGCTGCGCGCAGAGAATCGTGTCAGTGCGCGGAAAATCATCAGTGCGCTGGTTATGGGCAACGCCATTCCGCTGATGCACTATACGGGGATGTGGGCCTCCACCTTCCGCCCTTCAAGCGTTGGAGTGAGTCGCACGAACGCACTCGGAATGTCCACGGGCGTCGTCGTAGCGATTAGCGTGTGCGGTTTTCTCGTCATGGGAGCCGCAATCGCTTCATCATTCTTCGATCGATTCCTTGCCCACCAGAAAGGTGATCTCAATCAGGTTCGGGAACGTGAGCTGTATTTCCAGACCATGGCGGAAGCAGTTCCGGAAATGATCTGGACCACGGGCCCTGATGGCGAGCCCGATTTTTTCAACAAACGATGGTGCGACTACACAGGCTTAAGTCTCGAACAAAGCAAGGATCGCGCCAGGCATCCGGCCCTGCACCCGGCCCTTCACCCGGATGATCGGGCAACCTGCATGGCACAGTGGGAGCATTCCTTGCGCACTGGTGAAAGCTATGAGATGGAATACCGCTTGCGAGCGCAGGACGGAAGCTACCGGTGGTTTCTAGGGAGGGCCAATCCCATACGGGGAGCGAAGGGGAAGATCGTCAAGTGGTTCGGGACCTGTACCGACATCGAGGATCAGAAACAGAGCTTGCAGATTTTAGAAGGCCAGATTCTGGAACGGACCATGCAGTTAGCCGATGCCAACACTCGATTGCAGGAAGAAATGTCGCAGAAGGATTTCGCCCGCGCCGAACTCGATCGGCAGAATGACAAGATGATGCATGAGCTGACCGAAAGATCCCACCGGGCAACCTTGCTGGCGAAGATGGGGGAGCACATGCAAAGCTGCATCAGCAAAGAGGAGGTGTTTGCCGCCGCTCTAGGCTTTGCTCCCAGGATTTTCGTTAACCGGGGTGCGCTGGCCCTGCTGAATCCCGGGCGAAATCTGGCGGAGGTAATCGGCTCTTGGGCGGACTGCAACCTTCCCACTCCCGTATTTGAACCGACCGCGTGCTGGGCGTTGAGGACCGGACATCCGCACCTGGTGCGGGCTGGGGACATGACTGCTCCGTGCGGCCACGCGGTCGGTGTAAAAAATGCTTACCTATGCCTGCCGGTCGTCGCGCAAGGCGAAGCGTTGGGCGTATTGCACTTTCAGGCGACGGATGCGGCACCGGAACTGGACGAGTCCGAGCTTTCGTTCAAGACGACTTTTGCCGGGCAAATCGGATTGTCCATAGCCAACATCAGACTGCGGGAAGCATTGCGGACCCAGTCCGTCCGCGACGCGTTGACTGGACTTTACAACCGGCGCTACCTGGAAGAGACGTTGGAGCGCGAGATCCTGCGTGCAGCCAGAGCGGACCAGTCGCTGGGAATCCTCATGCTCGACTTGGATCATTTTAAGAGCTTCAACGACACCTATGGCCACGAAGCAGGGGACGCCGTTTTGCGCGAAACGGGTGCTTGCCTGCTCAAGAACATCCGGGCAGAAGATTTCGTATGCCGGTTTGGAGGAGAGGAATTTGTCGTCATCCTGCCCACCGCGGCGATCGAAGGTTCGCGTGCGCGGGCCGAGCGATTGCGATCCAAAATAAAAGAACTGACCGTTCTGCACCAGGGGAAGTCACTGGGCATGATTACAGTGTCGGTCGGAGTGGCCGCATTTCCTGATTACGGCGGCTCTCCCAAGGAACTGTTGGCGGCGGCGGACGCAGCTCTCTACCGGGCCAAGCGGGAAGGCCGCGATCGAGTGGTCGTTGCGGAGTCGCCGTCAACAGCTGAAACTGCCGCTGCCATCACCGGGACAGCTTAGTCTCAGGGCAGTGATCGCAGAGCCTTGAATCCAGATCAGCGTATCGCACTACCTTTGCCGGCGAGGGCCTTTACTCTCGTCGCTGTCAATCACGCCGTCTTTGATGTGGATGGTGCGATGCGCGTATTCGGCAATGTCGTGTTCGTGGGTCACCAGCACGATCGTGTTCCCCTCAGATTGCAGGCGATCGAATAATGCCATGATCTCAAGGCCGGTTTGCGAGTCCAAGTTTCCGGTGGGCTCGTCGGCGAGGATGATCGACGGTTTGTTCACGAGAGCTCGGGCGATGGCGACGCGTTGCCGTTGGCCGCCCGACAATTCATTCGGCTTGTGGCTCATGCGCGATTCCATACCCACCGACGCCAGCGCTTCCTTGGCGCGTTCCACGCGTGCTTCCGTCGCGATACCGGCATAGATCAGTGGAAGCTCCACATTGTGCAGAGCCGTGGCGCGAGCCAGCAGATTGAAAGTCTGGAAGACGAAACCAATTTCCTTGTTGCGGATGCGCGCGAGTTCATCATCGTCGAGCTCGCTGACCAGTTGGCTGTTTAGCCAGTATTGGCCCTTGGAGGGAGTGTCGAGGCAGCCGATCAGGTTCATCAGCGTGGACTTGCCTGAGCCGGACGGCCCCATGATTGCCACGTACTCGTTTCGCTGGATGCGGAGATTTACCCCGCGCAAGGCATGGACTTGTTGTTCCGACCCCATGTCGTAGGTCTTCCACAAGTCCTCCGCTGCGATCATGCAAGACTCTGGAGATACCATCGCTGCCGGATTTGGCATGTTGATGACTTCTGCGGTTGCCATTTTTTTCTCCTGATCCAATGCCACTGACCTCTCCGATTTCGAAGTTCGACGCCTTCTGGTTCGGGTTTCACTTTCTGAAACTCGATCCTCGATCACAGGCTGACTCTCCCTTGGACGAGCCAGGCCGGTTAACGTTATGTGGTTTCGTCTTCCTTTTTAGGCGCCGAATTGTCGATCTTCACGCCGCTTCCGGGTCGCAGCGTGCGCAAAACTTTGTAGCTGCCGGTAATGACTTCATCGCCCTCTTGCAGGCCGTCGAGTACCTCGATGTCGGTAGTGCCCGTGACCCCGCTGGTGACCGGAACGAACTCTGCTTTCCGGTTGCGCACCACGAATACGCCCTGAATCTCTTCATCTTTCTTTCCGCTCTTTGGCGAAGACTCTTTTGACGAAGGCGCAGCCGCATGAACCGATCCCGAGCTCGATTTTTGCTGTTCCAACTGTGCCTTAGTCCGAATGGTCAGGGCCTGGATCGGAATGGCCAGAACGCTGCTGCGCGTGGCAGTTGTAATCTTGGCCGTAGTCGAGAGGCCAGGCCGCAAGTCGCGCGGCGGATCCTGCACCGTCACCACTACCTTGAAATCCTTCGCCTCTTCACTCGCTGTTGTCTGCTGCGACGTGGACAAGCCGCTGGAGCGGACGATCGCGTTATCGCCAATTTCAGAAACAGTGCCATGAAAAACTTTCTTGGGGATGGCGTCGATTGTGACTTCCGCAGGTTGCCCCAGCCGCACGTTGACGATGTCGGTTTCGTCTACCTTGACCTCAGCCGTAATGACCGACATGTCCGCAAGTGTCATCAAAGTGCTGCCCAGCGCATTCTGGATGCCGATGACCACGGACTCCCCTTCACGTACCGGCAGATTGGTGATTACGCCATCGTAAGGAGCGGAGTAGGTCGTCTTCTGTAACACGTCGGTGACGCGAGTCAGGGTGGCGCGAGCCTGCCCCACATGACGATTGGCGGAATCGTTCTGCGCTTTTGCCTGTGCCAGGCGCGCTTGGGCTTGCGTCAGGCCGGCGTCGGCGGTGGCCCACGCATTCCTCCGGCTGTCGAAATCAGATTTGGCGATCAGACCTTCCTTGAACAAATTCTGGGCCCGGTCCCAGTCAAGCTTGTTGCGGTCGTAATCGGCTTTTGCACGCAACAAGTCAGCCTCCGCAGTTTTGGTGCTTGCCTCGGCTGCGACCGCGTCGGTCTCCGCCCCCTGCACGGAGGCTTGATTAGCACTCACATCAGCCGACGACTGAACGTTCTCGAGTTGCGCTAACAATTGCCCCTTCTTTACGTGATCCCCTTCTTTTACGTACAGATGGGTGATCTTCCCGTAGGCATTGGCGCCGATGTTTACGTAAGTCTTGGGCTTGATCTCGCCCGATGCGCTCACCACCGTCGCCAAATCCTCGCGCGCTACTTTGCCGGTTTGTACCGTGACCACGTTCTTGCCGCTCTGGTGTACGGTAAATGCAACGATGGTGCCCAGCAGCAGTACTGCCCCGACGCCGATTGCAATTTTTTTCCAGGCCTTCATGGTTTCCGTCAGAGTCCGGGGCGATTTGGCTGCCGCCAATGAGGGGTGACATTTACCGCTGAGTCGTCCCCTGCAGCAGACCACAGCCACGCCGCTTCCGTCCCGAGCGTGACGGACACACATCCTCTACTACGTTCGTGGTCGCGCTAAAGTTCCAATTAGTAGAAGACGAGGCCGGGACCCGTTACGGAGCGGAAGCAGTTCAGCAGCCTCCGAAGCTCAGCCATTATAGCTTGGGCTCCCGCATTGGTGCAGTTTCCCCATTTCGATACATCCACCTGGGCAACTCAGGTCTGGACGGCACGCTTCTAAGCGGGAAGGAAGGTACCTGGTTAATCTATTCTGGTGGCATGACTTAACCTTGCTTTAACAGAACTAAAGCGCCTAAAATAGATATCCGACGGCGGTCTCGCAGGAGTTCCTTTCATGTCCCGGCTTGGTTCACGTCTAAATAATTTTTTGCTGCTCTCGTTATTGATGGGGCTGGGCCTCGTCGGCTCCGCGGCCGTCGCCCAAGATTCAAAGCAAGACCAAAAACCTCCCGGAAACTCCGTGAGCACCGACCAGGCTGCGCCCAATCAGGTCGCACCCGACCAGGCCAGTCAGGAAGTCGATCCTCTTAAAAAGCCGCTTACCCAAAAGCAAAAGAAAAAGAACGAAAGAGCCCTGAAGCAGGAACTGCGCGGGCCTTACAAGAAGTGGCTTGACGAGGACGTGGCTTGGATCATTACGGACGAGGAGCGGCAGGCCTTTCGGCAACTGAGCAACGACGAAGAGCGCGACCAGTTCATTGAGGCTTTCTGGCAACGCCGCGACCCCACGCCCGATACCGAAGAGAACGAGTATAAAGAAGAGCACTACCAGCGGATCGCTTATGCCAATGAGCATTTCGCTGCCGGCATCCCCGGTTGGAAGAGCGATCGCGGCCGCATCTATATCATGTACGGCAAGGCGGATGAAATCGAATCACATCCCTCTGGCGGAAACTACGAGCGTCCCACGGAAGAGGGCGGCGGTTCAACATCCACTTTCCCCTTCGAACAGTGGCGGTACCGCTACCTTGAAGGTATCGGACAAGAGGTGATCATCGAGTTCGTGGACACCTGCATGTGCGGCGACTATCACATGACCATGGATCGTTCCGAGAAGGACGCGCTGCTGAACACTCCCGGCGCGGGCTTGACCATGTATGAACAGATGGGAATGGCCAACAAGTCGTCACGCTTCAGTGGCGGAGGTTTAGAGCGGCTGGGAACCGGTCCAATGAACTCCAATAATCAGAGCAAGCAGTTTGACCGGCTGGAGCAGTTTGCCAAGCTGCAGGCCCCGCCTCCAGTCAAGTTCAAAGATCTGGAAGAAATTGTTAATACGAAGATCATTCTGAACCCGATGCCTTTCGACGTGCGTTCCGATTTCGTGAAAGTTACCGGCGACACCGTGCTGGTGCCCGTTACAATTCAAATGAAGAATCGGGACATCACATTTGTAAACAAAGATGGAGTGCAGCGCGGAACCGTCAACATCTTCGGGCGCGTCACCACACTGACGGGCAAGATCGTGCAGACCTTTGAAGACACCGTCCAGGTAGATGTGCCGGCGGAGTTGCTGCCGCGTACGGCGGAAAACGCATCGGTCTACTGGAAGGCTCTTCCCTTAAGGCCCGGCCGCTACAAGTTTGATATCGCGGTCAAGGACGTGAACGGCGACCGCAAAGGTGTATGGAGCCGTGGCGTAATGGTGCCGGAGTTCTCGGACGACAAACTGGCAACTTCCACTTTGATCGTGGCTGACCAGATGGAGCCGGTTCCTACAAAGGCGATCGGAACTGGAAGTTTCGTCATCGGGGCAGTGAAAATCCGTCCGCGCGTGGCGTCTTCCAATGGCAAACCGGCTGTCTTCAAGAAGGATCGCGACCCGAAACTGAATTTCTGGATGCAGGTTTACAACCTGGGCGTGGACGAAAAAACGCATAAGCCTTCGGCGACATTCGAATACGCGATCACCAATGTGGCGACTAACAAGTCGGTAATCCAGAAGATGGAATCGACGGACACGATGGGAAACGTAGGCGACCAGGTTACGCTGCAGAAAACTATTGCCGCGGCGAACCTGCAGCCCGGAATCTATAAGATCGAGATTAAGGTGAACGACAACATCTCCAAGCAAACCATTGATCCTTCGGCGGTGTTTGCAGTAGAGTAACTAGCGCTGTTCTTCGCGCGGGATATGCAGGGGGTAGATTGATGCTGCGCAAGCTCGGAACGTGGGCGGTTGTCCTCGGACTGACGCTTCCGGTGTGGGCTGGCGACCGGCCCGGAGCGATCTCCGGATATGTGCGGAGTACATCGGGCGTGCCCCAGATGGGCGCGGTAGTAGAGATCCTCGGCTCGGCGGCGCATGGTTTTACGGTATTCACCGATGGAGCGGGTTTCTACTCGGCCTCTGGATTGTTGCCCGGTTTCTATACTCTCAAAGTTTCCGCGCCTTCGTTTTTGCCTGCTTTTCGTGAGCGAGTTGGTCTGCGTCCCGGTTCAAGTATCAATGTAAACGTCACGCTCAACACCCTGCTGGGCGCGATACAGGTTGGTCCCCTTCGCACATTGCCGGATGACGACGATTGGAAGTGGACGCTGCGTTCGGTGGCGAACCGGCCCATCCTGCGCGTATTTAACGATCCGAATTTTCCGGTTGAAAAACAGAATCATGATGTGAGCGGCAGTCTTTCTTTCCTGGCTGGATCGGCGGCGGGCGGCTACGGCAGCGGATCCGACGTCAGCACCGGCTTCACGCTGGAGCGTTCGATATTCTCCGCTGGCCGGGTTGGATTGAGCGGTAATGTGGGCTACGGCGTGGGCCTTCCCGCCGCTGTATTACGCGCGAGTTATTCGCACCGTTTGGCAGATGGCTCCGCGCCGTCGCTAGCCCTGACCATTCACCGCTTCGCAGTCTCGGATCCGAATCTGCACAATGCAGCCTTGCAGGCTATGGCACTTTCAGCCGAGGACGGCTTTTCGGTCGGCGATGTGCTTGAACTGAAGTTTGGCAGCGAACTGCAGACCATTCAATTCCTCGGCCGCGTGACTGCGTTCCGCCCATACGGAACTGCCGATTTACATCTCTCGCCGAACACCGTGCTGGAGTATGCCTACGCAACTTCCCGCCCCGATAACCGCGCAGAGAAGGGCTTCGATTCGGCTCCGGCCGACCTAAGCGAATCCAATCCTCGTGTAAGCATGGAAGGCTTTGCCCCCAAACTCGAGCGCGCCCATCACCAGGAATTAAGTCTCTCGCGACGCATGTGCAAAAGCAGTGCTCAGGTTGCTGCCTTCTCCGACCGAGTCGGAGATACCGTACTCACTGGAACGGGAGACGTAAGCGCAGCCGGCGGTTTTGTGTTGCCTGACATTTACTCGGGTACGTTCAGCTATGCGGGTAAGACCCTGGACTCGAATGGTCTGAGAGTTGTACTGCAACGCAAGTTCTCGGCGGATCTGACGGCGACGCTAGACTACGCGATGAGCGGAGTGCTGGATCTGGCTCGACCCGATGTTGCAGCCGATGCCGCTGGACCTGTTTCCCTGCTGGACGCGCAGCGGCGGATTTCAACCCAACGCCGTCATTCCCTTGCCGCCAAGTTCAGCGGTACCATACCGCAGAGTCACACTCGCTGGATTGCCTCTTACCGCTGGATCAACGGCACCGCACTGACGCCAGTGGATATGTTCAACTCATCACCCGGCCAGAGCGATCCCTTCGTCAATCTCTTTGTTCGTCAGCCCATTCCCAGCATGGGCTTTCTACCGGCGCACATGGAAGCCATTATCGACGTACGCAACTTGCTTGCCCAGGGCTATATCCCCGTGATTGGTCAGGATGGCCAGACCGTCTACCTGGTGCAGGCCGCCCGCTCCGTGCGCGCTGGAGTGGCATTCACCTTTTGAGAGCGCGCGCAGTTGACCTCTGGTGATCACTTCCCCCCGAACCGGTGTACTCATCGACATTCACACGTTTGCTCACCACTTAGCGAGCTGTCTTCCGGTTGGCAATCTGCTTGGGGGAGTGTCTTATTCGTAAAATCCATCCGTCCTACTCATAACTCAATGGTTGACTCTGGCACCAGGGATTGAGTAAGGTTGTTACCTGTCCTTGGCGGGACGGGGCCACGCATCTTGTTAGTATGCAAGGAATTGCAGCCGTCAGGGCTCCCGCCGGGAACCATCACTCCCCCGAATTATTGGACATAACCAGTCTCAAGGAGACCATATGAAAGCGCGCACGATCTTGGCGTTTGTGCTTCTTACTGCCGTAGGCCTGTCAGCACAAACCTTCCGTGGGACCATATTGGGAACGGTGACCGACCCGTCAGGTGCGGTGGTCAGCGGGGCGAAGGTTTCCGTGAAAAACGTTGGAACAGGATTGGAGCGCGCCACTGAGACTAGCGCCGACGGCAGCTATGCCCTTCCGGAACTGCCCATTGGCACGTATGAGGTCACTATCACCCAGGCTGGTTTTCAGACTTCCGTGGCCAAAGATGTCACGGTAGATGTGGCCAGTGAAAGACGCGTCGACGCCACTTTGAAGACGGGAGAGGTTTCGACCCGGGTGGAGGTTTCGGCCGATCAGCTTCCGATGGTAGAAACCACCACCAACACTCTGGGCGGCGTGCTTACCGCTCAGACGGTCGAGGACATGCCGGTCAACGGCCGAGATTACACCAAACTGATCTACCTGAACCCCGGCGTTTCAGGCTCGCCCGATCAAATTTCGGATTCCCCTGGTTCATTCGGCGAGTTCTCGATGAACGGAGCCCGCGGCCGCTCCAACAATTACCTGCTCGACGGCACGGACATGAACGACGGATACCGCAACGATCCAGCCATCAACCAGGCGGGCGTGTTCGGAACGCCGTCGACGATTCTGCCGATCGACGCGGTGGCAGAGGTGAATGTGCTCTCGAACTTTGCACCGGAATATGGACGGAACGCCGGCGCTGTGGTCAACATCGTAACCAAGAGCGGTACCAACGCCATCCACGGCAGCGCCGGAGAGTACTTCCGCAACAGCGCGCTGGATGCGAGAAACTACTTCAATCCCGCGAAGAACGCCGATGGTACTTCCAATCCGAAGGCTCCGTTTCACAACAACCAATACGGCGCTTCACTCGGCGGCCCGATCGTTAAGGACAAGACTTTTTTTTACTTCGACTACGAGGGCCAGCAAGAACCCGTTGGAGTTGTTACGATCGCCAACGTTCCCACGGGTACTGCCGCGGACGGGTCGCTGAGTCCGAGTGACGCGACGAATCCAGTAATTCAAGGCCTGCTCGCGCGCCATCCCTGGCCGGCTCCGAATTTATCAAATCCGAACCCGGGAGTAATTTCAACCAACGGACGCGCCTCGGTAGTGTCTCCGTCGTTTAACAAGCTGAGCAGCTTCATTGCGAAGATTGATCAGAACTTCAACGCCAGCAATATGCTGACGGGGCGCTACTTTTTCGGCGATAGCGTTCAATCGTTTCCCCTGGCTTTAACCGCCAGTGGTGGACAACTGCCTGGTTTCAATACTTTCACTCCCACTCGAGTGCAACTGGTCTCGCTTTCTTATACCCATACCATCGGGTCCAATAAAGTAAATGAGTTGCGGTACGGGTGGAACCGGTTTGCGGAAGGATTTTTCCCTGCAGATCAGAGCTTTCATCCCAGTTCGATTGGCCTCTGCGCTGCCACTGATCCCACCGCATGTAACGGCAGGTCTCCGTTTGATTCCGGACTTCCCATCATTCTCGTAAGTGGCGTTTCCCAGCTGGGGGCCACCAGTAGCGTGCCGCGCCATCGTTTCGACACGAACAATCAGGTGCTCGACAATTTTTCATGGAAGGTCAATAAGCACGACTTTAAGTTCGGTGCTGATTTCCACCGTACTTCGGTGAACCAGTTTTTTGATAAGTATTTTCGCGGCAGGCTGAGATTCAAAAACACGGCTGACCCGCTCGGTAACCCCTTGGCTACCTCAATTCAGAACTTTCTGGCCGGTAATGTCCAAGATGGTTTTCAGTACTTCGGGAACTCGAACCGGCACACTTCTGAGAACAGTTTCGGTTTCTACGCGCAAGACAGCTTCCGCGCAACTCCGAGGCTGACGTTTAACTATGGCTTCCGTTACGACTACTTCGGCGTCGTGAAGGAAAAGAACAATCTGCTCAGCAACGTCACCAGCGTTTCCCCATCGCCCGGAACTGGAACATTCACGTTGACGCAAGTCGGCCAGCCCGGTCTTGGCAGCCTGTACAACCCGGACAAAAAGGATTTCGCTCCCCGCGTGAGTGCCGCGTGGGACGTAACCGGCAAAGGCAAGACGGTGCTCCGTGCCGGCTACGGTCTTTTCTTCGACGCGTTCTCCCAGGACATGGTGCTGGGACACCTGCCCTACGCCCCGTTCTTTGGTCCCGGCCCGGCCTACAACAATATCGGTCCGGCGCCAATCCTTTCGACCGGCGCAGTCGGAGGACCCATCGCACCTGGCGTGCCCGTGTATAAGGCAACTTCGACTTGCAGCTTCGAGTGCGATGCCTTCGGCTTTGACCGCAATATCAAGACGCCCTACATGGAGAACTACAATTTAAACATTCAGCAACAGCTTTCCAGCAAGGCTGTGTTACAGGTCGGATATGTAGGGTCGCAAGGGCATCACTTGTGGCGATTCTTCGACATCAGCCAGCCCAGCACGGCTCAGATCAATGCGGCGGACATTGCCTGCGGCTGCATCAATGACTTCGGCGGCGCGGCGCGTCCGCTCAACAGCAACCCGTATGGAGCTTTCTATGTGCTGCAGCAGAACTCCACCGGGAAGTCCAACTACAACGCGCTGCAGACCAGCTTCCGCATCACGGGATGGCACGGCGTCACATCAATCGTGAACTATGTGTATTCAAAGTCGCTGGATAACTCGAGCGACGGTGAGGACTTCGTTCCCAACGCCGCCCAGCCCAATGACAGCACCCGGCCCCAGCTGGAGTATGGGCCGTCGAACTTCAACATTCCGCACCGCTTCACCTGGAACTTCTCCTACGAGTTCCCCACGATGGGCGGTGGCTGGCAGAAGTTGAAGAACGGATGGGGCCTCAACAGTATCGCCACTCTGCAGAGCGGCCAACCGTTCCATTTGAACTACAACTTTCAGGATGATTTCAGCGGGAGCGGCAATGCCTTCGACCGGCCGGACGTTGTCGGCCCGATTGTTTATCACAAGCGCGATCCATTCAATTACCTCAATCTGAGTTCGTTTGCGATCCCGTGCACGGTAAACGGGGTTGCCACGGGCACCGCGTTTGATTGCACGATCGGGACGCGGCACTTTGGAAACATGGGCCGGAATTCGCTGAGCGGCCCAACCTTCAAAGAGTGGAACTTCTCTATCTATAAGAAGACCATGCTTACGGAACGAGTGAGCATGAAGCTCGGCGTAGATTTCTTCAACGTACTCAATCACCCGAACTTCGCAAATCCATTGTTGCCCGCGTTCATTGCGGATGCGGGTGCGGGCGGCTTTGCACTCAACAGCAACGGGACGCGAGAGGTTGGCGGTGGCCCTCTTCCAATTACAGCCACGGGGGACGTCGGCATCGGCAACCCCTTCATCGGAGGCGGCGGACCCCGCGGAATCCAACTGGCAGCGATTTTCAAATTTTAATCAAGCCGCCTGCTCAGATCACTACTTAGCCCCTGCCCGTTGGCGGGGGTTTGTTTTGCCTGCCGTTAATCCCATCCCGCGCAATCTCGATTGTGAATTCTCATATTTCGCAGGCTGAATCTTCTAAGGAATGTATTTTCTAAGTGCGGCAGTATTCATAACACATTGTAAACAAGCGCCACAGGACGCAATAACCTATGGCTCCCCACCTGCTATAAAGACCCAAACCACCTTAAAGTCCAGGAAGAATGTTTTCACCTTATGGGAGAGAACTATATGAAGCGTCTATTGGAGAGTCTGATTCTGCTCACGTTGCTTCCGTGGCCGGGTACGCGCAAACCTTCCGCGGAGCGATCAACGGCACTGTATCTGACCCCTCGGCAGCAGTAGTTTCGGGCGCCACGGTAAAGGCGACGAACAGCGCGACCGGGGTTGCGGTCACCAGCGTTACCACCAATGACGGCCAGTTCTCCTTCCAGGATTTGCCACTGGGCACTTACAAGATCGAAGTATCATCTGCGGGGTTCCGTCCCGCGGCGTATGACAATGTTACCGTTACCGCCGGTAGCGTCTATACCCTGCCGGTGAAACTCTCCGCAGGATCGGCGGATACCACGGTCGTGGAGGTTTCTGCCGCAGCACTGACCCTCGACACCACTACAGCCACCCAAAGCAACATCATCCCTGCGGAGGCCGTTCAAGACGTTCCAATGAACGGGCGCGATTTTACGCAATTCGCCGCCATCCAGCCCGGCTACGGCGGGTACTCGGTGGGCGGCTACGGTTCGCTCAACGGGACGCGCGCCAACCAGATGAACTGGCAAATCGACGGCGTCGACAACAATGACTTCTGGCACAACATTCCTGCGGTTAACCAGGGCGGCGTCTCCGGTATTGCCGGCACGATTATGCCGCTGGATGCAATCGACGAATTTGCCGCGCAGACCCAATCGAACGCCGAGGGTGGCCGCAACGCCGGGGGCATTGTCAACGTCGTCCTCAGGTCGGGCACGAACCAGTTGCACGGTTCAGCCTATTATTTCAACCGTAATGAAGCTCACGGTAAAGCTTCGCCGTTCACGCCGTCTAACGTGCACAAGCCCGAACTTCGCAATTACAATTTTGGATTCTCGGTGGGCGGACCCATCATCAAGGACAAGACTTTTTACTTTTTGACCTTCGAGAAACAGCGATACGTCATCAGCGTGTCCGGAAAGGCTACTGAGCCGTCTGCGGAATTTATCGCTGCCGCTCGCGCCCAGTTGGGCGGCAACGGCATCGTCGAAAGTCCGATTTCAACCAATCTCATTGACTCGCTCTGGCCAAGCAGCGTTACCCAGGCGAACCTCGGATTAACAACAGGCAACTTTTTCGGCTCAGACCCTTCTATCGGCTACAGCTATAACGGTAATCTCAAGCTGGACCACAACTTCAACGACAAACACCACCTGATGCTGCGAGCGTTTAACGGACAAGGCGACCAGATTGCACCTCTCGGTGCCAGCCTCTCGCTGGCCACTGCCAGCTCCAACCTTTTCTATTACTTCGAGAAAGCGCCGATTCACCTCCAGAACTACTCGGCCGTCCTCAACTCAGTCTTAACTCCCCGCGTCACCAACCAGATTCTGTTTGGCGTGAACTACTTCAACCAGGTGTTCAATGATGCCAACCACAGCTTCGACGTGCACGCCATGGGCCTGTTTACGAGTCCGGACGCGCTGATCCACGGACAGCCAATCCCAGGCGCACCGAGCATTGCCATCTCCGGGTTTGAACAGGTGGGAATTACGAATCCCTCCGGCCGCAACGACATTACCGGAATGTTAACTGACATCGTCTCCTACAATGTGGGCAAGCATCAGTTCCGCTTCGGCGGCGAAATGCGGCAAGGTCGCGTAGACGAGTTTTACTTCCGGCATTCCAGAGGCGCGTTCAACTTCGACGGATCACAAGGCCCGTGGCCGACATGCTTGACCGGCGACCAGGTTTGCCCCGCCGTCAACGCTTTGTCCGACTTCCTGGCTGGCAGGGTTGCGTCGTCATCAATCGCTGTGGGCAATGCGGAACGGCAAGTGGTGGTCAACGGATTCGACTTCTTCGGTCAGGATTCCTGGCAAGTTACGCGCAGGCTCAACGTCAACTGGGGTCTCCGCTGGGACTATTTCGGCCCCCTTCACAGCCGCCACAAGGATCTTGCGGTCTTCCTGCCTTCCGCCGGCGGCATAAAAATTCAAGGGAATGGGATCAGCTCGATCTTCCCGCCTGACAAGAACAACTTTGCCCCACGGCTTGGATTCGCCTATCAACCCACGAGCAGAGAAGACTTGGTGGTGCGTGGCGGCATCGGCGTCTTCTACGACCAAATCAATATGAACCCCTTCCTCGACTTCCGTCCGCCGAACGCCGCCGATGGACTGGAGGACAACCCAGCCGGTCCGTCCGCCGTCTCCACTTACGTCACGAACGCGGCAGGACAGACCTCCTACACCTGGCAGCCCAATACATATATTTTCAATCCGATTGCCACCTGCGTGACTGGGAATAAAGCCACTGATCCACTTTGCGGCAATTCGATCTTCGACGTCTTCTCCGTGAATCAGAACTTCCGTACCCCATACTTCTTTAACTACAACTTGAACGTCCAAAAGAGCTTCGGCAATGGTATGGCCGTTTGGCAGGTGGGATACGTCGGCAGCGAAGGTCGGAAGCTTTCAATTATGCTGGATATTAATCAACTCCCAGGCGGGGGCACAATCATCAGTCCCGTCACCGGCCTCGCGACTACGGAAGGTCGACTACCTCAGTTCCCGAACTATGGCGGTATCAATCAACTGAACAGCATCGGTACTTCTAACTACAACGCTCTGCAGAGCACGTTGCGCCTGAGAGCATGGCACGGACTCACTTCACAGTTCGTTTACACCTGGGCCCATGCCTTGGACGAGATCACGGCCTACCGTGGAGCTATTCCACGCGACAGCACGAACCTAAAGGCCGAGTACGGGAACGGAGACTTCGATACCCGACACAATTTCTCGGCGACCTTCACCTGGGATATTCCGGGCTCCTCGTACGGCCCAAAGATCCTCACCCACGGTTGGCAATTGAACAGCCTTATGACCTTTCACGGGGGACAGCCCCTTGACGGGATTCGAACCGGGTTCGATCAGATCGCCAATCCCTTCGCGGGCGTCTCACATAAGTTCAACAAATCTGGTGTCACGTGGATTAACCCCAATAGCTTCACCCCGGGAGCCACGTTCTTGGGCAACCTGCGCCGCAACCAGATTTTCGGCCCGGGTTACTCCGCCGTCGATCTGTCCGTCTTCAAGAATATCCCGATCACGGAGCGGGTCAGGGCACAGTTCCGGGTTGAGATGTTCAACTTATTCAACCGAGTCAACCTATCGTCGGGCGTAGGCGCCACCAGTCCGGGCAGCGGCGTAATCGCCGACACCATTGGCGACTTCAACGGTGCCCCTGGGATCGGTCCCGGCGAAGCTTTCAACATGCAGTTGGGCTTGAAAATCATCTTCTAGTTCGACTTAATACCTTTTCGCCCCTGCCGTTCGCGGCAGGGGTTTTGTTTTGCGTGTTCTATTCGATTGAAACTTGCGAGGACAAGGGCAAGCCAACCGCGAAGAGGGCAGGGAAGGCCACCCGAATGCCGCAGCCCTTCCGTTACTTGGTTACTGGGAAGGGCCCATTTAGGCTGGGCATGAGTATTTCCCCAAGCATCTGTCACGGAGACCTTACGATGCGCCATTCCAGCTGCGTCACTTCGACGCTCGTTTCCTTTCTTCTCGCTTTCACCGCGCCGCTCTATGCGCATCACGTTAAAAAGGCCGGCTCTGCCGCTTTGCCGGTCACGACGACCTCGTCCAAAGCTCGCGAGCTCTATCAGAAGGGAATGGCTGACTACGAAAATCTTTATCTCGAGCGCTGCAATGATGACTGGCGCGCGGCGGTGAAAGAAGATCCCAACCTGGCCGTGGCCTGGGCCTGGATCGCCTTCAACAGTGGCAATCCAGAAGAGGTTAGTGCTGCGCGCGCCAAAGCCACAGAGTTCGCTCCCAAGTTGACGCCGGGAGAGCAGTTGATGATTGCGTGGATCGTCAAGGTGCAGGAAGGGGACTTCATTGGCGGCATCTCGGCCATGAACGACATGCTGGAGATGTACCCCAAAGACAAGCACCTGCTTTACCTCGCCGGTAACTGGCTGATGGCGGAAAACGGCGACGATCAGGCGCAGCGCATGTTTGAAAAGGCGCTGACCATTGACAAGCATTATCCTGCGGCGCTGAACGATTTGGCCTACGTGGATGCCCGCAACCAGCGATTCGCCAAGGCTCTTGCGGCCATGGAGCGCTATGTAGGGTTGCTTCCCAAGGAGCCGAATCCGCAAGACTCCTACGGCGAGTTGCTCAGGATGGCTGGAGACTACGAAGGATCATTGCGCCACTACCGTTTGGCGTTGCAAATCGATCCCGACTTCGTGACCTCGCAATTGGGACTGGGAGATACCTACGCTCTGATGGGCAATCAGGATCAAGCCCGGACGGAGTATGACAAAGCCATCCGCTACGCACACAATGAAGCGGACCGGCTAACCTATAGCATGCAGAAGGCGATGACCTGGGTTCGCGACGGCAAGTATAGTGAAGCCGACAAAGAATTCCAGCAGATTGCGGAGACCGGTCACGCGAAAGAGCAAGATTTGCAGGAAGCGCGGGCCCTCCGACAAATGGCGGAATATCAAGCGGACGACAATCTCGCTCTGAAGCATCTGAGGTCTGCTGAAGAGGCGCTTGGCCATCGCAAATCGATTTCAGCATCTGACCGGGACGAAGAATTGTCGCGCATTCTGCGTAACCGTGCGGTGCGGGCCTCGCGTGC
>JRHI01001071.1_pt1 | contig 25297 bp, 23 predicted proteins | sample 215371 | NCBI WGS metagenome assembly JRHI01 (sample SAMN02929681, study PRJNA255918) | sediment metagenome | biome: cave system; feature: Ice Cave; material: Sediment; isolation source: sediment from deep within a dark volcanic ice cave with no known source of... ...
GGAGGTCTCTTTTCGCTACCTCATCCACAAATTTCGGGATGACTCATGTCTCTCGCCGTTAAACTCCAAAAGTGCTTTAGAAGCTAGCGAGGACCAGCGTTGCGCACTTCATCGCTGGGCATTGTAAATTGCTGAAAATTCTTCTTGAAGCGTTCAGCCAGGTCTACAGCCATCCGATCATATGCCTCTTTATCCTTCCACGTATTGCGCGGAATGAGCACTTCGCTCGGCACATCAGGACAGGAGGTTGGCGAGCGCAGCCCAAAGACAGGATCCGTGACCATCTCAACGCTATCCAGGCTTCCACTTATAGCTGCGCGTACCATTGCACGCGTGTAGTTGATGTTAATGCGCTCGCCCACACCATACGGACCACCCGTCCATCCTGTGTTAATCAGGTAGCAGTGCACTTGATATTTCTCAATACGCTCACGCAGCAGGTTGGCGTATTCTCCCGGACGCAACGGCAAGAAGGCCGCTCCAAAGCAGGAACTAAAGGTGGCTTCAGGCGTGGTGACCCCCGCCTCAGTACCCGCCAGTTTGCTCGTATAGCCGGACAGGAAGTAATACATTGCCTGTTCCGTGCTAAGCGCTGAAATTGGTGGCAGTACACCAAAAGAGTCTGCCGAGAGGAAAATGACTGCCTTGGGATGGCCGCCAATCCCCGATTCGATTACATTATCAATATAGTCGACGGGATAGGCGGCACGTGTGTTCTCTGTCAGTGAGTCATCGCTGTAATCTGGCTCGCGAGTCCCTTTTTTCAGCACAACATTTTCATAGACAGCGCCAAAACGGATGGCATTCCAAATTTGTGGCTCGTACTTCTGCGACAGGTTGATGCACTTTGCGTAACAACCACCTTCAAAGTTAAAAACACCGTTTTCTCCCCACCCATGCTCATCATCGCCGATCAAGCGGCGACTCGGATCAGCCGAGAGGCTCGTCTTGCCGGTACCTGATAAACCAAAGAAAAGCGCGACATCATCGTTCGGGCCTACATTGGCGGAACAATGCATTGGCAGAACACCCTGCGCGGGTAATGTAAAGTTGAGGATGGTAAATATCGATTTCTTCATTTCACCGGCATACTGTGTACCACAAATCAACACGAGGCGTTCCTCGAAGTCAATGATGATGGCAGCCGCCGAACGAGTACCATGCACGCGTGGATCAGTATGAAAATTCGGCACACAGAGGATGGTAAATCCAGGGCGAGGATTGGTCAGATCACTCTCGTTTGAACGGAGGAAGAGCTGCCGTGCAAACAGATTGTGCCAGGCCAATTCGGTGATAACCTGTATAGGCATACGGTACTCAGGGTTAGCACCAGCTGCCGCATCCAGCACATAGACATCCCGTCCCTGCAAATAAGCTGAAAGACTGCTGCGCACAGCATCGAAGTTCTCTTGAGACATTGGGTGATTGTAATCACCCCACCAGATCTTGGCAGCATTTTCCTCGTTAGAAACGATAAATTTATCTTTGGGAGAGCGCCCGGTATGCGAACCAGTTGTAGCTGCGAAAGCTCCATTCGCAGCCAGTTCCCCTTCTTCATGCGCTATAGCATGCTCTACTAGTTCTGCTGGCGAAAGATTCCAATTAATATCACCTAAGTTCACAAGCCCATATTCTTCCAGGGCTTTCCGGCTCATCATCATCGCCATAAATATTTTTCTCCTTTGAAACTCCTCTTTGAGTCTCTACGCAGGGAAACATTGATAACAGCAGCGACGCTTTCAAGCATTACAATTTTCATCACCGTCACATTTCCTTCTTGCTATAAGTCTATCAAACTTCAGAAAGAACCGCAACCCAAAAAGACGGTCGATGAGCGTGGCTGGCTGCGCTTGTTATAATGTAGACAAAGAAGTTGAGTAAATAGAGCCTATCACTTGCTACCTACCAGGCAGACAAGATACAATGAAGTAGGCATAAAATATGCCTTATGGCCCAGGTGGATTTTGGAAGGAGAGTCTGACATGTCTCAGCACTCACAACACCACGCATGGGACCCCGGCTCTGGTTGGTCAACAATTTCGGCAAGCAAAACTCTTAGCTTTACTATCTGGTTCACCGGTTTGCCTGGAACAGGAAAAACAACCCTTGCCCAGCTGGTGAAGAAAGCCATTGTGACACGCGGCTATAAGGTCGAAATCATTGATACCCAGACCCTTTCCTACTGGCTGAAACACGAACTTCATATTGAAGAAGAGGTCAAGGAAGATCAAAGTCATTCCCCCGGCTTTGATGCATTCATTACCTACATTTGCGCATTACTGGCTCGCAATGGCATTATCACGCTGGCCGTCTCGGTCTCCCCTCATCAGATAGCTCGACTCCACGCGCGCGAACAACTTCAGCATTTCATCGAGGTATACGTACACTGTCCCGCCAGCTGTCGATACAAGAGGCTTCAACTATCACCAACAATACCAGAACAGCTTTATGAAGCGCCTGTAGAGGCGGAATTGAATATCGATACCAGCCTTGAATTGCCCGAGCGCAGCGCATTGCGAATCATCTCGTATATTGAACAGAGCGGGTATATTGCGCCACTCTGGGAAGAGCTGAATACGGTAGGTGAAGAGATAAGCACCATTATGGCGCGTTTGCAGTCGCTTGGCTACCTGGACTGATCTTCGACTGCTTGCCTTGAGTAATTATCCATGACGACGCCAACCATGCGTATTGGTTTGCCTGCTTCGTCAGAAAGAACTTCGCCGTACGTCTTTGCCCAGCGCACCGTTCCATCAGGCAGGATAGCGCGAAATTCAACGTGGTAGTCAGTTCCCTCTTCAAAAGCCTGTTTGACCTCCTGGTCAACTAAGGCGCGGTCTTGGGGATGAACGAGTTCTAGGAACGCTTCATAGCTTATACCGATGCTGCTCGAGACAAGACCGAAGGCCGCCTTTAGATTCGCAGAACAAAGTATGGTGTTGGACGCAATATCCCAATCCCAGGTGCCCATACGGCCGACTTTCAAGGCTAAATGAAGCTTTAACTCACTTTCCCGTAAAGCCTCTTCTGCCCTTTTTCGCATCGTAATATCGCGCACAATGGAAATCATAGCCATTCGTGTGCCGTTGTGGGTAATAAAGTTGTAGCTGGAGTCAACGAAGCGTTCTGTTCCATCAGCTCTCATAGTCGTAACCTCAAAAGATGTGCTAATCGTTGGACTCTGGAAAATATAGTCATACAACTCTTGTGCCGATTTACGCTGTTCCTTAGGAAAGATGATGGAATAGTTCTTCCCGATGACTTCTTCCGGGTGGTAGCCATAGAGGTGAAAATATGCTGTGTTGGCTGCAAAGACGGTTCCATCCGCTGTGGAGAGAGCCATGGCATCAGATACATATTCCCAGACAGCACGAAAGTGCCGCTCACATTCTTGTAACGCCTCTTCAGCTTGTTGTAGTTCCTGCTGTTTCTCTGATGCTGTGTCTGACATAAAGGTCCATCCTGTCTATAATGCAAAGCTTCCTGGCTTGCTTCTCATTCTATTTATGGTTACGTATTTTGCTGCTATTTGGTTTATGAGGTGCTTCAACGCTTTTTTTCTGTAGCACCTCGACTTCCCTCCTCCTATCAGATCATGTGCTGGCTTCTGCTTTAAGCCCTTGTACATACTCGTTAAACCGATCACCTCGATCGAATTCATTAAGGAACATACCGAAACTGGTAAAACCGGGTGAGAAGAGCAACACATCACCAGGCTGTGCGAGGGAGACCGCTGTATCCAATGCCGCGGTAAAGTTGTCATAGATACCGCGTAGAAGATCGCTTGCCCCCTGTCTTGCCACCTCTTCACGCAAAGCTGGTACTAATTCCGCGGTACCTGTTCCTTTTAGCAAGATCACGTCACGGCAATTGCGCACAATCACATCAGGCCAGTTCTCTAACGGCAATTGTTTGCTGTTGCCGCCAGCAACCAGCACGATGGGACAACCGGAGAACGCCTCCACTCCCACCCTTCCTGCTATAGGGGTTGTACTGGTGCTATCATTGATGAAATGAACTCCGTTCACCACGGCGACCTCCTCCAGCCGCTGAGCAACGCCATAGAAGTTTCGCACAGAAGATGCTATGTTCTCGTCAGGAACCCCGAGTAGTCGCGCCGCAGTCGTGGCCAGTAGCACATTCTCAAGGTTATGTTTACCCACCAGTGGAACATCCATAAAAATAAAGGGCGCAACAACCTCAGAGCCGCGCTTAAAGCTCCCTTCGCGCTCTACACTCGCGAACCAGGTCTCTGCGCGCGCCTCCTCACCAAAGCGGCGTGTCCATGGATTATCATAGTTGAAAAGCGCCAGGTCTGAAGGATGTTGATAACGGAAAATAGTAGCCTTGGCCGCGGCATACTCCTCCATGCCACTATAGGTATTGAGATGATCTGGATAGACATTCGTCATAACGGCCAGCGACGGGCTGAGTTCATGAAAAGCCAGTCCTTCGAGCTGCCAGCTTGAGAGCTCCAGGACGACCAGTGTTTCTGAGGTAATCTGCGGCAACAATGAAAGTGTCTCTACTCCCGCCACATTGCCTCCCAACACAGTAGGAGCGCCGCTTTCAGTTAGTATCTTATAAAGAAGCGTTGAGGTAGTAGTTTTGCCACGCGTTCCGGTTACCCCGAGGATGCGTCCTGGGCAGGCGAGAAAGAAGAGAGCGATCTCCATCTCGATACTCGCGCCATGCCCATGAGCAAGTTGCAAATAGCGGGAAGAGAGTGGGATACCCGGATTGCGAATGACCATTTCCGCCCAGAGAAAATCCTCGTCGCGATGCTCACCCAGCACAAACTCTATCGGCAAGCTTGCCAGTGCACGAACACTCGGCGCCAATATTTCTGCTGATTTCATATCCGTTACGCGCACAATCGCCCCTTGTTGTGCCGCGTAACGGGCCGCCGCCATCCCTGATCCCTGCAATCCCAACCCCATGATCAGTACACGCTTTCCATGCAAATCCATAAAAACAGACCTTCCTCCCAAAAACACACGAACAGTGTCACATCCATGGGTTCATCTTAGCAGAATAATTCTTTTGGTACAATTGTCACAAATCTTCCTGAGATTAAAGGGGTACCGGAGCATCCCAGCTTTGGGCAAAGCGTCAAGAGCCTTTTTTAAGCTCTTATGTTACAATAAGAGTATCATGTAGAAGCGTGAGTATACCCCCTGGGTAACTAGAAACTGATCGTCATGGAGCTAGAGCAAACCGCTCAACTCGAATCCATCTTTCGCCACATGTCGGTGGGAGTCGCCGTTTTAGACTGTACCGACCTGCGCCTTCGCTATGCCAACCCGTATCTGCTCTCGCTGCTCGACCAACCCCGCCGAGCTATGCCCGATGATCGTTACCTTGCTGAGATTTTGCCTGAAGAATTATGGCTCATAGCCCAACCCCTTCTACAACAGGTATGCGCAACGGGACAGCATATCAGCTGGTCCGACATTCCCTACGAGGGCTTCCTGGCTGCCCGGGGACGTACCTACTGGCGTGTTTCAATCGAACGAACCGCTGTTCACGAGCTTGATTCAGACTGTGAAAAAGAAGATACGACGTGCACACTATTCGTTACAATCGAGGATGTAACCGAATTGGCCCGTTCGCGGCTCTACGTGAATGCCATCGATTCAATCTCTTCAGCCATCGTAGGACCTTTTGCCTTGCCCCTCGTGCTTGAACGCATTCTGCAAGCTGTACAAGAAATGGTCGGGTCAACACGTTGTGCCATCTTGCTGATCGACAACTGGGAAGCGGGCAATGAAAATCGCTATTCCGACGATGAGGAACTGAGCGAAACGCACACTTCGGCTGACATACCCCCCACGGTAACTATTGCCGCTCAGAAAGGCGTGCATCTCCGTTCACAAGATTGGCATCCGCAGTTGAGCGAACAGTTGCTTCTTGGTCATGTCGCTCGTGATCGCCGTACCCTCGTGATCACAGATACCAGTACGATACCGGAAATGAAACTTCCCTTGCTCGATGATGGAGGCACACCCCGTCGTCCTGGCTCTGTGCTGTGTATACCAATCTTTGAGCCAACGCCCGACCGCCGTTTAGGAGAAGGTATCAGCACAAATGGAGCTAAGGACTCCCTTGCACAAACGGAGAGAGTGCTCGGTACCATCGAGGTTTACCATCGTCGCGCACGCGGCTTTCCAACAGAAGAAGTCGAACTGCTTGTGCAATTTGCCCAGCAGGCCGGACTAGCCATCCAGAATGCTCACCTATTTCTGCGTATCAACCAGTTAGCAAGAGATGCCAGTCGGAACCTGCGCCAGCGTGAACACATCATGCAGGCCATTCCCGACGGTGTCATCATCTATGACTCGCGCTGGCGCGTCGTTGAAGCAAACCAATCCATTCGCAAGGTATTAGGGTGGACAAATGAGGTGGTTGGCCTCCACATTACCGAGGCCCTGGCACAGAGCACAGCTATTTTCTCCCAGGATTACAAATCGAATGTCAACTTCGTGTCAGAGCTTGACCGGCGTGCGAGCAAAAGGCACGTCGACGAAGTGAAAATCATTGGAGCTGATGAAAAAAACTATACACTCAGTCGCTCTTATGCGCCAATACACGACGAGCTTGGAGATACCTTCGCTTCCGTCGTCATCTATCACGATATCACGGAACAGGTCGCGGCCAGAGAACGGATCGAAGCTGAAGTAATCCATCGCACAGCGCAACTTGCACAGCGTAATGCCGCACTGGAGATCGCCCGAGCCGAACAGGACTTGTCAAGCGCTCGTATCAAACTGCTCTTGGAACGCTTACCGTCGGGAGTAATGCTCATCTCCGCCGAAGATAAGAGCATTTCCATAATCAATCGCCAGGCAACGCAGATATTACAAAATATGGGTCTACCTCTAGAGCCACCCGATGACCTTGATGCAGCGACCGGCAATGCGGTTGGCACCAATGCCGAAGCGCTGTTTCGCCTCTCTTCTGTTTACACTCCCTCTGGCTCCCCTGTATCATACGAGGAACACCCTCTCACCCTGGCACTCGATCAAGGTGAGGCTAGTGAAGCGGAACTTCACGCAATACAACCCGACGGTCAACGCCTCTACCTGCTCGTCAGCGCGGCTCCATTACGTGCAGGCGATGGCACAATCACCAGCGCAGTAGTAGTCTTGCATGAGATCACCAGGCTCAAGACCTTAGAACGCGCCCGTGAAGACTTTTTTACGACAATGGCTCATGAACTGAAGACACCGCTTGCAAACATTCGCGCCAATGTAAGCGCCCTGCTGGCCGAAGACCTGCAGTGGTCGAGCGAGGCACAACGTGACTTCTTACAATCAGCCGATGAACAGGTAGAACGCCTGGTAGGAATGATCAACTACTTTCTGGATGCCTCACGCGTTGAAGCAGGAGCATTACGCCTCGAACTCGAACCAATCCTGTTGCCCGAGATGCTCGAAGACCTGGAAGAACGCCTTGAGGCTTTGATCACTTCCTCTGGTCGGCATCTTGAGTTCAAAATGCCCGCATATGTACCCGCGGTCAAGGCCGACTACGAGCTTATTATGAGCGTCCTCACGAATTTGCTCAGTAACGCCTTCCGCTATGCGCCAGAGGGAGAGACAGTTCTTCTTGAGCTTGATACAATGTATGCTCCGGAGCACCAGTCCCCGGTAGGAGTCGAGTTACGCGTCACCGACCGCGGGCCAGGAATGTCAATGGAGCAGCAGGCCGCCTTATTCACACGCTTTAGCACTTTCGCAGCTATGAACCGACCAGCAATAGACCGCCCCGGACAACCCGCGGTAGAACAGCGCAGGGGAAGCGGACGCTGGAGTCCTGCCACAGGCTTAGGCCTTTATATCAGCCGTGGTATCATTGAAGCGCATGGCAGCAAACTTACCCTCACAAGTAGTCCTGGTGAGGGAGCATCATTTGCATTTATACTTGCAGTCGTCGGGAATAGCAACAGGGAAGAGAGTTAGCAAGCATCATGACTACTACAGATAAAAAAGTTCGTATTCTCTGCGTTGAGGACGACTCACAGATGCGTTCCTTTCTTCATGCTCAATTGAAGGCCAGAAACTTTCAGGTACAAACCGTACGCGACGGTGCTCAGGCAATTGACCTGGCTGCCATCTTTGAGCCACAGCTTGTCTTGCTCGATCTCTCTCTTCCTACTTTGGACGGACTGACATTCTTACGACGCCTCCGTGAATGGAGTGGAGCGCCTGTCATCGTGCTTTCCGCTCATGACGAAGAACCTGTAAAGATCAGGGCTCTCGACCTCGGAGCTGATGACTACCTGACCAAGCCTTTTAGCCTCAATGAATTATTGGCTCGCGTGCGCGTAGCCCTGCGCCGCGCCGACGAGACAGCCCGCTTGCGCAGTTCAGCAATTGGTAGCGATGCTCAGCATCCACACTATCGCTTTGGCGGCGAAAATGGGTTGATAGTCGATTATGCCCACCGCCTTGTATGCTCTGGCGGCCAGACCATCCACCTTACGCCCACAGAGTACGATCTACTTTGCGAACTCACCCGCAATGCAGGCAAAGTTCTGACGCATCGTGAACTTCTCCAACGAGTCTGGGGCCCTGATTACAGCAGCGAAAATACCTATCTGCGCACCTTTGTACGACACCTGAGACGTAAGCTAGAACCCGATCCATCAGAACCGCACTTTCTGCGTAATGAGCCGGGAGTGGGCTATTTTGTCCCATCAGACGATACCGAAGAGGGTTAAGTACCGCTAGCAGGAGGAATTTACCTTCTTCACACCAAATTCACAATTCTCACAGGTAAATTCACGGCATTATTACTGGCTTAAGGGTATACTTCTTCTAGAGAGGATTATCCTCTTCGAGTCTCATCGGCAGATCTGTTGCTCAATGTACCATAAAGCATCACGGGAGCAGGACGTCAGTCATGAAAGACAGAGATGCTGCGCACAGTATGCCGGGAGGCGTCAATATGAACGTGGTGAATGGAGCACCATCCGGCGACAAGCATGTTTTTGTCGACTCATTGCACAATGAGCAAGAGAAACCAGAAACATCTAACCGCATTCTCGTCGTTGAAGATGACACTTCACTCGCTCACCTGGAGGCACATTTTTTAACCGCGCACAACTTTAACGTAGTGATAGCAAGTAATGGAGAGGTAGCCGTTACCACGCTCGACAGCTTCATGCCTGATCTTGTAGTGCTTGACCTTGAACTGCCCGGTTCACTGAACGGTTGGGATGTTTTACAGGCACTGCGCACCAATGCCGCTATACCTGTACTCCTCACCACCAGCATGCCCCTGGACATGAGAAAGTATTTACGTTCTCACGGAGAAACCAGGTCGACCTTGGGTCACCTGGCCAAACCTTATCAAATGCAGGCGCTGCTCAAATGTATCAAGCGCATGTTGACAACTACACCTCAGTAACGGTTTTCATCCGGTGAATCAAGGAGGATCTTATGGACCATAAAGAGGATCGCGAATTGTTACGTAAGGTCGGTTTCGCTGAGGTTGAAATGAACCAACTCTCCAGACTTCGCAGAGATCACAACGAAAAAGCGAGACTTGAAGCTATCGCCAATCACCGTCGTCTCGAATTTATTCGCTGGCTGGTCAGGGTTGGCAAACTTTCTGAACAAATTGCGTAAGCTTATCAAAACAGGGTTATAACCGAAGAAGCGAGACAAAGGCTCTACGAGATCATATTCAGATATGATCTCGTAGAGCCTTTGTCTCGCTTAGCTTGGTGGAAGATGATCGTTATGTTTGACCAGGCTATCCATCCCATCCTCTTCATCTACTATCTTTGCCTCTCCTGGCTTGTTTAATGGAGGGCGCGGAACTTGCCCTACTGAGGTAAGTATCTGTTCAATAAGAGATGGCGGAAGCTGTATTTGTGGCAGCCGCTCAAAGAGTTCATCCAGTTCATCTAACCCATCACTGGGCTTAGACCCACTTGCCAGGAAAGCGCGCTCTGCATGCTGCTGCATTTTAACTTCCTTGTGATTGTTGTTTCGCTTATCTCTACTTTGAGCACGGTCACGTTTCCTGCTACGTTTCATTGGACCTCGTATCTTAAGCCAACATTCAGATCTCATATGGATGGGTCTATCCACTTCATAGTATCATCTGGAGCTATTGATGTCTATACATGACATATAGATCGTACATGAAATAGTAAAGACAGGAGGATTGTGCACCCCGAACCTGCAAGTCCGGAGTGCACAACCCTTCTGTCTTTATAATGTTTTCTGCTTTGTCATTTCTGACCTGTTCAAAACAGGCCCTTCATCAAGGAATAATCCTACTACAATTAGTCGTTGTCTTCGCCCGCCCCCACAGGTGTACGTACAGTGACGTAGGAGTCCATCAGACTTACTGGCTTGTAGGTATAGCTATTGCCGGACTTTGGACTTAAGTACTCCTGAGCCGAAAGCGCATCGACGGCATCACCTACAGACTCTAACAATGCAGGAGCATAAGCACGGTTATTGGGAACTTGGATATTCGGGCTGATCGAACGCCCAATAGCACGGTGCTCAGACTCAATAGCGAGGATTTGACCTGCAATTTGTGCCAGGCGAGGCTGATTATATTGTGAAAATTCGCTAACTGCAGCAAGATACGCTGCAACAAAGTCAGTTTCAAGCTGGTTTAAAGTAGTGATGAATGTATTAAGATCCTGGAATGTTGCAGCTCCGTTGGGGAAACTAAAGGTGCTAGTCAGAGATTTGCCGCCATTTGCTACCAGAAAGTTCTCATGGATCTGCTCTTCAACAACTGCTGCTTTCAGATAGAGCAAATTATTGCCTGTGATGCCAGGTGCTTTGGCATTGGCAATACCATTGGATTAGAACGTGACGGCCAGTTGTTCCGCCATCGCCGCGATACTTAGTATCTGTACGATAGTATCTTCAGGCCCTTCAGCATTGGTACTTGCAAGGACATTCTTTGGCAACCAGAGAGCGCTAGCCCCTACCGCTGCAATACCCGCACCCCTGCCACAGCCCTCGCAATAGAGAACGGCGCGAGCTTTTTCCAGCAAGCATAGTTGAAGTCGCTTCGGACATTTCTTCAGGTGTCTTCATAAGATAAGTTAACCCTTTCAAAATGTGAAATGAAATACCTACTAAGTACAATCAACTAACTTCTACAGCATGATATCTGCTCACTAAGCACGCACATTGCCGCGAAAGTTACTTGATTGTACTTAGAGCGTCGGTCAAGTAATCGAAAAAGGGCGATAAGCTCTGGCATTCTCAAGCTCAATGTGCATCGACAGAGAGCATTCTGTACCTCAAAATGGTATTACTTGACCGATGCTCTAGTAGGTATTGATAAAGCGATGCTTTTGAATATGTATCCACGAACATGACTGGGATATGCTGCGTGGTTGTCCACGGTGGGCGCATAAGCAACCAGTCATTCATCGCTTCTAAAATGTAATACGCCAGACCGATATATTTGGATTGCTTTTGGTTACCCGTTTGTGGTCTTGTTTTCAACACCTTGATCGGACATAATAGAAGTAGCTGAAAAGCTGAATACACCTTGACCGAACACTGGAACGGCTCGCAGTGGAGCGTAGTTTCCAGCCCTCCTTTGCCGAACAGTATTGGGTTATACTATCAAAGGTCAGAGGTTGCGGATAGGAAGGTCTGAAATTCAAGGGTCAGCAGACTGCTCAGGGCTGGTTTGTGACGTCCGGTTGTTTCAGACAAACAGTGCTGGATCGCCTGCTTGAACAGTTCAAAGTTCTCGTAATATTTCGTATCCAAGCATTCTTTGCGGACGAATTTCCACAAGCGTTCAATCAGATGAAGATGGGGGAGTATGTCGGCAGAAAGAGGACTTTGATGCCCAGAGCAGCAGCCCTCTCCAGCACGAGCCGACAGCGTTGATAGCGCGCATTGTCCATCACGACCGTGATGGGCGTTTGGAAGCCAAGTTGAGCAATCTGCTCGAGTAAGGTGCAGACACTGGGTGCATTGATGTAGCTGTCGTTGGTCACCGTGACGAGTTGATGGGTGATGGCGTTCAAGGCTCCCAGCACGTTGAAACGTTGTCGTCCGCTAGAGGCACGGACCAGGATGCGTACAAAACACCAGAGATAGCCGAGGGACGCTCCCAGCACAAAATGAGCACTATCCACACAAAAGACGCTTCGGGTCCCCACTTTGGCTTGCTCTAGCCGCGGCTCGAGTTCGTTTTTTTAAACGGTTCTTGCTGTTGGACATCGCACCTGGCTGGGATGGCATACGTTTTCAAGCGCTTGAGTCCCACCTTTTTGAGAAAGATGCCAACCTGCGTCGGGCTTCGTTTCAGTCCGGTGAGCTGTTCAATCAGATGAACGGCTTGAGGAATCGTCGCTGGGGGATGGTCTCTGAAATAGGCCTCCAACGTCTCGTGATGCGCCTCCAACTCGCTGGTGGGATGGTGAAACTGAAGCCGTTTGAGCGCCTCAATGCCACCGGTTTGATACTGCTTCAAGTAGCTACGTACGGTGTTTTCACAGACGCCGACACACGACGCAATCTGGTGGTGAGGCAAGCCTTTAGCCTTCAAGAGCATCGCTTCCAGTTTCATTTGCACCCGCGGATGTGGGTGGTGGTATCGCTGGTCATGCAGTTCTTCGATCTCTTTTTCCGTCACCATCAGGCGCAGCATGGTCCAACCTCCTGCTTGTCAGTTCTTTCTCATCAGTGCTCTCTATTCTACCATACAAAACTCTCTTTGTCCCCGTTGATAGTATATCAGTATATCTTTAGTAAGCATTGCTTCCTTCTTTCAGGCTCCCACTCTCTCGATCATAGAGACTTTGTTCTCTAGTGTAGAGGTAAAATTACCCCGGCACATCGGGCGAGAGGACAGTGCTAGCGCTGTCCCAAAGGACAGATTGCACCCCATACCTCTCTAAAATCAGAAGGATGAGAAGTATTCTTCCTGATTGCTCTGACGAAGTCAGTCGAGTTCTGCGCTGCTTTTCTTCGTTTCCTTCTTCATTCATGCTGATTCTTTTGTCACCTGCAAGTGGTAAAGGCTCTCTAGTGTCGTATTCCCTCCACTTGTTAGAGCAATCACCGGTTTGCCCTGCGAGAGAGGTTTTGCGTACGTGAGTGCTGCTGCCAATCCCAAAGCACCAGAAGGCTCGAGGAGCAGGTGGGTTTCCATTGCTGCCTTGAGCATGGCTGAGGCAATTTCTTCCTCGCTCACCGTCACAATGTCATCGACAAACCTGCATATGATTGACTCTGTTGGCGAATGCAAGAAATACTGGAATGGGGACAAATCCAGGCCGTTTTTGCCGCTTCTTGCGTATGATACCTGATGGTTTTTTGGCTCAAACAGTGGCGATTCCATTGATTGTGTCATTCGCCAACAAAGTCGTGAAAGCTTGCGTCGCCCGCGTGGGGGGCTCTCACACACTCTCACCTCTTCCTGACGATGGGCGACGCAAGCGGCCTTACAACAGACCTTCGACCCTACCTAAGCAGTATGATGCTGAACAAGGGTGGGCAGTCCTCGTGCTTTGATTGCTCAACTATTCAGCGGCTTGCATGCGGCGGTTGAGCCACATCGAGTGTAGTTCTCAATGCGTGGCTGCCTCAGTGGTCTTCCTGGCCGTCGGTTCGGCAGGCTGGTAGGTCGCGATCACGACGCCCTTGGTCGTCGTTTTGGTATCGACGAGCCGCAGAGCGGCGCATGCACCACCGTCGGTGAAGAGGCGGCGCCCCGATCCCAGAACCAGCGGGTGGATCAGGAGCACGTACACGTCGACGAGGTTGCGCCGCATCAGCGACTGGACCAGTTCTCCGCTGCCGAGTATCACAAGATCCTTGCCCGGTTCCTCTTTGAGCCTTGCCACGGCCTCCGCGGCGTCGCCCTTGAGGAGCGTGGAGTTAATCCACGGGAGTGGCTCCTCCAGCGTCGTTGACGCAACGTACTTCTGGGCGTTGTCTAGCACCGCCGTGAAGGGGTTGTCGGTTTGGTTGGGCCAGAAGGCGTAGAAGTCCTCGTAGGTCCGTCGGCCCAGCAGCAGACTGGTATTGGCCATGCTTTCCCCGGCGGCTTCGAGCATGGCGGCGTAGGGCGTCGCCCAGCCACCATGCTCGAAGCCGCCGCGGCGGTCCTCGTCCGGCCGTCCCGGCGCCTGCATGACCCCGTCGAGCGTCAGATTCGTGAATACAACAACTTTACTCATGAACAGTTACCTCCTTGTTTCTATCTCTATCTCTATCTATTCTATCTTACAGAGGGATTGTAGGTTATCACAGACAAGCGTGCGGTGCCATCCTCATGACTCCACGGCGTCAAGCATCATCTGGCAGGGTTTGGTCTCTCGCCCAGTGATTGAGCAAATCGCAAGAGATAGCCATCAGGGTCCATCACGAGAAATTCCCGGCGTCCAAGCAGTATGTGCCCTTGTCGATACCAGTAACGCGGCAAGTGCGCGAGCACCTGTTCATACAGTTCCCTCAAATCGTCAGGGAACTATGCTCCCTCATTATCAACCAGGTCCTTCCAGCCGGTTGTTCGCCGCTGCAGATACTCCTCAAAGCGTTCCGCGTTACGAGACCAGTATCCCACCTCGAACACACCCGTTTTAAGCAGAGGATGCTCCCACCAGTAGGCGTGCACTTGCGCCAATGCATCGACAACAGACTCTATGTATGTGTCAGATGGCACACCTTCTACAATGCTGATCTGCTGATCACGAGTGACTGGTGGCATGTGCGTTGCCGAAAGATCTTGCAAAAGAAGGTAAGAATTGCTACTCACTTCGTCATACGCGGCAGCATAACAGGGCGCGATGACAGGCGGATGATCTCGTAAGGATGTAACAAGGCTATAGAACTTCACTTCATCTGCACCAGCCCCAACTCCCCAATCCTCTTGTACGTTGCGTTTCAAAACCAACCTCGTTGGTACATTGTGAAAGATCAGTCCGAGGTGTGGTTCCTCTTCTTGTACGTTGCGTTTCAAAGTGAAAGATCAGTCCGAGGTGTGGTTCCTCTTCTTGTACGTTACCAACCTCGTTGGTACTGCTGGCGAAGCATCAGCCGAATAGCTCAGTAAAAGATGGCTCGTGTGCGAGTTAAACGCCCTGGTTGCCTCGTTCTCGACAGCCGTCACCTCTCCCTGCCTCAGAATACCAGCTTCTCGTAGCACAGCAGTAAGCCACACGGCTGTAACGTGATCCCCAACGGGAATATATGCAGTCATACAATCCATACATTCATACTTCTTCCATTAAACCGGTAGCCCCATAAAAGCTAGTATATCCCGATAATACCCCAGCCAATCGCCTTCATTGCAAATCGCCAGCTTGGGCGGCGCAAGCCGCTCAAACATGTCGTCGCAGAGATCACGATAGACCTGGTAAAGCTGCACCAGCCCATCAAACCCCATATTTAAAGACCTCTGCACGCCAAAGGGGCTGCCAACTTTCCAGTTTACCTGGTACGCCTCCCACTCGCTCCCGCGCGCATCACACACCGTCCGCAGCGCTCGCGCAACATTCGCGTGATAGAAATAAACGACCACCGGATTGAGATCTTGAATGCACTCGATCACCTGCTCAACATAGCGGCGCAACACCGCTGGCTCAGCATTCATCAGCATCAAATCCGTCATATTGCCGTGAAACAGCAACCCATCACAAACAGTGACCATCGCAGATTGCCGCGCCTCGCGCGCGAAAGCCCTCCATTTCCGCAAACTCCGCCCAACGTATTCCTCAACCGTCACATCAAGCCACACCCCATTAGGATGTGGCAACTCAGTCGCGACCCGCAAAGGATGTTCCGGCTCGTCCATCGTAGGCCCCTCTAACATAAAGCGAGCAGCAACCCCCTTCCGCTGGAGCCGCTTTGTAAGGAACCACGCCGTAGTAGTCTTGCCCGCCCCCATAATCCCCTCAACAAAGATGAAGCGAGTATCGCGCACACCCATATTCCATCTCCTCAGACTTCACCCATAAGGGCGGCCGCGGATGAGCATTTCTCAATCGGCTCTAGCAGTGCCTCTCGCTTGAGCACATCCATTGTATTGTACCAGAATCATTAAAAGCTAGGGAGAGCCAGAATGCGAGCATTCCATTCGCCATGAAAGGGATCTCTGAGCAGCTGAAGACCAGCACCATTTACATCAGAGACGTTCTTTTTTGCTTTCATCTCTCATGATACTGGCGATGAGAAGGCACTTCTCTCTTCAAAACAAGGAGTGGTTAATGCCTTTTTCTATACTCATTAACGTAATAGAAAACTGCAGTGAAGACATTCATAAAAATAAATGCCAACTGCCAGTAAAACTTCTCGCTACTAGACAAGTGGTCATTTCCACCCAAATCCCATGCCATCCATAGCCAAAATACTATCAACGGCAGAGTTATAATCAATGGAATAATAAATTGCCTATCCATCACAGCTCCTCTTTTGTTTATTACACCGCACCATTTCTATTACAGTGCCATGGTCTTCCTCCTCCATCACACAGCTCCTTATGTGTATATTACACCCCATTCGCACCAACATAAACGATAGGACACCGTTTTCATTGTGACCGCACCCTACCTGTACACCTGTCCTGCTTCATACGTAAATCTGCCCCGGAAGCCGCCCCGTAGTATAGTAGGGATGACTCTTGCGGTCATCCTAGGGGTGGGGTGGCGTCTCGTGATAGGATGGCGTTAGGCTAGGCATCTCGGCGGTCATTCAGGAAACTCAACAATCCTTAAGTTGATGCGAATAGGAGAACACTTGCCTCTACCCATCTACTATACTATATACTTAAACCATCACTATCCCTGAGTAATAAAAGATCAATGTTACAACACAAAAAAAGGAGAACACCCATGGCAGACCCACGCCACCAAAAACTGGCAAAAGTGCTCATTCACTACTCTCTCGCCCTCAAACCAGGCGACAAATTGCTCATTGGTTGCCCATCTTTCGCCGAACCATTAATACGAGAACTCTATCGCGAAGCTCTGCGGGTCGGTGCCTATGTCAGACCGCGTATCCGCCTGGAAGGATTGCAGGAAATCTTCTTCAAGGAAGCCAATGACGAGCAACTGACCTCTATTCCCGAGATAGAGAAGCTTGAACAAGAATTCTATAACGTGGAACTCACTATCTGGGGTTCGCAGAACACCAAAGACCTGAGCGGCGTTGATCCTAAACGTATGGCAAAGCACAGAGAAGCCCACGCGGGCTTCTTTAAATGTGAACTGGATCGTATGGCAAAAGGCGATCTGCGCTGGTGCGGCACCATGTTCCCAACACACGCCCATGCCCAGGATGCCGGCATGTCGTTAAGCGACTATGAAGATTTTGTCTATAATGCGGGCCTCCTCAACGAAGACGACCCGGTCGCTGGCTGGCGCAAAGTTCACGCGGAGCAGCAGCGTGTCGTTGACTTTCTTGACCAGCGCGACGAAATCCATATCGTCGCGCCCGGCACAGATATCACCTATAGGGTAGCTGGTCGCAAGTGGATCAACTGTGCTGGCACCGAGAATTTCCCCGACGGTGAGGTCTTCAGCGGCCCAATCGAGCATTCCGTCAATGGCACCGTACACTTCACCTATCCCGCCATTTACGATGGCAACGAAGTCGAAGATGTGCGCTTGACCTTCCGCGATGGTAAGGTGATCGAGAGCAGCGCCAGCAAGGGCCTGGACTTTCTTAACGCCACGCTTGACACGGACCCGGGCGCGCGTTTCCTCGGTGAAGTGGCCTTTGGCTTGAACTACAACATCAAGCAATTCTCAAAAGACACGCTCTTCGACGAGAAAATCGGCGGTACCATGCACATGGCCCTCGGCGCTTCTCTGCCCGAATCCGGAGGTGTAAACGAATCAGGGCTGCACTGGGACATGGTCTGTGACCTGCGCGCAGGCAAAGTCTATGCCGACGGCAACCTCTGCTACGAGTCCGGCAAATTCATCATCTGACCACCTCAGGTTGTGAAGAGCAAGATTGGAGAAGTTTTTTTCTGGCCAGGATGAGCGCGGGCCCCTGTCACCACATTTCACTCTAAAATGTACGGGCAGGGCTTGCCCCTGCCCTGAGCGCGCCCTGCCCTGAGCGCGCCCTTTGGTGTGCCGTACCAGGAATCACCACCTTCTTCGCGCCCGCTAACCCTGCCTCAAGGATATCGGCAATGGCCAGGATATCGCGTACATCCTCGTCTCCAACGATAATCAATGTTGGAACATGGATCTCTAAGAGGCGCGCGATCGTGGGCGGCTCTAAACTGAGCGACTCGGGAGAGTCCTCATCATCGGGACGATGAAAGTTACGCGTCGTCATGGCGCGTACCCGCTCTCGCACAGCGCCATCAACCTGTTCGGAAGCGCGTGCAAATCCTGGCGCAGAGAGTATGGTTTTGTATCCTATTTTCGAGTATCAAACACATCCCTCGCCCGCCACTTCATAGTAAAGTTTTGTGTCATTGAGTTCGGCAAAGCCTGTTTGTGTCATAAAAAAGCTCCTTCAAATACAGTTTGCTAATACACATTACGTTGTACTCTTGAGATCGAGCTGCCAGCCCGTCTTTTCCTGAAATGCCATTTGTGCTACGTTACGTGCTCTTTCGTCCCATAATCCCTGGTACGTTGCCACGATACGACGCTCTTGATGATACAGCGACAGCGCCCCCACGAGTTCTATTCCCGTCGGTACGAGAAACCTTACTTCGGCCTGTAAAGCATCCTGGTTCGCGCCGGGATGCACCTGCACCTGCCAACCTGTGCGCGCTTCAAGTTCCACTATCTCCTCGATATACTGTATCTGCGCTACATCGGGAAAGTAAAAGCGCAGCACAATCAGTTCTTTGGCAACGTCTGTTCCCACGCGGAAGAGGTCGTCGGTATCGCCAAAAACATCACGTACTATTGCCTGTATATCATCCTGGTTCAGAGAACTCTCGCTCGTCGCGCCATTCTTGCCTTCGCCAGGAAGTAATGTAATATCTAGTTGCCAGCCTGTCTCTTCTTTAAACCGCCTTTGCGCCTCCTCGATGGTCCCGCGACTTGTACTACCGCTACAGTTGAGACTCACGGCGCGGCGCTCATGATGGAGTGATGGCGATCCACTGATCGTCAAACCCTCGGGGAGCAGGCGTCGCACTGTGGCCGCCAATTCCTCCTGGTGCACGGATGGATGGATGCGCACGCCCCAGCCCGTTTTTTCTTCGATCGTCTTGATCTGCTCCTCGATACGTCCCTCTAGCGCGTCTGGGAAGTAGAAACGCAGCAAGAGTGTGCCCGTGCCCCCATCTGCACCGATCTTATAGATGCCATTGATTCCCGCCAGCGTCCTGCGAGCAATGGAGATAGCCTCGTTCTGCTCTTTGCGCTGTGCTGAACCCGCGCTGGCGCTCCAATACGTGCCTCTGGATTGGTTTGCTTGCTCCAGCGCTACTGCCAGGTACCAGCCCGTCTGCTCGCTGAAATCTTTCTGCGCCTGTTCAATTTCCTCCGCAGTTGCCTCTCCTGTGCAACTGATCTGCACCATCTGCTGCCCCACATGAATAGATGGCTTGCCCTGCGCAGTGAGTCCCGCCGGTAAGAGTCGTCGCGCCACATCCGTGAGGATGCCCTGGTGCGTGTGAGGCGCGATGCTGATAGAGACTCCCGTCTCCTCAGCTGCGGCATCGATGGCTTCAGCGTATGTTGCGCTTGCCACCGCCGGAAAGTGGAAGGAGAGCGTGACGTCACCGGTTTCAGGGTCAACACTACGCCGGTAGAGCTCGGGAGGGTTGCCGAGATATTGCTCGATCACACTGAGTATCCAGTGCTGGTCGGGCCGCTCGACTTCCTCGGGTTCCGCGAGCGCCTCTTCCCACGAAGGCGCCAGGCCGTAGAGCACAAGGCCCTCCCCTTCAAGAAAGGGCCTTTTCTGCATAAAGATATGCGGATGTTTGTGCATCAGTTTCGCCACGGCCAATCTTTCCTCGATCGATTGCGGGGAGGCCCCCGCGAGCATGCACATCTCAGCCAACGTATATGACGCCTCTTCCTGGCACTGCCGCGCAAGATGATGCGCCGAGAGCGTTCTGCGGATGCGCCGCGCATTGCGCACCACCTCACCAAGGTACTGAGCAATAGCACTACCGGCCCCCGTCTCGTAGGGGCGGGAGAGGCGTGGTCGATGGGGGAGGACGCTTGCGTCGCCCCCGTCCTGCGGCGCGGACCCGATAACATCGAGAATCGCGGAGAAAGGAAAGCGCGTGCGCTCATAACTGACGCCCCTGGGGAATTGCACCCGCACAGCTGCCCCCGGCTCGATAGCCCGGCACAACACCGGCTTGCTGCTGCCGGAACTGACAACAATTAAGAGAATATGTCCTACCAGGTCGCTGATAAAGTCACCCGGCGTCTCCTCGGACTGTCCGCGTACGCGATATGCCTCTGCGAGCGCGTGTTGGCGCACGAAGTAGCGCTGCTCATAGTCCTCGTCTAGCATATCCAGCACGCTCCGCGTCCTCTCCTCCGTTGCCTCGCCATACCATGTGAGGGCAAGTTCGCGTCCGGTGACAATGCGCATCGTGGGAATCGTTGAGACGGCCTTCCAGAGTTCTTCGACATGCGTGGCATCGAATGGTAAGCCGCCACCAATACCCATTGGCAATTTATCGAGTACATGACTCGAGCTAGCTGAGGATGTCGCGCGCCCTTCTCGTTTGCCGCGTTTCTCAACGGTCATACCATCTCCGGGAAGGATTACATCCATTCCCTCCAGGCGCGTGCGCAGAGCCGCGCGCGCCTCCTCGTCGCCATGCACCAGGGCTACGCGCTTTGGCTGCAAGGCGGTGGCATATGCTGCCAGTTCACCCCCATCGGCGTGCGCGCTCAGATTATATTTGGCAAAGTGGCAGAGCACCTCAACCGTCTGCCCACCGATCTCCAGCGTGTTCTTCTTCTGCTCAGCCAGGTCCAGTAGCCTCCGCCCGGGCGATTCTTCATCCTGGTAGCCCGTAATCAAGATGGAGGCATCCTCGCGCGGAGCAAGACGAGCCGCGTACCACACGCTTGGTCCGCCGGTGAGCATGCCGCTGCTGCTGATAATGCAGGCTGGTGGCCCGGCAAGAATCCTTTCTCGCTCGCGTTCATCGCGCACAAACGTCACCGCTGAGCCGGTGAAAGGCGAGTAGCCCCTGCGAATCTGCCGCTGCAACGTGGGAGCAAGTGCCTCGGGCAGGAGTAGATAGGTCGAGCAGACGCGGCGCACAAGCCCATCGACATAGATGGGAAATTCAGGAATTTGTCCCTTTTCCTGGGCGGCCTGTAACAGCAGCAGCAACTCCTGTCCCCTCCCAAGCGCGAAACAGGGAATCAGCGTATGGCCGCCGCGAGCGATACCCTCCGCCACAGCCTGTGCCAGCCGTAGTTCTTCTGCCTGGCGATTCGGGTGCAGCCTCGTCCCGTAGGTACTCTCTAAAATGAGCAAGTCTGGCTTGTTGATTGCAGGCGGAAGGGCGCCCAATACCGTGCGCTGCGGTGTAATACTGATGTCTCCTGAGACCACGAGCGAACCATCAGATCCCGTGAAGCCCAGGCTCACTGCCCCGGCTATATGGCCCGCGCGGCTGCTCTGGACAGTCACTCCTGGCAGTTCCGTGAAGGTCAGGCTCTCTCCGATGGGCAGGGGACGCACGCGGTTAAGCATGCCCGCAACCAGCCCTTCAGGGTAGAGCGGCAGCTCCATCTCCTCCATCGCCCGCCTGTTCATTATTTTGAGCGCGTCGCTCAGCATGACCTCCATCAGCAGCCCTGTTGCACGAGATGCATAAATAGGAGCGCTGGGAAACGCCTGGTGAACGAGTGGCAGAGCCCCTATATGGTCAGCGTGGGCATGGGTGACAAAAATAGCGCGCACATCTTTGCCCTCGAGCAAAGCAAGGTCAGGCAAAGGATCCGCTTTCCTATCGACCCGCACGCCCGCGTCAACCACAAACCACTGCCCTGCCAGCTCAATGGCAAGACAACTCGCGCCCACGCCGCTAGCTCCCCCCAAAAAAACAACCTGCATCACAACTCATCCTTCTACCTACTATCATTAACAACCTGCATCACCTTCGTCCCTTCATCCCTTCATCCCTTCATCCCTTCATCCCTTCATCCCTTCGTCTCGTAGGGGTGGGGGTAGCGTGGTCGATGGGAGGGGACGCTTGCGTCGCCCATTCGCACCAACAGAAGGATACAAACCTGAACAATGGAGCGTCGCGGTGGACCAGGGACATACCACAACGCGGCTCCCACCCCTACTTCACGCATGTGAAGCAGAGAACGTGTATAGTAGGGATGACCCTTGCGGTCATCCTAGCCCCGGTGCCCCTTTGGATGGGATGACCCACATCGTCAGGCGGTGAGTGCCAGCACATCGCCTGACGATGTGGGTCATCCATACCCTTGTGGTCATCCTAGTCCCCGTTACCCGATCACTTATGTTGCCGTCAACAGGAGGCTACGCAAGCATCCCTACGGAAACGAAGTTTATTCACCAGCCCAAAGTGTACCGTAATAGAGCCAGCCATTGCAACTAAGCCTGCATAAAGTCCTGACGACGCCACAATGAAGATTGCCATGAGACGGCCAATGCGGATTATCTTTGGTGACTTTGTAAAAGTCGGCCCATATAAATTCCTTCAAGTTTCCCTGGCTTTCTTGTCCATCCCAACCAGCAGGGTGATCTTGCCAGCCCCTGGCGAACTCATGTGTACTACAAACTCCTGATCGTAATGAGTGAATAAAATTCCTAGTAGTCAATAAATCCACCTGCGAATTACTTGCATTAAACACTTATCTGTAGTATACTCTCATCAGTTCTCTCCTGACAAGGGAGGACTGATCTCATTGCGTGAATACGGTCTTTGAAGAGTGGTTTCATGGAGCTCTCGTTTATTCGTCACCTGGTACTCGTACATCGTCATCTGTAGCATTGATTGAAGTGGTCATCGTCTCGTTTCCTTCACCTTCAGCTCGAGGTGGAGCACTTTCAGGAGGTTTCATGAGTAGTAATTTTGGTCCCTCAGCGATCGCGCGAGTCTTCAGAGAAAGCTCGTCTGATGTACGCCGCAGGGTCATCGGTATTTACGCCTTTCTGGTAGCCTTTAACGTCGTGGCATGGCTTCTTGCCCTCATCGCGTTCGGCAGCCGTTCCGACCTGCTGCTCGTCGCGTTCGCGGCCTATACCTTTGGCCTGCGTCACGCCTTCGATGCCGACCATATCTCAGCGATCGATAATGTCACCCGCAAGTTGATGCAGGAAAAGCAACGGCCTGTTGCCGTCGGCTTCTTCTTCTCGCTTGGCCATTCCACCGTCGTGGTGTGTTTGACGATCCTCGTTGCCATAGCTGCCGTCGCAGCCAACAGCTTTGACGCGCTCAAAAATGTTGGCACCCTGGTCGGCACCTCCGTCTCTGCACTCTTTCTGTTTCTCATCGCCATCATCAATATCATCGTCCTCGTGGACATCTACAGGACGTTCCGCGAGGTGAGGCGTGGTGGTGAGTACAACGACTTTACCTTAGATGAGTCGTTGAATAAGCGTGGACTCATGGGTCGCTTCTTCCGTCCGTTGCTCAGGATCACGGACCGCAGTTGGAAGATGTATCCTGTCGGCTTCCTCTTCGGCCTGGGGTTCGATACCGCCACCGAGGTGGGACTGCTAGGCATCGCTGCGACCAGCGCTGGCCATCTTCCCATCTTGACCATTCTGATCTTCCCAGCGTTGTTCACGGCCGGTATGTCCCTGATGGATACCACCGATGGCATCTTGATGCTGGGAGCATATGGCTGGGCCTTCGTGAAGCCGATGCGGAAACTGTACTACAACTTGAACATCACCCTGGTCTCGGTTATTGTCGCCCTGGTCGTCGGCGGTATCGAAGCACTCAGCCTTCTGTCAGGGCAAGCGAACCTGAATGGTCCCTTCTGGGATCAGATTAACTACCTGGGTAGTAACTTCGGCCTCATTGGCTTCATCATCGTTGGCCTGTTCCTGGTTAGTTGGGCCATCTCGACGATCATCTACAAAGTGAAGCGCTACGATGATTTTGAGGTCACTATGGCACCCAGGCCTGGTGAGACGGCCAGTGGTGGTGGGAAGTAGCAAGAACCACAACGTCTTCTTGTGATTATGAACAAGGCAGGCCTCATGGCACCCAGCGGACACCTAGTATTACAGCACCACTTAGCCGGAGGCCTACCTATGAGATGGCTTCAAAAGCCAGTCGTCAATAAAAGCTCTTAGAATGTCAATGAGCCTGTAGCGCCATCTCACGTTTTAAGTGGTGCTGTAGTACTAGGACACTGGCACCACAAGGCGTTTGGTAAAACGAGAGCAGTATAGTCATTGTGCTCTCGTCTCACTGCGACGAAGCGAGTGTAGAAAGAGAAGTGGCATGACTCAGCAGATGAAGAGGGATGAGACACTGCTCTCTCAATTGGGACACCGCAGGACCGTCCAAAGGCAAGTGATCATGCAGGTCATTGGGGAGGCAGAGGGGCATCTCACGATAGAGCAACTGGCCGAGCGCATTCAGTCCATCATGCCGCCGGTGAGCCTCTCAACCATCTACCGGAATGTGGAACTCTTGAGTACCATGGGCCTCATACGAACGAATCACCTTCCCAGCGAGGGGACGACCTATGAACTGGCAGATGGGAAGCCACATGTCCATCTGGTGTGCCAGCGCTGTCACAGCTTGACGCATCTTGATGCGCAGCAGCTTGAAACACTGCAAGCGGACCTCCAGGTCGTGGCTCATTTTCAGATCGTCTCGCTCGCGCTGACCGTCACCGGTTATTGCACCACCTGTAGCACCAACTCCTCCGAAACATAATGTCTCTCACAAAACATAGGGTTATTTAGGAGCGTATCTATCATATCGTAGGACAAACTCCTCTGAAAAGTGATGTCTCTCACCCCGCCTCGTGCAGAGCATATGCATTCCGCCTATCAATTGGTGGAAGAAACAGGAAAGTTTGCCAATGTAAAGTGTCGCAATGAGGTCATTTCACCTGTTTTGATTCTCTTATTGCTTTGGAGCCTACCATGCCAAAGTTGCTTATTCTCTAATGCCATTGGTACTTATTCTCTAATGCCATTGATGCTCGTTATCTTTCAGCAATTGCGACAGTCATTTCTGCATGCCAAAGTTGCTTATTCTCTAATGCCATTGGTGCTGGCTTCCCCGCTTCCTCCAGCCGGAACATTCCTTGCCCTGCTTGAAAGCTGAAGACCTCGGCGTAGCATGGTAGCGTATCGTTTGCTAAGGGTTGGATTTTCGCAGCAAGATTGTAAGC
>JRHI01001072.1_pt1 | contig 25283 bp, 27 predicted proteins | sample 215371 | NCBI WGS metagenome assembly JRHI01 (sample SAMN02929681, study PRJNA255918) | sediment metagenome | biome: cave system; feature: Ice Cave; material: Sediment; isolation source: sediment from deep within a dark volcanic ice cave with no known source of... ...
TTTCTCTTATCCAATCAAGGTTCGCATTCGAATTATGAACCTGGGTCTTGGGTCTGACCTTGGTCTTTTCTAATTCCATTCGGTTGCGCAATGAATACCAATATTTGTGCGGCACAAACAGGTGCGCATCCGCGCGACAATTTCCCCCCACGCCGTTGACCCCCCCAATACCCGTCTGTTACGCTCCCGCGGCACCCTTCCAAACAGCATGCGCGCCGTCGACCTGATCCGCAAAAAACGTGACTCCGGCGAACACTCCCGGGAAGAAATTGATTTTTTAATTTCCGCGTACACCCGTGGCGAAATTCCCGACTACCAGATTGCTGCCTGGTTGATGGCGGTGTGGATTCGCGGATTGAGCCGCGCAGAGACGAAGGCCCTCACCGAAGCCATGCTGCATTCCGGCGAAGTGCTGGACCTCTCAAACCTGGCGTCCAGAAAAGTCGATAAGCATTCCACCGGCGGCGTTGGCGACAAGACGTCGCTGATTCTTGCGCCCATCGTGGCCGCGGGCGGCCTCACCGTCCCGATGATCAGCGGGCGGGGACTTGGTCACACCGGAGGCACGCTGGACAAGCTGGAAGCTATTCCCGGATTTAATACCAATTTGTCGCTGAAAGAATTCCGCCGCGTGCTCGGTGAATGCGGCATGGCGCTTATCGGGCAGACTTCGGAAATCGCTCCCGCGGACAAAAAGATTTACGCCTTACGCGACGCCACCTCCACGGTCGAAAATATCGGGCTCATCTGCGCCTCGATCATGAGCAAAAAAATGGCCGAAGGACTGGATGCGCTGGTGCTGGATGTAAAAACCGGCTCGGGCGCGTTCATGCAAAAAGAACAAGATGCCGTGCAGTTAGCCGAAATCATGGTCGCGACCGGCAAGAGCATGGGCAAAAAAGTTGTAGCGCTGATCACCGCAATGGACGAGCCGCTGGGACGCGCCGCCGGCCATTCGAACGAAGTGCTCGAATGTATCGATGTGTTGCAAAGCCGCGGGCCGGTGGACGTGCGCGACCTTAGCATAGAGCTTTCTGCCTGGATGTTTTATCTGGGTGGCAAGACGAGCGACGTCGACCAAGGGCGAACGTTGGCGCGCGCCATGATCACCAGCGGAAAGGCGCTACAGAAATTTCGCGAATGCATTCGCTTGCAGGGCGGCGACGAGCGGGTAATCGAAGACGCAAAACTTCTGCCCCGCGCGGCGTTTTCTACAGTTGTCGTCAGCCCTGCGAGCGGCTACCTAGTTGCCACCAATTGCCAGCAGTTTGGTATTGCGCTGGCCATGATCGGCGGAGGCCGTGAGAAAAAAGAAGATCGCATTGACCACGGTGCCGGCCTGGAATTTCACAAACGCATCGGTGAGCAAATAGAAAAAGGCGAACCGCTGGCAACAATTCATTACAATAGCGACGCGAAGCTGACCGAAGCCCAGCGTCTGGTAGCCGATAGCTTTGAGATCGGCCAGGAACCGGCGGTAGCGAAGCCACTGATTCGTCGCGTGCTTGGTGCGTCGTGATTGCGGCACCAAATGGTGTAGCGTCAAACAGCTCGGCTTTGGTGCAAACCGGTAACTCGCGGCACGGGAAATGAGCATAAGGAATGGGTAGATTCGTCGGAGTTCTGGGGCTGGCCACTATGCTGGGCCTGGCGTATTTGTTTTCCACCGATCGAAAGGCCATCCGCCTCAAAACCGTGCTGTGGGGATTCGGCCTGCAATTGTCTTTCGCGTTTTTTGTTTTGCGCTTTACCGCTGGCCGCAAAATCTTTGAGTTCGCCGGCTACTACGTCAATCTGCTTTTAAGCTACGCATTCGTCGGCTCGCAATTTGTTTTCGGCGAATTGGGAATGAAGGATTCGCCGCAGCATTTTATTTTCGCTTTTCAGGTGTTGCCCACAATTATTTTTATCGCGGCTTTTTTTGCTTTGCTGTATCACATTGGCGTAATGCAAATCCTGATTCGCGGCGCCGCCTGGATCATGACGCGCATCATGGGCGCCAGCGGAGCGGAATCTTTGAATGTCGCGGCCAGCATCTTCATGGGCCAGACCGAAGCTCCGCTGACCATTCGCCCGTTCCTCAACAAGCTTACGAGATCGGAATTGATGTGCGTGATGACCAGCGGCATGGCGCACGTTTCCGGCGGCATCATGGCCGCGTACATCGCTTTTGGGATTAAGCCGCAGCATCTGCTCGAAGCCGTGATCATGACCGCGCCGGGCACGCTGCTGATGGCCAAGATGCTGGTGCCGGAAACGGAAGTTCCGCTCACCGCCGGCCGCGTGGAAATGCCGGAGATGGAAAAAGAAGCCAATTTTCTCGGCGCGATTTCGCGCGGCACAGTCGACGGATTGCATCTTGCGCTCAACGTGGCCGCGATGCTTATCTCCTTCCTCGCCATGCTCGCCCTGGTAAACGCCATCATGGGCGGCACGCACAATTTTCTTGCCGCGCATCACGTGGGCTGGTTTCCATCCAGCCTGCAGCAGGTTTTTGGCTGGGTCTTCGCTCCGGTGGCTTGGGTGATCGGCGTCCCTTGGCGCGATTGCGCGACCATCGGCAATTTGCTGGGCACGCGTATGGTGGTCAATGAAGTCGTCGCCTTCCAGCAACTCGGCGCCCTGGGCGCTTCGATCGATCCACGTTCTTTCACGATTGCCACCTTTGCGCTGTGCGGATTCGCGAATTTCAGTTCCATCGGTATTCAGATTGGCGGCATCGGCGCGTTGGCGCCGGATCAACGCGGCAATCTTGCCAAGTTGGGCATTCGCGCCATGCTGGCGGGTACCATGGCGAATTTAATGTCGGCGTCTATCGTCGGAATCCTTACATGAGCGACACCGGCGATAAAATCAAGCCGAAGCATGCGCCGCGCAAATCTCTCGTAGCGAAAAAATCTCCTGCGCTGCTTTCCGCCGGCGAATACGAGCGCGCGGAAGCAGCCGCGCAATTTATTTTTTCGCGCACCGCGTTGCGCCCGCTGGTTGCTCTGGTGCTTGGCTCTGGCCTGGGACCGTTTGCCGATGAGTTCGCGCACGCCGCAAAAATACCGTATGCGGAAATACCGCATTTCCCCCAATCCACTGCCATCGGGCATGCGGGGCAGTTGGTCATTGGCAAAGTGGACGGCGTCGCTGTAGCCGGTATGCAGGGTCGTGTGCACCTCTACGAAGGTTATTCCGTGAAGGAAGTTTCCTTTCCAGTGCGCGTGTTTGCGCGCCTGGGCGTGAAGGCGTTGATTCTGACGAACGCGGCTGGCGGAATAAAATTTGTGCAAGGCCGGCTGGTGGTGATCAGGGATCACATCAATTTGCAGGGCGTAAATCCTTTGTCGGGTCCTAATGACGAGCGTTTCGGAGTGCGTTTTCCGGACATGACTACGGCGTATGACAAAAGATTTCGCGAGATGACCGTGGGACAAGGCAACCGCCTGGGGATTGGCCTGGATGAAGGTGTGTACGCGGCGCTCCCCGGTCCCAGCTACGAAACACCCGCGGAGATAAAATATTTGCGCGCCATCGGAGCCGACCTGGTGGGCATGTCCACCGTGCCGGAAGTGCTCGCCGCCCGCCATTGCAGCATGCGGGTGCTGGGAATTTCCTGTGTGACCAACGCTGCCGCGGGAATTCTGGATCAGCCGTTGAATCATCGCGAGGTTTTGGAAACGGCGGCTCGCGTGAAAAATGAGTTTGTCGCGCTGCTGAAGGCGATATTACCGAAGATTGCGGAAGCCATCGCATGAAGCTGTCTTATCTGCAGGACCGGGGAAATTAACGTGGGTGAAAACGACCTGTTGATTGCGGCCGCGAAACAGGCGCGGGAGAACTCGCATGCGCCCTATTCCAATTTTCGCGTCGGCGCTGCTCTGCGCGCCGCGTCCGGCAGAATTTTCCCTGGCTGCAATGTGGAGAACGCCACGTACGGACTCACCATGTGCGCCGAGCGTGTCGCCATTTTCAAAGCCATCAGCGAAGGAGAGCGTGGATTCACCTCCATAGCGGTGGTCACCGATACGGAGGCACTCACACCCCCGTGCGGCGCTTGCCGGCAGCTAATCTGGGAGTTTTGCGGTGATATTCCGGTAACCCTGGCCAATCTGGCGGGAAAAACGGAAGTGCTGCGGATGAAAGATCTGTTCCCAAAACCTTTTGACGAATCCAATCTGTAATTAGTTCTCGAAATGAATGTTTCAGGGGGAATACGTGTCGAGGAAATTGAGCGCCATTCGATTTTTTGCCTTTCTTCTTTGCGTTGCGATTACCGTCTTCGCCTCTGAAGTCGCCGCGCAAACTCCCGTTAAACCAGCAGCGCCATCCACAAGGGAAAAAGTGGACTTGCTCATTACCGGCGGAACCGTCGTCACCATGGATGGAGATCGCCTTATCGTCGAGGATGGCGCGCTGGCGGTAAAAGGCGATCTCCTTACGGCGGTAGGCTTCAGAAGCGATCTGGAAGGCAAATATACCGCCGCGCAAACCATCGATGCGCGCGGCAAGCTGGTGCTTCCGGGTTTCATTAATGGCCACACACATGTGCCCATGACGCTTTTCCGCGGACTGCACGATGACGTCACACTCGACGACTGGTTGCGCAAATATATTTTCCCCGCCGAAGCCAAAAACGTCACCGAAGACTTTGTGCGCTGGGGCACGCGCCTCGCGGCCGCCGAACAGATTCGCGGCGGCATAACCACTTTCGCGGACATGTACTACTTCGAGGATGCCGTCGCCGAGGAAACCAAAGCCGCCGGTATGCGTGGCGTGCTGGGCGAAACGTTTATCGATGTTCCCGCGCCGGATAATAAAAGCGAAGCGGAAATGCTCGCCTACACGGAGAAATTCCTGCAGCATTGGCAGAACGACCCGCTGATCCATGCTGCTCCCGCGCCGCACTCCATCTATACCTGTTCACAGAAAACTTTGCAGGACGCTGCCGCGCTGGCGCGAAAATATCACGCACCCATTCTGATTCATGTCGCCGAGATGAAAAAAGAATTGGACGATAGCCGCGCGCAGAACGGAACGACGCCGGTGCAATACCTCAACAAGATCGGCATCTTGGGCCCTGATGTGGTGGCCGCGCACTGCATTTTTGTCGACGATACCGATCGCAAAATACTCGCGGAAAAACACGTCGGCTGCGTGCACAACCCTTCCAGCAACATGATGCTGGCCAGCGGCGTGTCTCCCGTGCCCGAATTGCGCGCCGCGGGCGTTGCGGTGGGCCTGGGGACGGACGGACCGGCGGGCAGCAACAACGATCTCGACTTGATGGAAGAAATGGACCTCGCCGCCAAGCTGCAAAAAATTACCAAAATGGACCCGCTGGCCCTGGGAGCCAAGGCGGTAGTGGAAATGGCCACGATCGGCGGCGCCAGAGCGCTGCATATGGAAAAAGAAATTGGGTCGCTGGAAGCGGGGAAGAAGGCCGATTTTATTTTGATCGGACTGAACGCCCCGAGTGCGGTGCCCATGTACGATGTGTACGCGCAGCTGGCCTACGCGTTGAAGGGTAGCGACGTAGAAACCGTAGTCATTGGTGGTCGTGTGGTGATGCGCGACAGAAAACTTCTAACCGTTAAAGAAGAAGAAGTACTCGCCAAAGCCCGCGAATACAAAAAGAAGATCGAAGCTTCACTCAAATAAAGCTACGAGGGTTTGAAGATGTCGGAGATATTTAGTGGCGTGGGTCTAGAGATTACGTGGATTCGATTTTGCGAACGTGCACAACGTTCTTTTTCGCATCTATAGTCCCGGTCACTAGCACGCTTTTCCCGCTGAACCTTTTCGCTTCCAACTGATCATCCAGAAAATAGTTCATCCGCCGGTGATTTTCGTGAAACACGTATTTACCGCCTTCTCGCGAAATCTTCCCGGAAAGCGTTCGCAGATCCAGATGGCTTTGTACCAGTTCGGGCGCCGGTGTGGAACTGTCGTGACGCGGATGGTCGACGATCACCAGCATCGCTCCCACCACAGGGAGCGCCGACGCCAACAGCACCGTTCCTAATGTCGTAAGACGAATGCTTTTCATCTTGCACCGGAATAAGTGACCAGATCGCTTCTCGGCTGGAGAGCGACGTACGGCCTACTGCCTTGATATGTGCCTTGATGTGCATGTCGGACGCCAAACTTATGAATAAGCCAAGTCGAAGTATTAAATGGGTTTAGCGGGAAATAGAACGATTGCTTTAGTTCAAACGCAAATTAACACAAGGGAAAATTTACGGGGTCAACAGTGGATTCGCAAAAAGGCCGCGTGTCTAGGTTACCTGCGAGTACGTATCGTAGCTGGTGGCGATAGCGCGCACTTCCGCGAGGGATTGGTCGCGCAGCAACACGCCGTCTTCAAGAACAGTATCCAGTGCATTCGATCCAAACGCCGGACTGGCCGGCAATGACTCGCCATCCACAACTTCCACGGTCGCAAAGTCCCTGCCGTTATGAATCAGGTTGAACCGGCCGCCTTTGCTGGCCTTGCTGGGATCTGTTTTGGGATTTTTGTATACGTTGTGCCATGTGCCGTTGCGGTCGATGGCCGAGCACTTCAGCGCAAACTTCAACGTGTCGCGATTCACTTGCTGGAGCAGCGCGCCGCCCATGCCGTAACTCCAGATATCCTGCGACCAGCCGCGCCGCGTCAGTTGTGCTGTGATGTTCTGGATGGTGTAGAAATTTACGCCATCGCCCTGAATGAACCGCACGCACGGCACGGTAGTTTTCCAGCCTTTGCTGTTTACCTCGTAGCCGAACACTTCGCTGACAATTTTGAAAAGTTCTTCCAGCACGGTGACGGCGTCGCCGGAATCCGGCCGGATAATCAACGTGCCCTTGCGCTGCAGGATTTTCTCTCGCAGCGCGCCGCCCCATAAATTGCGTACGGCATTGTAAATGTCGTAGGAATCGCTGACGCACGCCACCAGTCCTTCGGGACAATTTTCCAGAATGTTGGCATACGCGTCGAGCTCATGCTCTTCGCCCCACGAAGTAATCGTGGAATGTTCAGATGCGGGAATGCTGTACCCCGCGCAATCGAGCGGTTGGCCGCAACCCAGATCGGCGGAATAAAACTGGTTGAGCAGTTGAATCGCCGCCATCGTATCCGTGCCATAAAAGTTCAGCAGATGCGCGGCCCCGCCGATCGCCGCCGATTCTTTCGAAGATACTCCCCGAAAGCCGAAATCGTGCAGTTTAAACGGAAGCAGCGACGGGTCTCCCGTACGTACCAGCGCTTTGCCGATGACCTGTTTGATGGCTCGCGAAAGCGTCGCCACCGTAATGGGATACCACACCTGCAGCAGCAGCGTTTCCGCCCAGTTTGTGAGCCAGTAAAATTCCGGATCGGTATTTTCGATGGTGATCAGCGCGTTCTGGCTTTTCACCACCGTTCCTTCTTTTACCGCGCGGATGCGCAGCGGCAGCCGCCCGCCGTGTTTGGCGTATAACGATTTAAATCCCTCATAATTGAACGATTTCGGATGGCCCTGAAAATGGGCATGCGCGATGCGGCGCGCTTCCTCCACATCCGCCATGGTAAAAACCTGCCCGGCAAAATTGGTTTTAACGATGTATTGCAACATCGCCAGCATGGTTTCATCGAACATGCCGCCGCGCGATTCCACATACGAATAAATATGTCGCGTGTCCGGCGGATATTGCCACCAGTGGGTCAGTTTGTAGGAATCCGTGTTAAGAATCGGATTCAGCCGCAGCGACTGCATCGAAACTCCTCATCGCAAGTGAATTGGAACCGCAGGCCAGGCACGCTAAGCTTTGCGTGTAGCGTGCACAAAATAATCATAAGAAGGCTCGCGTGTCACTGAGATGAGAATAGCAAAGAACCTGCTGCAAACGATTGTCGTGCTGGGGCTAAGTTTATACGCCGGCGAAGTGCGCGCCGCGGAGTCGCCACGCTGCGGCGATGGTGTCGAATTACGTCTCAGCGCGCCGCAAGTCAGCCAGGGCAGTGTTGTCGTTGCAGAGCTGCGAAGCAAAACTGCTCTCGATGACGTGACCGGACGATGGAACGATCGAGACGTGTCTTTCTGGCAAGAGTCGGACGCACAAGCGAGCCCCGGCGGCTCGCGCAGCAATCGCACCCCCGGTGAACGTCTAACCGGTGACCGGCGCAAAGCCTTGCTGGGCGTCGACCTGGAAGAAGCCGCGGGATCGTACGATTTAGCAGTGACCGCAACGTTGCACGACGGAAGCCACGTGGAGTGTTCCGCTACCATCACGGTTACCGCCGGGAAGTTCGCAACTGAGAGCCTCAAAGTTGAGAAGCAGTTCGTCGAGCCGAACCCCGAACAAGCCAACCGCGCCATGGAAGAGCAGCAAAAGCTTCGCGCGCTTTTCGATCGCGTCACGCCGGAGCGATTCTGGCAAGGCGCTTTTCGTATGCCGCTGAAAGGCGCCATCCACGGAACCAATTTTGGCAAGCGGCGAATCTTGAATGGGCAGCCGCGCTCGCCGCATACCGGCGCGGATTTCCCAGTGCCCACCGGCACGCCCGTCTACGCCACGCAAAACGGCCGCGTCGTTCTTGCCCAGGAACTCTATTTTTCAGGAAACACCGTGATCCTGGACCACGGATTGGGCGTCTATTCCTTATATGGCCATCTATCGTCAACCAACGTCGCGCTCGGCGACGCCATAACCACCGGAACCGTGTTAGGAAAAGTAGGAGCCACCGGTCGGGCTACCGGGCCCCATCTACACTGGGGCGTAACGGTAAACAAGGCCAGGGTGAATCCGGTGCAATTGCTGGGTGTGTTTCAGACCCGACGCCCGCGCAGGTAGTTAGCTGTCCATATCGTCCGTAGAGACGAGTGCGATGCCCGTCCGGCTAATCGTCTTTTACGATTTGTTGGAATGAGTTCCCCCGTAGACTAAAACGACACTTGTGAAATTTCTAGAGTACGTCCGTACTGCTTTGGAGGTATTTTTGTGGTACCGTTTGCCTATTGTCCTTGGGTAAGTACCCGGGCAGACTAAAAGCGTGTGGACCAGGCACGTGCAGGTCGTTCGCATTTGCCGTGCGTCGTTGTTGTAGCTGTCCATGCCACTCGTCAGGCATCCGCACGCCGTGACGACTTTTTACCAAATCCGGGAGCTCGCTCAGTTCGATTGCCGTTAAGGTTTAACTTATGTCCCTACTGCACTTTCGCTTCAAAGAGCGCCGCCGCACCGTCCGTGTCTCCCTGCAGGTAGGGCTGAGCGTGCGCTGGCAGACTGAGTCGGGCGATAAATTTTTGGTTAAAACCAGTTCGCAATCCATAAGCCGCGAAGGCGGCCTGTTTATCATGGAGGAACGCGTGGTCATCGGGCAGATATTGAACCTGGTCAACGAACACACCGGCATGTCTGCGGAGTGCAAAGTAGCTTCCATTCGCAACGCACGCGACGGGAAAACATATGTGGGCGTGGAATTTACCTCGCCGGAAGTGAATTTCTGGCACATGCGTTTTCCGGTTCCGGGAACGCGTCCGCTGCGGCGCTCGTCTTCCTCAAAGGTTTTGGTCTAAAAAGCATTCGTTTGTCTGCATTTGCCGCTTCGTGGACGCCGCATTAACCTTCAAGATTGTTGACTCCCGCTCTTCCATGACGTCCTCTCGTATGCTCGTTCACAAAAACACGGAAGGTGCCCGAGGTTCGCAGTTTGGCCTGCCTGCCGCAGGCAGGTTTCGATTCTGGGTCTCGGGTTTGATGTTGATCTTTTCTTTTGACGTCACAACCATCCTCAATATCCATCCTCAATGGTTCTAGGTTTAATTTCCGATACCCATGGTTTGCTGCGAGAAGAAGCCTTGCGCGCCATGCATGGAGCGGAGCTGATCATTCACGCCGGCGACGTCGGCGATCCTGAAATTCTCACCGCGCTGAAGAAGATCGCGCCGGTAGTGGCCGTGCGCGGCAACGTCGACACCGCCGACTGGGCCAAAGATTTGCCGACTACCGCCATAGCGCAAGCCGGTCGAGTGAAAATTTATGTTTTGCATGATCTCCACGCGCTGGATGTAAATCCCGTAGCCGCCGGATATTCCATCGTCGTAAGCGGTCATTCGCACAAACCGCTGCACACGGAGCGCAAAGGCGTGTTGTTTGTGAATCCGGGCAGCGCGGGACCGCGCAGATTTCAGCTACCGATAAGTGCCGCCCGCCTGGACCTGGACGAGCGGCCCTGGCGGGTGGAATTTATCGACTTAGGCGTGCTGACCATCCGCTAAATTTCAAACTATCCACAAGTGGTGGGATCGCGACGTCCCACATTTTAGCTGCGCGTCGCCCGCATGCTTGCGCACAGTTGCGGTGATAGACTGGTGTCATGGCCCCTAAGAAAAAGAAATCCGCTAAGAAACCAAACAAGTCACGCGCAAAGATAACCGTACGCAAGAGCATAAAGAAAGCGTCGAGCACCGGTTCGCGCAAGTTGTCGAAGGCGAAAGCAAAAACAAAAACAAAGCCGGCGGTTCGCGGGAATAAACCCCTGACGGGCAAAACGGCCGGACGCAAAAAAACTACGCCGCCGGAAACCGTGCGCATCCTTCGATCGAGTTTGCCTACGCGAGGAGAAAGCCGGCGCACCAAGACAGGCGGGTTGGAGCTACGGGGCCTGGGCTCGGCGTCGGGCGGCCAATCGGGTGATCTTCAGGGCTTGTCGAATCGGGAGAGCGCGGACTCGGAAAGCGTCGAGGAGCTGCTCGAAGAGGGCAACGCGTTTGAGGCCGAGGTTGTGAAGGGCGTTCAGGATGCTCCCGACGCGGACGAGGGTGAAGTAACCACGCATCAGCGCGAAGAGAACGAAACGGACGATTTCAGCGAACAGTAGGATCCGTGAATCAGAGCGTTCATTAGTAAATTTTTCCAGGCCGGAGCGCAATGCTTCGGCCTTTTCTATTTTCCACGCAACTTTCACAGTTTATCGTGTGGAGAATCGTACAAGGGCCACCGCCACGTAATACCAGTTTCACCCGATTGGGCAAATTGATTCCTCTTAGTACGTTAGTCCTATCTTAAATTGGTTTTATTGGGAATGGAGGGGCCGTGAATTGGAATCGCGTCAAAACCTTTCTAGACACGAAAACAGGAAAAGCCGTTTACCTGGCGAGCGTAACGGTTTTGCTGTCTGCAATCGGAAGCTGGGCGGTTCTTGCCCACCAGGACAGCGACATGTCCGCGAAGAAGACCTCCTCCACAGCTGCCAGCAAGAGCAAAGCGGCAATGGGTTTGGGCGACGCGCACTTTGTGAAAGAAGCCGCGCAAGGCGGCATGGCCGAAGTGAAGCTCGGTCAACTGGCCCAGGAAAAAGGCGCCAACGAATTGGTGAAGAAATTTGGCAAGCGCATGGCCGATGATCATTCGAAAGCCAACGATAAGCTAAAGGAAGCCGCATCCAAAGAAAATATTCCTGTCCCGGCCAACATTGGCCCGAAAAATCAGGCCACCTACGACCGGCTCTCGAAGCTGAGCGGCGCGGCCTTTGATCGCGCCTACGCGCAGGATATGGTGAAGGACCACCAGATGGACATAAGCGCGTTCCAGAAAGAGGCCAATGGCGGCAAAAACGACGCCATCAAGAGCTTCGCTTCGGAAACGTTGCCCACGCTTCGAGATCACGTGAAAGAAGCTAAGGAAATGATGAAGGGCGTCGGCCCCCTGCACAGCGCCAAGGCAAAAACCGGACGCTAGGCGAATACCTGTCGCGCACCTGAAGACTCACTGGAAGTTAAGGCCCATTCTTCTTCACGAAGAATGGCCTTTTTGTATCCGTGCGATTCCAGAAACATTTATTGCAGCGGTGCAATCTTCGACGCGGACTGATTCCTGCTGCCGGCGTCTCCACGCGGGGTCATCGACACCACGATGTATTCCCGTTCTTTCCCGTCGGTCTCCGGAACCCGCAGCAGCATCTTGTCTTTATGTAGCCGGAATTGCGCGGACTCGCCGATGGGCAGCGGGCTGGGGTGCTTGTCGTCCTTGGGACGGATGCGGAAAATCAGCTGGCTGGTCTGCAGAATATATTCCTGGCACAACACTTCCTGCGGTTTTTTATGCTCCCCGTCGGTGCCCAGTATTTCGCCGGCGATGGTTTTGCTACCTTTTTCCGCGTATCCGCAGGACGTCGATTCCATCTGCAGCAGCACACCGGATTGATAGGCGGGCTTGTCCTTGGCGCCTGCCAATGCGGTGCACACCGAGGTCAAGGCAAATCCTGCGAGTAAGAACTTTTTCATGGCACAAATCTCCTTAGCGGGCCGTTTTTTGGGGACGGGATTCTCTTTCGCCGCTGCAGTAATTATCGCAGGGGCAAATGGCCATGCTGTAGGTGATTCCCCGCCGATACCGGCCGTCGGGACAGGTGTAGAGTTTGTACTGTGGGTAAAGGGATTTACAGTTCTATTAATCGGTGAGATTGCTGCGCTGCGTTTACTTCGCCTCGCCTGCGCTGACCGGAATCCATGCGAGTCCGTCAACTCCCGCGGTGAGCACCATCGGCTCTTGCAGTTGCCACGCGCGTAGATCCACAACGGCGATTTTTCCCGTGTCCATGCACGAAATAAAAGCCGCGCCGCTATCCGGACGCACCAGGATTTCGCTGGGCGCACCCGGGAGATCGAACGATTTGGCCACCGTGAGCGTAGCGAGATCGACCGCCAGCAGCAGATGTTTTTTCGGGCAGGCCACCAGCAGCCACTTGCCGTCCGCCGTGGGCGCTGAAGCATAAGCCACGTCGGGAAGCGCGATCCAACGAATGGCTGCGGAAGAATCGCCAATTTTCTTCGCGTTTGCGTTTTTGTCTTCTGCCGTTGCTGTCTTTCCAATTGCAGAGAGATCGATCACCGCCAATCGCGCCACATCCTGATCGTGCGTAAACAGTAGGCGGCCATCCGTCGACAAAGAAATGCGCTGAATGTGCTTGGCGACGGGAATAACCGTAACCAGTTTGCGCGCAGGAACATCCAGAACGCTGATATTTCCCGCGCTTACGTTGGACGTGTACGCACGCTGTCCGTCCGGCGAAAGCACCAGCATGTGCGACTGCGGCTGTCCCGTGGGAATTTCGCCGATTACTTTGCGCGCCGCGGGATCGATAATTTCAATCGCGTTGCTTAACTCGCCGCTTACGTAAAGAAGTCCATCCGCTCCGAAATGTGCGGAATGAGGGCGCACGGCTTTGCCCAGTTCGATGGAGGAAGCCAGGCGGCGTTCGCCAATATCGATCACATCGATCGTAGCCCCATCGGTGCCGGGCTTGCCCACTCCGGCGTTTCCATAAATCGGAACGTACACGAATCGCGCGTCGGGTGAAACTGCGGCTTCGTGGCCGTTCACGCCGACAACGATGGTGGCGAATCTGCGGCGCTCTTCGGGATTCACCAGTGACACAGTGTGTTCGGCCTGATTCACGACCACCAGCGCGCCCCTATCGGCTGGGGGAACCGGGCTTTCGCGCGTTTGCAGTGAAACGAGCAACACAGATGCCGCGATCAGTGATCCAGATGGAAAATGCATAAGACCTCGGTGTGAATCGCCGTGATGAAGCTCAACGTCAAAAAATCATCCACTCAAAACTTCGCTCGCCGTCACTCCAGGGTTATTTAGCGCCGCGAAATTCCACGTAATCTCGCCCTGCATACAGGCGGTAAGTGCCTGCGGTGGAAGCTGCGGTGATGTCCGACGCTCTCAGAACTATTTCTTTACCCTTGGAATCATCGGCGTGCACGAAAAGTGTTTCGCAAACGCTGAAGCCAGGCAGCAACAGCGAAAAAGCCACCAATCACAGTACGGACTGGGACATGCTCTTCTCCTTTTTGAACACGTTTAGCATCCTACAACATTTCCGTGCCGCTACGCGCAAAATGCTCGGCGTGCCCAGCGTATTGACCGCGTTCGCGCCGAGAAGTACGATGGCCGGGCTTGTGCTATGAATTTAGTAAAACCAGAACGAGGGGAACCCGTGTTTTGCTCAAAATGTGGAAGTCACGTCCATGATGGTACGGCGTTTTGTCCCGTGTGCGGACAGCCGACTGGATCGCTAGCGCCCGTTGGCGCCATTGCTGCGGAAGGCAGCGCGAGTTCGCCGTTGACGCCTGCAAGCTACCCGGTTGTGCAACAGGTGGCGGCTCCGATCGCGTACACCAGTCCCCAGGTGCAGTTTGCCGGATTTTGGCTGCGCGTCGTGGCCTATCTCATTGACGGAATCGTCATGGGTCTGGCATTCATGGCGCTGTTTATCCCTTTCGCAGTATTGACTGGGCTCGCGGGAGTTCTCAGCAACATTCATCCCGGAGACGATCCGAGAGATGTTGGCGCCGTTCTGGGTGGAACTTTTTTCCTTGGGATTTTCGCGATCGTAGCTCTTGGTGTTGTCGGCGCGTGGATTTACCACGCCAAGATGGAAAGCTCCTCGTGGGAAGCGACGCTGGGGAAAAAAGTTTTAAAGCTGAGAGTTACCGGCATGAATGGTGAACGAGTGACCTTTGGCCGCGCGACTGGACGCCATTTCGCCAAATTGATCACCGGGCTGATTCCTTTGGGAATTGGATTTGCGTTAGCGGGTTTGACGGAAAAGCGCCAGCCATTCACGACATGTTGGCAAGTTGCCTGGTGCTCAGAGACATCTAGAGAATCGCTCGCCCGAAGTTATCGCTTCGCGGAAAACGTATTGCGCTTGATCAGGCTGACCACCTGATCGTTGGTAACCGCGAAAGAAGCTTCCAGCCCGTCGCCATTCGGAACCACACGCACAGAGCCAAGCAACGCCGCAAGATCCGGATCCGAATTTTTGGACTGGAATTGCCGCAGCATTACTCCCGCCTGCAGCAATTGAGAGATCGTAGCGGCATCCTCCGGCGAGGACGACAGCAATTGAAAATGGGCTTCAAGATCGCTGGAGCCCTGGATGCTGATGACCATGCCCTGCAGTTTGTTCAGCAGCTTGCCGGCTTGCGGAAATTGCGTGGCTTCCGGAACAATCTGCCGCATCGCCTGGCGCGTACCGGCGGCATTCAGTGCGCCCCAGAAAACCCCGCGTCCGTTGATCTGCGTAATCATGGAAAATAGTTTTTCATTCTGGATCAGGCTGTCATCTGCGCCTGAACGCACATCGATGAGCCGCTCCAGAGCTTGTTGCTGGCCGAATGCAATGGTGCTCGAATCGATAAATACAATCGCCATGTCGTCGCAGGAGAAGCAGGAATAAATCGTGAAACTCCGGTAACCCACGCCGGGAAGTTTATGCGCCTTCATGTAGCCTTCGGCGGATTCCGTATCGAAATTGCCGATTGCCACGCCCAGGACCGTGTCCGCGGCGGGCATGCCTTTGTCCGCGCCACGCGCATCGGTTTCGCCGGAGCTCAGCGCCCACGCCAATTCGTCGATTTGTAAACTGGACTTGACGCCCGCCGAATCCAAAAAGTGTTCCAGATCGCTGAAGCGGGAAGGAAGCGCTTGAGATTTAAATTGTGCATACCACGGAAACTTGCGCGCTTCCTTTAAATCTGCATACGCAAACTCCGCGGTGTTTTTCGGGAACATGGCTACCACGTTTACACTCAGCGTTCCCGCACGAAGGGTTGGCGCCGGCTCAATCGCCAGCAAAAAAGTTAAGCAACAAATTTTCTTAAGGATCACCGCGCTGTTCATTTCAATCCTGTAGTGAAGTGTAGTGACAGTTTGCGCGAGACAAAGATTTTCTAAAGCCAGGCTGCCGCACAGAAACCTTCATAAATAACCGCAGAGGTTACGTAAAAATTGGATGGGCGCGATCGTCTCGCGCCCATCCAACCGGAGGAATAAAAGCTTAAACAGTCTTGATGTTGCCGTTCAGACCGTTCGGGAAGAATCCGCCCTTGGTTGTGCCCGCCGTGGCGCTGGCATAAACGATGGCCAGAACCTGTGAAGGCGTGCGCTTGATGGCCAACGCGTTTGCGTCGACCGGGAAGAAATGCTGCTCGTCGGGAGGAACGTCCATGCTGTCTGTCGCGGGCACCTTGACGCCTGCCTCAATGACTTTCAACCGGATGTTTCCCGCGTGATAGGCCTCGACGGCAAGAATCTGCGCCGCTGCTTGCAGGTTATTTCCGCTGAGCAGTGTTGCCGCTCCTGCGTACGCGCTGACGCCGGTGTCTTCAAACGCGCGCGATAGGGTTAGAAATTCCGCTTCGCTGGCAAAGCCGATTCCCAGCGCATTCAAATTAATCGCCGGTTCCGCTACTGCCATTCCGCCCAAAGCGGTGCGGAGGAATTTCACGTGCAGCTTTTCGTCGGCGGCAATTTCCGCCGCGATATCTGCCAAACGGGTGTCTGTAAAAACTACTTTTGCGCCGCCGGTGGCCGTGCTGGTTCCGCCGGTCACAGAAGCATCCAGCGTGGCGCCGGTTACTGCAACGCTGTAAAACTCGGCTTCAAGATATTCCAGGTTCAACGCGAAATTGAGGACGTCGGTTTCCGGAATGCTCTGCGCCTTGGGATTGGTCGACGTCGAATTGTCGGAACATCCCTGGATTACCGCGCCAGCTGCGATACCCGCACCCGCGAGCCCGACATTCTTCAGGAAATTGCGGCGTGCGAATGCTCTCTTGTAACGAATCAAGTTCAATTGTTGTTCTGCTTTGACTGGATCGATGATGCCGGTCAAAGGTGTTTCTTTTGTGTCGTTCATCCTACCCCCGTTTAATATGTGTGCGTTCTTACCGCTCAGACTAGGTTACGTAGGTTAGCCGTAGATGGATGAACTGGACGTAGTGAGAATCCTGTATTTTCGGCCGTTGATATCCCTGAGGCGGCACAATTTATGACAATAATTTAAGAAAGTTCCCCCTAATGACGAAAAACCGGCAGTAAATGTCCGATTAAGTGACTTGGAGTGGACGCGTGCGATGAGATTAGTCGCGACGGTCGATTAATCGCGAGGCGCGGTGCGCGTGCGATGAAGTTTCAGGGCCGTAGTGCGCAGCGTATCGGGGACGTTCTTATTTGTGGTCAGGCGTTTCAGGTCGATCGCGTTGAGCGTCGGCAACATGTGCAGCGACACGTCGATGGGTGTCTTCGAGTTGTTCATCAAATTGCGGATCACCGCGTAATTCTTGCGGAAGACGCGGTTATTGGCGATCATCCGCAGAATTTCATCCGCCAGGCTGGTCATCGACGCGAACGCTTCGACTTCCTGATCCGTCAAGCGCGGCGATTGCAGCACCGCGCGCTGCACCACTTTATTGGAGTCGCGTATGAGCGTTCTCCGCGCTTCCGAGCCGCCTTTAATCGCGAACTGCACGCGCTGCGACACGCTCATGCTAGCCAGCCGCTGCAGCAGCGTCTGGCGTTTCTTTTCGTCGGGCTCGATTTCCGCCAGCGCATCCATCATGGCTTTTTGGTCGATGGGAGTTTCCGGCCCCAGCAGTTCCTGCAGCACGCGCTTGGCATCGGGACTCGCTTCCGGCGATTGCAGCAGCGCTTTGGCCAGCGTGGAAGATTCGGCCACGCGATCCAGCGAATCCATCAGCGCGCGCACCGCGTTCGCCGACAAATTCGGCGCGTGCGGCACGATCAGCTTCGACGGACAATTTTTATTCTGCACCAGCGCTTCCGCGACGCCCGCGTTGCCCACAAGCTGCGTGGAAGCATATTCAAAAAGCGCGGGCATGGCTTCTTCGCGCAGGATAGCCTCGACGAAAGCTTCCACCGGTTGCGATTGCAGCGCTTCCTTGGCGCATTTCGCCACCAGCTCATCGGCATCGGCGGAAAGCACTACCAGGATTTCAGCGCGGTCGGCGGCGGACAAATTATCGTCCCTGCGGCACGCCGCGAGTTTCCGCTCGCGCGTGGTTTGTTCCTGCAGAATTTCATGGCTTGGATATGCCATCGGGCCTCAAATCTTTTGAACTGAGCACCATTGTAGCCGAGGTTCCCGGGAGCTCTCGATGCAGTGTGATCAGCTTGCCATTTAATTCCAGGTGCACCGCCGGAGCGTTCGCCGCGAAGAGCTGGAATTCGTAGGCGGAAAAGTGATGCGTGTCGCCGGGCCGCACGTAGCCATCCAGCAAAACTTGATTGTCGGCCAGGATGCGGATGTGCGTCGTCACCGAAGTGGAAAGCACCAGCTCGAGTTTTTCCGGCGGCTTGTTCGCCACTCCGACATTAGGCGCGCCCTTCGCGGAAGACGCCGCGGAGTAAGCCGCGGAAGACTTTGTCGACGAGCTCACAGCGCCGCCCGCCGATGTGCTTGCAGGAGCACGCGCCGCGCGATGCTCCGCGTAAAGATGCCACGCGGATCGCGCGCCATAAAATAATCCCACACCGAGCAGAATAATCGCCAGCAAGCCTAGCGCCGGTATCCATTTCGGCGGCGAAGGAATCTGGTTTTGATACGGCGCGGGCGCCTCGATTTTTTGTTCGCCGCGCGCGTGATCGTAATCCGCCAGCAGGTCCTCTTCATTCAGTCCCAGGTACCGCGCGATGGAGCGCACGAATCCGCGGCTGAACACTCCGCCGGGAAGTTTTTCCCATTCTTCATTTTCCAGCGCATCCAGAAAGCGCGGCCCGATGCGCGTACCCGCCGTCACTTCCGCAAGCGACACTTCGCGCATCTCGCGCTCGCGCTTCAATCGTTCGCCGAAATTTCCCTTGGCCATGGAGCAAAACCCGTGCTCCTACGATAGCAAAGGTGGCGCAGCCGCGGCACGCCGTTGCAAAGCCCGGGTGAGATGGCGGGGGCGTCCAGGCGCCCCTGCCACGCACTGGCGTCCGTTTCGCAGTGGCCGCCTGATCCTCTGAAGTTGAAGTGCTCTGCTGGAAGCCCTATGCTTTTGTGGCCACCCATAAAGAACCGTGCCCCGGAGAAAGCCGCGATGACCTACCAGTCGGAAACGCCGTTCGACAATATTGAGAGCGCTCGCGAATATGTGAATCAGCTGCTGGCCGCGACTCGCGAAGCCCACGGCGAAATTGAAGCGGAAATTCTTCGCGCCAAAGATCCGCGACTGGCACGCCGCCACCAGGCCTTGCACCTGGTAAAGTTAAAACTGAATCAGCTGGCATCGCACATGGCCGCCAGCCGCCGCATCCTGAACGATCTAACCAAGCTCCGCCGCCTCCTGGTCGAAGCAAAAAAACCCTAACCACGCCTTACAGTTATCTAACTTCGAATCAATACCCATCCATCCTGCCGGACGAAGGCGCCTCGCTGCGCCTCCAAAACGCCCACTCCAAAAAGTTGTCATTCCGACCGGAGTAAGTCGACGCTTCTTCCCCTCATTCGCCCTCTCCGGGTGGGCGAATGAGTCGGCTTACGGAGTGGAGGAACCTCTCTTCGCTTTGTCTTTTTTTTTGGTACAGGCCCTAGGTGCCCCATGGGCCGTCGCCTCATCCGCACCCGGCTATTTCGCCAGTTGATAATCGCCTTCGATATCGCACGAAACACCGTCGCCCGCCGACTTGCACACGTACGTGCCTTTGCCCGTGATGCCCTTCAGTTTGCCGGTACCGCCCGTATACATCCAGGTACCCTTGCCGCTTTGCATCACGCCTTCCTTCAGCATTCCGGTTCCTTGATAGGACGCGAAACACTTGTCGCCGCTCTGCATGGCGGTCACATTCACGCCGCGAATGCGAAGGCGATTGCCGCTGACTTCATTGGTCTCCGTATTAACGCAATCCTTCGATTTATCGCCGCCGAGCTCCTCCGGCTTGCTCCAGGTACATTTCGCTTGCGCCACGCCCAGCGTGTGATCCGGGCGGTCGCCCGCGGGAATCATAAGTTGCGGGTCGGCCTTTGCAAACTTTGCGGTTCCCGAGGTTTTGGTTTGCGCGCCTGCTGTGGTTACCGCGAAGCACACCATTGCACCCATCAGTACCAGTCGATGCATAAAGGTTCTCTCCTTTGTTGAATCTCTCGGGGGCCCTTGGGGGAATAACTGGGGTCAGCCTAGTCCCGCGCTTGTGGAGGTGTCAAGACGCGTTGGTTCGAGGAACGGCTACTTGTGAAGTAGATTCAATTTTCGATCCCCACCGAAAAAATGCCAATCCTTTCCAAAACAAAAACACAAGGATGCGCCACTCGCGATGAGAAACTACATCCGTAAAGAGTGTCGTTCAAAGCCCCTTCTTTATCTGAATGCAAGGTACAGACTTAATGCGATGTTTGAGAGTCACCGGGTTGTCGCAAGTGCTCGACAACTAGTTTCAAAGAAGATAATAATGACGGCGCCGCGATCTAGCCAGGATTCAAGTAAGGTGAAACGATGTCGTATGTTGTTCACAATTTGCAATCCGTACACTCCTCTTCCTCCTTCTTGACGCGATTTAGGATGTGGTTACCGGACGAACAAAGTCGTTGGGGAGGTAACCGGCTAGTTCATTTAATGGGGAAGATTAAAATTCGCATTCCGACTGGTCTCACGTTTGCAATATTGGCGGGCATTTATACACTTAAAGGTAAGAGGCAAGCATCGCAGGTTATTCGCTGGCCTGCAGCATTCGGCCATCATCTTACTCCAACGACTGTCTTATCCAAATTAAATAATGGGATATGGACTCCTAATGCCGTGCGAGTATTCATATCGCGGAACCTCGATATTACGTATTCCATCATCGTCAACGATGGACAGAGACCAATGGCAGTTGGGAGGCGTATCATACTGACTCGCAAGAAGGAGGTTTTTCACCATCAGCTGGTTATTGCCTCGGCCTATCAAAATTGTCATTTGGCTAGCAGACTCCTAGAAAACGCAATCGCACTGTATGTTGAGTTGGATATCACCGCGGTCAGGCTAACCGCGGGCCTGGTCGGCCGGGGCATGGTTTGGCCGAAGTTCGGCTTTCGGCCTGCGAGCGACCGGGAGTGGAAAAAAATACACGGCAGAATCCGACAAAACCTGAGCCGGCTGGATGCCGAACTCAGAACGAGGTTTGAAAACGATACTGGTGAACCAATCGAGTCTTTCGTGGAGAATCTCCTCGCTTCAGGAGGTCCGAAGAGTATCTGGGGAGTATCAGATCTCGACGACAATTGGCGCTCTGTATCCAATCCGAGACTGGGTCTGGGGTCCTTCCTCTGGGGTCCTTCCTCTTGCTAACACGCGGTGGAGGGGCATACTTGACTTGAAAGACGGAAGGGCCTTGGGAAGGCTGCGTAACCGTCTTGAAAGATCGCGAAAGTAAGGATCCGTGCGATGAAGAGCGTCGATGCAGGGGCCGAGTCAGGCGTAAGCGTTCGATCACGGATGCGGAACCTCACAGCTAAATTCCGTAGCTGGGTTGTGGCACTCTCCAGCCCAGGCTTAAGAGCCCATGATGAAGAGCATGACCTTATGTTGGAAGATGAACAAATCGCTTACCGTGACATTGATTCTCCCGGCGAGAAGCGAATCTCTTTGCTTGCCGGTGCTGAGCAAATGCTTGCTGACGGGCACACTCGAAAGGTTGTTTCCACTATCTATGGGGATGCAATCACGATTGAGGCCGAAAGCCGGTTAGAAAAGTCCGGATATTCCTCCAGGCTCTAACGTCACCAAGCGGGCTTAATTATAATCCTACCCTTGCAAAACAATCAACAAGGACCATATGGCGGCACTCATTTTCCGGTAAAGAGTTCTTTAACTTCCTTTTCCAACTCATCTTGCCTAATGCCGTCCAGCGCTTCTGACAATCCCGTGATGAACGGTTGAAGCACCTTATCGGCATCCCGAACCTTGCCCCGTAATCTACGGATTTCCTTTACCAGTGCGGCCCGCTTTTCGAGAGACGGAAACGATTCGATATTGTCGACCAGTACGCGATGAATAATGACGTTGCGAGCGTCGAGTCCTCCCTTTAGCGCGATCTCGATTCCCTGACTGACGCGTACATTCTTCTTAAGCATCTGAATCAACTGCCCCAGAGTTATCTTCTCTTGATTGTCCATAATTCGAGACAAAGAGGCAGCGTCGAGACCTGGATTTCCGAGTCTTGCAAAGTGAAAGAGGAGTAATGCGACGCCATGTTCTAAGTGCTGACAGTCCAGCAACGCCGCCCCTGCTTCGAACATCAGCGGCCGCAATAACTCCAATTTCTTCTTCTCGAAGTCATCCATTGCACGTCACCGTAAGCCGACGATTTCCTCGAAGAGGGGAAATTTAATGGCTATTTGATAATCGTCTTGTATCTTAGTATGCTGGCCATTATATCAGTTGTGTACTGGACTTTGCAGGAATGCTCCGCAAGGGAATCTAATGCGATCACTCGAGCGTGTTGATCCCAGCATTTTAACTCATGCTCTGTCCGAACTATCAGAGCAGGGATGGACGGAGATATACCTACCTTACAATGTTGGCCTGGTTGACTTTGCGAGGCAATTCGGGGTGCCAGTTGCTTCGCGGCCAGGAGGTGCGTTGTTTGACCGGATCGTCCCCAAAGTGGAGACCGAAGCTCGGGCCAATACAATGTCTTCACGGTTTGGATTGAAGGCTTTGCCGTACCATACAGACGGGGCATATTTTCGCATTCCACCGCGATTGTTGATCCTTCGCCTAGCGGAAGGTGCAACTAGTCACTGTGCCACAAGTTTGATTTCCGCACGTTCTTTGCGGTTGTCAAAATCGGAGCTCAAACTTCTTGGTCGCGAAATTTGGATAGTGAGACAAAATCGTGATCCATTCTACAGCTCGATCTTGTGTGAACAACCCAATACAACCGCGCGATTCATTAGATACGACACGTGCTGCATGCAGCCCTTGCTTCCCTCCACTAATCTGTCTCAACATTCGATTACGAGCGTACTTCAGGCTGCCGCGCCACATAACGTGCATTGGACGCTCACAAAGGCCGTCATCATTGACAACTGGAGAGTCGTTCACGCCCGACAAAGTGCGACAATAGAGGATCAAAATTCCAGGGTTCTCGAGCGAGTGTTAGTCACGTTAGTGCAAAAGGAAGGATGGCATGAGCGACTGGAGGTATGACGGGCTGTGGGCGAAAGCATTGGCTTACGCGCAAAGAGCCAGCAACGAGGATAGGGACGGGGCGCTTTTCCCGCTTTGGTCGACATTGTCGTTAGAATTTCTCGCGAGGTCTTGTCTGGCTCGTATTCATCCGGCGTTGCTTGCTGACCCACGTGATGGACAAAACGTTTTGCACGCCTTTGGCTATGAAATTTTGCCTGCTACCCCTAAGTCGATACCAGCTTTGTCCGTTTTTCGGCGCTGCAGACGCGTTGTAGACGGATTTACCGAAGAGGACTTGAAAAAATGCATGATCTTGATCGAAAACAGGAATACGGAGTTGCATTCCGGAACGGCAGCATTTGAGGATTTTCCGACCGCAGTTTGGCTTTCCGACTATTTCCGTATATGCCAAATACTATTAGCGGCGCAGGGAAAAACCCTAGTTGAATTATTCGGCCCCGAAGAGGCCGAGGGCGCGAATAAGATGATCGTCGCCGCCCAGGATAAGGTGTTTGGCGATGTCAAGAAAGCAATTGAGGAGGCGGCGGCACAATTCACAAAGCTAGACTCGGAGAAACAAGAAGAGCGTCGCAAGTCAGTAGACATTGATTCCAAATCTGCATTCGCTCCTGAATCCCGACAAGTAAACTGCCCAGCTTGCAATTCGAAGGCTCTTGTACGAGGTGAGAGGGTTAAAGTTAAGGAAGCTAGAGTTGATGAGGAAACTGGAACGATGTATCGTCAAAAAGTTATTTTACCGAGCTTACTGAACTGCTACGTGTGCGGATTAAACCTGAAAGGCCACGGTGCTCTACATGCGGCAGGTCTGGGTGGAAATTACAGTGTTATGGAAGATTTGGATCCCGTAGATTTCTTCGGCATCGAGATGCCCGATCTAGACGATTACTTTGAGAAACGAATGCAAGAACTGGCCGACGAAGCTCAATACAGCAACGAGTAGGCTCGAATGGATGATCCTTAGACTCTTCTCCTACGCTTAATTACGGTTACCCCACCTATGAAAGGACGTTCATTTCAGATTCTGATCGTGGCGCTATACACACTTTGCGTTGTGTACGCGCATAGCGCTGCTGGCACGGAGCCGCCGATCCGCGTGGCCATCGTCGGGCTGGTCCACGGACACGTGAAAGGATTCCTCGGCGCGCTGGCGGGGAATGATGTGGCCACCCTGGTGGCGATTGTGGAGCCGCAGGAAGCCCTCGCGAAGGACTACGCCGCGAAATATCATCTCGACGCCAAATTGTTTTATACCGATCTGGAAAAAATGCTGGCGGAGCAGCATCCGGATGCGGTGTTGGTGTACACCACCATTGCCGAGCACCGCAAAGTGATTGAGGTGGCGGCGCGGCACGGCGTGAGCTCCATGGTGGAGAAGCCGCTGTCCACCACGCTGGAAGATGCGCTGGCGATTCGCGATGTTGTAAAAAACGCCGCAAGAAATGCCGCAGGAAATGCGGCGGGAGATGTGGCCGGAAATGCGGCAAACAGTTCCGGAGGGCGCAAACCACCGGTGCACGTGTTGGTCAACTATGAGACCACCTGGTATGCCAGCAATCAGGAAGCGATTGCGGAAGCCGCGCAGGGCAAGCTGGGCGACCTGCGCAAAGTGGTCGTCCACGATGGCCACGAAGGTCCCAAGGAAATCGGCGTCGGCCCGGAATGGCTGCCGTGGCTGACCGATCCGCTGCAAAACGGCGGCGGGGCTTTGTTTGACTTTGGATGCTACGGCGCGGACTTGATGACCGTGCTGATGCATGGCCAGGCGCCGGCGAGCGTCACCGCCGTCACGCAAACGGATAAGCCGGAAATTTATCCCCGCGTGGATGACGACGCCACCATCATTCTGCGATATGACGGGCCGCGTTCTGGCGAGCTGCGCCATGCCAGGGCCCAGGCGGTGCTCATGCCTTCGTGGAACTGGTCGTTTGCGCGCAAGGATATGGAGGTCTACGGCAACGGCGGGTACACCATTACCGTCGGCGCGGATCGCTTGCGCGTGCGCTATCTCGGGGAAGAGGTGGAGTCGGCGAAGACCGCTCCTGCTTTAGCCAAGGCGCAGAGCGATTCGCTGAATTATCTGGCGGCCGTGCTGCGCGGAACCGTGCGGCCCGACGGCGATTTGTCATCGCTGGAAACGAATGTTGTGGTGATGCAGATTCTGGATGCCGCCCGCCGCTCCGCCGAAACCGGCAAAACCATAGAGCTAACCCCCCTGCCTAAGTAGCCGGAGTGGTTTCGGGTGGCCTACCCTTTGCGGGTTTTGCAAAGGGTGCGGTTTTTGACTTTACGCCTCGGGTGCCCCTCGATAAGAGAAAAGGCGTTGTCAAGCAACACTTCTCCGTG
>JRHI01001074.1_pt1 | contig 25270 bp, 26 predicted proteins | sample 215371 | NCBI WGS metagenome assembly JRHI01 (sample SAMN02929681, study PRJNA255918) | sediment metagenome | biome: cave system; feature: Ice Cave; material: Sediment; isolation source: sediment from deep within a dark volcanic ice cave with no known source of... ...
CATCAGGACCGCTCGTACACCCACCAACTGCGGAACCCCGGTCCACGCCACGCTGCCGGAGGCGGCGCGGACCTACGCGCTACCGCGCGAATGGCGCGAGCGACACGGGGTGCGGCGCTACGGCTTCCACGGGCTGAGCCATGCGTGGATCGCCCGGCGGGTGGTGGAGATGGCGCCCCCGGCAGGACGTGCCGTCAGCTGCCACCTGGGGTCGGGCGCGTCGCTCTGCGCTCTGCTGGACGGCCACAGCGTCGACACCACCATGGGCATGACGCCGCTCGAGGGTCTGGTCATGGGCACCCGGGCCGGCACCGTCGACCCCGGCGCGCTCCTCCTGCTCCAGACCTGGGAGGGCATCGACGCCGCTGCCATGTACGACCGGCTGGACCGGGAGAGCGGCCTGCTCGGGCTGACCGGGACCGCCGACATGCGCCAGGTCCTGGACCGGGCACGGCGCGGCGACGCCGCCGCTCAGCTGGCCCGGGAGGTCTGCGTCCACCGCCTCGCCGCCGGCATCGCCGGCATGACGGCGGCCCTGGGTGGGCTCGATGTCCTGGCCTTCACCGGCGGCGTCGGCGAGAACGACGCCGACCTGCGGTGGCGGGCCGCCGGACGGCTGGGCCACCTCGGGGTCATGGTCGACGAGGGCAGCAACGCCTCGGCCGGCGCTGACGCGGACGTCTCCAGGGCGGGAGCGGCGGTCCGAACGCTGGTGATCGCTGCCCGCGAGGACCTCGAGGTGGCCCGCCAGACCCGATCGATTCTGGAGGGCTACTGAGAGTGGCCCCAGGGGGTCGTCACCGGCGGCGTCGCCACTGCCTCGCGCCGGCCGCCCGTCCGCGGTGCCAGGGCGAGGTTTCGGCGCACCACCGCCAGCAGCAGGTAGAGCCCGACGAAGATGGTCTCGATGGTCAGCGACAGCATGGCCCAGGGGGCGGAGAGGCTGTCGGTGAACTGCGGGAGGCCGACCGTCGAGGCCGCCAGCAGAGCTCCGAGGGAGCCGAGAGAGATGAGGCCGCCGACGACCCAGGCGCCACGGACGCCGACCACGATGGCCAGCGCCGTCGCCCAGGAGGCCACACAGGTCACGTAGAACGAAATGCCGACGTAGGCGGCCGCGGGGTAGTACTGCGGCGCCAGGACGAGATGGATGAGGCCGATGGCGATGAGCAGACCCGCGCCGGTCAGACGGGCACTCCCGGTCGCGATCCGGTTGACGATGCCCCGGGGGATGCCGAGCAGGACATGGAAGCCCGTCGGAGCGGTCTGGTGTCGCGACATGCTGCGCGCCTCGTGATTCCGGGACGGCGGCTGCCGCCTCGCGGGTGAACTCGACGACTCATACGCCGGCGGTCGCAACAGGGATCACTCGGCCCCACCCGGGGGGAGCGTGGGGCGTCGGCACGGTGGCGGACCGACGGCGCGCGGCCAGGGCGCGCAGACTTCGCCGCCTGGTTCCCGCGCCACCCTCGCGGCGCTCGTGGTTCCAGCCCCAGCCGGAGGCCGCGAGCAGGCAGGCTCGCGGTCGCCGCTGGCCGGCCCACCGCAACGGCCGGCCCCGACCGGGCTACTGGGCCAGCCTCGCACCCGGCGTGGGCGCCAGGGGCACGACGCGGTCAAGTTCCTCCTTGATGACGGCGTAGCACTCGCAGGCCACGTCCTCCAGCCCCTCCCGGTCGAGGATGGCCACGCGTCCACGGTGGTAGCGGATCAGGCCGGCCGCCTGGAGGACGCCGGCCGAGAGCGTGACGGTGGCCCGGCGTGAGCCCAGCATCTGCCCGAGAAACTCGTGCGTGATGGCGAATTCGTCGACGCCCACCCGGTCGTGGCTCATCAGCAGCCAGCGGCTGAGCCGCTCCTCGTTGGTGTGGAGACGGTTGCATGCCGCCGCCTGGGCGATCTGGCCGAAGAGGGCCAGGAGGTATCGGTTGACGATGGCGCGCAGTCCCGGGGTCCGGGCCATCTGCGCGTGGAACGCGGCCACCCCCATCCGCAGCGACGGTCCCGCCACCTGCGAGATGGCGCGCACCGCCAGTGAGCCGCCCAGGACCAGCGGCACCCCGACCATGCCCTCGTTGCCCACCGTGGCCACCTCGACGATGGCGCCGTTGTCCAGGGGGGTGACGAGGGAGACCACGCCGCCGAGCGGAAAATAGACGGCGTCGATCGGCTGGCCGGGGTCGAAGAGGACTCTCTTGATTTCGAGATGGACGCGCGTGAGCGCGGGCGCGAGCCGCTGGCGCTCCTCCATGGCGAGCGCGTCCAGGAGTCGGTTCCCGGGGGAGTATCCGACGTCAGTGCGTCGGGCCGTCCCTCGATCTCATCACGTCGCGGCGCCCACTGGGAGACCACACCTGCAGGTCTCCGCCGGTCAGCGGTTCCTGGCGCGATTATCCCTGAGACCGACGCGAGGTTGTTCACCCCTGATCAGTCCGGCCGAGGCCGGGCCCCCCGGGGAGGCCCGGCTCGCCATAAGCCGGAAGGTCAGATCTCGTCGATGGTGGTGGTCCGGGTCACGACGGGGGTGGTGGTGGTCGTGCGGGTGACGGCCCCGTCCGCGACGGCGACATCACGCCGACCGCCAAAGCCACCCCACGAGGACCAGAAGATCATCGACAGCAGGATGCCGAGGCCGCCGACCACCATGAGGATGACCCCGATGGTGTGAAGGTCGATCCCGCTGCCGCTGGTGCTCACGTTCACGGCGAAGGTGAGCACCGCACCCACCGCCAGCAGAATGATTCCAGCACCGAGACCCATGACATACCTCCGGGCCGCCAGTCTGGCGGCGTGTCCAATGGTGATGGGCAGACTATAAGCTTTTCTGCAGCCGCGTGCTCTGGTACGAGCTCGATGGAGTGCCTCGGGAACCCGTCCGCCTGCAACGAGTCAGGGCCCTGATCACCGATCCTCGCGACGGCGAGCAGCTCCGAGTTGGCGAGACCGCCGTACGCGGCGTGGCCTGGTCCGGAGCCGCCCCCATCGCTCGCGTCGAGGTCAGCACCAACGACGGCGCCTGGCATCAAGCCCGGCTCGTGGGGCCCAGGCGCCGCCACAGCTGGCAATGGTGGGAGCTGATCGCGCATCTCGACCAACCCGGCCATCTGTCCATACGGGCTCGTGCCACGGACGAAGCGGGGCGCACTCAGCCCCTCACCCACCAGTGGAATCGCCACGGCTACGGCAACAACGCAGTACAGGACGTCCGGGTGAGTGTCGTCGCATGATGGGGAGACTCGCGCAGGCGCATGCCCCCTCCCCCGCAACTGCGTGCGGAGGCTACACCAGCCTCCGCGCGATTCCGGGCTGAGTGCGCATCATGGAACTGGTTTGTGGCTCATGGCCCGTTCGAGACTGCCGGGCCTGAACAGGTCTCCGATGGCCGATGCCAGCCACTGCCGGTACTTCCGCTCGCTCCAGCCTCGTTGCCTGACGAACCGGTTGTAGTGGTCGGGTGCCATGAGGAACCAGAGTCGGTCGACCGTCGTCCGAACGTCCCCATCGAGAGCGGCAGATCCCTCCTTGCGACGCAGCACGTCGAGCCAGAACCGCGCGCCGGCGACGCGCTGCGCCTCCTCCGTGTCCCAGATCTCGCGGAGCTCATCGTCTCCCCCACTGGCGGCCGCTCGCAGAGCCTCGTACACGCCCGCGTACCGGGCGGCGACGGCCGTGAGATGCCCCGCGAGGAGGGCGATGGCGCGCCGCTGGTCCGGCTCCTGCTTGATCTTCGAAGTCTCCGGTCGCCTGGATATGGGGACGGGCTCGTCATCTCCGGCGATGGCGACGTCGCGCACGACCCGGAGCAGGAGCTGTTTGCTTCCGACGGCGCTGAACACGGTCGGCTTGCTGACGCCGGCACGCGCAGCTACCTGCTCGATCGTTGTGGCGCCGTATCCCTGGGCGACGAACAAGTCCCTCGCGGCGCTCACCACCGCCAGCCGGGTCGCGGCAGCCTGGCTCTGGCGACGCGGCGACACGTACCGCCGATGGGGGTTGACCTGGGGCATCAGGTGAGTTTACCCTTCTGATGTTCGTTAGGTTTCGAGTAAAGCGATTGCGAAAGGATACCCATGGAAGAGACCACTGCACCCCTCTCGCGGACGGCCATCGACCGGATCCTCCAGACCCACTTCGAGCAAGAGGCTCAGGGGGACGTTGCCGGGACCCTTCTCACCTTCACCGACGACGTGGTCCACGATGTCGTGGGAGATCCAGCGGGTGAGCTGCACGGCAGGGCCGCTGCGGGCGAGCGCTACACCCACCTGTTCGCCAGCGCGCGGGGCGAAGGGGTCCAGGTGTTGCATCGCCTCTACGGTGACGACTTCGCGGTGGATGACAAGATCTGGACAGCACGGGTGGTCGGCGAGTTCCTCGGCATGCCGGGTAACGGCAAGTGCATCAGCTTTCGGGTGCTCCACGTCTTCGAGTTCCGGGACGGTCTCATCAGTCGCGAGAACGTGTGGATCGACGCCGCCGCTGCAATCGCTCAGCTCGGCGCCCCGTGATGTTCTTCAAGCGCACGACGTCCCGCGAAACGGAGCCTGGAGATCCACGTCGTGCTCGCCCGGAATACGGACGTGGACCTGGCCGTGGTGGGTGGCCAGGTCGATCTCCGCCGGCACGCCGGCCACCGTCTGGCAATGTGGGCACCGAGCCGGTGATGTGCAAGCGCGGTGGCGTGGCCCGTCCCCGGAGAAGCCGACCGTATTCAGAATCGGCTTGGTGGGCGGCGACGGAATCGAACCGCCGACCTCTGCGATGTCAACGCAGCGCTCTAACCATCTGAGCTAGCCGCCCGCTCGCGCCGGGCTCACGGCGCCACGGCGAGGGCCGGATCATACCAGCGGCAGGTTCAGCGGCTCCTGCTCAAGAGCCGCGATGCCGGTGTCTGGGCGGCACGGATGTCGCCGCCTGTGACCTCGATCCGGAGGCTGCGCTCGCACTCGTGGCAGACGATGTGGAAGCTCTCCGGCGTGCGGATGGCGCGGGCCACCGTCTGGCGGTGGCCGCAGCACTCACAGGTGACGATAGCTCGCATCGGTCCTCTCTCCAGCCGGGCGCCTCCTGGTCTCCACGAACCTGGCCCTCGGGGCGACCCGCGGGTGGCAGGCTGGCAGCCGGCCGGCGCCGCGGGCGTCCTGGGAACCATCCTTCGGCGCAACCGTCATGGCGCCGTTGCAGCCGCGGGGTCGCCGCTGCGACCAGTGGTGTCGGAGGGCTCGAGACGCCCCAGCTGCCGCCACCAGAAGAGACGGCCGAGGACGCCGTGCAGGGCCAGCAGGACGCCGACCGCGACCACCGCCCGGTCGACGCCGAAGGTGTCGGCGACGGCCCCGGCCGCCACCAGCGGGATCGCCGAGGCGGTGTTGATGACGGTGAAGATGCCGCCGAAGACACGGCCACGACTGGCCTCGTCGGTGCGCTCCTGGATGGCGGTGAAGGCGATGACCAGCAGCGCTCCGATGGCGGACCCCATGGCGGTGCCCACCACCAGGGTGACCGGTGCCAGCCAGACCCGCTGCCCGACGCGGTCGAGCAGCCCCGGCACGGCGCCGGCCACGGCCAGCATCCCCCCCCCGACCATGGCCGCCATCACTGTCAGCGCCCGCCGCGACAGCGGCAGCCGGACCCGCCCCAGCACCAGCGCCGTGCCCACCACCCCCGCGGTCGCCGGGATGAGCAGGAGGTAGGTGTCCTCCGCCGGCCGGCCGATGACCCGGACCATGTACGCGGGACCCAGGGTGAAGATGGTGAAGACCACCACCAGCGCCACGGTCAGCTGGACCAGACCGGTGCGCAGCGCGGCGTCGCGGGCCATGATCGCCAGGCCCTCTCGCATCTCGCGCCAGACGTGCTGCTGCGGGGCGTGGGCGCGGGCGGCGGCGCGCAGGCTGATGCCGACTCGCCACACCAGCGCCGTGGCCAGCAGGAAGAGGCCGCCGGCGCCCAGGAAGGGGATGCGGGTGCCGCTCAGCTTGATGGTCAGCGAGGCCAGGGGCACGCCCGCCACCAGGGTCCCCACCACGGTGGTCATGAACAGCGAGGTGGCGATCATGATCTGGTCGCGGCTGACCAGGAAGGGGATGCTGGCCGCCTCGGCGGGCGCGAAGAACTGGCCGACGGCGCTGAAGAGCAGGGTCAGCACCAGCAGCGGCCAGGGCTGGTTGTTGAGCACGGGCACCACCAGGCAGAGGGGCATCAGCAGCACCAGGACGCCCCGGATCAAATTGGTGCCGAGCATCAGCGTGCGCTTGTCGTGCCGGTCGGCGTAGACCCCCGCCGGGGCGCTGAGCACGATGCTGGGGAGGGTGTAGGCGAGCAGCACCAGCGACTGCGTGGAGCTCCGCCCGGTGAGCGCGAAGAGGACGATCAGCAGGGTGTAGACGAGGAATTTGTCGGCCAGTTGGGAGGCCATCTGAGCGAACCACAGCATCCGGAAGTCGGCGCGCCGCAGGACGGCGATGAAGCTGACGGCCTCGGGACCCGACGAGGGCAGCGCTGGGCTGCCGGCCACCACCAGGGGCGCTTCCAGCGGATCGCGCTGCCGGCCGGAGCCGCCGGGGGGCAGCGGTCCGGCGGACGCCTCGCCGGCGCCGGGTCGCTCGGTCACGGCGCCGTCAACGCCGCCGTCAGCCGGCGCCAGTCGTCGAGGTCGAGCTCTCCTGGTCGTCGTCCGGGATCGATGCCGGCCATCTCCAGCGCCGCCAGCGCCCGCGCCTGGTCGCCGCCGGCGGCACGCGTCACCCCGTGCCGCAGCACCTTGCGCCGGAGCTGGAAACAGGCGCGCGCCACGCTGAGAATCCGGGATCGTTCCGCCTCCTCCATCCGGCGACGCGGCCTCAGCCGCAGCACACTGGACCACACCTTCGGCGGCGGCAGGAATGAGTCCGGGGGCACATCGCGCAGCCGCTCGGCGTCGGCGACGCTGCGCAGCGCCACCGTCGCCAGGCTCCAGTCCCCCGGCGGCGCCGCCAGCCGCTGCGCCACCTCCCGCTGCACCAGCAGTACGGCGCGGGCGGGGGGCAGGGCGGCGGTCACCAGCAGCTCGAGCAGCGCACCGGTGATGGTGTATGGGATGTTGCCGGCCGCGAGCCAGCCGGGCGGCAGGCCGAGTGACGCCAGGTCCAGTCGCACCGCGTCGGCGTGAACCACGGTGACGTCACCGAGCCCGATCACCGCGGACCGCGTTGCCCGGACCGCGTGGGGGTCGAGGTCGACGGCCACCAGGCGCCGCACCCGGGGGGCCAGCTCGACGGTCAGGGTGCCGATGCCGGGGCCGATCTCCAGGACCTCATCGTCCGCGCTGGGGGCAAGGGCGGCGACGATCGCCTCGAGCGCCTCGCGGTCGACCAGCAGGTGCTGGCCGAGGCGGTGCTCGAGCGTGACCCCCGCCCGCCGTGCCGCCCGGGTGGCCACATCGGGGTCGCAGAGGTCCGCCCCACCTCTCATGTGGCGCCCAGCCGGTCCCGCCCCCGCGGCTCGGGCAGACCGAAGAGCCGGCGGGCGGTGGCGGCCGCGGCGGCGGCCGTGGCCGCCGGCTCCTCGCCGCGCAGGCCGGCCACGGCGGCGGCGGTGGCGGCGACGTATCCCGGCAGGTTGGGCCGACCGCGGTGCGGCACCGGCGCCAGGAACGGGGCGTCGGTCTCGACCACGAAACCGTCCGCCGCCGCCGCCGCCGCCGCGCCGCGGATGCCGTCGGTGCGCGGGAAGGTGATCGTGCCGGCGAAGGAGGCCACGACTCCAAGGGCGGCAGCGTCCCGCGCCAGCTGCTCGTCGCCGCTGAAGCAGTGGAGCACCCCCCGAGGTTGGTCCAGGGGTCGATCGGCGTCGGGCGGGGGCCGCAGACCGCGGCGCAGCTCGGCCAGCACCTCGGAATGGGCGTCGCGGTCGTGGATGACGACGGGCTTGCCGGCGTCGGCCGCCAGTTCGAGCATCACCCGCAGCGCGGCCACCTGCGTCGCCGCCGGCACCTCGTGGTATCCGGGCCGGAAGTACCAGTCGAGTCCGATCTCCCCCACCGCCACCGCCCGCGGATGGTCGAGCAACTCGCGCAGCGCGGCGCACTGGGCGGCGTCGGGTACGGCCGGCGTGTGCGGGTGCCAGCCGACCGTGAACCACACCCCGGGGTGCTCCTCGGCCAGGCGCCGGTTGGCGTCGGAGTCGTCGAGGTCGAGGCCGATGGTGACGATCTGGCTCACGCCGGCTTCGACCGCGCCCTCCAGAGCCTGCTCGAGCAGCCCACGCTCGCGGAGGAGCACCAGGTGACAGTGGGTGTCGACCAGGTCGAGGTCCGCTCCGGTCACGGGCCCACGCCGGCGGTCCGCTCCGGCGGCGGGCTCAGCTCGGCGACGATGGCCTCGCGCTCCAGCCGCGGGAAGAGGATCTCGCCCACCCCCACGGTTGCCCCGGCCTCGAGCGCGTCGAAGCGGCGCAGCTCGGCGGCGCCGGCGTGCTCGACGTCCAGGGAGAAGCCGTCCCCCACCCGGCGCGCCGCGCGGGGGATGAAGGGGGCAAGCAGCAGGGTGCTGACCCGGATGGCCTCCAGCGCCTGGCGGCAGACGGTGTCGAGCCGGTCGTCACCCGCCTTCCTGAGCTCCCACGGCCTGGCCAGCTCGATGTAGCGGTTGGCGTGGGCCACCAGCCCCTGGGCGGCGCGGATGGCGACGCTCAGGTCCAGCTCCTGCATCGCCGCCTCGTAGGCCTCGACCGCCTGCGCCGCCGCCGTCAGCAGGTCGTCGTCCTCGGCCTGGCGGCGCCCCAGCGCCGGCACCCGGCCGTCGAGGTGCTTGCGCACCAGGCCGAGCGTCCGCGATACCAGGTTGCCGTAGTCGTTGGCCAGGTCGGCGTTGTAGCGGTCGACAAAGGCCTCCAGGCTGACGTCTCCGTCGCGGTCGAAGGGCACCTCGGCGAGCAGGACGTAGCGCACGGCGTCGCTGCCCAGCCGCCCGGCCAGCGCGAAGGGGTCGATGCGCACCCCCGTGGTCTTGCTCATCTTCTGGCCCATCAGGGTGATGAAGCCGTGGGCGTGCACCCGCCGTGGGAGCGGCAGCCCGGCGGCCATCAGCATCGCCGGCCACATGACCACGTGAAAGCGCGTGATGTCCTTGCCGATGACGTGCACGTCGGCCGGCCAGAATCGGTCGAAGGTGTCCGGATCATCGGGGTCGGCGAAGCCGATGCCGGTGGCGTAGGCCAGCAGGGCGTCGAACCAGACGTAGACCACCTGGGTGGTGTCGAAAGGAAAGGGGAAGCCCCAGTCGCTGAAGGCGCGCGACACCGAGATGTCGTCGAGGCCGGAGCGCAGCAGGCTGAGGATCTCGTTGCGGCGTGTCACCGGCGTGCAGAACTCCGGGTGCTCCTCGAGGTGGCGGAGCAGCGGTTCGGTGAAGGCGCTGAGCCGCAGGAACCAGTTCTCCTCCTCGACCTGCTCGACCGGCCGGTGGTGGACCGGGCAGCACCCCTGCTCGTCGAGGTCCTTGTCGGGGTAGAACTGCTCGCAGGAGGGGCAGAACCAGGCCTTGTAGAGACCCTTGTAGAGGTGGCCGTTGTCGTGGACGCGCTGCATGACCGCGTCGGTGGTGCGGCGGTTGGCCTCGCCACCAGTGCGCACGAAGGCGGTGGCGGCGATGTCGAGCCGGGAGTAGGCGTCCTCGAAGAGCGCCTTCTGCCGCTCGCAGAAGACCTCGACCTCGATGCCCTCGGCCCGGGCGGCGCGCAGCACCGACTGGCTGTGCTCGTCGGCGCCGAGGGTGAAGCGCACGTCGTCGCCGCGCTGGCGGCGCCAGCGGGCCACCACGTCGCAGGCCACCTTCTCGTAGGCGTGGCCGAGGTGCGGCGAGCCGTTGACGTAGTCGATGGCGGCGGTGATGTAGAAGTGGCCGCCCGGTGTGCCGTCCTGCATCAGGCGCCCACCAGGACGGTGCACTCGCCGCGCGGTGGCGTCGCCGTGAAGAGCGCGGCCAGCTCCGCGGCCGTCCCGCTGCTGAAGGTCTCGTACACCTTGGTGATCTCGCGAGCCACCACCACCTCGCGGTCGCCGAGCACCGCCGCCGCCAGCGCCAGCGTCTTCGCCAGCCGCATCGGTGACTCGTAGAACGCCAGCGTCCGCCCCACCTCGAGGGCACCGCTGAGGGTGCGCGTCAGCTTGCCGGGCGTCCGCGGCAGGAAGCCGAGAAAGCAGAATCCGCCACCCCCGCCGAGCCCGGACGCGCTGATCGCCGCCAGCACCGCGGAGGGGCCGGGGACGGGCACGACGCCACAGCCGGCCGCGCGGGCCAGCCGCACCAGGGTCGCCCCGGGGTCGCTGACGGCGGGCGTGCCGCCGTCGGTGACCAGGGCCAGCGACCGGCCGCCCTGCAGCCGCTCCACCAGCGCCGGGGCCCGCCGCGCCTCGCCGAATGCGGGCATGGACAGCACCTCGCCGCGAGGGGTGACGGCGTGGGCGGAGAGCAGGCGCCGGGTGCGACGCGTGTCCTCCGCCACGATGGTGTCCACCTCGGCCAGAACCCGCAGGGCCCGCATCGTGATGTCCTCGAGGTTGCCGATGGGTGTGCCCACCACGTAGAGCGTCCCCCCCACCACCGCGGCGCGCCCGGCCGGCGCCCCCGCGGTCACCTCCCCCAGTCCCTCGGGTAGCGGAAGTCGCGGTCGATGGTACGGGCGGAGAGCTTGGCGATCAGCGGCAGCCGCCGCTTGTACTGCGAGTCGCGGACGCGGCGGCCCACCTTCTCGATGAAGTCGTCGTCGAAGCCCAGGGTGCGCAGCTCGACGCCGGTGCGGCGCTCGTCCACCATGTGGAAGAGCAGCCGGTCGGCCCGCGCGTAGGTGAACCCCAGCTCGTCCTCGTCGCTCTGGCCCTCCCAGAGGTCGGCGCTCGGCGGCTTGTCGATGACCCGCCGCGGCAGGCCGTAGTGCCGCGCCATGGCGAAGACCTGGGTCTTGTAGAGATCGCCGATGGGGTTGAGCGCGTGCGCCATGTCGCCATGCACGGTGCCGTAGCCGAGCAGCAGCTCGGTCTTGTTGCTGGTGCCGATGACCAGCGCGCCTCGCGCCCAGCTGAGGTCGTACAGCGTCGCCATGCGCTCGCGCGCCATCTTGTTGCCGCGCCGCCCGCGATCGGCGTCAGGGAAGCCGGCGAAGTAGGCGTCGATCGGCGCGCTGATGTCGACGCGCACCGTCTCGATTTCCAGCGCGTCGGCGACGGCGCGGGCGTCGGCCTCGCTGGCCGGGCTGCTGGCGTGGTACGGCATGACCACGGCGATCACCCCCTCGGGGCCTAGCGCCTCGACGGCCACGGCGGCGACCACCGCGGAGTCGATGCCGCCGCTGAGGCCGAGGACGACGCGCTCGAAGCCGACCTTGCCGACCTCCTCACGGACGAAGCCCCGAAGGATCGGGGCCACGACCGCGGGATCAATATCGAGGGCGTCGGGCGCGGAGGCGATCGGATTCACGGTCGTTGATGTCATGGCGCTCTTCGCGAAGCAGCGGCGTGTGGAGCCGGGCGCGGCGCACCGCACCGGCGTCGAGACGATGCCACACCAGCGCCTCGTCGGATCCGGCGGGCGCGCCCAGCAGCTCGCCGTCGGGACCGACCACCCGCGATCCACCCCAGAAGCCGATGCCGTCCTCGTAACCGACGCGGTTGCAGTACACCACATAGCTGGTGAACAGCTGGGCGTAGGTGCGCGTCATGTGGTCGTAGCTGCGCGCCGTGCTCAGCGTGTTCTCGTGATTGAGGCCGCGCCCCGGCGAGGCGCTGACCGCGATCAGCATCTCCATGCCGTCGCGGGCCAGGATCGAGGGCGCGCTGGGGTGCCACAGGTCCTCGCAGACCAGCAGCCCCGCCGCCCACGGCCGGCGCGGCCGCGCGCTCCGCAGCGGCGCCGAGAAGGCCTCGATGCGCTCGCCCGCCGCCAGGTAGCGCTTCTCGTCGAAGAGGCCGTAGGTGGGCAGGTAGACCTTGCACTGGATGTGCTGGATGCGCCCGTCGGCGATGTACGCCGAGGCGTTGTAGAGGCGGTGGTCGTCGGACTCCAGCACGAAGCCGGCGACCGCGTCGACGTCGCCGCATGCCGCCGCCAGGGATGCCAGCTCGGGAGCATCGAGGCGCAGGCCGACGTCACTGACCAGGTCCTTGAGGAAGTAGCCGGTCAGGGAGAGCTCGGGGAACACCACCAGGTGGGCGCCACCCTGGCGCGCCTCCTCGAGGACGGCCAGGTGGGTTCGCAGGTTGGCCGCGACGTCACCGAGGCGAGGCGCCAGCTGCGCCAGGACGCAGACCACCGGGCCGCCAGCGGCGGCGGTGGCGGCGGTGGCCGGTCGCGGCGCAGTGGCGAGGTCGGCGGGGACCGGCGCCGGCGCGGAACTCATGGCGCCATTCTTCCACGGGCCCGTCGGGGCGGCGCCGCCGCTGGGCGAGATCAGCCCTCGCCCCACCACGGCGGGTCGGGCTGAGGTCCGTCCTCCGGCCAGGGCTCGGGGTCGGCACTCCCCTCGAGCTCGGCGACCGCCCGGCGCGCCTGCGCCGGCAACTCGCCGCTGCGGACGAAGTTCTCGACGATCCCTCCCACCTCGCGGCGCGGAACCCGTGCCACCGCCGCCTCCGGCAGCGCCCGCAGGAAGGTGGCCCCGTAGTCGCGCCGCAGGATGCGCGCGTCGGCCAGGATGACGGCACCGCGGTCACCGGCAGTTCGGATCAGGCGGCCGAAGCCCTGTTTGAGCCGTAACACCGCCTCGGGCAGCGCCAGCTCGGCGAAGGGGTCCTCCAGCAGCGCGCCCCGGGCCTGCACCAGCGGGTCGGTGGGCACCGGGAAGGGCAGCTTGGCGATGACCACGCAGCGCAGAGCGTCGCCCGGGATGTCGATCCCCTCCCAGAAGCTGGTGGTGCCGCAGAGCACCGTCCGCGGACTCTGCAGGAACGACTGGAGCACCTGGCGGCGGGTGCCGTCGATGCCCTGCCCGACCACGGCGATGCGATCGCCCTCCAGCCGCGGGCGCAGATGGGAGCAGGCCGAACGCAGCGCGGCGTAGCCGGTGAACAGGACCAGCGTCCGCCCCCCCAGGCGGCGGGCACAGTCGGCGACCAGGTCGGCGAGCACGGGGTCGTAGGCGGCGTCGTCGTATGGCGGGACGTCGGTGGGGACCACCGTCAGTGCCTGGCGCAGGAAGTCGAAGGGCGAGGTGACCATCAGCGTCTCGGCGCTCTGACCCAGGCCGGTGCGAGCCGCCAGGTACTCGAACGAGCCCGCGACGCTCAGCGTGGCGCTGGTCAGCACGCAGGCCTCGACCCGGTCGAAGACGTGCTCCTGGAGGACGTCGTCGACGCTGACGGGCGCACAGCGCAGCTCCGCCTGCTCGGCGCGGAGCTCGAGCCACGCCACCTCGCCTGGCCGGGGGGCCAGCAGCACCCGGCTCACCGCCTCGATGGCGTCTCGCAGGGTGTCGGCCGCCAGGCCGGCCTCGTCCTCGGCGCGGTCCGGCTGCGGCAGCAGGCTGGTCTGGAGCAGGCGCCCGGCGCGGTCACCGGTCAGCGCAGCGATGCAGTCGGTCCACTCCCGGACGGCGTGCTGGCCGGCCCGCAGGATGGGGACGAAGCCGGCGTGCTCGCGCACCTCCTCGGTCAGGCCCAGGGTGGCATTGCCGGGATGGTCCTGGCCGAGGACGGTGGCGATGTGGCCCTTGATCTCGCCGAAGAGCCGCTGGGCGCCCTCACGTGCGGCCTCGAGCGCCAGGTCGAGCGGGCCCGCGGCGGCCGGGACGCGGTCCAGGACCTCGAGGACGTCGTGAGCGCGCATACGCACGCCCAGGGTGCGGGTGGCGGTCTCCACCAGGTGCTGAGCCTCGTCGACCACCAGCGCGGAATAGGCCGCGAGCACCTGTCCCTGGCGCTCCGCGTCGGCGAGGAGCAGGGCCTGATTGGTGACCACGATATCCGCCTCGGCGGCGGCACGGCGGGCGGCCACCATGTGGCAGCGGGCGTCGCGCCAGTTGGCACAGGCGGCGCCGAGGCAGTCCGCCGAGGTGGACTCGATCTCGCGCCAGAAGCGGTCGTCATCGCCTCCCAGCCGCAGCTCGGAGCGGTCGCCGGTGCGGGTCTCGTCGAGCCACACCACCAGCCGCAGGGCGAACCGCAGCCGCTCCGGGTCGACCGCCGGCTGGTCGCGCACCGAGGCCAGGAAGCGCTCGGCTCGCCGCAGGCTGACATGCTGCCCGCGGCCCTTGAGGATGGCGGTGCGCAGCGGCAGTCCCAGCTCGGCGGTCAGCCGCGGCAGGTCGCGCTCGCCCAGCTGCTCCTGGAGCGCGATGGTGTGGGTGGCGACGACGGCGCGCTTGCCCGTCCTCGCCGACCACAGGGCCAGCGGGACCAGGTACGCCAGCGACTTTCCCGTGCCGGTGCCGGCCTCGACCATGAGGCGGCCGCTGCGGTCGAGGGTCTGCGCGACGGCGCCGGCCATCTCGATCTGCGGCGACCGCAGCTCATAACCGGGGCCGTCGGCGAGCGGTCCGTCGGGCCCGAGCGCGGCGGCGGCGGCGACGTCCAGCGGCAGCGCGGCGAGGTCGATCCGGGTTTGCCGGGGGCGGCCCTGCTCGGGGAGGCGCGGCGCCTCCGGCGCGGCGCCGGCGCGCCCCGGCCCGATCCGGGGCGACGGCACCGCGCCGGCCACGACGGTGAGCCCGTCGCCGCCGACCAGATCCAGCAGAACCTGGCGCAATGGCCGCAACGCCGGCGGCGCACTCGCGACCAGGGCGCGCAGCGTCGCCAGGACCGGCGCCGGAAGGGAGGCGGCACGCTCCAGCAGTCGGATCAGGAGCTCGCCGGTGGCCTCGGCGTCGCTCAGAGCGCGATGCGGCCGGTCGTGCGCGATGCCCAGCTCGCGGCTCAGCAACGGCAGGCTGTGGCTCAGCGCCGTGGGCATCAGGATGCGCGCCAGATCGAGGGTATCGATGACCTGGCGGCGCATGAAGGCGTCGGGAATCAGCGCCGCGCAGTGGCCGAGATCGAAGGCGGCGCCGTGGGCGACGAGGTCGGCTCCCTCCACGAAGTCGGCGAGGATGGCCGCCACCTCGATCGGCGAGGGCGCGCCCTCGAGGTCCGCGTCGGTGATACCGGTCAGCCGCTGGATGCTGAGCGGCACCGGCATCCCCGGATCGGCGAGCTGCTCGAACCGGTCGACGACGGTGCCGTCGGCGCGGAAACGGACCGCCCCGATCTCGATGATTCGATCGGTGCGCGGCGACAGACCGGTGGTCTCGAGGTCGAAGGCGACGAGGTCCGGCATGACCGCAAGTGTGCCGCGTATCGCACCGGGCGCTGCCCGAGGGTCATTGGGGTCAACGACCGCGGGGATGGGTCGCGCCGGCCGGGTCAGGCGGCGGTTGACGCCTCGCCGCGGGGCACCACCCCGGCGAGCGGGCGCCCGTCGTAGACGCCTCGATACGGCCCCGGGAGCAGGGCGGCGACCTCGCCCATGAGCAGGTCGGTGGCCTCCTGGTTGCGCAGGCGGCCGGGGCCGGCCAGCTCGGCCAGCGTCACCGGCTCACCGAAGCGGATGTGGACCGGCGCCGAGCTGGGCAGGATGCGACCCTTGGGCAGCACCTTCTCGCTCCCCCAGATCGCGGCCGCGATGATCGGCGCCCCGGAGCGGCGGGCCAGGAACCCGACACCCGGGAAGGCGCGTCCCAGCGTCGCGTCCCCGGAGCGCGAGCCCTCCGGGAAGATGACCAGGACATGGCCCTCGGCGAGCACGCGCAGGGCGTGACCGATGGCGGCGCGGTCGGCGGTGTGGCGGACCACCGGGAAGGCGTTCCAGCCGTAGAGAAGGAACCGCGCCCAGCGTCTGCGGAACAGCTCCGACTTGGCCATGTAGTGGACGTCGAGGCGCTGGATCCGGGATCCCACCATGGGCGGGTCCATGGTGGCGATGTGGTTGCAGAGCACGATGGCCGGGCCGGCGGCGGGCACATTCTTGAGCCCCTCCACCGTCAGGTTGCGGCGCGACCGCAGGACGATGAAGACGAGAACTCCCATCAGCCGCCGCTCCCAGCGGTAGCGCGGGTTGGTTCGGATCATCCCGCCCCCGATCACGTCGCCCCATCGGACGCCGCTCCGGCTCCGAACAGTCCCGCCTCGCGGCAGATCGCGATGGCGCGATCCACCATGTCCGCCACTCCGAGCCGGCCGCTGTCGATAGTATGGGCGTCCCGGGCCGGGCGCAATGGTGACTCCCGTCGCGAGGCGTCCCGCGCGTCACGCCCGGCGATCTCCGCCTCCAGCTCGTGGGCATCGACGCGGACGCCGGTGGCCGCCAACTGCTCGGACCGCCGTCGGGCCCGCTGCTCGGGACTGGCCCAGAGCCAGAGCTTGACCGGCGCCAGCGGAAAGACGACGGTGCCGCAGTCCCTGCCGACGGCGACCGCCCCACCGGTGGCGAGCGCGCGCTGGGCCTCGAGCACGGCGGCACGCACCGCCGGGACAGCGCTCAACTCGGCGAGCAGCGGAGCCCGGCGTGGATCGCGAGCCAGCTCTCCTGGGTCCTCCCCGTCCACGCGCAGGCACCAGTCGGTGTCACCGGCGCGCGGGTCGGTGTTGATCTCGATTCGTGTGGAGTTGGCGAGCGCGCCCGCCGCCGTCTCGTCGGCGGCGTCGACGCCGGCGCGCACCGCCGCAACCATGACCCCGCGGTAGAACAGCCCGGTGTCGACCAGGGGCAGGCCGAGGTGAACTGCCAGGCGGCGGCCGAGGGTGGTCTTGCCGCTCCCCGCCGGACCGTCGACGGTGACCACTGGGGCGGGCCGGGTCACCGTCGGGGCGGAGCCGGCAGGCCGGCGGCGGAGTAGAGCTCCCGCAGCTCGACCGGGCGGAGCGAACGGGCCGTGCCCTCGCGGAGACGACCCAGCTCCAGCGGTCCGAGGCCGGTGCGCATGAGGTCGACGACCGGCAGGCCGACGGCCGCGCAGAGACGGCGCACCTCGCGCTTGCGGCCCTCCGCCATGACCACCTCGACGGCGTCGTGCCCGGCGACCTGCTCGAGCGCCCGCGCCGAGACCGGGACGGCCGGGCCGTCCTCCAGCTCGACCCCGGTCTGCAGCGCGCGGAGCACCCGCGGGCCGACCCGACCGCGGACCACCACCCGGTAGCGCTTGTGGATGCCAAAGTGCGGGTGGGTCAGCCGGTCGATGAGCTCGCCGTCCGAACTGAGCAGGAGCAGGCCGCGGCTGTCAGCGTCCAGACGGCCCACGGGGCGAAGGCCCAGCGGGTCGTCGACCAGCTCCAGCACGGTCGGTCGGCCTTCCGGGTCCGACCTGGTGGTCACCACACCGGGCGGCTTGTTGAGCATCAGCGTGCGCAGCGGCAACGCCGGCGGAAGCTCCCGACCGTCAAGCGTGACCCGGTCGCGCTCCGGGTCGATCAGCGTGCCGGGCACCGCCGGCCGGCCGTTGACGGCGACCCGGCCGGCGGCGATCAGCCCGTCGGCGCCACGGCGTGAGGCGACGCCGCGGGTCGCCAGATGGCGGTTGATCCGTATTCCTTCACGGGAGCCCGCCGCCTGCTCGCGGGCGGTGGTGCGGCGCGGCCCGCCGTGCGTGGTCATTCGACACCCCCGTCGTCGGGGCCGATTGAGGTCGTGTCCTCGAGGCCCAGGCGCGCGGCGGTCATGGCGGGCAGCTCACCCTCGGCCAGCGGAGGCAGCTCCTCGACCCGCTCGAGGCCGACCACCTGGAGAAAACGCATGGTGGTGCCGTACAACCGGGGGTGGCCCGCCGTCTCCAGCCGCCCCGTCTCCTCGATGAGTTCGCGACGCTCCAGGTTGTCCAGCACCGCCTCGCAGTTGACGCCGCGGATGGCCTCGACCGCGGCCCGGGTCACGGGTTGCCGGTAGGCGACGATTGCCAGGGTCTCCATCGACGCCCGACTGAGCCGGCCGGGACGCTCGGGATTGAGCGCCCGCTGCACCGCCCAGGCCACCTCGGGCCGGGTCACCAACTGCAGCTCGTCGAGGTGCCGCTGCAGCATCAGCCCGGCCCCGCGCAACCGCGTCGCCAGGGCCTCGGCCGCGGCGCGCAGCGCGTCCGTCGAGCACTGAAGGACGCCGGCCGCCTCGCCCACCGTCAGCGGCCGGTTGAGCGCGAAGCACACCGCCTCCAGAGCCATGGCCAGCTCGCCCTCGCTGGGCCGGTCGGGGCGCTCCACCTCCGGCTGGACCACGGCCGGGTCGGCGGCTCTCGCCATGGAAGCCACCTCGGCCGGCCCGGCGCCCTCCATCATGGGCGCGGCAGCCGGCGCGTGGAGGGACCGCCGCCGGCCGAGATGCGGGCGATCTCGATGCCGTCGAAGGCGCCGGCCTGCTCGACGGTGGCCTCACCGAGCTTGACCAGCTCCAGCAGGGCGAGGAAGCAGGCCACCGCCTCCAACCGGGAGCGGACCGCGGCGAAGACCTCGTCAAAGGTGATGCGCCCGCGCTCGGCGAGCAGGCGCCGCAGCTCGACGACCTTGTCCTCCACCGAGAAGGTGACGGCCTCGACGGAGAAGGGCTCCGGCTCGGGCAGCCGCTCGAGGATCCGGCGGAAGGCCGCTGCCAGCCGTTCGGGGGCGATGCTCAGCCGCTCCGCCGGCACCACCTCGGCAGCGACGATGCCGAGGAAGCTGCGCATCCCCTCCGCCGCCGCATCCGCCAGCAGGGCCTCGGCGGCGGCTCGGAAGAGCCGGTACTCGGCAAGTCGCCGGCCCGGGTCGTCGACCTCGCCCAGCGCGCCCTCGGCGGCGTCCTCGAGGGCGTCAAGGGCGCCGTCCGGCAACAGGCGCGCGGCCTTGAGCGAGAGCAGCCGCGAGGCCAGGGCAAGAAAGTCGGCGACGGCGCGCGGATCGACGCCGCCGGCCGCGACCCGTGCCCGATAGGCGGAGGTGATCTCGGCCACCGGCACGGCGGCGAGATCGATCTCGCCGCGCTGGGCGCGCGCGACCAGGTCCTCGAGGCTGCCCTGAAACACCTCGAGGTCGACCGCGAAGACGGTCGCGTCGGCGGCCTGGGCGGCCGCGTCCCCCGTGGCGGGCGTCGCCGCCGACGCGGTCGCGGACCTCGTGGTGGGGTCGCCGCCGGCCGGGCTGCTCATGGCGGAGTCATGGTAAGCACGGCGCGCGCCGCCGCCGGCGTGCCGCACCCCCGCTCGAGCAGCTCGGCAGCGCGCGCCAACGCTGCGGGGGTGGGGGAGCCGGAGAGCAGACGTGCCACCTCGTGGGTGCGCGCCGCACCCTCCACGAGGTCGATCCGGGAGCTGGGGCCGCCCGCCGGTCGCTCCACCCGCAGGTGGCAGGTAGAGCGCGCGGCGATCTCCGCCCGATGGGTCACCACCAGCAGCTGGCGCCGCTCTCCGACCGCGGCCAGCACCTCGCCGACCCGTGCGGCGGTGTCGCCGCCGACGCCGGTGTCGACCTCGTCCAGGACGAGCGTCGGACAGTCGTCGGCGGCCGCGACCACCGACCGGAGCGCCAGCGCCACCCGCGACAGTTCGCCGCCGCTGACACCGCCGGCGAGGGGGATGGGCATGCCGTCCCTGATGGTGGCCAGGCGCATCTCCACCTGGTCGATCCCGTCCGGCCCGCAGGCCACCCGGACGCCCTCGACGGGCAGCCCGTCGGGGTCGTCGATGCGCCCCAGAGTGGTGCGGAAGCGCGCCTGCGGCAGCCGCAGGCACCGGAGCCGGGCGGTCACCTCGCAGTCGAGGTGGGCGGCGGCGACGGCGCGCAGGTGGCTGAGCCGGAGGGCCGCCTCGGCGGCCGCCGCCTCCGCCGCGTGGGCCGCCTCCCGCGCCGCCGCCACCGCCCCTCCCCCGCCATCTGCGGCGGCGACCAGTTCCCGCGCCAGCTCCAGGTCGGCGAGCGCCGTTGCCACCGACCCGTGGCGACGGCGCACCCGGTCGAGGACGTCAAGCCGCTCCTCGAGCGCCGCCAGCCGGCCCGGGTCGAGATCGAACGACCCGGCCAGGTCGCGGGCGCGGACGGTCAGGTCATGGAGCCGCTCGAGCTCCTCGAGCGTCGAGGCCAGGAGCTCGTCGACGCTGGCGTCGATCCCCTCGACGGCACGTCCGGCCAGCACCGCGCCCGCCAGCGCGTCCGCGGCACCGCCCTCGCCGCCGGCGGCCGAGCGCACTGCCGCGACGGCGACGGCCAGCCCCTCGAGGTGGCGCAGCCGGCGGCGCTCGCCGGCCATCTCCTCTTCCTCGGCGACGCGCAGCCGCAGCGGCTCCAGCTCCGCCAGCGTCCCGCGAGCGGCCTCGAGCGCCACTGCGTCGCCGGCGAGCCGGCTCTCCAGCTCGGCCAGCGCCTGCCCGGCCTGGCGCCGTCCGTGATGGGCCGAGACCATGGCGCTGCGTGCGGCCGTCAGCTCGGCGCCGCCGGCCGCATCGACGAGGGCGCGCTGGTGCCCAGGTCGAAGCAGCCGGTGGCTCTCGCCCTGGGCGGTGACCTCGACCAGATGGTCGCCCAGCTCGCGCAACGTCGCCAGCGACACCAGGGCGCCATTGACACGGCAGGCCCCGCGGCCGCTCCGCGGCAGCTCCCTGACCAGCGTGAGCAGGTCATCCTCGGGGATGCCATGGGCCTGGAGCCGGCAGCGCACGTGCGGCGGAGCCTCGTCGAAGACCGCCGCCACCGAGGCCGCCTGGCGGCCGGCGCGGACCAGATCGGCATCCACTTTGCCACCCAGCGCCAGCCGGAGCCCCGAGATGCACAGGGACTTGCCTGATCCGGTCTCGCCGGTCAGGGCGGTGAAGCCCGGACCCGGTGTGACCCGGACACCGTCGAGAACGGCGAGGCCGCTGATGCGCACTTCGACCAGAGCCACGTCACTCGTCCTCCGGCGTCGGGGATTCGACCGCGGCGTGCTGCTTGAGCGGGAGGCCGATGCGCAGCTTCTCGCGCAGGCTGCGCAGGAAGCTGGTGGCGCCGGAGACGCGCACCAGGATGATCTCCGGCCCGGGACCGATCGCCAGCCGCATCCCCTCGCGCATCTCCACCGCCACATGGCCGTCGGCGGCGGCGATGGCGCGCCCCTTGACCAGGGTGATGCAGAGCTCGACCGCCTCGGGGAGCACGACGGGACGGCTGAGCACAGCGTGCGCCGCCAGCGGCACGACCACCACCGCCCGCAACCGGGGATCAACCGGCGGGCCGCCGGCGCTCAGCGCGTAGGCGGTGGAACCGGTGGCGGTCGCGACGATGACCCCGTCGGCGTCGAACTCGCCGAGCAGCTCGCCGTCGACCTCGACGCGGATCCGCGCCAGGTTGGTTCCGGAGGTCTTGACCACCACCTCGTTGAGCGCCAGCTCATGGAGCGCGGGCGCGCCCTCCCGCCCGGGGCCGGCGAGTTCGGCGGTGAGCAGCGTGCGGCGCTGCTCGCGGTGGTTGCCCGCGGCGAACTCGGCCAGCGCCGCCGGGAGCTGGTCGAGCTCGAGATCGGTCAGGAAGCCGAGCTGGCCGCGGTTGACCCCGAGCAGGGGGACGCCGAGCGGACCGGCGAGCCGCGCGCCCAGGAGGAAGGTGCCATCGCCCCCGACGGTGACCAGCAGGCGGCAGTCCACGGCCCTGGCGGCCACCAGCGCCTCGGGGTCGTGGCGCGCCACCCAGGTGGTGAAGCCGCTGCGGGCGGCGACGTCGAGAGCCTCCGTGAGGGACTCGCCTGCGCCCTCGCGCGGATGGATCAGGAAGCCGATGCTGCCCCGGGCGGCGGTCACGCTGACCCGGCCAGGGCGGGCCGGTCTCCGGCGGCCAGACGGAGATGGAGCAGCCACTCGTGATTGCCCTTCTGCCCGGTGATCGGCGAGGGCAGCGGGCCCGCGCCGGTGGCGCCCAGTTCCGCCGCCGCCCAGGCCAGGAGGTCGGTGGCGGCCAGCTCGCCGGCGCCGACGTCCCTGACCACGCCCCCGCCGCCGACCGCCTCGCGACCCAGCTCGAACTGCGGCTTGAAGAGTGCCACCACGTCGGCCCCGGCCGCGAGCGCGGCGACGCGTGGCAGCACCAGGCGCAGCGAGATGAAACTGAGATCCAGGGTGACGAGGCTCGGGATCGGCCCCGGCAGGCTCGCCAGCAGGCGCAGGTTGGTCCGATCGATCACGCACACCCGCTCGTCTCCGGCCAGGCGCGGATCGAGCTGCCCATAGCCGACGTCGACCGCGTACACCAGCGCGGCGCCCCGGGCAAGCAGCACGTCGGTGAATCCGCCGGTGGACGCGCCGGCGTCGAGCGCCACCCGTTCCCGGGCATCGATCCCGAACCCGTCGAGTGCAGCCTCCAGCTTGATTCCTCCCCGGCTCGCCCAGGGGTGATCCCGGCCGCGAACGCTGATGGCGGAGCCGTGCCCGACCTTCTGGGCGGCGCCGGCGGCCCGGGTACCGTCGACCACCACCATGCCGGCGGCGATCAACGCCTGTGCGCGCTGGCGTGACGGAGCCAGCCCACGCTCCACCAGGGTCACATCGAGCCGTGTCCTCGGTGCGGTCACGATCGCCATTTGTACACTCGTCTGTGGTAGGGAGCGGCGGTGCCCCGGGCGGTGATCAGAAAGGGATGTCGTCGAGGTCGAAGGCGCCGTCATCGGCGCCCGGCGCCTGTTCGCGTGGGCGCCGATCGAGCCCGGGGAACAGGTTCGGTGTCGGCGGCTCGGCCTGGGGAGCCGGCGCCGGAGCGGGCCGCACAATCGAGGGGGGGGTCGGCCTCTGGGCAGGGACGCTTCGGGCTCGTGCCGGCGACCCCGGCGGCGGCGGAGCCATCGGGCGCTCCGCCCGGACCACGGGGTCGAGTGCCGGCATCCCACCGGCGGGCCGTGCCGCCCGGGCCCCGGCGTCGTCCTCGAGGGCGCGGAGCGGGCGCTCCTCGTCCGCACCGCCGGCTCCCACCACCAGTTGCATGACCGTGGCCTCGGTGCGGTCGAGGAGCTCGGCACAACGCTGAGCCAGCGCCGATCCCCGCTGGTAGCAGGCCACCGCCTCATCGAGGGCGACGTCACCGCGCTCCAGGCGGGCGATCAGCGACTCCAGCTCAGCGAGCGCCTCCTCGTATTTGAGCGTGGCAATGTCGACCGGGGCTGGCATGGAGGTCTCCGCTGGGGATGGGCGCGCTTCAATGGTGCCTCAGGTGCCACCACCGCTCGCCCCACCGGCGGATCCGGCGGCGACATCGTACATCCGTTCGCAGCGGATGTCGAGAGCCTCACTCGACCCGGCTGCGTACCTCGCCATGTGCCAGCCGGGTGCGTATGCCGGTGCCCACGGGGGCGTCGGCCGGGTCGCGCACCAGCTGCCCCCCCTCGGTGGAGGTGATCGAATAGCCGCGCGCCAGCACTCGCAGCGGCGACAGCGCCTCCAGGCGACCCGACGCCGTGGCCACCTCGCCTCGCCTCCGCGCCATCAGGGCACGGAGGGCGGCCGCCAGCGCATCGTCGTGCCGCCGCAGCCGCTGCCGCTCCGCCGGCACCCGGCGGCTGGGAGCAACCAGCTCCAGCCGAGCCGCCGCCTGGTCGCCGGCGCGCCGCCGGGTCGACACCTCGGTGAGCAGGGCGCCGCGCAGCGCCGCCACCCGGCCGTCGAGGTGCTGGCGGAGCTGGGGCAACCGGCGCCCAGGGGACTGCAGGTCGAGCCGGCGCCAGGTCGCATCCAGCCTCTCGCGCTGGCGGGTCACCTGGGTGCGGATCGCCCGCCGGAGCCGGAGGCGGTTCCGTTCGAGGTCATCGACGAGGGAGCCGATGTCGGGGACGGCCAGCTCGGCGGCGTTGCTCGGAGTCGCCGCGCGGCGGTCGGCGACCAGGTCGGCCACGGTGGTGTCGGTCTCGTGACCGATCCCGGTCACCACCGGCACCGCGCAGGCGCGGATGGCGCGGGCCAGGGCCTCCCCCTGAAAGGCCACGAGGTCCTCGATCGACCCGCCGCCGCGGACCAGCAGCACGACGTCGACGTCGCGCAGGCGCTGGGCGCGATCCAGGGCGCGCACCAGCGCCTGCTCGGCGCCCTCCCCCTGCACCGGGGTGGGCACCACCACCAGGCCGATGCCGGGTGCCCGGCGGCGAAGCACCATGCTGACGTCCCGGACGGCGGCGCCGGTGCTGCTGGTCACCACCGCCACCCGCCGCGGCAGCAGCGGCAGCGGCCGCTTGAGGCGCTCGTCGAGCAGGCCCTCGGCGCCAAGGCGCCGGGTGAGCTGGTCGATGGCCAGCGCGATGGCGCCGACCCCGGTGGGCTCGAGGGTCTGGACGTAGAGCTGGTACTGGCCGTCCTGCTCGTAGACGTCGACGCGACCGCGGGCGACGACGCGCATGCCGCGCTCCGGCTGGAAGCGGATCCGGGCCGCCTGGGCCCGGAAGCAGACGCAGCGGAGCTGGCTGCGGTCGTCGCTGAGCGAGAAGTAGAGGTGGCCGCTTCCGGGATTGCGGTAGTCGCGGATCTCCCCCTCGACCAGGACGTCCTCGAGCTCCGGCGTCACCACCAGGGCCCCGCGCACCAGCTGGGTCACCTGGGTGACGCTGAGGGCCCCCGCCACCGGCGGAGCCGGGGCCGGCTCGCCCTCCGTGTCCCAGCGCCGCCGGGCGGCCGTCGGGTCGCCGAACCAGCTCATGTGCGGGCGTCCGTGCGCTGCCTGGCGATGCGGCCGAGGACGCCGTTGACGAACGGCGCCGCCTCGTCGCCGGCGAAGGTGCGGGCCAGTTCGATGGCCTCGTCGATGGCCGCCGCGACGGGCACGTCGGGCTCGTAGAGGAGTTCGTAGGTGCCCAGCCGCAGCACCGCGCGCTCCACCTTGCCGATGTCCGGGAGCGCCCAGTTGACGCTGGCCAGGGCGATGGCGCCGTCGACCCGCAGACGGTGCTCGAGGGTCCCCCCGACCAGCCGCCGCGCGAACTCGGCAACGTCCGGCGGGGCGCCGATGTCCTCGGCGTGATAGTCGAGCGAGGCGCCGGCGTCGCGGTCGGTGCCCTCCAGCTCGAAGAGCACGCGGAGCGCCAGCTCGCGACCCCGGCGGCGCCTGCCGGCCGCCGCCCGCGGCCCGGCGGGCCCCGATGGGCTCACGCGAAGGCGACCTCGCTGACGAAGACGTTGACCTCGTGGAGGCCGATGCCGAGCTGGCGCTCGATGGCGTCGGCGACGCGACGCTGCACCGCGCTGCCCATCTGGGGCAGGTCGGTGCCCGCCTCCATGACCACGTAGAGATCGAGCTGGAGCCGCTCGTCGTCCTTGAGCTCGACCCGCACGCCCTTGTGCGCCGAGGGACGGCGCAGGATGCGGT
>JRHI01001075.1_pt1 | contig 25243 bp, 20 predicted proteins | sample 215371 | NCBI WGS metagenome assembly JRHI01 (sample SAMN02929681, study PRJNA255918) | sediment metagenome | biome: cave system; feature: Ice Cave; material: Sediment; isolation source: sediment from deep within a dark volcanic ice cave with no known source of... ...
GCGTTGATCGCAGGGGCGGCAGGGCAGCTCCCCCGCGTCGACCGACTCAGTGACGCACGAGTCGGCGCGCCACGGCGCCGATCGAATCGGCAGTGTCGGCCCATAGAGCCCGACGATCGGCACGCGCGTCGTCGCGGCCACGTGGAGCGGACCGCTGTCGCCGCCGATGTAGAGCGCCGCGCGCTCGAGCAGCGCGCGGAGCTCTTGGAGCGGGAGCTCCCCGCACGACAGCACCTGTTGCGCGCGTCCTTCCAGGCGCGCGCGGGCCTCTCGGATGACCAGACCGGCGGCGTCGCGCTCAGACGGCCCCGACGTGACGACGATGCGGCGGCGCGGATCGCCGAGGGCGAGTGACGTGACGAGCTCGACGAAGTGGGCGGCGGGCCATCGCCGGAACGGATTGCCCGCGCTCACGTGAATGACGACGAGCGGATCGCCGCCGGCGACGCCGCTGCGCGTGAGGCGTTCGGCGACTGCTGCGGCGGCCTCAGGGTCGGCCGGCATTTCCATCGGGTAGGCTGACCGATCGGGCGGGGCCACGCCGAGCGGCGCGAGCAGATCCCATTGGTTTTCCACCGAGTGGCGGGGACGCAGCGCCCGCGCCCGCGGGATCCGCTGCGTGTACATCCAGCTGCGCCCGACGATTTCATAGCCGATGCGTTCGGCCGCCCCGCTCAGCCACGTGAGCAGCGATGCCCGGGGACCGCCGTGAAAATCGATGGCGAGGTCGTACCGCTGCCCGCGCAGCCGCCGTCCGAGCGCGAGGTCGTCGAGCAGGCCTCGCGCGCCGCGGGCGCGCGGGGCCACGATGACGTCGTTCAGGTGCGGGTTGTGGATCACGATCGGCGCGGCGGCCGGTTCGACGATGTAGCTGAGGTGCGCGTCAGGAAACCGCTGCCGCAGCGCATGGATGGCCGGCGTGGTGAACGCCACGTCGCCGATTTGCCGCAAACGGACGAGGAGAATGCGCATCGGGTAATCGAACGATCGGGTAACCGGCTAATCGATTTCCCGATTACCAGATGACCCGATGACCCGATTCACTCTTCCACGGTGGCTTCGTCGATGAGCATGACGGGGATGTCGTCCTTGATCGGATACACGCGCTTGCACGTGCCGCACTTGAGCGCGGCGCCGTTTTTGACGAGCGTCACCGGCGTCTTGCAGTTGGGGCACGCCAGAATCTCGAGCAGTTCAGGATCGACCGGCATGCCCCGAATATATGACACCTTCCGGCTTTTGTGGAACAATTCGAGGCATGAAGCTCGCAGCCCTGGTCGCGGCGCTCAGCCTGTCGATTCCGCTCGCGGCAGAGGCACGTGCCGGCGGACAGGCATCGCGCGGACAGCGCTCCGCGCCGCTCGCCGTCTCGGCGCCCGACAAAGTCGCTGACGCGTACGCGCAGTTCCTGCTCGGACACCGCTTCGAAGAGAACGAGGACGTGACGTCCGCGATCGCGGCGTACACGCGCGCCATGGAGCTCGATCCGATTGCCGCCGAGATTCCGGCGCAGCTGGCCGGGCTGTACCTGAAGCAGAGCAAGGTGCAGGACGCGATGGCCGCAGCAGAGACCGCGTTGAAGATCGCGCCGGCCAACCGCGAGGCCAATCGTGTGCTCGGCGTGGTCTACGCCGCGCTGTCGGAAAGCAGCCAGGACAACGCCAACGCCAAACCCAACGCCACGCGTGGCCGCGGCTCCGACAAGGCCGCCGACGCCAACCTTGCCAAGGCGGTGCACCACTTCGAGCTCGCGCTCGAGGGCGCGCTTGCGGAATCCGATCCCAACGTCCGCGCCACACTCGCGCGCCTCTATGTGCGCATCGGCACGTACGAGAAAGCGATTCCGCTGCTCACCGACCTCGTGAACCAGGAATCGGGATGGCAGGACGGTCCGTTGATGCTGGTGGAAGCGTACGCGGGCGCGGGGCGGAGCCAGGAGGCGATCGCGTGGCTCGAAGAGCGGACGCCGGGCGATCCGCGCCTGCTGCCGGCGCTGGCCGATTTTTACGAACGCGAGCGCCGCTGGTCCGATGCGGCGGGCGCCTTCGGCCGCGCGCTCCAGCGCTCCCCGCGCAATACCGATCTGAAGACGCGGTATGCCTCCGCGCTGATGAACGCCGGCGGACGTGAAAACCTCGACAAGGCGCGAACCGCGCTTGCCGAGATCGCCGCCGTGCGAACCACCGATGCGCGCGTCCTGTATCTGCTGTCGCAGGCGCAGCGCCGGCTCGGCGACGTCAAGGAGGCCGAAGCCTCGGCGCGCCAAGTCATCGCACAGAACGCCAAGAGCCCGTGGGGCTACTACGCGCTCGCGGAAGCGCTCGAGGCGCGCCGCCAGTATCAGGCGGTGATCGACGCGCTGGCGCCGGTCGTCGCAGAGAATCGCGGCAAGCCGGCCGACGCGTTCGACGCCGGCATCCTGCTGCCGCATCTGGGGTTCGCGTACCAGGAAACCGGACAGCACAACAAGGCGATCGCGACCTTCGACGAGGCGCGCAAGCTGTCGCCCGGCGACCCGGCAATCGCCGGCTACCTGATCCAGGCGAACATCGCCGGAAAGAAGTACGGCGCCGCCATCGACACGGCGAAAGCCGCGCTCGCGGGGCACCCCAACGATCTGCGCCTCACGCGACTGGAAGCCCAGGCGCTGCGCCACAGCGGCAAGGCCGATCAGGGCATCGCGCTTCTCGAGGAGGCGGTCGCGCATCACGCGGACGACCCGCTCGCCTACATCTCGCTCGCGCAGGCGTACGCCGAGGCCGAGCACGGCGCCCAGGCCGTCAAAGTGCTGCAGGATGCGCAGGTCAAGTTTCCCTCCGACGACGGAATCGCCTTCGAGCTCGGGGCGGTCTTCGACAAGCAGAAGAAATTCGCCGACGCGGAATCGGCGTTCCGACAGGTGCTGGCGCGCAACCCGGACAACGCCACCGCGCTCAACTACCTGGGCTACATGCTGGCCGAGCGCGGCGAGCGCCTCGACGAGTCGGTGACCTACCTCCAGCATGCGCTGCAGATCGATCCCGAGAACGCGTCGTTCCTCGACAGCCTCGGGTGGGCCTACTTCAAGTCCGACAAGCTCGACCTCGCTGAAGCCAACCTGCGGCGCGCCGCCGATCAACTGAAGACGAATTCCGTCATCCAGGAGCACTTCGGCCAGCTGCTGTTCAAATTGGGACGCTACGACGAGGCGATCGCCGCCTGGACGCGCGCGCTGGCCGGCGACGGCGACTCGATCGACAAGGCCGACGTCGACAAGAAAATCAAGGCAGCGAAGCAGAAGCTCAATACGAAGAAGTGAAGGCTCCAACCCTTCGTGTTCTTCGTGTCCTTCGCGTTGAAGAGGTCGCGGCGTTCGTGCTGGTGGTCGCGACAGCCTCCTGCGGCGCGCCCTTGTTGAAGCTGCCGGCCGGCCCTGGTGCACCCGCTGCCGACGCGGCCGATGCGCTGGCGCAGGCGACCGGCGTGTGCCGCGGCATCCACACGCTGACCGCGGAGGTGGCCGCCAGCGGGAAGGTCGGCGGGCAGCGTTTCCGCGCGCGTCTGTCCGCGGGTGTCGCCGCGCCGGCGTCGGCGCGGCTCGAAGCGGTCGCGCCGTTTGGTCAGCCGTTCTTCATCTTCGTCGCCTCCAACGACGATGCGACGCTGTTCCTGCCGCGAGACGAGCGCGTGCTCGAGCACGGCCGTTCCGCGGACGTGCTCGACGCCCTCGCCGGCGTTCCGCTGAGCGCGGGCGACCTGCACCTCGTGCTCACGGGCTGCGCACCGGCGGTTTCGCAGCCGGAGGGGCGCGCGCTTGGCGCCGATTGGCGCGCGATCACCGACGCGGCTGGCGACGCCCTCTATCTGCATCGCGACGGCGCCGCGCAGCCGTGGCAGCTCCTCGTCGTGATGCGGCGCGGTTCCCCCGCAGCCGGGCGGCCGCCGACGTCGTGGCGGGTCGAATACCGCGATCATCAGAACGGCCTGCCGCGCACCATGCGCGTGACGAGCGTGGGGGAGGACGGCCGCACCGGAACGGGATTCGATCTGACCCTCGCCCTCTCGCAGGTCGAGACCAACGTGCCGCTCGAAGCCGAGGTGTTCCGCGTGCAGGTTCCGCCATCCGCCCAGCCGATCACACTCGATGAGCTCCGTCATGCGCGTCCGGGCGTTCGCGAAAATTAACCTGTCGCTGCGCGTGTTGAGCACGCGCCCCGACGGCTACCACGAGCTGCGGACGATCTTTCAGTCGATCGCGCTGCACGACACGCTCACCCTCCGCGGGATCCGCGGGCCGTTCCGGCTGACGTGCGACGATCCCGCGTGTCCCGCCGACGACACGAACCTGGTCTGGCGCGCCGCCGAACGGATGTGGGACGCGGCCGGACGCGGCGGCCCTCCGCGCGACCTCGCCATCGCACTCGAGAAGCGGATTCCGATCCAGGCGGGGCTTGGCGGCGGCAGCAGCGACGCGGCGGCGGCGTTGCGCGCCCTCGCGCGCAGGTGGCGAGTCGACAGCGCGCGCGTGCGGGCGGCGGCGAAGGCGCTCGGCGCCGACGTGCCGTACTTCCTCGAAGGCGGAACGGTCCTCGGCCTCGATCGCGGCGACGCGCTGTTCCCCCTGATCGACCTTCCCGCCGCGTGGGTCGTGCTGGTGCTCCCGAACGTCGGCGTCAGCACGAACGACGCGTTCGCCTGGCTCGACAGTGACGCCGACGCAGCGCGAAGGCGTCAGCCGGGCGCTGATCGCTCGCCCAAACGGCGCGCGCTCCAGGTCCGGTCGGCGGATGCGGACATGGTCAACGATCTGGAGGGGCCGGTCGCTGCGCGGCACCCCGCCATCGGCCGTATCATTTCGGCACTCCAGAAGCGGGGCGCCTCGCAGGCGGCGATGTCGGGCAGCGGTTCGGCCGTTTTTGGCCTGTTTCCCAATCGCGCCGCCGCCTCCAGGGCCGCGGCCGCCCTGGCTTCCGCCTCTCGCCGGACGCTGGTGACCAGGACGCTCAACCGTCAGAGATACCAGATACTTGCCGCGACCTGAGCCTATCGGATAAACTTACCGTTTGCGCCGCGTGGTTCGGACCACTCCTGAGGTCAGCTTCTCCATTCACGAGACGGACGCGCGAACTTCTCAATGGGGCGTCGCCAAGTGGTAAGGCGCGGGTCTTTGGATCCCGTATTCGAAGGTTCGAATCCTTCCGCCCCAGCCAACTCGCGGGGGCTGTTGTAGGTCGATGGGTGATCCCTTCATGGCGACCGGGTTCGGCGAACTGAAAGTATTTTCGGGCAGCGCCCATCAGGAACTGTCGCGCGAGATCGCGGCGTTTCTGGGGGTGGGGCTCGGCCAGGCGCGGTTGCGCCGGTTTCCGGATTCGGAGGTCTCGTTCCAGATCGACGAGAACATCCGCGGCACCGACGTCTTCATCGTCCAGCCGACCAGCAGCCCGGTCGATCAGCACCTGATGGAGCTGATGATCATGATCGATGCGTTCCGTCGCTCGTCGGCGTCGCGCATCACGGCGGTGCTGCCCTATTACGGCTACGCGCGACAGGATCGCAAGGACAAGCCGCGCGTGCCGATTTCGGCCAAGCTGGTGGCGAACGTGCTCAGCGCGGCCGGCACCAACCGCGTGCTGACGATGGATCTGCACAAGGCGCAGATTCAGGGGTTCTTTGACATTCCAGTCGACCATCTGTTCGCCGCGCCGGTGATTATCGACTACCTCGCGCGCCTCGACTACCCGAAGCTGACGATGGTCTCGCCGGATGCCGGCGGCGCGGAACGCGCGCGCGCCTACGCCAAGCGGCTGGACGCCGAGCTCGCCGTGATCGACAAGCGCCGCAGCGACGACGGGACGGCGGAAGTGATGAACGTGATCGGCGACGTCGAGGGTCGCACCTGCATCCTGCAGGACGACATCATCGACACCGCCGGTACCATCACCAAGGGTGCGACCGCGCTGAAAGCGAACGGCGCGGGGCGGATCATCGCGTGCGCCGTGCACGGGGTGCTCTCGGGTCCGGCGATCGAACGGATCGAGAAATCGCCGATCGACAAGCTGATCGTGACCAACACGATTCCGCTGTCGGCGGCGGGCGCGGCGTGCAGCAAGGTCGTGGTGCTGTCGGTGGCGCGGCTGCTCGGACAGGCGATCAAGTCGATTCACGAGGAGACGTCGGTCTCGTCGTTGTTTGTGTAGCTAAAGGAAACAGAAATGGAAGCGATACTCGAAGCGCAGGCTCGTGACACGTTCGGAAAAAATGAAGCGCGGCGCACGCGCCGCGGCGGCCAGGTCCCCGGTGTGCTGTACGGCGGCGACGGCAAGGGCGCGACGCCGATCGCGGTCCCGCCAAAGGCGCTGCTGAAGATCCTGCACTCGGAGTCGGGCCAGAACACGCTGATCTCGCTGAAGCTCGCGGGCGCCGGCGGCACCCGGGTGCTCGTGAAGGACTTCCAGCTCGACCCGGTGACGCACGCGCTCCTGCACGTCGACTTTCTCCGCATCGCGATGGACAAGCTCCTGCAGGTCACCATCCCGATTGTCGTTCACGGCGAGCCGAAGGGCGTGAAGCAGCAGGGCGGCGTCCTCGAGTTCATCCGCCGCGAGGTGGTGATCGAGGTGCTGCCGGCCGACATCCCGGAGCACATCGACGTCGACGTCAGCGAGCTGATGCTGCACCAGGGCATCCGGGTGCGCGACATCGCGACCAACGCAAAGTGGAAGCCAGTCAGCGAGCTCGACCTCATGCTCGTCCACGTCATCATGCCGAAGGCCGAGGAGGTTGCGGCGCCGGCTGACGCGGTTGCCGCCGCCACCGCCACGCCCGCCGAGCCCGAAGTCATGAAGAAAGGCAAGAAGGACGAGGAGGAAGGCGAGAAGAAGGACGACAAGAAAAAGGACGAGAAGAAAAAGTAAATGTGGATCGGTGATCGGCGCCCGGCGATCGATCGGCGATCATCGCTCGCGAGATCGCCGATTCTGTGAAGCTCATCGTCGGGCTCGGCAACCCGGGCCCGCAGTACACGGGCACGCGGCACAACGTCGGCTTCGGCGTGATCGACGAGCTGGCGCGGCGTGCGTCGGCCGGCTTCGAGTCGGCGCCCGCCGACGCGCTGATCGCACGCTGGCGGCGGCCGGAGGATGGCCCCGGAAACGATGTGCTGCTCGTGAAGCCGCTGACGTTCATGAACCTCAGCGGTCAGGCGGCCGGCGAGCTGGCGCGGTACTTCAAGATCGAGGTCGCCGATCTGCTCGTCATCGTCGACGAGGTGCACCTGCCGCTCGGGAAGCTTCGGGCGCGGGCGCGCGGATCGGCCGGCGGGCACAACGGCCTGAAGTCGGTCATCGCGCACCTCGGCGACGAGTTTGCGCGGCTGCGGGTCGGGGTCGGGCGCGGCGCGGATCAGCGGAACCTCGCCGATCACGTGCTCTCGATGTTCGAGAAAGATGAAGCCGAGGAAGTCGCGCGCATGACCACGCGCGCGGCGGATGCGGCGGAGATGTTCATCGCGTCGGGGATCGGGGCGGTGATGAACGCGTTCAACGGCGGCGATCCGGCAACAACCGAATAGGCCTCAGAAGGGCCCTTGCCACAATATGTGGCCGTTCGGATTGCGGATTGCGGATTGCGGATTGCGGATTGATTGAGGAATTGGAATCCACAATCGAATCCACAATCCGCAATCCGCAATCCGCAATACGAACGGCCTTAGGAGCAGCAATGGCAGATCGACAGTACGAGCTCGTCTACATCCTCCCCCCGGATACGACCGAACAGCAGGTCACCGAACTGCACGCGCAGATCGAGGAGGTCGTGACGCGGATGCACGGGCACATCGCGAGCACCGAGAACTGGGGGCGCAAGCGCCTGGCCTACGAGATCGCCCGGCACAAAGAGGGGTATTACGTCCTCCAGGTGATCAACGGCAGCGGCGAGCTCATGAAGGAACTGGATCGCCGGCTGAAGGTGATGGACATCGTCATCCGGCAGATGATCGTCCGCGTGGACGAGGAAAAGAAGGTCGTCGACCGCACGCAGACCAGGCGGCGGACCAGCTCGGAGCGCCGGCGCGTCAAGCGCGGCTTGCCGCCGCAGCGTCAGCTCGGCGAGGGACGTCCCGCGGGTGAGCCGGACGATCAAGACGACGATCGATTTGAAGTGGGGGAGATTTAAGCCATGCCATTCGGACAAGGACGGTCGGGCGGCGGCGGTGGACGGGGCCGCGGCGCCGAGAAGAAACCGGGCGACAAGGAAAAGGGACAGCGCCGCACGTTGTTCCGCCGTCGCAAGGTCTGCAAGTTCTGCGCGGACAAGATCGACGACATCAATTACAAGGACGTGAAGCTCGTCGGGCCGTTCGTGCCCGAGCGGGGCAAGATTCTGCCGCGGCGCATTTCCGGCACCTGCGCGAAGCACCAGCGCAAGCTGCAGACGGCGATCAAGCGCGCCCGGCAGATTGCGCTGATTCCCTACGTCACCGAATAACGAACGTGGAACGCGAAGCCCGCTGAGGCCGCAGGGCAACCGGCTCTCCGCGGGCGTTGCGCGCTGTGCGTTCCATGCACGAGGACAGCCATGGAAGTGATACTCAGAGAACACGTCGACAACCTCGGACGCCGCGGCGACCTCGTGAAAGTCGCCGACGGCTACGCGCGCAACTACCTGCTGCCGCGCAAGATGGCCCTGCTGGCGACGGAGGGCAACAAGAAGCAGATCGAGCGCGAGAAAGTGAAGTTCGACGCGACAGAGGCCGAGGAGCAGAAAGTCGCGCAGGCGATGGCCGATCGACTGGCCACGGTCGAGATCGCGATCGCGCGCAAGGTCGGCGAGACCGAGGCGCTGTTCGGCTCGGTCACCAACGCCGACATCGCCGACGCGCTGGCCGCCAAGGGATTCGAGATCGATCGGCGGAAAGTGCAGCTGCACGAGCCGATCAAGAAGCTCGGGGAGTTCGACGTGCCGGTGAAGCTCCACCGCGAGGTGACGGTCACCGTGAAGGTGAAGGTCGTGGCGGAGGGCGCTGCGACACGTTGAACGTTCGAAGCCCTGACGTCAGACGTTGAGGATCAACAGTGACAACTCGGGGTTGGGCAAGTGCCCGGCCTCGGGTTTTGTTTTTTGCGATTCAAGTTTTGCGCTTATAGTTCTACCTTCTCAGTTCCTTCATGGCCGAAGCCGCCGTCGCCGAACGCACGCTGCCGCACAATCTCGAAGCCGAGCGTTCCGTGCTCGGCGCGATCCTGCTCCATAACGACGCGTTCAACCTCGCGGCCGAGGTGATCGACTCGAACGATTTCTTCCGCGACGCGCACCGTCGCATCTTCGACAAGATGGTGAAGCTCGCGGAGCGCAACGACGCGATCGATCTCGTCACGCTGAAGGAAGAGCTCGGGCGCTCAGGCGACCTGGACGAAGTGGGCGGCCCCGCGTACATCTCCGCGCTCATCGACGGCGTGCCGCGGTCGACCAACGTCGAGCACTACGCGCGCATCATCAAGGAGAAGGCGACCCTCCGGAACCTGATTTTCTCCGCCAACAAGATTCTCGCCACGGCGTACGCGGGCGAGGACGAGGCGGACCTCATCCTCGATCAGGCCGAGCAGGCGATCTTCGCGATCGCCGACGACAAGGTGCGCGACGGCTTCGTGTCGCTGCGCGACCTGGCGCAGGGGAGCCTCGACACGATCGAGAAGCTGCACTCGCGCAAGGAGCTCGTCACCGGCGTGCCGACCGGCTTCACCGATCTCGACGAGATGACGTCGGGGCTGCAGCCGTCGGATCTGGTCATCATCGCCGCCCGCCCCTCGATGGGGAAGACCAGCCTCGTGCTGAACATCGCGCAGCACGTCGGCACCAAGACCGACATGACCGTCGGTGTGTTCAGCCTCGAAATGTCGAAGGAGCAGCTGTTCCTCCGCATGCTCACCGGCGAGGCGCGCATCGACGCGCACCGGCTGCGGGGCGGCTTCCTCGGCGAGCGCGACTGGGGCCGGCTGTCGCAGGCGATCGGAACGCTGAGCGAGGCGAAGATCTTCATCGACGACACGCCGTCGATCGGCGTGCTCGAGATGCGGGCGAAGTGCCGGCGGCTCGCGTCCGAGCACGGCCTGCACATGGTCGTCATCGACTACGTGCAGCTGATGCAGGGGCGCGGCCGGTTCGAGAACCGCACGCTCGAGCTCGGTTCGATCTCGCGGTCGCTCAAAGGACTGGCCAAGGAGCTTCGGGTCCCCATCGTGCTGCTCTCGCAATTGAGCCGCGCGCCGGAGTCGCGCTCCGACCATCGTCCGCAGCTGTCCGATCTTCGTGAATCGGGCGCCCTGGAACAGGATGCCGACGTCGTCACGTTCATTTACCGCGAGGACATGTACGGGGACAAGAGCGCGTCGCCGACCGACGCCCAGGGCGTGGCGGAGCTGATCGTCGCCAAGCAGCGCAACGGCCCGACCGGCGTGGTGAAGCTGGCGTTCATCCGCGAGTTCACCAGATTCGAAAACCTCGCCGGCGGCGGCGTGTAGCGACTACGACCCACCACGCAGAACTGTCGGCCTGCTGCTCACGGATCGCAGAGCGGGATGGCTTTCCGTCGCGATCGCCCCTCCCAGCCCTCGCCTGCAAGCGTCGCGCTACGTATCATGAGGGAACATGATCCGTCCGACCGTTGCCCGCATCGACCTCGACGCGCTCACGGCCAACTACCGGCACATCGTCGGGCATCTGGCGGCCGAAAGGGGGTCGGGAGTCGTTTTTTCGACTGACGACAAAAACGACTCCCGACCCCCTCCGGGCACCCCTCCGGGCACCCCTCCGGGCACCCCTCCGGGCGTGATCGCCGTCGTCAAGGCGAATGCGTACGGGCACGGCGCGGGGGAGGTCGCGCTGGCGCTGGAAGCCGCGGGCGCGGACCTGCTGGCGTGCGCCGACATCGAAGAAGGCGCCGCGTTGCGCGCGGCCGGCGTGCGCAGCAACATCCTCGTCTTCGGCGCGCTGAGCGTCAGCGATCTCGACGGCCTGTTCGACTGCCGGCTCACCCCGACGATCTCGACGCCGGGCGCCGCGCACGCGGTGCAGGCGGCGGCCGCCAAATACACACAACGCATCCGCTATCACCTGAAGATCGACACCGGCATGAACCGGCTCGGCTTCCGCGTCGACAACCTGAAGCGGACGCTCCCCGGTCTGCTCGCAAGCCCGAATCTCGAGCTCGAGGCGGTCTACACACACTTCGCTACCGCCGACGACCCCGAATCGCCCCTCTTCGCCGAGCAGCGCGTGCGCTTCGAAGGCGCGTTGAAGGAGATCGAAACACAGGCGTCTTTCTCTGCGGGCCTGGCGGGCTTTGCGTTCCCGCCTCGTCCGTACGTCCACGCCGCCAACAGCGCCGCCTTATTACGCGACTCGCGCGTGTGGTACGACCGCGTGCGGCCCGGCCTGCTGCTGTACGGCATCGTCCCGCCGCCGCTCGCGTCGACGCTGCCGTTGACGCCGATCATGACGCTCGGCAGCCGCGTCGTCGCCGTGAAGGGCGTGCGCGCAGGCGAGGGTGTCGGCTACGGCGTGACGTTCACCGCGCCACGGCCGACGACGATCGCCATCGTGCCGGCGGGGTACGCGGACGGACTCGATCGGCGGCTCGCCGGCCGCGGCGCCGTGCTCATCCGCGGACGCCGCGCGCCGATCGTCGGCTCCGTCTGCATGGACATGCTGATGGCCGACGTCACCGGCCTCGACGTCTCGCCCGGCGACGAGGTGGTGATGGTCGGGGCGCAAGGCGGCGACAGGATCGACGTGCGCGAGATGGCCGCACAAATTGGAACGATCCCGTACGAGATCCTCTGCCGGGTCGGGTCGCGGATAGAGCGAATCTACACGTGACCCGATTGTAAGATTGCGTTCATGGCGAAGCGTCCCACCACGGTCTTTGTTTGCCAGGAATGCGGCGGCCAGTCGCCGAAATGGCTCGGCCGCTGCGCCGACTGCGGTGCGTGGAATTCGCTGGTCGAGGAGCGGCCGCAGCCGGAGGCCGCAAACGGCGCGGCGGGACCGCATCGGTACGCGCTCGCCGGCGCGGCCGGCGCCGCGCAGCTCTACGCCGACATCGAGCTCGAGCAGCACGCGCGTTTGACGACGGGCATCGACGAGTTCGACCGCGTGCTGGGCGGCGGCGTCGTACCCGGATCGCTGATTCTGCTCGGCGGCGAACCGGGCATCGGCAAGTCGACGCTGCTGCTGCAGGCCGCGGCGAACATGGCGCGCACGATCGGTCCGGTGCTCTACAGCTCGGGCGAGGAGTCGGAGCACCAGATCAAATCGCGCGGCGAGCGGCTCGCCGTCGGGAAGGCGCCGCTGTACCTGTTCGCGGAAACGTGCCTCGAGCGAATCCTCGAGGAGATCGCGCGCATCAAACCGGCGCTCGTCATCGTCGACTCGGTCCAGACGGTCTTCTCGCTCAAGTTCCAGTCGGCGCCCGGCAGCATCGGCCAAGTGCGCGAAGCGGCCACGCAGCTGTTGTTCACCGCCAAGGGGCAGAACATCCCGACGTTCCTCGTCGGCCACATCACGAAAGATGGCAGCCTGGCCGGCCCGAAAGCCCTCGAGCACGTCGTGGACACCGTGCTGTATTTCGAAGGCGAGCGCCACCACTCGCATCGCGTGGTCCGCGCGGTGAAGAACCGCTTCGGCGCGGCGAGCGAGCTCGGCGTCTTCGAGATGACGTCCACGGGGCTGCGGCCGGTGCCCAACCCGTCGAAGATGTTTCTCGCCGAGCGTCCGATCAACGCGCCAGGCTCGGCGGTGCTCTGCTCGATCGAAGGCTCGCGTCCGATTCTCGTGGAAGTGCAGGCGCTCGTCAGCTCCAGCACGTACGGCAACGCGCGGCGGATGGCGAGCGGGATCGATCAGCAGCGCCTCACGCTGCTGCTCGCGGTGCTCGAGAAGCGCGCCGGGCTGAACCTGATCGGCGACGATGTGTTCGTGAACATCGCGGGCGGGATGACCGTGGACGAACCCGCGTCCGACCTCGGGGTGCTCGCGGCGATCGCATCCAGCGTCCGCAACCGGGTCATCCCGCCGACGACCGCGATGTTCGGCGAGGTCGGCCTGGCCGGTGAAGTGCGCGGCGTCTCCCAGGCGCCGCTCCGTGTTCGCGAGGCTGCGCAGATGGGGTTCCGCCGCTGCGTCATGCCCGAAGCCAACATCGACCCGGCCGACCGCGGCCAGCCGGCGGGCGAGTGCGAGCGGGTCGGCGTCCGGACGGTGGCCGAAGCCCTCGACGCGCTCTTGAGCGATGGCGCTCCGCGATGAGTTGACGCGCGCCGTGACAATTGGTGATATCTTTCCCGCGGGGCATTGGCCGCGGTCCCTTCTTATTTCTTACCCGGAGCGGTTCATTCATAAACGGGGGATACCCCAATGGCCTGGTTTGCGCTCGCCCGGGTAATGTTTGTCGCCGTCGTGGCCTATGCCGCTGCGCTTCTTCAGCCTCTTTCCGTTGGCGTGCCCGCCAACGTCGGTTTTGGGCTTGCTCTTGCGGCCCTCGTCGTCCTGTTCGAGGGCCGCCTTCGGGAGACCGCCGTCACCCGCGTGTTCGGCGCGCTCATCGGCTGTGCGATCGGCCTCGGCATCGCGCACCTGATCACCAGCGGCCTGTTCTGGGCCGACAACGGCGACCGACGGGTCGAGTTTCTCCATAGCTTCGTCCTGATCGTGCTGCCGTATCTGGGCCTGGTGCTCGGCGGCAAGCACGGGGAATGGCTGGAACCCGCGCGGCTCATCAGTTTGTTCCGCGCCGCCGGCCCTCAGCGCCGCTACAAGATCCTCGACACCAGCGTCATCATCGACGGCCGCATCGCGGACGTCTGCGAGACCGGTTTCGTCGACGGCACGCTCGTCATCCCTCAGTTCGTGCTCAAGGAGCTGCAGCTGGTGGCCGATTCTGCAGACGCACTCAGGCGGAATCGCGGGCGCCGCGGCCTCGACATCTTGCAGAAGATTCAGAAGATGTCGGGCATTGAAGTGGTGATTTCCGACACGGACTTCCCCGAGGTGAAGGAAGTCGATCTCAAGCTGATCGAGCTCGCGCGGGCGCTGCAGGGAAAGATCGTCACCAACGACTTCAACCTGAACAAGGTCGCCCAGCTGCGCGGTGTGGACGTGCTCAACGTCAACGAGCTCGCGAACTCGCTCAAGCCGGTCGTGCTGCCGGGCGAGATCATGAAGGTGTTCATCCTGAAGGAAGGCAAGGAATACAACCAGGGCGTCGCGTACCTCGACGATGGCACGATGGTCGTGGTCGACAACGCGCGCAAGATGATCAGCAAAACCATCGACATCGTTGTCACCAGCGTGCTGCAAACGACGGCGGGGAAGATGATCTTCGGCCGGTACATCGAGGTGGGCCTGGGCGCGGGCGCGCAGCCGGCCGCTCCGGCGCCGGCGGAGCGCGTCAGGACGGCCGCGCCTGCCGCGCAGACGTGAATGTGGAATTGCGAATTCCCCCGTATCACTGGTGGCGGACGGTCTTCTATCTCATTCCCGCGATTACCCTCTATACGATCGTCCTCGGCGGGGTGTCGATCGCGTCGAGCCTGTTCGATCGGCGCGGTTACTTCGCGCACGGCTGCGCGCGGACATGGTCGCGGCTGATTCTGAAAACCACCGGGGTGCGCGTCACCGTCGAAGGGCTCGAGCGGATCGCACCGGGCATCACTTACGTCTTCGTCTCGAACCACCAGAGCATCTACGACACGCCGGTCATCTTCGCGTCGCTGCCGTACCAGCTGCGCATCATTGCGAAGGAGTCGCTGGCGCGCTTTCCGGTCCTCGGCTGGCACCTGCGCCGCGGCGGGCACCTGTTCGTGGATCGCCGGCATCCCGATCGCCGCGGCATTCTCCGGCGCTGGCGCGCGCTGGTGTCCGAGGGGCTCTCGCTGATCATCTACGCGGAAGGTGGCCGCAGTCGGGACGGCCGGGTCGCGCCGTTCAAAGGCGGCAGCTTCCTGCTGGCGATCGAGGCGGGGCTGCCGATCGTGCCGGTCGCGATCATCGGCACGCGCAACGTCATGCCGAAGGATCGGCTGCGGACCGAGCCGGCCAGCGTCACGCTGATCATCCACGATCCCATTCAGCCGCCGGCGCTCGAAACGCCCACGCCGCGCGATGCGAAGGCGCTCGCCGAACGCGTCCACGCCATCGTCGTAGCCGCCGTGGAGCAGCGGCAGCAGAGCACGGTCTGAGGCGCGTGGCAAAGAACGAAGAACGCGCGCCACGGCCGCCGTTCGCGCAACGTCGAACGCGACGCCGAGGCGATGGGCCGCTTCCTCGGCGCCCCCTGTAGGGCGGTGCACAAACGGATAACATAGAGGTCAGCTCTCAGCCTTCAGCTCGCGGCTTCCAGTGCGGGCTGCGTGCTGACAGACTGAAACCTTCAAGAGATGCATGTCACAGCGATCATCGCCGCGGGGGGACGCGGCCAGCGGTTCGGCGGCAACCAGCCGAAACAGCTCCTCGCGGTCGGCGGACGGCCGATCCTCGAGCGGAGCGTGATGGCGTTCGCCCTGCATCCGTTGGTGAACGCGCTCGTCGTCGCGCTGCCGCAGACGCTGGTGGACGATCCGCCGGAGTATCTGCGTTCGGCCGGAGCTCGACGCTCGGCTGAAACCTTCGCGCTCCATGACCGGGACGCGCCCGCGCAACACCACGAGGACGCACTCGCGCTGCATGACGGCGAGGCACTCGCGCAACACGAAGAAGACGCACTTGCGCTACATGACGGGGACGCGGTCGCGCAACAGGTTGCCGGGAAACCGCTGCGCATCGTTGTGGGAGGCGACCGGCGCCAGGATTCGGTGGCGAACGCGTTTCGCGCGGTCGCCGACGCGAGCGAGATCATCGTGATTCACGACGCGGCGCGCCCGTTCGCGAGCGCCGACCTGATCGCGAGGACGATCGCGGCGGCGGTGGAGTCGGGCGCGGCGGTCGCGGCGGTGCAGTCGCGCGACACGGTCAAGCGCGTCGTTCGACACGTTCAAGACGAGCGCGGGGCGCTCACCCTGAGCGCGTCGAAGGGTGAGCGTCTCGTCGGCGAAACGCTGCCGCGCGAGATGATTTATCTCGCGCAGACGCCGCAGGCATTCCGGCGCGACGTGCTGAAGCGCGCGCTCGAGCTCGGTGCGCGCGATCAGCTGGACGCGACCGACGAGGCGGCCCTCGTGGAAATGTTAGGACTCCCCGTGCGGCTCGTCGACGGTGACGCGTCGAACATCAAGATCACGACGCCGGACGACATGACGATGGGCGAAGCTATCGCCGCCCACGATAATCCGCAATCCAATCCGCAATCCAATCCGCAATCCNNAATCCGCAATCCGCAATGTCACGGCTGCGGCGCTCCCGCGCAGCGGCGCTGCAGAATCGGCGCGACATCCTTCGTGAACGTCCCGTCGCCCGGTGCTCCTGCCGGCTCGGCGCGGAGGGCGAACGGCGCGGTCAGGCCGGCGACCCCGACGACCAGCAACGCGACGCCGAGGCGGACTCCAACCATCTTTCGACCTGCCATCGCGCCGCACTCCTTGAGAGCTATTCCGCTGGAAAGATTGATTTTACCCTGATGTTCGGTTGGATTTACAGTCGAATCCTGCTCGACCCCCGGACGCACGAATCTGCCGGCGCGTTGATACGCGATCTCCGCCGGCACGCGCGGCCGCAGCTCCTGCGTCAGGCTCGTGGAAAATTCCCAGTTGTTACGTGAGATACCGGACCAGCATCCGGGCGAGCTGGCTCCCTGCGTCAGGCTCGTGGAAAATTCCCAGTTGTTACGCTGATTGCCAAAGCCGGTGATGGTATCGGGGTCGTAGGGCGTCGACACGTTGACCAGACCGACGGTGCTTCCAGCGGCCGAGCTCAGAAACGTGCAGGATGCCGCGATCGCCGGGACACAAGCAGCGGCTGCCGGAAAGTCGGCGCTGGTCGCGCAGATTCGGGAGCTGCTGCGCGACCTCCAGTGGCGCTGAGATCTGCGCTCGTCGCACAGCCGTCGCTCGTCCGCGGGCCAGGAACCGGTCCGTCCCTCTCAGAAATCGAGACTGAAGCCGACGCGGAGAATCCGGGGCGCCAGAATTTCGGCAGGCGCCAGGTACGTCGACCCCACGGCCACGTTGTGATTCACCACCGTGGCCGCATTGCCGATGTTGAAGAAGTCCGCCGTCGGCGTGAAGCCGCGATTCCCGAACTTGAACTTGCGCGAGAGCCGCAGATCGACCATGGTGACGTCGTTGAAGCGCTCGGCGCCGCGCTCGCTGAGGAACACGGTCTGGCTCGCGCGCGTCAACGCGACGCCCGCCGCCGCCGCCAGGGCCCGCGTGACCGTGTAAGTAGACACGTACGGATAGCCGTTGTTCGAAATCAGCGAGCCGGCGAGGTTGATGCGTCCCGGCAGCTCATAGCTGCCAGACAGCCGCAAGGCGCGTTCGGAATCGTTGCCAATGATCCCTTTCGCATAGAGGGTGACGTTGGGATCGTTCAGGTCGGCAAAGTTGGTGAAGCTGGTCGGTGCCGAAGGTCCGCCCGTGTTTTTGCCAATGGTGAAACCGGCCACCATCTGCCACTTCTTCGAAAAGCGCTTGCTCGCCGTGAACTCAATCCCCTTGTAGTCGGTGTCGAGATAGGGGTCGTTGTCGCGGATGTTGTTCTGCGCGCCCGTCAACGCCGGAGCCAGGTTGAAGACCGTCGCGGTCGTTGGCTTCGGCGAGGCGACCGTCCCGCCCGGACCATTCGGCACGGTGACGGTGAACGCCGTGTACCCGCTCGACAACACAGCGGTGTTCCGCTGCCCGAACTGGTCGCGGTTGGTGCGGTAGTAGAACATCGCCCCCACACGCACGGCACCCGCCATCTGCGTCTCGACGCCGGCGGTCACCTCGTCCGAGTACGGCCAGTTGACCCCGTCCGCCGCGTAGAACGTGGACACGCCGCCGCTGAACGCGGAGCACGCAGCGCGATTGATCTCCGACGCCTGGAATCTCCCGTCGCCGTTCGGGTCGGTCCACGGGCAGGTCTGCGACCCCGCCGAGAGCGGGTTGACGTTGGTGACGCGGTCGATGCCCACCTGCAGCCCGTACCGGCTATAGCTGGCCTTCAGCGCCGTCCGGCCGTTGCCGGTCAGGTCGTACGATGCGCCGGCGCGCCACACGGCCAGCTTCTGGTCGAGGGCTTGGGATTCCGCGACCGTGCGCGCCGCGATGTACGGACCGCCCGGGTTGGACTGAGCCGGCAGCGTTCCCTTGTACGCGTCGTAGCGCATCCCGAGGTTCAGCGTGAGCCGGCCGCCAACCGTCCAGGCGTCCTGGATGAAGAACCCCATGACACGGGCGAGGTTCTTCGGGTTGGCCGGCGTGTTGAACAGCCGGACTTGAGTCGGCACGCCGTTCGAGTACTCGACATAGTGATCCCCCTGCACCGTTTGCAAGGATTCGTAGTAGAGCCGCCCCCACTGCGCTCCGCCTTTGAGCAGGTGCTCGCCGCCGAGGCCGCTGAGGCTGTAGGACACGATGTTGTCGAACTGCGTGCGCGAGTTGGGCTGGTGTTCTTCCCGTGACGCGGCGAAGTCCGCGGTGGACCGCGAATTGTCCACCCGCCGGATCGCATCGGCCGGTGTGCCTGGCTGGTAGAGGTAGTTGGTCTGCCCGTCCATCAGGCTGAAATTCGACTCGAACACCAGACGTTGACGGATGCCGGTGTATTTGACCTGGGACAGCGTGGCCGGATTGGTCTGCACGAGCGAGGCGATGTCGGGCACGATGTTCGGCGGCGTGTCGCGGCGATGCCCGCGAATCTTGTCGTTGGTCAGGAACGAGCCCGTCAGCTTGTTGTTGGCCGTGAACGAGGCGACCAGCTTGCCGGAGTAGTTCTTGAGATCGTTGTCGTCGAGCGCCTGGCTGCCATCGGGGTTGCGCGCGTTCACCAGCTTGTTGACCACCCACTTGCGGACCGTTCCGTTGATCCACACGCGATTCTTCACGATCGCGCCGCCCCCCGCCAGGTTGAAGTCGTACGTCTTCTGTGTCGGGTTGCCGAGGAAGGTGTTGGCCACTTTCGCGGCGGCGGCCGCCGCGTCCAGGTGATTCACCGACTGCAGGCGGTCGTTGGCAAACGAGTACCGGGCCTGGCCCTTCCACACGTTGCCGCCGTCCTTGGTCACCATGTTGATCGAGACGCCGCCGGCCATCACCTCGGCCGGCACCGCCGAGGTCATGTAGTTTAGTTCACTTCTTCGAACATGCCCTGGTCGTAATACATCATGGTCGCGCCGCCGCCGCCGCCCGGCCAGTTCACCGTCGCGCCGTCGATGTTGTAGCTCACGTCGTTCGTGTTGGAGCCGTGGGCGGACAGGCTGCTCTGCTGCATCGACTGCGTGCCGCCGACGTCGTAGGTCGCCACCTGCACGCCGGGAATCAGCTTCGCCAGCGACCACGGATCGCGGCCCGTCGGCACCCCTTCGAGAATCTCCTGGTTCATCACGGTCTGCTGCACGTTCGACCGGGTATCGACCGTGGGCGACTCGCCGGTGACCGTGATCGACTCGGCCATGTTGCCGACCTCGAGCTTGCCGTTCACCGTGGCGACGAACGCCGCGCTCACGCGCACATCGTCGTGGGTGACCGATTTGAAGCCCTGGAGCTCGAAGTTGACCGCATACGCGCCGGGCGAGAGGCGATCGAAGCGATACGTGCTGCCCGCGTCGCTGACCTGGGACACGGCGCCCCCGATGAGCCGCTCGCCCGTGAGCGTCACGGTCGCACCGGGCAACACGGCATTGCTCGAATCGGTGACGGTGCCGGTAATGGAACCGGTCTGAACCTGCGCGTGCGCCGGGGTCGCCGCCAGCCCGCAGAGCACGCAGAGGACGGCGCGTCGCAATAATTTCATGCTGCCTCGTCTTGGATGAATGGATCGTCCGACGATTGTAAGACACGTCAGACCGGCGGGCACGCGCGCGAATGTGAAAGTTCGTCTCCAGACATTTTTGGCGACAACCCGGCTCTCGAACGCTCGTATACTGCAGTACCGATGAACATGGGGCTGACCCTCGCCGCCGGACTGCTCGGCGCCGGCGTGTCCGCCGGCGCGCAATCGGCCCCGCCGGATCCGCAGACGGCGCTGGTACGGCAGTACTGCGCAGGCTGCCACAGCGACCGTGGGAAATCGGGCGGACTCTCGCTCGCATCGTTCGAAGCCGGCACGGCGTCGCAGCATGCCGGCGTCGCCGAGAAGATCATCCGGAAGCTGCGCGCCGGCATGATGCCGCCTCCGGGTGCGCGACGGCCCGACGAGCCGACGCTGCTCGCCCTCGCCGAGACGCTCGAAACCCGGATCGACCAAGCCGCCGCGGTCACGCCGAACCCCGGACGTCGTTCGTTCCAGCGGCTCAATCGCGTGGAGTACGCGCGGGCCGTCAGGGATCTGCTGGCGCTCGACGTCGACGTCACCGCCCTGCTGCCGCCCGATTCCATCAGTCAGGGATTCGACAACATCGCCGACTCGCAGACGCTGTCGCCGGCGTTGATGGAAGGGTATCTGCGCGCGGCGAGCAGGGTGACCTCGCTCGCCATCGGCGACCCGGACGCGGAGTCGACGGAAGCGCACTATCGCGTGCCGAAGACCGCGTCGCAGTTGCGCCGGGTCGACGGCGCCCCGTTGGGCACGCGCGGTGGCATCGCCGTCGTGCACACGTTCCCCGCCGACGGCGACTACGTGTTCCGCATCGACCTCCATGGGAACGCCGACGGCTTCCTGTTCGGCGGGCCGGCGGCAGGCGAACGGATCGACGTCTCGATCAACGGTGAACGAAAAGCCGTGCTCGATGTCGATCCCAACATGGCCGAAGTGACGACGAGCCTGACGCTGAGGACACCGCCCATCCAGGTCGCCGCGGGACCTCAGCGCATCGCGGCCGCGTTCATCCAGCGCTTCGAAGGACCGGTCAACGATCTCATCGCGCCGATCGATCACACGCTCGCCGACACGCAGATCGGCGTCGCGTACGGCATCACGACGCTGCCGCACCTCAAGGACTTGACCATCGTCGGTCCGCAGCACGTGACCGGCGTGTCGTCGACGCCGAGCCGCGACCGGATCTTCGCGTGCCGCCCGACGACGGCCGATGAGGAAGGGCCGTGCGCGTCGACCATCGTGACGCGCCTGGCGGCGCAGGCCTTCCGGCGCCCCGCCAGCCGGCGCGACATCGACTCGCTCCTGCGTTTCTACGCCGACGGCCGCAAGGAACGCGACTTCGAAAGCGGCATCGCGGCAGCGCTCGAGGCCATCCTGGCGAGCCCGCAGTTCGTGTTCCGCGTGGAAACCGCGTCGGCCGGGCCCGGAGGGCAAGGCCTTCCCGCCCCATCTCGCACGGAACGCCAGCGAGCGACGGCGAGGCGCGCCGAGGCGCCGGAGGCACGGAGGCGGCAGCCGGGCGTCGATCGCTCGCCTGAACGACTCGCGCGCCAAGCGACGGAGCGGTTGAGCGACGGTGCGCTGGCATCACGCCTCTCGTTCTTCATCTGGGCGACGGGGCCGGACGCGGAGTTGGCGACGATCGCGCAGCGGGGACGGCTGACCGCTCCAGGCGCGCTCGAACGGCAGGTCGCGCGGATGCTCGAGGACCCGCGCGCCGAATCGCTGTCGACGCGCTTCGCGGCGCAGTGGCTGCGGCTGAACGACGTCGAGGGCATGCTGCCGGACGCGATCTCGTATCCCTACTACGACCACACGCTCGGCGAAGCCTTCGTGCGCGAAACGCAGCTTTTCTTCGACAGCATCGTGCGCGAGAACCGGAGCGTGCTCGATCTGCTGACCGCCGATTACACGTTCGCCAACGAGCGCATCGCGCGGCACTATGGCATCCCCAACGTCACCGGCCCGGCATTCCGGCGCGTCACCCTGCCCGACTCGCGCCGCGGCCTGCTCGGGCAGGGCAGCATCCTGGTCCTGACGTCGGTCGCCGATCGCACGTCGCCTGTGATGCGCGGCAAGTGGATCATGGAAGTGCTGCTGGGGTCGCCGCCACCGCCGCCGCCGGCGAACGTTCCGGCACTGGAGGCGACCAACGCGGCGGCCGGCGGCAAGCTGCTCTCCGTGCGCGAGCGGATGGAAGAGCATCGGAAGAACCCGGCGTGCGCGTCGTGCCATCGCGTCATCGATCCGCTCGGCCTCGCGCTCGAGAACTTCGACGTCACCGGCAAATGGCGGATCAAGGACAACGGGGTGCCGGTCGATGCCGCCGGCGTCATGTACGACGGGACGAAGCTCGACGGCCCGGCGGGGCTGCGCGGCGCGCTGCTGAAACGGCAGGACGTGTTCCTGCAGACGTTCACGGAGAACCTGATGACCTACGCGCTCGGTCGCCGCGTCGAGTACTACGACATGCCGGCGGTGCGCGCGATCGTCCGGCAGGCCTCGACCTCGGATCATCGCTTCTCGTCGTTCGTGCTGGGGATCGTCAACAGCCCGGCGTTCCGGCGGCGCGCCGTTGAGCCGGCACAGACGACGGCCGCGCGATAGGAGCACGCATGTATCTGACCCGGAAGCACCTGGCGCGACGCGCCGTCCTCCAAGGGATGGGCGCCGCGATCGCGTTGCCCTTCCTCGACGCCATGACGCCGGCCGCCACGGCGTGGGGCCGCGACGCCGGAGGCGCGCGCGCGCTGCGGCTCATCGCGATGGAGATGGTCCACGGCGTGGCCGGCGCCACGACGTTCGGCGCGAAGAAGAACATGTGGTCGCCGGCGGAGGTGGGATCGGCCTTCGATCTGACGCCGACCGCGCTCGCCCCTCTCGAACCGTACCGCGACTATCTGACCATCGTCAGCAACACCGACTGCCGGAACGCGGAAGCGTTCACGCCGCCCGAGATCGGCGGCGATCACTTCCGGTCGGCGGCGGTCTTCCTGACGCAGGCGCACCCGCACCAGACGCAGGGGTCGGACGTGCACGCGGGCACGTCGCTCGATCAGATCTACGCGAAGGCCGCGGGCCAGGAGACGCCGATCCCGTCGATCCAGCTCTGCATCGAGAGCATCGACCAGTCCGGCGGCTGCTTCTACGGCTACTCGTGCGCGTACACCGATTCGATCAGCTGGGGATCGCCGACCGATCCGCTCCCGATGATCCGCGATCCGCGCGCCGTGTTCGATCAGCTGTTCGGGGCCGGCGCGACGCCTGAAATGCGCGCGCGGCGGCGGCGCAAGGACAAGAGCCTCCTCGACTGGGTGATGACGTCGGCGGGCGAGCTGAAGGCGAGCCTCGGCGCAGGCGATCGCGCACGGCTCGACGACTATCTCGACACCGTGCGCGAGATCGAACGGCGCATTCAGAAGGTCGAAGCGCACAACTCGACGGGAGAGCCGCGCGATCTGCCGTCGGCGCCCATCGGCGTTCCCGATTCCTACGCCGAGCACGTCCGGCTGATGTTCGACCTCCAGGCGCTGGCGTTCGCCGCTGACATCACGCGCGTGTTCGCGCTGAAGCTGAGCCGCGACGTCTCCAATCGCGTGTTCTCCGAGGCCGGCGCGACGACCGGGTTCCATATCGCGTCGCATCACAACGAGCGCGAAGACCGGATCACCGATTTCGCGAAGATCAATCGGTACCACGTCAGCCTGCTGCCGTACCTCCTCGACAAGCTGAAGCAGATTCCCGACGGCGACGGCACGGTGCTCGACCACTCGCTCATCGTCTACGGGTCGCCGATGGGTAATCCGAACGTGCACAACCACAAGCGCTGCCCGCTGATCTTCGCGGGACACGCGGGCGGGCGGCTGAAAGGGAACGTTCACATCAAGGCGGCTGACGGCACACCGATGGCCAACGCGATGCTGGCCGGGCTCCAGAGCGTGGGGCTCGACATCGGCACGTTCGGCGACAGCACCGGCCCGCTCGATCTGAATGCGGTGACGTCATGACCAAGACACTGCTGGCCCTCGTCTGCCTGTCGGCCGCGCTCTCGGCCGCGCCTGAAGACGCAGCGCCCGTCGCGGGGGCGGCGATGCGCAAAGACCCGGCGGTGGTGCGCGCGCTGGTGAAGGACGGCAAAGACGTCAACGCGGCGCAGGGCGACGGCATGACCGCGCTCCACTGGGCGGCCATGAACGGTGACGCCGACCTGACCGCCGTTCTGCTCCATGCCGGCGCGAACGTGCGCGCGACGACGCGGTTGGGCGGGTACACCGCGCTGCACCTGGCCGCGCAGGCCGGGCACGCGGCGGTCATCGGACGACTGATCGCCGGCGGCGCCAGCGCCGGCGCCGCGACCTCGACCGGCGCCACCTCGCTGATGCTGGCGTCGGCATCCGGACATGTCGAGGCGGTCCGACTGCTCCTCGAGCAGACCTCGGACGCGAACGCGCCGGAGTCGGCGCAGGGCGAGACCGCGCTGATGTTCGCGGCAGCCCTCGATCGCGCCGACGCCGTGCGCGAGCTGCTCAGGCACGGCGCGGATCCGGCGCGCGCGTCGAAGGTGACCGACTTCGCCGGCGTGACCGCGCCCGAAGAGACCCTGCAGAACACGATCCGTGACGCGCAGAACGCGAAGAGCGCGGGCGGTGCGCCACGGCCGGCGGCCGACGCCGCGCCGGCACCGGCCGGCCGCGGGGTCGCCGGCGTCACCAGGGCCTACGCATTCAACGAGCTGATCGGCACGCAGGGCGGTCTCACCGCGCTGCACTTCGCCGCCCGGCAAGGCGGCGCACGGTCGGTGGAAGCGCTCGTCGAACACGGCGCCAACGTCAACGCGCTGAGCCCCGGCGACCGAGTGAGCCCGCTGCTCATCGCGACGGTGAACGGTCAGTTCGACATCGCGAAGTATCTGCTGACGCACGGCGCCGATCCGAACCTGGCCAACGCCGCCGGGGTGACGCCGCTTTTTGCCGTGCTCAACGTCGAGTGGGCGCCCCGAATGTTCTATCCGCAGCCGCGCGCCCAGCTGCAGCAGGAGCTGTCGTACCTGGATCTGATCCGGCTGCTGCTGGACAAGGGCGCCGATCCCAACGCGCGGCTTGCGCGCAAGACCTGGTTCACCCAGTACAACTTCGATCTCCTCCGCGTCGACGATGGCGGAGCGACGCCGTTCTGGCGCGCGGCATACGCGAGCGACATCGCCGCGATGAAGCTGCTGCTGGAGTACGGCGCCGACCCCTCGATTGCCACAATCAAGCCGTTCTCACGGCCGCGCGGCACCGACGCCGACCGTGACGCGCCGCCGGTCGATGTC
>JRHI01001076.1_pt1 | contig 25214 bp, 27 predicted proteins | sample 215371 | NCBI WGS metagenome assembly JRHI01 (sample SAMN02929681, study PRJNA255918) | sediment metagenome | biome: cave system; feature: Ice Cave; material: Sediment; isolation source: sediment from deep within a dark volcanic ice cave with no known source of... ...
CCTCTGGTCTGCTTATACTAGTCAGGCATGGTGAAAGCGAATTCAACAAGCAAGACCGGTTCACGGGTTTGAAAAACCCGGATTTGACACCGCTTGGCATCGACGAGGCAATCAACGCCGGCCGGGAGTTGTACCAACGGGATTTTCATTGCGATCTCGCTTTCACAAGTAAGCTTAAACGCGCGCAGCAATCGCTGAGTTTGATACTCAAGGAGCTCCATTCGACCTCAGTACCGATCTTTGAGGAGGCCTCGCTGAACGAGCGAGACTATGGCATGCTTGCGGGCTTGACCAGAGACGCAGCCCGGGCCCGTTGGGGAGACGCACAAGTTCAGTTATGGCGTCGGTCTTACGATGTCGCCCCGCCTGGCGGTGAAAGTTTGGAGATGACTGCACGCCGGACGCTGCCATTCTACGAGGAGCGCATCAAGCCATTACTTACCACCGGGAAAAATGTGCTCGTTGTCGCACATGGAAATTCCTTACGATCAATCGTCATGTCGCTCGATAAACTGACGCCTAATCAGATCGTCAGCATTAGCTTCGCCACCGGAACAATCTTGATCTATCGTCTCGATGCTGTGGGCGCTGTGGTTGAGCGAACCGAAATCCCAGTGGCACGATATGCCTGACCGTCGTGTTGCTCAAACCCGCTTCCGGAATCTCGATCGCTTGCCGTCGCCGCGACTTGACTGCTTAACCTCGGAACAGGTGGGCTCCTCGGGCGCATTTTCCATTAGCTGCAGCCAACCCTGCTCAAGTTCAAGGAAGGCGCGCCGCACCTCTGGCGAGTTCGAAGACGTAGCCGCAGAATGACAGGCGACGGCTTGCTTGTGACGATAGTCGTTTTTTTCTTCGGGATCCCTCATGATGCTGCCCTTCTGTGTTAGGGACTCGACCGACAACAGGCCCTCATTTTGTCTACCGTGCTCTCACCGAACGCCCAGGCGAAACGCCTTCCCCAAACGCCTATCTAATAAGGTGCCGGCGCATGGCCTTGACGACTGCATGGGTCCSKKTCGCGGCATCTAATTTATCGCGCGCAGAGCGGATGTGCTTCAGCACAGTCGGTCTCGAAATTCCCAAAATCGTTGCGATGTCCCAATCGCTTTTTCCTTCTGCTGCCCATAGAAGGCAGTCGATCTCGCGAGGAGTGACGCGGACTTGCATGTCCGTCGTCTCGCGAGGCACATGTAGAAGCCTACCAACGGCATAGCTGGCGGCAAAAGTTAGCGCATCCCTAGCCTCATCGCCGGTCTCAGCATCAAGGCCGCCGAAGGAAATTGCCGTGATCCTGCCGTCAAGGGTTGGCACCGGAACGACGTGGCCACGACGCAGACCGAACTCGCGCGCTTCGCCATCAATCAGCCTGACATCTTCGGGGTGTGGGCACAGTTCGTAAGCTTCGTCCCAGCTGAAGGGCGCCCGCGCCGCTTGAAGATGCGAGATAATCGGATCGCGGAAAACGTAGTCTCGTTCATTGTACCGCTTCATCCATTCATTCGGCATCCGCTGGATGAGAATTCGTGAGTTGATTTCAGAGCGAGGGGTGTCGGCATTTGGGACGACGCCGCCAAAAACAGCCGTGAAACCAAATAGGCCTGCCAGGTCCAGAAGGCAGCGCTCAACCCCGACCGCATCGGGGGCGCGCTCCATGCGTTCGATAAAATCCCACGTCTTCAGCAGATGTTGCGTCATCTTGGACCCGCGTCTGGACATGGAAGGGGCCTTAGAGCCCGATTGAAAAGGAGTTGAGCGATATCAGCAGGTTGTGATTCCCGTTTGGTGCTGAATCAAATGGGGTTTCCGATGGCCTGGACCGATATCGCTCGCGCCGAGCATAACCGTGACCGCCTGCGGTTTCCAAGTGATCTGACGGACCGCGAATGGGCTGTGGTAGCGCCGATGATCCCTGCGTCCCGGCCCGGCGGGCGGCCGCGCACGACGGACATGCGCGATGTCATGGAGGCAATCCTGTTCATCGCGTCAAGCGGCTGCCCATGGCGCATGCTGCCGGGCAATTTTCCACCGGTTTCGACGGTGCGCGGGTATTTCTACGCCTGGCGCGACAGCGGCCTTCTGGCGACAATCAACCAGCTCCTTGTGATGGCGGCGCGCGAGATCGAAGGCAAGCAGGCCCAGCCGACGGCCGGCATCATCGACAGTCAGAGCGTCAAGACCACCGAAAGCGGCGGAATTTGCGGCTATGACGCGGGCAAGAAGATCAAAGGACGCAAACGCCACATCGTCACCGACACGCTCGGCTTCCTGATCTTCGTGCTGGTCCACCGGGCCGACATTCAGGATCGCGACGGCGCTCCCGACCTGCTCAGGGCGATCCGGTTGCGCCATCCATGGCTGCGCCACGTCTTCGCCGACGGCGGCTATGCGGGGGACAAGCTCAAGGACGCCATGCGCGGCCACGGAAGCTGGAACATCGAGATCGTCAAGCGCTCCGACGCGGCCAAGGGCTTCGTCGTGCTGCCTCGTCGCTGGGTGGTCGAGCGGACATTCGCATGGCTCGGCCGCTGCCGCCGCCTCGCAAAGGACTGGGAAAAATCTATCGAAAGCGCCATCGCCTTCGCCCACATCGCCAGCATCCGCATGCTCACACGACGCATCGCAAGACATTGGCAAAACGCATGAACTTCTGAATCGGGCTCTTAGATGTGTGGGTTCGCGGTGCTGCTGTGATCGCTTGTCTTCATGACCCCTCATCGGCAGCTGTTATGGGATTGCTTGAGGCCGATCGAGGGCCCCACTCCGGTAGCGGCTACAGCGCGTGGCTCACTCTCCGGTCGCGTCCCCGTTGGCGGGGCATCGATTTCCATCGACGCAGGGCCCACTTCGCTTGTGATGATGTCGACCAGCGACAGCGCCGTAATCGCTCCCGCAGATGTTCCGCAAATAAAGTCAAACGACTTCGCGGTGGAGCGGTTTTGAATCTCTTTCAGGAGGGAAAGAATCCGCACCGAGAACAAGCCGAGGTAGCCAACGCAGCCCAGAACGCGAAAGGTCATGAGATGACCCCCAGCGGCGGCGAAGGACGCCGCCGACGGCAGGAAGCAATCGCTGTAGCCCTGCCCACCAGGTGTTGGAAACCGACGAATCGAGACACACAACCTCCTACTCCCGCGAAACCGCGTAGTAGGAGTCATCAGCCGAATGACGGCGGTTGTGGGGGGACTCCATCCCCGACTCGATAGGGTGAAAAACTACGGCGATGCGGTCGCCGATGCAAGTGCCGCCTCCGGGCGCAAGCGCTCGCCTGGCCCGGTAGCAGGTGCCTAGCCGACCAGGTCCAGTTTCATTCCGACGAGGGCAAGGAGGATTCCGCCGACAAAAAGACCGATCCCCCAGACCCAGGGCGAGCCGTAGATTGTCTTTGCCAGAAGAGCTCCGCGCCCGCAGCCACGCTGACGCGCAATGCAAGGCTCAGTGTCGCTCCCTCACCCCCCGTGTGAAGCAGGCGGCCGGCTGCTAGGGCCAGCGCATTCAAGATCCCGTCGATTAGGCCAGCGAAGACGTCGAGCCGATAGTTTGGATGGCGAATGAGATCGATCGCGCTCATCGGACACGGGCAATGCGCGGAATGATGCGATCGCCGATCGCGATCTCATCCAAACTGTGTACAACGGCACCAGTGGATTCAATAGCTTTCGTGATCTCATCAAAGTCCATGTTGTCGCCCTCGATCGTCACATTCATGCCGACGGTTTCGATGTCGATCTCCTCCACTGTGATATTCACGGCCTCGACCCCGCGACATCCGTCGATCGCGGCAGCGATCTCGATCAGGGACGGCCGGGCAACGGCCTTGTCGACATCGAGCAGCAACTTGTCGAATGTTCATTCCATCTCACCTCGTCTCTTGGGGCGCTCGCTCGAAAGCGCTAGACTGTAGGCCCATCGAGACCAGACTATAGTTGCGGCATGACAAAAGCGAAGGCGCAGCATCAGATTACGAACGCAGATGGCTTCGGGTGCATTTTCTGCGCCTTGCGTGGCGGCCCTCGTGTCGTTCTACGAAACGAGCTCGCCTTTGCCGTCCGCGACACGACGCCGGTGACCGCCCTCCACACGCTGGTTCTCCCCTATCGCCATGCGCCGACCTACTTCGATCTGACGCAATCGGAACTCGCTGCCGCTAATGATCTGTTGCGGCGTCTCCGGTCGGAGATTGCGAAAGAAGATCCGTCGGTGGAGGGCTTCAACGTCGGCGCGAATGTCGGAACAGTTTCCGGCCAAACCATTTTTCATTGCCATATCCACCTGATTCCACGGCGCAGGGGCGACGTGCAGGATCCTCTTGGAGGCGTCCGAGCGGTCATCCCAGAGAAAATGCGCTACTGAAACGCGGCTGATCTCACCGGCCCCTTGACAACCGGCAGAGGGAGGCCCAGCATTATAGATGGCGATGGAGTTCGCCATTTAACCGCCCTCAGGGCTGATGACTCCTGTCGAGCCAATTTTGGCAGACGGAGCAGCACGCCTTGATCACACGGTCCCCCCAAACAGACTTTCGGTCAATGGTTTCGCCGGTAGCCTATCCCGTTGCGGGAGGGCGCTTATGACGGCGCGCGACATCCTTCTACAAATCGCACAGGTTCTCGTCACGCTGCTGCTCGCGCCGCTCTTGCAGGGCGTTATCTTGCAATTCGAGGAGCGCGTGCAGCGCAGCCAAGGCCCTGGAATCTTTCAGCCTTACCGCGATCTTTGGAAGCTGTTTCACAAGCAGATCGTCGTGCCCGAGACGGCCTCCTGGCTCTATTGGGCGGCTCCGATCGTGGCCTTCACCACGACGTTGACGGTGCCGATCCTCATCCCGGTGCTGACGAATTATCCGCTCCCACTGTCCGATATGGGAGACATTCTGGGCGGCGGGCTCATTCTCACGCTGGGCTCGTTCATGATCACGCTTGCCGGCCTTGACACCCGAAGCGCCTATGGCGGTATCGGCTCCAGCCGCGCGGTCATGGTCGCTATCCTGGCCGAACCGACCCTCATCCTTGTCTTCGTCGGAATCACCCTGCTCGCGAAAGCGATGCTCCCATTCGTGGTCAATCACCTGTTGGTCGCCGAGCCGTCCATCTACTGGGGGCCAACCCACCTCTTTCTGGTAGCAGCCTTTTTCGTCCTGATTCTGGTCGAGACTGATCGCCTGCCGATTCATTCGAGTACACATATCGAAGTCTACATGATCGAAGAGGCCCGCATTCTCGAATATTCAGGACCGATGCTCGCCATCCTCCGATGGGCATCGATGATGAAGCAATTCATTCTCTACACCATCTTCTGCAACGTTCTGTTGTTTCCCTGGGCCCTCTCTTATCAAGGCGCCGCACTCGGCGTGCTTGGATCGGCCAGCGCACTCGCCCTCAAGTTCCTCGTCGTGGCATGCGTCGTGGTGCTCGCCGAGACGGTTCAATCTCGTCTTCGCTTCTATCGATATCAGGAACCCCTGGCCGCATCCTTCATGCTCGCGATCCTTGCGATCGTCGGCACGCAATTGAGCTAGTCCCATGCTGGCAGCGCATCTCGATCCCCTCCCCGCCTCGCTGTTCAGCCTTCTGGCGATCGGAAGTCTTTTGCTATCGTTTGTTATGCTGGGCTCGCGTTGGCTGCGGCACTACCTGTTCGCCTTCGCTGCGCAATCGTGGCTGATCGCCATCCTGTCCGCGGCTGTCGGCTACTATGGCAACTATGCCGAGCTCTACATCGTCGCGATCCTGACAGCCGCGTTCCGTGGGTTGTTATTGCCCTATCTCATCTTGCGCATCATTCGCCGTCTGGAAGTCCATCGCGAAGTTCATGTAATTCTCCAGGCAAGCTCGAGCCTCGTCATCGGCGCCTTTGCGGTCGTCTTCGCCCTCGCCGTCTCCTATCGGATAGGAGCCGCGCTCGATCTTGCCGGGACGATCGTTGTCCTCGCACTGACCGTGATGCTGTCGATGAAGCTGATCGGCTTCCTCATTCTCTCGGTCCGCCACGAAGCGATCAGCCAGATCCTCGGTCTACTCGTCCTCGAGAACGGGGTGTTTCTCGGAGCACAAATCCTCGTGCCGGGGATGCCGCTGCTAATCGAGATCGTCATCCTGTTCGACCTTCTGATCGTTGTCGCCTGCTTCGGCGTCCTTGTGCAGTACCTTCTAAGCCACGTCGGAACCACCAGCTCGCTGCAGCTCAAACGCCTGGTGGGATGATGAACAGGATCGGCTTTTTCACGCTCGCACTCACCCTGGCGCCGGCGGTCGCGATTATTCTCATTCTGTTGATTCGCCGCCCGCGGGTTGCGGAGGCTCTCAATGTCATTGCGAGTGCGATTTCCCTCCTGGCCATCTTCGCGATCTTGCTGCTCGCGGGGAACAGCAAGATCACCTTCTGGAATGACTACGTGATCATCGACGGCTTCGGTACGTGGAGCATCTTGTGTGCAGCGATCGTCTACTTTCTCGCTTCGATCTATGCCGTAGGCTACATGAGACTACTTGGAGAGGATGAGCGGCTTCATCGCTTCTATGCGATGTTCGCCGGCTTTGGACTGAGTACGCTTGTCGGTCCAATGATGAACAACGCCGGTCTTTACTGGATCGCAATCGAACTCACGACCTTGATCAGCACTTTTCTTGTCGCCTTCGAGCGGGAAGCCGAGAGCATCGAAGCCGCCTGGAAGTACATCATCGTGGTCTCGGCGGGCATCAGCCTAGCGCTTCTCGGCACGGTCCTCTTCTATTGGAGCGGGACATTCGTTCTTGGACCGACCTACGACATGACATGGCAGACCCTCCAGGATGTCGCGCCGCGACTGAACCCATCGCTCGTATCGCTGTCATTCCTTCTCGTCCTGATCGGCTACGGAACGAAGGTGGGTCTGGCGCCAATGCATACGTGGCTGCCCGACGCGCACAGCGAAGGCCCCGCCCCGGTGTCCGCGCTGCTCTCCGGCGCGCTTCTCAATACCGCTATGGTGGGCATCGTCCGGTATCTAGTGGTCGCGGACGCGGCCGGCATCGGCGCGCTGGCCCGCGGCACACTTTTGGCGCTGGGCGCATTTTCGCTTTTCATCGCCGCGCTCTTCATCGTCCGTCAGAAGGGCGTCAAGCGGCTCATGGCCTATTCGAGCGTTGAGCACATGGGCGTCATTGCACTGGGTTTTGGCTTTGGCGGGCCGCTTGGCGTTGCCGGCGCCCTCTATCACATGCTGAACCATTCGCTGAACAAGTCAGCCATGTTCTTCGGCGCCGGCAGCGTCATGCGGGCCTATCAAACAAAGCGCATCCCCAGCATCCGCCATGTCATGCGCAACCTGCCCGTGCTGGGCGGCTTATGGCTCGCAGGCGCTGTTGCGATCACTGGCGCGCCGCCCTTCGCTTTGTTCCTGAGCGAACTAACGATCATCCGCGCGGGCCTTGCGGGGTCTCAGTACTTCCTCATCGCCCTGATGGCTGTCCTCCTCATCGTCATCTTCGTAGGGTTCCTCAATCATTTCCGGACGATGTATTTCGAAAACGGCGAAACGGACGACCGCAAAGTGTCCCCCGTCAGTAGGTGGTGTGTTCTGCCGATGTGGCTCGCGCTCGTGCCGCTCCTCGTGATGGGACTCTGGTGGCCCAATTTTCTCTGGGAGCACTTTCAGACGATCGCACTCGCGCTCGACGCCGCGACGTCAGCGGAGGCGGCAAGATGATTGGCGCCCTGATCAAACAAGTGTCCCCTGACAACCTGCGGGAAAACGCAGAGGCCCTTCGCCTATCGGGCGGCCGAATGCAATTCGCGTACGCCTGGTCGCCGGCAGGCAGAGAACCGGAAGTGCGTTACGTTTCTTCGATTCCTGCGCAGCGCGAGTTCGAGATGTGGACCGTCCCAGGGGCGCGGGAGTTGCCAAGCTTGGCGCCGATCCTCCCGCTTCTCGGCTGGTATGAGCGCGAGATGATGGACTTGCAGGGACTGATATTTACCGACCATCCCGAGCCCTATCCCTTGGTCCTTCGAAGTGGCGACAGCACGCATATCAATGGTCGGGACTTCAACGCGCATCCGCCGACGAACGGCCGCCCCCATCTCCCGCATATTGACGCGACCGATGTCCAACAACTGCCCTTCGGTCCAATTCGCGCGGATGTTCTGGAGTCGGCCGAATTTACGTTCTTCTACGTTGGCGAACACATCATTCATTATCAACCTCGCCTTTTCTTCAAGCACCGCGGCATGGAGATGTGCTTTGAAGGGGCAGACCCCCGCCGCGCTGTCGTCATCGCCGAGCGGGTCTCGGGCGTCGGTTCTATCGGTCATTCCCTGGCCTACTGCGAGGCGATCGAGCGCGCCGCCGGTTGCGAGGCGCCGGTGCGCGCGAAGGCACTTCGGGTCCTGCTTGCCGAGCTCGAACGGCTTTACAATCATCTTCATTATCTCGGCCATCTTTGCCACACCACGACGCTCAAGGTCGGCGAAGCGCAAGGCAAGCTTCTGGAAGAAACAGCGAAGCAGTTGAATGCACGGCTCACTGGAAGTCGGTTTCTGCGCAGCATTCTGACGCCGGGAGGACTCCGGCGCGACCTGGATCCTGGCAAATGGCTCGGTGACGCGCTCGAAAGTCTTAGAGAAGAATTTGTCGCATATGTCGATCGGCTCGAAAAATCCGAGAGCCATCTCGACCGTCTCATCACGACGGGGCTGCTGCCAGAGCGGGTTGCATTCGACCAAGGCGCCACGGGCCCAATCGAAAGAGCGTCAGGCCTCGATCGTGACCTGCGCCGCGATCATTCCTACGCGCACTACGCCGACCTGCCGCTGACGGTCACGACGTTTAAGGAGGGCGACGCATATGCGCGTGAACGCGTTCGCATTGCCGAAGTCGAAGCGTCGTTTGTCTTGTGCCAGCGAATTCTGCTGCTGCTCGAACCCGGGCCGATCCACGTCGATTGCGTGCCGGCGCCGCTTTCGGAAGGGCTCGGCTGGGCAGAGGGACCGCGCGGCTCGCTGTTTTACGCGGTGCATGTCGCGGCAGATGGGCGACTGGCGCGCGTCAAAATCAAGTCGCCGTCATTCTCGAACTGGCGGGCGTTCCCACTCACCGTGCACGATACCAATATGATGGACTACGCGATCAACGAGGCAAGCTTCGGTCTCACCATGGCCGGTTGCGACCGATAGGAGCTGCCCATGGCCCTTTGGACTCTATTTGGACTGATGAGCGGAAAGGCGACGACCTCCTGGCCAAAGGAAAGCGGGAAGGATGGCCAGGACGGCGTGCTTGGCATGCCCCGCTACAATCCCGACGCCTGCCGCGAAGGATGCGACGAATGCGCAACCGTGTGCCCAACCCAGGCGATTCAGGCGCGCGCCGGCGGCCTTGTGGTCGACTACGGTCGTTGTGTCGTTTGCCAACTCTGTACAGAGGTGTGCCCGACCGGCGCCATGGAACCGTCGAATGATTGGGCGTTTGGTGTTCGCGATCGCGCCGATCTGGTCTGGTCGGAAGATGGGGTGCGGCGGTCCGCATCCCAGCGATCGGAGCGCCAAGCATTTCGGCGCAGCCTTCACATCCGCCACGTCGACGCGGGCTCTTGCAACGGATGTGAGTCCGAGCTCCAGGCCCTGAACAATCCCTATTATAACCTGCACCGGCTTGGCATCTTCTTTACACCCTCGCCGCGTTTTGCCGATCTGCTGCTCGTGACGGGACCTGTTACGAGCGCGATGTTCGAACCTCTCAAGGCCGCATATGAGGCGATGCCTGAGCCCCGCTGGGTGATGGCTGTCGGCACATGCGCAGTGTCAGGAGGAATTCCCGGCGGCAACTATGCTTGTGGGACCGGCCTCGAAGGCGTCCTCCCGGTCGACCTCTATCTTCCCGGCTGTCCGCCGAACCCGGCCGCGATCATGGAAGCGCTCTTGATGTTCCTTGATCGCGCGCCTCAACGGGTCAGAGGAGGGCAGATCGGTGGTTAACGAGCTTCTCTTGCTCGCCGCGATCCTCTGGGTCGCCGCAGCTATCATCGGCCTTTCAGGCGTGTTGATTATCAGCCGAATTCTTTTGGCTGCTGGCGCCGCCGCGGGCACACTGGCGGCGATCGTAAGCTTGCCCGAGGCAAGCCGCTCGATTGCCCTACCTGGTCAACTTATTGGTGAGGTCATTACCTTCCGCATTGATCCGGAGGGTCTGTGGTTGATGGGTTTTGGCCTCATACCCGCAGGCTTCGCCTGTGCTCTGACATCGCCGTCACAAAGGGGCGCGCGCGGCTGGCTGCTTGGCGCGGCCATGAGCCTCGTCGGCGCGCTCGGCGTCTTCGGGTTGCAAAACGGAGCGGGGTTGCTGGTCGCTTGGGAAGCGATGAGCCTCGGCGGCGCCGTCATGATCCTTTCGGAGAATCTTGAAACATCGCGCGGTCGGACAGTGCTTTTCATGCTCGCGCTGCTTGAAGTGGGCGCTGTGGCTCTCGTCCTCGCTATCGCCATCCTCGGCGTCCACGTGTCGGCTTTGGATTTCGCGCAATTCAACAGCGGCGCGGCCACGCTTCCGCACTCGCTTCAGATTGGCCTCGGCCTGCTCCTTCTCATCGGTTTCGGAGCCAAGCTCGGCCTGCTGCCGTTCTACGAATGGTTCCCGGGCGCCTATGGTTCCGGCAGCGGTGCGTCGGGCGCCATCATGTCGGGCGTCGTCTTGAATGCGGCCTTCTTCGCATTGTCGCGTGCCCTGATGAATTGGCTGCCGGCGACGCCAAGCGATGCTTTTCCCGTGTTGTCGGTCGTGGTGATCGTCGTGGCGACTCTCAGCGCGATCCTCACCATCCTTTATGCCTTTCAACAGGACGACTGGCGGTGTCTCCTCAGCTTCTCATCGGCCGAGAATGGGTCGATCGCCGTCGTTGCCCTCGGGGCCTCGATGCTGTTCCGCAGCTACCAACTCATGGATCTGGCTGGGCTCGCCTGGACCGTGGCTCTTTTGCATCTCGCCGGTCATGCGCTCGCCAAAGGGACTCTTTTTCTGGCCGCGGACGGACTGCGCCGCGCCAACGGCCATTATCGTATCGCCTATAGCGGCGCCGGCAGCCACTGGGTGTTCGGGGTCGGCGCGTTGCTCGCCGCGATGAGCCTCGCGGCAATGCCGCCTACGGCTGGCTTCGTCAGCGAATGGTTCGTTTTTCAGACAGTATTTCAAGGCTTCCATCTCCCCAATCTTGGCGGCCGCTTGGTCCTCGCGCTAACAGGCGCAGGTCTCGCGTTGACGGCGGCCGTGGCATTCGCGACCTTCGTGAAGGTCGTGGGCCTCGGCGTGCTCGGGCGCGATGCAACGCGGCCAGAGCCGATCCGTCGGTCCTACTCCGTGTCGGTCGGTCTTATAGGTTTGGCGGTCCTCGCGCTCGGCGTCGGCATGCCCGTATGGCTGCGGGCCCTGAACGAAGCTACTGCCCGGCAGTTCGGCACGGCGGTGACCTCGCAAATGCACGACGGTCCCTTGCTCGTGCCGCTCACCGCCAAATTTGCCTTCATCTCTCCCAGCCTTCTTATCGTGGTGATGCCGCTGTTGGCGCTGCTGCCGATCATTTTGGTGCTCGTGAGCCGTCGGCGTCCTATTAGGCGGGCCCCGGTCTGGTACGGCGGTCTATCCCCTGACCCGGCGCGGGCATCCACGACGTCGCTGTCGTTTTCGAACGCTATGCGCACGTTCTACAGCTTCGTCTATCGCCCGACCGCGGACACCGAGCGTGACGCAGATGCCGGCGGGTATTTCGTGAAAAAACTGAGCTTCGAGCACGATGTCGCTCCGATCTTTGGGCCCTTGCTGTTCCAACCCGCGGTTCGGGCGATGCGCGCCGTCGCCGGCAAACTACGGTTGCTTCAGTCGGGGCATCTGAACTTTTATCTCAGCCTGATCGGGCTTCTGCTTGTGCTCGTCCTCGGACTGACATTGTCCTAACCAACGGAGGCGAGACGATACGATGTGGACTTATGGAGCAATTGCCTTCTTCGGCGTGCTTGGGTGTTGGGCGCGGTTCGCGCAAACGAACCTCGTCCAGGCCGTCTATGGGCGCGACTTTCCTTACGCCACGATGAGCATCAATGTCATGGGAAGCTTCCTTATGGGTTTTTTGTTCGTCGAGACCTTGGAGCGTTTGACGCTTGCACCCGCGCTTCGTACCGGAATCCTGACTGGCTTTTTGGGCGGTTACACCACGTTTTCGACTTTCGAGATGGAGTCACTTCTGCTTGCCGAGGGCGGAGAACTCGTCAAGGCCGCGTTGTACGTGGTCCTTTCGGTTGGCCTCGGTTTCATCGCGGCATTCGGAGGAGTCTACATCGCCAGAAATCTATAACGGGAGGATCCGATGACCAACGACATCCTGATGGTGCGCATTTACCTGAGTGAGGCCGACCACGGGAAGCGCAAGACATTGATGCAGGAAATCCTGACGCTTCTGCAAGAGCGGCATGCCGTTCAAGGGGTGACAGTGTTCCGGGGCATCGCCGGCTTCGGCGCGAGCGGCGAAGTGCGTGCCGATGACATCTTGCGTTTGAATGTCGATCTCCCGTTGGTCATCGAGTTTTTCGATGAACCGAAGGTGGCTGAAGCGGCTATTGGTTTACTCGACGATCTCGTTCCCGGCGGCCACATCGTTTCGTGGCCTGCCAAACGATACGGCACGACGGCCCTGCCGTTGAAGCGAAGCTGAACGAGCGTCGTCGCGCGAGACGCGAATGCGCAAACGCGACCGCATAACACCAAGGAGTGTGGAGACGGGTACGATCCCTCGTCTCGCGCTCACGCATGGCCAAACGATCTGGCTGATGACTGAACTTGGCCTGCACCATGGCGTCACCACGTCGACGTTTAACTACTACATCAAATCGCTGCGAAAGCTCGGGATTCCGTTTGAAAAAGGCAAAGGTCAGTCGGACGGGCATCGGCATGTCACGTATGACTTCGAGGAACTTATGGAACTGACCGTCGCTCTCTTGTTACGTGTCTACGGAACACTGCCAGATACTGTTGTCGCGGGTCTTCGCAATTTCCGCGACGAGCTTCGGCCGATCTATCGGCAGGCCTATTTTGATTCCATGACCAGGACACACCCGGCCGCCCGGGTCTCCGAACGCGGCGGCAATCGCGCCGTAGTCGACGGTCTTTTCCTTGACCTCAACATCCGCTACTCAGCGGGACAAATGATCGAATTCGGCCCGCCAAAGGCTATTTCACCGTTCGAAGCGGTGGCCACATTTGCGCGTGCGGAAGTGCCGGCTCGGTCCTATTTGCCGTTGAACGTCACAGCCGTGGCGGAGATGATTGTGGGACGAACCCGGGTATTGCCCTCAATCCGCCGGGGCCGCGGCGCGCGCCAAGCTCAGGCACCGTAAGGCGCTGCGGCTACGCTGTTTTCGAACGTTGTTCGCTTGCCTGAGGAGGGCAGCGCAGGTATCTTGTAGTCGATGGGGATGGAGTCCCCCGAAACCGCCGCGAGGCTGATGACTCCTACCGCGCGAATGTTCGTGGTAGGAAGATCGTGACTTGCTCGTCCCCCTTCCCCACGGCAGGCCCCGCCCGCAGCGACGCTGCGCGAAGGCTTTCTCATTCGGCATCGACGTCGAACGAACGGGATGGAGGCCTCCATGGTGAACAAAATCGTCGCGATTCTCGGGGACGAGATTCTCGATTCGCGTGGCTATCCTACCCTGCGGGTCGAGGTGCGTTTACAGAGCGGCATTAGCGCATTCGCTTCCGTTCCTTCAGGAGCGTCGACCGGCGAAGGCGAAGCCCACGAGCTTCGCGACGGCGATTCCAAACGCTATGCCGGCCGCGGCGTCCTCAAGGCGATTGCAAATCTAGCCGAAGTCGGCCGCGTCCTCCGCGGCCACGATCCTACGAAACAGAGTGAAATCGACCGGCTACTGATCGAGGCCGACGGAACCGAAACCAAATCGCGCCTTGGCGCAAATGCGATTGTCGGGACCTCGATGGCGGTCGCCCGTGCCGGCGCGCAAGCGTCCGGTCGATCGCTCTATGCCTATCTCGCCGCGGTTTCGAATTATCGTCTCCCCGTGCCGATGATGAATGTCATCAACGGGGGCGTTCACGCGGCCAATTCACTCGACTTTCAAGAATTCATGATCGTGCCGCACGGTGCGCCGTCGTTCCGCGAGGGGCTACGGTGGGGCGTCGAGACCTATCACGCGCTACGAGCCCTCCTTAATGAAAAAGGTTTCGCTGTCGGCGTCGGTGATGAAGGCGGCTTCGCACCCGACCTGGGCAGCAATGACGCTGCCTGCGTGCTCATTGTTGAAGCTATCGAGCGCGCCGGCTTCATCCCGGGCGAGCAAATCGCATTGGCGCTCGACCCTGCAGCCTCGTCATTTTGGCGCGACGGCTCCTACGATCTGAGCAAGTCAGGCGCTGGGACGATGGAAAGCAGTGCTCTTCAGGCGCTCTACACGGACTGGACAAGGCGATTTCCCATCATCTCGATTGAAGACGGGTTTGGCGAGCACGACTGGGCGGCGTTTCAGGCCCAGTCCGCCGAGATCGGCAAATTCATCCAGATCGTGGGAGACGATCTTTACGTCACGAACCCGAGTTTGATCGCGCGTGGGGTCGCCGAAAAAGCGACCAACGCCGTCCTGATTAAGCTCAATCAAATCGGGACCGTGACCGAGACCATCGCCGCTATTGCAGCTTGCCGCGCGGCGGGTTGGAATTACATTATCTCCCACCGTTCCGGTGAGACCGACGATCCGTTTATTGCAGACTTTGCGGTTGCGATGAACGGCGGGCAGATCAAGGCAGGCGCCCCTTGTCGCGGCGAGCGCCTGGCAAAATATAATCGCCTTCTTGAGATTGAGCGTGAAGTCGCTGGTCAGAGCTTCTACGCGTCGCCTTTCACGGGCCGCAAGTCCAAGACGAAAGCGAGCAGCAACACCTCCGCCGCATCTGCCACATCGGGTCGGGTTGTCGTCGCGGTTGTCGAGGAAGCGGCATCGGCCCGGCGATGCCTTACCGTCGCGCAACGCGCCGCACAGCTCGCTGGCACACTATCGTTATCGGCGCTTCATATCTGCGTGGATCCGGCCAAACTTATCGCGGCGGCCGAAGAAATCGACATCCAAAAAATGCGCGAGCTCAAAGAGGGAACCGCCCAGGAAAGGCTTCGTCAAGCCCGCTATGTCTACGAAGGCTGGCTGGCGTTTTCCGGAGCCCGGGTCAAATGGCTGGAGCATGTCGGCGATGTCACCTCCTCGTTAATCGCCGAAGTCAAAGACGCCGCGCTCATTGCCATTGCACAACCTCACAATCTCGATGCGGCTGACGCATTGCACGCCGCCATCTTCAATACCGGCCGACCTGTCCTCTTCGTTCCCACGGAGGGCTCACTGCCATCAACGCTCGGCGAGCACATGTTAATTGCCTGGAAGCCGAGGACCCAGGCGCGTAAGGCGATCATTCGCACCATCCCTTGGCTCCGCGCGGCAAAGCACGTCACAATCGTTGCTGTCGATGAGCCTGAAACCGCGCAAGATTGCGCGGAGGTGCTTAGGCTCCTGAAGGATCAAGGAGTGTCCGCGGAGGTCAGACATATCCGAACACAGCCAGGCCAGCATATCGGCGCGCGGTTGCTCTCCGAAGCTGACGCTGTTGCCGCCGACTCGATTGTTATGGGAGCTTTTCGCTTCGGCCAAATCTTCGAGTGGGTATTCGGCGGGGTGACGCACGAGGTGCTCCACCACACGCGACTACCGGTCTTCATGATGCACTGATGAAACTGGGGATGGCGCCGTTCAAGCACAAGGAGGGTTTAAGTGAAGCAACCCCGACAAGCCACACTGCTCAGGATCTTCATGGACGAAACCGCGCGCGGAGACGAACAGCCGTTGTTCAAGGAGATCGTGCGTAAAGCCCAAGACGCACACCTTGCAGGCGCGACCGTACTCAGAGGACCGTTGGGATTTGGACGGTCAGGCGTTCTTCACACGGAGAAGATATTGCGTCTGTCGTACGACTTGCCGGTCGTCATTGAAATTATCGATTCAGACGAAAATATTCAGAAATTCCTACCGCAATTGGCTTCGTTCGACGACTGCGTCATCACGTTGGCGGAAGTTCAGGCGGTTCGTCTCGACGGCGGTGATACCAGCACGACATCAACCCGCTACTCGGCCGGGCCGCCCTCCGGACGCGCCGGGGACTAGCGATGCCCGGAGAAAGCGCGTTCATAACAGCCCTCAAACAGCATAAGCGCTGGGCAAACGCTGCCTCCATCGTCTCGATTGTTCTCGTCATCGGTCTTTTGTGTCTTACTTCATACCTCGCTGACAGCGCAAAAGCAGACGAGGCGACTCGCATCGGCATGTATATCGCAATGGTCGGTGTCGTGGTGGTCGTATGCATCTGGCAGGCTGCGGCCTTTGTCGCTGCCTCCATCGAGGTTGCCCTCCGACGTGGCCGGCAGGAGAGAGGTCCTTGGGAGTGACTTCTGCGGCAACGGCAACGCTTATCGATCACGGTTGTCGTTGTGCATTTTTGTTTCAAGAAACGCTGTCAGCCCCCCAATGAACAGAATTCCAAATACGATCTCTGCAGGGGCATGGAGAACGAAAGCAGCGACGAAGGCTGCCCCGATCGCGCCAAGCACCAGAAGCGGCAACGTCCGGTCTTTCGAGGTCCGAATGATCGAAGCTAGTCCAGCGTGGCCGCGGCGGCTGATCGCCGAATATGCCCGCTGAAGCCGGGTGCCCGGGGGCAATGGTGGATTCGGAGGTGAGACGTTCAAAGGCATGAGTCCTACCGCACCGTGCGTGCCAAGTAGGAGTCATCAGCCCCAAGGGCGGTTTACGGAGGAACCCCATCTCCATCGTCCGACCTAACGGTACCACAGGCGCTCAATTCGGCAATCCTGCAGCGCAGCATCCTTGCTCACGGAGCGAGGACTCCGAGGGAGCTCAATGTTTCGAATGCAAAAACGGGCATCGCAAGGAATCCGACGGTCTGCGCCATCAGCACATATCGAGCGAACCGGTGCAGTTCAATCAACGTCAAAACATTGACGGCAAAACTGAACACACCAAATACAATGCCGGCTGCGACGCTTGCGTGCATAGCAACCCAAATTCCCAGCCCCCAGGCCACCCAGCTCACCGCGCTTGCCATGAGGCTCGCGGCATACTGCAAACGCCGGATCCAATCGTCGTCGATCGCCCGCGAATTGAAGGGAGGCCCGCCGGATTGCAGGCCGGCAAGAGCCACCTGCCACAGCGCGGCCCAAACATAGGCCTCGAAGCTGCCCTGAATCGCCAGCGTCATGGTGCGTCCTCCCGGGCATCGGTGGAGAATAGCGCCCATGCGCAGGCGCAGCGCAGAAGAGAACGGTGACCTTGAAACTGCCGTCCATACGACAAGGCTATAGCGTCGGCGAGATGATGACCCATCAGCCGTTCATCTCAAGATGCCGATTAAGGTGCGCGCGAAGATCGACGAGGCGTGTCGCGGTCGCGCGCACGCGCTCGATGTCCTCATGGAGAGACGCGTCCTGGGACCGGCGACGCTCCTGTGCCAACTTCAGAACGTCGCGCGTCGCATCGATGCTGGAATCAACGGTGGTGGTCGAGGACGCAAGCAATCGGCGGAAGGAATCATCGATGTTCTGACGCATTGTCCAATGCAGATCAGAGATGTTCCGCGTGACGGCCTTATGGACAGCCTCGCAGAGCTTCCGTTGTTGGCGCTGCCTTCGAAGCCGCGCTGGCAGCAGGCGAGACAGTCCATCGATTGTCAGCGACCCAAGGCTTTCGATCCGTGCTTGTCCAATCCAATAAGGCTCCCTTGTGATTTGAAACCAATCATCCGGCGCCATGATCGGGACCGGGACATCCATCAGTGCGCTGGCGGCTTCTCGTACGCGCGAAGCCAGAGTGTGATAGCGCTGCTGATGAACGGCGACGGCAGCGGCGAGATCTTGATCGACGGCTGTCGCGATAGTTTCGAACTCCTTGTCGAAGACGACGGACATCACCGACTGGATAACGGCCTGATCGGAGTCCGGCCCCGAAAAGACGGTGACATCCGCCACCGCGCGGTCTAGCTGAACGCGTGCACGGCTTTCTGCCGCCTGGCACAGGGCGCCGAGCTTGTCCAAGGCGCGCCGCCACTCGCCCGACAAGAGGTCCTGAAGATTATCTCGTTCTTGAGTAAAATCGACCGCAGCCGCCTCGAAGATGCCGACTTTCGCGTCGAGCTCCGCGAGCGGCAACGTCAGCGCGCGTTCGGTCAGTGCGGCGTCGGCCTGCAGAGCGGCCAGGATATCAGACGTCTTCTTCGCAATTGAGATCTCCAGATAGCTGCGTTTTTGATCGACGAGACCTGAGCGAATGTATTGCTCGAGCGCAACTAAGCCGCTCGCCTTCAGTGCATCCCGATCGCCAGCTTGCCGCGCGGTGAGCGCCTGCCGTGCCGACACCGGAAAAATCTTGTGGTCGAGTTGCGATTCCGGCCGCCGGGAAAGAACAGACGAGAGAAAGGCGAGCATCTTGTCTTGATCCTGACGCTCGACGAGATCCACCTTGTTCAACACCACGATGATCCGAGACACCGTCCGGCAAATGGTGGCGAGATATTCAAGCTCGACCTCCGTGATCGGCGGGTCGACGGACAGCACGAAAAGTGCTGCGTCGCACTCCGGGAGGATCGCGTGAGCGGCATCGGTGTTGTGCGCATGTGTGGAGCCAATACCCGGAGTATCAATGAGCGTGATGTCGCCCAGCCATTGATTGGAGGGCACGCCGACATCGACACGCTCCAGGCCTTTCGCGTTGCGAGGATTCTGTTCTTCCGTGGTGACCGCGGAGATCGCCGTGGCCAGCTCTTCGAAGTTCGCGACGTTCTGGGCTTCGGCGTGACCTGCCAAGAATACGAGCCGCAATTGCATCGTGGGGCTGGCGGAGAGAAAGGTCGGGATCGCGGTTAATGGAACGACGCCGGTGCTCAGCAACGGATATCCAATGAACGCGTTCAGCAGCGTGCTCTTGCCGCGTTTGAATTGACCAAGCACAGCGAGCCGGAAGACGGTGTCTCTCAGGCGCGCGGCATGTTCCCTCAAGCGATTAAGAAGCCGCTGCTGCCCCGAGCTCGGCCGATCAATGGCCTCGTCGATTGCAGCCGCGATGTCTGCAACGCTATGGATTGCTGGGCGGTTCATTCAGCCGCCTTCGGCATCAAGGGCTGACCCGAAATCCGCCGTTCTTCGGCGCGAAGCCATTCCCAGGTTTTGGCCCGACTTCCAGAGAGCGGCTTTGCCCATTGCGTCGAGCGAATGGACTTGTCATTGCCGTCCCACCACATTTCCTTGACGACGAGGAGCGACCAGCCATTCGGGTTCGGTTTGGTAATCAGATACTGATCGATCGCAAATCCTGATGCGCTGCCGTTAAAGGTGTGCCGTTCACGAACCCAATTGACGCCGCGGTGCGACCACTTGGTTCGGCGCATGTCCGTGTGGGCTTCGCCGAGAAGCGCATAGATCAACCGGAAAAAGGACGGGTGGGCAAAGCTTCTCACGTCTTACTCCAGCGCAGCCTTCTCCGCTTTTCGTTACGCTGGCAGGGCCGCCTCGCGCATACGCACGGAAAGCACCCGCCGCACAACCCATGGGGGAAGGGTCATGCAGCGGGCCAGTCCGGGCCCGGTTTCTTGCGCCTCCTCCCTCAATCGCGGTGGCGGCTTTCTTGGACCCAATTGGGCGGATTGCACTCGCCCGGGCAACAAAAAAACCCACCAAAACGGCGGGTTGCGCAATCCTCCCACCGCGATGTCTCGCACGGCAGGAGTCATCAGCCACAGGGCGGTTAAAAGGGAGACTCCATTCCCTCTTCCACCTTTAACAGCCTCCCCCTGTTGACGCAATGGATCATCCCGGTCACCCGCAAGTCCCGGCCCGCTCGTTCATTTCTGCTAAGCTTTTGGCCGACCAAAGAGTTCGCAAGGTGTGTCTCGCGGTTTGACGATCCTCCTCCGGCGCGGTATCAAAGACCATACGGAGATGGAGCTCTCCGATAACCGCCGTGACTGGCTGATGGCTCCTACTGTTGATGGGCGCAAGCTCAGTGACGGTAGGGTCGTTTCCAAAACAATCCAGCCGCCTGAACTTCGGCCCTCTATCAGGGACGAGGTTATGGAATTTGTTGTCGTCGTGCTGGCGCTGTTAATCGGACGGGGCTGGACCTGGATACTTGGCTCAGGGCTCAGGTCCGTGACCGCTACGGCCAACGCGCCAGCCGTTCAGCTTACTATCTACGTCATCGCGGCGCTCGCAACGGGCTTCGCCATTAGCGAGCTCGAGCGGCGCGCGGGTTTTCCGTCGAGGCTTTCGCATCGCGCCACCATCGGCTTCTTCGCGGGCTTTATCTCCTATCCGTGGTTTTTGCCAGGATCGGCGCTTATTTACCGGCGCCGCCAGGTCCAGCATGCGATCGCCTATCTCGTTGCCTCGCCACTTTTGACGTTGTCCGCTCTTCTTGGCGGATACATCTCCAGTCGCCCTGAATTCACTCTCCCTTGAGGCATTGCCTCCGCAAGAAAGGTCAAGACAAATGCCTCCCTATCGATCCCGTACAACAACCCACGGCCGCAATATGGCTGGCGCTCGTGGGCTCTGGCGCGCAACCGGAATGACGGACGCCGACTTCGGGAAGCCGATCATCGCCGTCGTGAACTCCTTTACTCAGTTTGTGCCGGGCCACGTGCATCTGAAGGATCTCGGTCAGATGGTCGCCCGCGAGATCGAGCAGGCTGGCGGCGTCGCCAAAGAATTCAACACCATCGCAATCGACGACGGCATCGCGATGGGCCACGACGGGATGCTCTATTCGTTGCCGTCGCGCGAGCTGATCGCCGACAGCGTCGAGTACATGGTCAACGCGCATTGCGCCGACGCCATGGTCTGCATCTCGAATTGCGACAAGATCACCCCCGGCATGCTGATGGCCTCCCTGCGCCTCAATATCCCGACGGTGTTTGTTTCCGGCGGTCCGATGGAAGCTGGGAAGGTGGTCCTCGCTGGGAAGACGAAGGCACTCGACCTCGTCGACGCCATGGTGGCGGCGGCCGACGATACGGTGTCGGACGAAGATGTGAAAGCGATTGAGCGCTCGGCCTGCCCGACCTGCGGTTCGTGCTCGGGCATGTTCACCGCCAATTCCATGAACTGCCTCACCGAGGCGCTGGGTTTATCGTTGCCCGGAAATGGTTCGACCCTCGCCACTCATGCCGACCGTAAGCGGCTATTCGTCGAGGCCGGCCATCTCATCGTCGATCTCGCCCAGCGTTACTACGAAAAGGATGACGACAATGTGCTACCGCGCAAGATCGCCAGTTTTGGTGCGTTCGAGAACGCGATGACCCTCGATATTGCAATGGGTGGATCGACCAATACCGTCTTGCATCTGCTCGCCGCGGCACATGAAGCTGAGGTCTCGTTCACGATGCAGGACATCGATCGATTGTCCCGTCGGGTTCCATGCCTCTGCAAGGTCGCTCCGTCCAAATCCGACGTGCACATGGAGGAAGTCCATCGCGCTGGCGGGATCATGGCCATTCTCGGCGAACTCGATCGCGCTGGTTTGATCCACCGCGACCTCCCAACCGTGCATGCCTCGACGCTGGGCGAAGGACTCGAGCGGTGGGATGTCAAACGGACCAATAGCGAGACCACCCACGACTTCTATCGCGCTGCGCCTGGCGGAATTCCAACTCAAGTTGCCTTTAGCCAAGATCGCCGCTTTGAGTCGCTCGATCTCGACCGCGAGACCGGGGTGATTAGGGACAAAGCGCACGCCTTTTCGCAAGACGGCGGGCTTGCGGTCCTTTTTGGAAACCTTGCCGAAGAGGGGTGCATCGTGAAAACCGCCGGTGTCGATGAATTGCTCCTGCGGTTTGTCGGCCGGGCGCGCGTTTTCGACAGTCAGGATGCTGCTGTTGCCGGGATTCTCAGCGGCAAGGTTGTGCCCGGCGACGTGGTCGTCATTCGCTACGAAGGACCTCGCGGCGGTCCAGGTATGCAGGAGATGCTCTATCCGACAAGCTACCTCAAGTCGAAGGGGCTCGGCAAAGTCTGTGCGCTGATCACTGACGGTCGCTTCTCCGGCGGGTCGTCAGGCCTATCGATTTGTCACGTCTCACCAGAAGCAGCCGAAGGAGGCGCAATCGCCTTGGTTCGAGAAGGCGACATTATCGAATTCGACATTCCCAATCGAAAGATTCAACTCATCATCGACGCGGGCGAGCTGCAGACGCGCCGCGATCAGCAGCAGGCGATCGGATGGCAGCCCGCGGCGCCACGCAAACGGGCTGTTTCCGGCGCCTTGCGCGCCTACGCGGCCATGGCCACGAGCGCGTCGAAAGGCGCCGTTCGACGTATCTGAACGAGGTAAGGCGGGTGTCGGCGCGACCGCCACGTTTTGGAGGGATATTAGTTGGTGGACGCCTTCAAGGATGTCGCTGTTATCATCGACGGCATGGACCCTCTAACTAGGCTTCTTCAGAACGCGTGCAGGCGTCGGATCAGCGTTCGACCATCTGATGTGACTTGTGTCGTTGATCGACACGACACGGATCGTCTCCTTTTCGTATTCGATCACGTTGATGCAGCAGGGATCCTGAGCGATTTTCCAATAGGCCGAGAGCGGCTGGTCCAGCAGCTGCAACAGCAGGGCACGGTTGACGCTGTCATGTCCGACCAGGACGACGGTATCGTCTGGAAAACCCTCGATCATCGTTCGGACGACGTCAGCCGACCTCAACACGATGTCCTGGAGCGATTCCCCCGATGGAAACCGCACCAGATGTGGTGCGGTTTGCCACAACCCGTAAAGAAGCGGCCAGCGTTCCTTGACCTCTTCGTGGGTCCTCCATTGCCAGTCGCCATAGTGGAGGTCCTGAAGTCCATCGCTGGTGATCGGCTCCAGGCCACACGCTTCCGCAATCAAACGCCCGGTGACCACGCACCGCTCGAGCGGGCTCGTGCGCACCGCGACAGGCCGCCATTTCGACGCGATCCGATCCGCAGTCATCTCTGCTTCTGCGTGCCCCTGCTCCGTCAGGGACAGCGGATGCTGACCGCGGAATCGAGGAGGGCTTATCCCCTCGACATGACCGTGTCGGGTAAGGACGAGTGTCGTCATGCGTCCTCCCCTTTCGCCTTGGCCGTCGCCGGCGTCTGCGCCCCTCCCGCCGTCAGGACGATATCCATCCAGAAACCGGTAAAGGCTTTGGAATCGGCCGTCAGCAACTCGAGCCGTTTCGTGATCCAGCGATTGCAAACTTTCAAAGCGGCATTCGGATCGCGTGTCGCCAGCAGTTCTTTGGAGAATTCGGTCTCGACCGCCTGCATTTCCTGCAAGCGCTCCATCCAGGCTTGATGTCCCAATTTCACCTGTTCGCCGATGCGATCGATTGCGGCGGCGCCGGGAAGACCTGCGGCGATGGACGTCTGAGATTTCTGATCCGTGTCAGTCATACGTGCCTCCGAGTGGCAGGCACGCTGCGGTCGATCCGGACCAGGACTTGGGCGGTTACAGAGTTTGTAGATACCGCTCGCATCGGTGCCTCTCCAGGTTATGTCGGCCCAGGAGAGAACGCTGTCACCTTGCTGGCGACACACTCCCACCACGGGTCAACGTGGCAGGAGTCATCAGCCGAATGGCGGTTAAAGGGGGACTCCATCCCCTCAGGGAATATAGGTGATTGACCCCCGCCAGACAATCGCTGGCCTGACAATTCTTCGCGCCATCATTTGCGCGATTTGGTCGGATTCGCGGCAAAGTAACCTTGACGGCTGGTCCGTCCCAAGCGACGATAAGACGGGGAATGGAGTCTCCCTTTTAAACAACCGCCTCGGTGCTGATGACTCCTACTGCAGCTTTCTGCGGTAGGATCGTGCTTGCCAGCATGCGCGATGCGATGGCCGCAGCTCAACGTGAGGCGGTCCGTGCTCCAAGCGAAACTCAAACAACTCATTCAAACCGGATCACTTTCGGTCACGTGGCCGGACGGCCGGGTATCCCGGTTCGGGCCGGCAAATGGCTCGACGGCGGGGCCGGAAGTTGCCGTGCGGTTGACCGGATGGCTTACCCCCTTGAAGCTCGCCTTGCACCCCGATCTTTACCTCGGCGAGGCCTATATGGACGGAACCCTGCGGATCGAGCGCGGGACGTTGCCGGATCTGTTCGAACTGATTGGCAAGAATATCCTGCGGTACGTCGGTGGTCGGGACGGACTCCTGCTCCGTCTCGCCCGGCCGGTCCTCAACTGGATCACGCAGTACAATTCTCGCAGACTCGCGCGTCGCAACGTCTCTCATCATTACGACCTTTCAGATGAGCTCTATCGCCTATTCCTCGATGCCGATCTTCAATATTCCTGCGCCTATTTTGCTCGCCCAGATCTGACCCTCGACGCGGCACAAGCAGCCAAGAAGCGCCATCTCGCCGCCAAGCTGCAACTGTGCCCAGGACAGCGTGTCCTGGATATCGGATGCGGTTGGGGCGGTCTGGCGCTCTCGCTTGCGCAGGCGGAGGATGTGGAGGTGGTCGGGATCACCCTCTCCCATGAGCAGCTAGAGGTCGCGCGCGAGCGAGCAAGGCAATTGGGCCTATCCGAACGGGTATCGTTCGAGCTCAGCGATTACCGTGATATCCAAGGCCGCTTCGATCGCATCGTATCTGTTGGCATGTTTGAACACGTCGGCGTTCCGAATTATGCGCATTTCTTCGGGCGGATTCGCGAATTGCTCGCACCAGGCGGCGTCGCCGTTTTGCACTCAATTGGGCGAATGCATGGGCCATCCACCACCAGCCACTGGATACAGAAATACATTTTCCCGGGAGGCTATATTCCGGCGCTTTCGCAGGTGATTCCGCATATCGAGAGCGCCGGCTTCTGGCTCACGGATCTCGAAGTGCTGCGTCTTCACTATGCCAACACACTCAGACTGTGGCGCGAACGTTTTCTGCATCACCGAAATGCCATAGCCAAAATTTACGATGATCGATTCTGCCGGATGTGGGAGTTCTATCTCGTGGTCAGCGAGATGAGCTTTCGCTATGGCGGGTTCATGGTCTTCCAGATGCAGCTCTCTGGCGAGGTTGGCGACGTGCCGCTGACTCGCGACTACCTGTTCGAAGCCGAGCGTGACGTCAGGCCTTTCTACGAATTGCCGGAGCATCGCGTCGCATGC